>CAEZWP010000097.1_pt1 | contig 3134 bp, 3 predicted proteins | sample 7265021 | NCBI WGS metagenome assembly CAEZWP01 (sample SAMEA6813885, study PRJEB35770) | uncultured Actinomycetes bacterium | biome: Freshwater; feature: Freshwater reservoir; material: water | place: Czech Republic | collected 2015-11-04 | depth 0.5m m | reverse complement strand
GGCTGAAATCCGCAATGCTGGTGACTCACTTCTTTACTCAACACAGAAGTTCATAAAAGATAATGAGGAAAAACTTAGCGAGGGCGATGCACTCGAAAAGAAAACTGAGACTGAAGCAGCACTTACCGAACTACAAACCGCTCTCGGTGGCTCTAACTTCGAGATGATTAAGAGTGCTACTGAAAAGGTTGCAACTGTTAGCCAAGCACTCGGTGCCGCACTCTATGCAGGCGCTGCCGCTGCAGCTGAAGGTGAAGCTTCACCAAGTGAAGATGGTGTCGAAGATGCTGAGGTTGTTGAGTGAGCGAAGAAATCTCAGTTGAAGAGTTAGTGGTTGAAGATGTAGCACCGGTACCTGTAATTGATCCGGTAGCTACTCTCACCAATGATTTACAGCGGCTTCAGGCCGAATATGCCAACTATCGAAAGCGCATAGAGCGTGATCGTTTAGTGGCCCATGAGATGGCTATTGGCGCGGTTTTAACCGAGCTTTTGGCACTCCTTGATGCCGTTGATCTGGCCGAGCAACATGGCGAGGTGACGGGTGGGTTTAAAGCAGTATCTGATCAACTCAATGCGATTACATCGCGCATTGGTCTTGAAAAATACGGCGCCGAAGGCGAAGCCTTTGATCCGCAGATTCACGAAGCGCTGATGCATGAGACATCGGTCGATGTCGCAGTGCCAACAGCTACAAAGATCTTGCAGCCGGGATATAAATACAAAGAGCGTATTTTGCGCCCAGCCCGCGTATCTGTCACCGATCCAGCGGCAGAGTAATTTCACATGGCCGCCAAAGACTTATACGAGAAGGATTTCTATAAGGTTCTGGGTGTAGATAAAAAAGCTGGCGCCGATGAGATTAAGAAGAAGTACCGCACATTAGCGCGCGAACTACATCCCGATAAAAATAAGGGTGATGCGGCAAAGGAAGAGAAGTTCAAAGGCATCTCAGAGGCCTATGAGATTTTATCTGATGCTAAAAAACGCGCCGAATACGATGAAGCACGTTCACTCTATGAACGTGGCGGATTTCGCTCACCCATGGGTGGCGGCCAACAAGGTGGCGATTTCAATGACATTTTTGGTGGTGGCAACCCACAAGATATCTTTGCAAATCTATTTGGTGGCGGTCGGCGCGGGCCACGTAAAGGTCAGGATTTACAGACCGAGGCCACTATTACATTTCGCGAATCAATTGTTGGTACACATTTAGATCTACGTCTTGCAACCGATCGCGGAGCTGCACAAAACATTACGGCGCGGGTACCGGCAGGTGTAAACGATGGCGCAAAGATTCGCGTTAAAGGCAAAGGAGCGGCCGGTGAGGCTGGCCCAGGTGACTTATTTATCATGTTGCACGTTAAGCCCCATGCAATCTTTGGGCGCAAGGGTGAGAACCTAACACTTACTTTACCCGTGACATTTACAGAGGCTGCACTCGGCGCGGATATAAAAGTTCCGACAATGAGCGGAGATGATGTCACGGTGCGTATCGCACCTGGAACATCTAATGGTCGCACACTACGAGTTAAGGGACGCGGAATCACTAAGGGAGCAACGACAGGTGATTTACTTGTCACTGTTGATGTTCAAGTACCACAGCGCGTTGATGGCAAAGCGCTAGATGCGTTGAGGGTATTTGCAGAGGAGACTGCGCATGAAGATGTGCGGGCAGATTTAGTAACAAAGGCCAAAGCATGAGCGATGATGTAAAGAGTGGGCAACCAGCCGATGATGCCGCCGTCTATGTCATCTCAGTTGCAGCGGAGATTTCGGGCCTACATCCACAAACACTGCGTCAATATGATCGCCTAGGCTTAGTCTCACCGAATCGCACCGAGGGGCGCAATCGCCGTTATTCACTGCGCGATATTGCGCTGCTGCGCGCAGTTCAAAGATTAGTTGGCGAGGGAATCAACCACGCAGGCATTAAGCGAATTATTGATCTTGAATCTGCAATGGCCAATATGGCGCTGGAGGTTGCTCAGTTACGTATCGAGGTCGATGCATTGGTAGAGGCCAACCCACCTAAAGGTTTAGTACGTCGGGCGCGCAGTGAAGTTATTATTTACAAAGAGGTTGACTAAGCGGGAGTTAGGAAGTTAGTACGCCCACTCCATTTTCCAAGTGTTTGTTCAGCTGGCGATTTTAAAATCGACTCTAAAACAGTGGCATAAACATCTCTAAAGTCAGTTGTTACCGCTAGATCTCCATCAATGAGCTTTGATAGCGACGGCTGGTCACCGAAGAAGCCACCCTTAACTTTTTCACCGATTAAAAACATCGGCCCTGATGTGCCGTGATCGGTTCCTTGGGACGCGTTGCCTTTAACACGCCGGCCAAACTCGCTATAGACCATTACCGTTACATCATTTAAGCGCGTTGTTGATTTCAACTGGCTCATAAACTTTGTCAGCGATGCCGAAACGACACCTAAGAGTTCGGCCTGCGCATTTGCCTCGTTGGCATGGGTATCAAAACCACCTAATGAGACCGACCAGACTTTTGTTGGAGAGCCTGCGGCGATGAGCTTTGCAACAACATCTAACTGTTGGGATAAGTTGCTATCGCTCCCTGCGTTACCACCATTAGCTGTTGGCAGATCTGGGGCGACAGGGGCTGGCATTTTTAAAATCGGTTGTACCGATGTTGAAAGATTAAATAAGTTGCGCATCGAAGTAGCAGCTGCAGCCATTAAGGGTGAATCCGCGCGTGCTACTTTTGAAAGCTGTGTACAGCCCGCGGCAAGTGTTCCCTTTGGAATTGTTAATCCACCGATCGGCAGAGCAGAGCCCGATAACTTGGTACCTGCAAGCATAGGTGGCAAGACCGAACCTAATGAGATTGCCAACATTGCATCCTCTTGCTGTGAATCTAACCAACGACCCAGCCAACCACCACTGATGTGTTTGTCGGGTGATGCCGTTTGCCACTTAGCCATTGAAGAAAAATGCGAACGATCAGGCTTTGGATAACCAACACCACGAACAATCGCCAACTTCTTTTGATCCCACAGCCCTTTTAAGCCCGTCATAGAAGGGTTTAAGGCTAGCTCGGCGTCCAGTGGCAACATTGTTTCAGCTTTGTACGAAATATCTGGGCGCGATGAAAAATATAATGGATCTTTAAAT
>CAEZWP010000091.1_pt1 | contig 3656 bp, 4 predicted proteins | sample 7265021 | NCBI WGS metagenome assembly CAEZWP01 (sample SAMEA6813885, study PRJEB35770) | uncultured Actinomycetes bacterium | biome: Freshwater; feature: Freshwater reservoir; material: water | place: Czech Republic | collected 2015-11-04 | depth 0.5m m | reverse complement strand
GCGCGCAATCCTTCCCGGGCTAAAGTTCTAACGATCGCTTCATTACCGCTTACAGATGCAAAGTTACTGAGATAGATAAAAATTGGAATAAATAGTGGAATCGCTAATACAACAAACTCAACGATCGCACTCCCGCTCTCCCCGGCCAATCTTTTGTAAAGAGTGCGCACCATCAATTGATTGGCTCCATAATCGCAGCGCCTTTCACATCGGTCGATGGCAAACCACCCATGAGCGCAATCAATCCCGGAACTATCTGCGGAAGGCTTGTTTGGCGATGTGTGATTAACAATCTAATATGTGCAAATCGGTCGGGAGAAGAGAGTTCAACTACCTCATCACTGGCATATATCTGCCCACTTATCGCTCGACGAGATGCCTCACCCTGAGCTATGGCGGTATCACCGTTGCGCAGATTGGTAGCGATTATGAGTTCGATAGCGATGAGAAAGAGAATCAGTAGTGGAATCAAGACCATCGCGCTTTCAACATTTCCATCATCACCTTGAAGTACTACGGTATTTCTCGTTATCTTGCTCCGCAGCAAGGGCTTGATCTTGATGAGTTTCTTGTGCCGCGGTGGGTGTGCAGCAGCTAAGAGAGAACACATATGCCTCGCCTTAGCGAATACCGTTCATTGCATCGAGGGAGTTCTTAAGAATTGCAGTTAGACGTGGTGCTGCGATTGTCCAGATGGCTGTCACTAATCCCGTCGTCATAAGAACGACAAGTACCCATCCCGGCACATCCCCGCGCTCATCACGCAGGCGTGCATAAAAAGCTTTGTGTGTGCGAGTTAATCCATCGCGAAGTGAGATCTCTGCCTTGACGCATTGTGTTAATAAGCCGTTCATGGTTCCTCCTAATTATTGTTGAGTGAATTCGTGCACCAGTCTTCTATTTACTGGCCCATCTTCTATTTATTGCGTTGGCACTTGTGTATATCGCCGCTGGCTTATTACCGAACTACGACGTCGAAGAGCTCTGCCACAGCTGCGCGATCGGATCCACTCTCTGATGAATTACTCCATGTGCACCGGCACCGTGGGTGTCGAGAGAAATGAGTAAGCGTGGGCGTGAGTGGGTCGAGATAGTTCAGATGAATCTGTGCACCTTTGAGTACAGACTCGCCCGTATCAACAAAGCGCAGAACTGCGTGAGCTGTGATCGCCGCCAGCTGATGTGCGATAGCGATCGGCAGCTCTTCACTTGTTCCATAGCTCGCCGTTAACTGGTTGTGGAAGCTACCGAATCTATCTTCGGCAGCCAGCGCTAAACATTGCAGACATGGAGTTATCCCTGGCTCCACTAGCGGCCCACACAGTGCAACGCCGCCAGCGAGCTTTCCGACTAGTAAGTGCGCCGCTCCATCGCGCGTAAAGTGCTCGATTAATTCGGGCTCGTAACTTCCAACAATAATTCGTAACATGCGCTTTGGAGGCAACTCTGTTGGTGATGTATTAATCGGAGCGCCCTGTGATCCCACTGGAAAAAGCGACCATTCGCGCGAGAGCTCTTCGAGGCGCCCACGAAAATTCAGACCAATATCGCTTATTCGCAGCGCACCTGTGCCTAAATCATCGTCGCTGATAGTTGGATGTTGCTGTATTGCGCTCAACGCTAAACGCGTATGTGTGAGGCCGCTTGCAAGGAGAATCGAGCAGATGAGCGTTGCTGTGCGCGAGCTACCAAAGATTTCAACGCCAAAGTTTTGCCGATTCGATAATAACTCAACGCCTCCATCATTTACTCCTGCAAGCCATGTTGCTTGGCTGAGCTCGGGGGCGAGTCTTTTCTGCAACTGGCTAAAAGCTGCATCCAGAGTTTGGTCTTTAGTATGTGCCGCACGTGAAGCGATCGTTGATTGAAAACGATTCTGAAGAGTTATTGTATTCCGAACCGTATCGATGAAGTTTGCATCTTTGAGTTGAGTCAGAACTTGATCGATAAGCTCAATCGGCGCCGACAAAATCTCACTGATCTCTTGCGGGCTTTGCAAGCCGTTGAGCGCTGTGATGATTGCGCGAGCACCCGCGTGAAAAATCTCGATTGCATGAGTAGATGTTGCAACATAAATCGAGCTCTCTTCACCGCCCGATGCTCGGCTGATATAGATTCCGTTTTTTAACCGCGGATACGAGTTGTGATGGATAGAGAGCTTCTGGCTAATTTCAATCTCGTCATGGGTAGTTGTCATAGTGCTAAGAGTGCAGAGCCAGTGGCGGGTATAGATAAATCGGCGATGAAACTGTGGCCCTGCTCACGATTTAACTACGCAGAGTTTTCGAGCCAACGCCTTCGGTAGTGGAAGCGGCGGTGGCGCCATGCCGCGCACTACATTTCACCGCGCACCGTTCATAGGCAAGAGAAAAGCCCCGACCCGCGATGGAGTCAGAGCTCGTCCCTACTGCTCGACGCCCCTGGCTGCGAAAATAAGCGGCAGGAGGAGCGAAATTTAATTACTAGGCTTTTTTAAGGAAAGTGCTGATCTTGGTGCCGCAGACCGGGCAGACACCTTTAGCTGTTCGACGACCTGAATCGCTGACGCTAATGGTTCCCTCGAAATCATGCTTTTCTTTGCACTTCACGCAGTAAGCAGTTCCTTTATATGTCTCTGCCATTTTCTTTCTCCACTCCCCACCTGCACGACTGAGGATGCTCCCGTTTGGTGCAGGTGTTGTTAAGTATGACCATACCCCTGGCCACTGAGATTTAGGCCATTTAACCTTACTTACTTAGGAGTTTTTTCAACTCCTCTGGTAAGGCGAGCGCGGTTTCAGCCGCCTCATATCCATCTAAGTAGGCGCTTGCGATATCGGCCTGGGGGAACCTGGCCAGAATCGCTTTGAAGCCCTCACCGTGATCGCTAATCTCTAAATGAATCGCCTCGTGGAAGAGGACGAAGTCGAGCGCGTGCGAAGGAGCACCTTTGAGCCGATCTGAGATGCGAATAGTGCGATCCACGCTGGTGCACGATCCCCAGCGCTCGCGCATAGCCCGCCATGAGACATCTGACGGGCGGATTGTGATCTCAGGGGCTAACTCGCCCAGCAGCTCGTCAATTCGAGCCGATAATGCACTCTCACTCATCGTAATCGCCGCCTCTTGGGCACGGATCTTGGCGACCATCTCTGGAACCATCGCCCGCTCATCGGCCTTACTCATGCGCGCCGGGATTGAGACGACTATCCGGCCACCTGCCCTATAGGCAGAGATGTTCTTTTTGCGCCGTGTAGAGCGAATTACCACGATCTCTCCCTCATTTATCCCAGGAAGGGTCGCATCTCGATCTAGATCCCCGCCCACATCAGGGGCTAGATCATCTAGAAAACTATCAAAGCTCACTCTCTGACGGTATCTGTCGAGGAGTAATTTTCGGTAAAACTCAACCACGTGTTGAGAGATTTCATCGGCGGGTGGTTTTTTCAAGGAGTTGAAATCGGCTCTTTACACGAGTTTAAGTGGGCTCTTTACACGATAAAAAAGCTATTTGTCAACGCGGTGTGTAGTTGATTCTGCGGCCGATTCCATTTACGTTACAACTACGAACTCCTCGGATAACCGTTCTTTATCAGCAAGGGGAAGGCTGATACAGAATGAGCGCCCGGGGAGTTCGCTTTTTTATGGGGCTGCCCCAGTCGAGATCTTTCAGCCAT
>CAEZWP010000088.1_pt1 | contig 3759 bp, 1 predicted proteins | sample 7265021 | NCBI WGS metagenome assembly CAEZWP01 (sample SAMEA6813885, study PRJEB35770) | uncultured Actinomycetes bacterium | biome: Freshwater; feature: Freshwater reservoir; material: water | place: Czech Republic | collected 2015-11-04 | depth 0.5m m | reverse complement strand
GGCAGGTGATACAAAGTTAGCCACGACGTTAATTCCAAGAGTTGCAACGGCAAAGGTCAACATTGCAAGCAGAGCTAAGAAGACTGAGTCAAACTTAGCGGCAATATCTCCAGGTGCTAGAAGTACTTCGCCATAGACCTTAAATGCCGATGCAGTTGTTAGCGCTGCAACAACAGAGAAGAGAATAAGGTTTACTGGAAGCCCCCATAGGTTGCCCTTCTTCAGCGACTCTTTGTTTGGACTAAAGCGAGAGAAATCGCAGAAGTTCAAATAGAGCGCGGCAAAGTAGGTTACCCATGTCGCAGCTACGGCCATCATCGCCGCAAAGCTGCCCGGTGAGACTGCAAAACCGGTTTGGCCCTTAGCAAGATCTGCCAAGGCTTTTGGATCCATATCAACGTTAAATGAGATGCTTCCGGCTTTAATCGAAAGTCCGATTGCAAGGAGCAACATCATGATCCAAACAGCAGGACCGGCAAAGTCCATGAAGCGGCGAACCGTTTCCATGCCCTTGCTAATGATTAATAGTTGGGCTGCCCATACAGCCAAGTAGCACACCACTTGCAAAGGCGTGTGACCCAGTATCTGGCTACCGCCATCAAATGATTTCATTCCATCGTAGCGAAGCAAGAATGCAACTATTGCGCCAGCTGCTGCACTTGTCTGTGCGCCATACCAAAATGTTGCAACTACAGCACGAACAAGGGCTGGAATATTTGCGCCGAATACACCAAAGGATGCACGGGCTAGAACTGGATAAGGAACACCGGTTTTAACACCGGCATTTCCGACCAACGTCATGAGGAAGTACACCGCTACAGATCCAACGGCGATTGCGAATAAGAATTTGAGTCCACCGCCGGCAACTAAGAAAAGGCTAGCTGCGAGGAAGTATCCGTACAGGCTGTGAACATCGGAAGTCCATACGTTGAAAATACTGAATGGACCCCAGTTGCGCTCTTTTGCAGGTGCCAAATCTTCATTGTGAAGACGTGGCGACACTTGGTATGCCATGTTTCTCCCATCTTAAATTGGCGAAAATGCACAAGCCAATAAATGGTCGGGTTTGCACCATCTCCGCGAAGACACTCCTCCTGAGAATTTCTTCTGGAATATACGATAAACCCGTTTTTGCCTAGTTTCAAGCACATTTATGAGATTTTCAGGGACAAAAAACCCATCTATAGCTGTAAATAGCCTAAATTAAGGCTATATCGAATGTGGTCTATAAAATAGCCAGTGAGACGAGATAGGGGGTCATCGACGTGCCACAGATCATTGTTAAGCCATCTAAAATCGCGGGAAGTGAAAAAGTCTTAACTCAAGAGGCGATTGATTTTGTAGTCCATCTCGATCAAATGTTTCATGGCCGGCGCGATGAACTAATAGCGATGCGTGCAACTAAGCGTGCAAAGATCGCCGCTGGTGCAACGCTAGATTTTTTACCAGAGACAGCCGATATTCGTAACGCAGACTGGAAAGTTGCACCGGCCCCGGCTGATCTACAGGATCGACGCGTTGAAATCACTGGACCAACTGATCCAAAGATGGCCATTAACGCACTTAACTCTGGTGCCAAAGTTTGGCTGGCAGATTTAGAGGACTCCAATACTCCGCACTGGTCAAATGTTGTTGAGGGTCAATTAACGCTGCAAGGTGTTGCCCGCCGAAACCTTGCCTTCACATCCCCCGAAGGAAAGTCATACGCATTAAATGAGGGGCCACTGGCCACATTAGTTGTTCGCCCACGTGGGTGGCACTTGCTCGAGCGCAACCTCACTATCGATGGAAAAGCTGTAGTAGGTCCAATCTTTGATGCGGGAATGCATATGTTTCACAACGCTAAAGCCTTAATCGCTAACGGCTCTGGGCCCTATTTCTATTTAGCAAAGAATGAGAGCCACCTAGAGGCGCGCTTATGGAACGATATTTTTACTGAAGCTGAAAAATTATTAGCTATACCTCATGGAAGCGTGCGTGCAACTGTTTTAATTGAAACAATTCCTGCCGCCTTTGAGATGGATGAGATCCTCTATGAACTTCGAGACCACATGAGTGGTCTTAACGCTGGCCGTTGGGACTATCTATTTTCAATGATTAAAGTCTTTAGAGATCGCGGAGCGCAGTTCTTGATTCCAGATCGCGGACAAGTGGCGATGACAGCTCCCATGATGCGCGCTTACACTGATTTATTAGTTCAAACATGCCACAAACGTGGTGCATATGCCATCGGAGGAATGGCCGCCTTTGTGCCCAGCCGTAAAGATGCCGAGATAAATAAGATTGCATTTGAAAAAGTACGTGCCGATAAAATTCGCGAGGCAAAAGATGGCTTTGATGGCTCGTGGGTTGCCCATCCAGATTTAGTTGCAATCTGCCAGGAAGTATTCGATGGGGTTCTAGGTACACGCATCAATCAATTAGATATCTTGCGCCAAGAAGTTAAAGTCAGTGCCAGTGATTTACTGGCCGTTGATAAGACTCCAGGTCAAATTACGCAGGAGGGCTTGCGTTTAAATATCGATGTCTCACTGCAGTATCTAGCGGCCTGGATTGGCGGCAGCGGCGCAGTTGCCATCCATAACTTAATGGAGGATGCGGCAACGGTTGAAATCTCACGCTCTCAAATCTGGCAGCAGGTGATGAACTCAGTTACGTATGTCGATACTAAAAACCTTGCAACTAAAGAACTCGTGCGCGAGATTCTAAAATCTGAGGCGGCACGGTTAGTAAGTGCGGGCTGGGATAGTGAAAAAATTAAAGCGGCATCGGCGCTTTTTGAGCGTGTGAGTCTGGATGATAACTATGCAGACTTCCTTACTCTGCCAGCCCTTGAGATGATTGATTAATGGCCTTTGATGTAGTCATCCGATCACCGCATGTCATAACCGATATCGGTGATCGCCCGGCTGCAGTATGTGTGAGCGATGGACGTATTGTTAAAATCGCAGCTTTTGATGAAGTTCTACTCTCCGAAAAAGATATAACGATTACTGGCGCGCTTATCCCAGGGTTAGTTGATAGCCATGTTCACATTAACGAACCAGGGCGCACGCAGTGGGAGGGCTTTGAATCTGCAACTAAGGCCGCTGCTGCAGGTGGCGTAACTACGGTTATCGACATGCCGCTCAACAGTATTCCGCCCACAACTTGCGTTGACGCCCTTGCAGTTAAAAAAGCTGCGGCAACTGGAAAATGCTCAGTAGATGTTGGTTTTTGGGGCGGATCGATTCCGGGAAATGTCAATGATCTAAAAGCGCTACATGATCACGGTGTCTTTGGTTTTAAATGTTTTCTTCTGCACTCAGGTGTCGATGAGTTCCCAGGCTCTGACCTACCCGATCTAACCGCTGCCCTCAATGAGCTGGCCTCCTTTGATGCTCTCATGATTGTGCATGCCGAAGACTCGATCGCTATTCAAAAATCAGCCAAGCCATCATCGCGTTCCTACTCAGAGTTTTTAGCATCTCGCCCCAAGGGCGCTGAAAACGTCGCTATTGCACAGTTAATTGAAGAGGCACGTCGCATAAAAGGGCGCGTGCATGTCTTACATCTTTCTAGTGGAGATTCACTGGCATTAATTCGTTCGGCAAAATCAGATGGTGTGCGGATCAGCGCCGAAACCTGTCCACATTATTTAGCATTGAGCTCTGAGGAGATCGCAGATGGTGCAACGCAGTACAAGTGCTGTCCACCTATACGTGAGAAAAGTAATCAAGATGAGTTATGGGCGGGATTAAAGAGCGGTGTTATCGATCT
>CAEZWP010000085.1_pt1 | contig 4169 bp, 4 predicted proteins | sample 7265021 | NCBI WGS metagenome assembly CAEZWP01 (sample SAMEA6813885, study PRJEB35770) | uncultured Actinomycetes bacterium | biome: Freshwater; feature: Freshwater reservoir; material: water | place: Czech Republic | collected 2015-11-04 | depth 0.5m m | reverse complement strand
CACGATCGCGAAGATGGCGTGTAATTGCACGTGTGTCAACGTTTTGGATCCCTACAATATTGTTCGCGATTAATTCTGCCTCTAACGAGTTTTCGCTGCGCCAGTTTGATGTCAGTGTCGATGGATTACGTACAACAAAACCTGCAACCCAGATTTTTGAAGACTCATTATCGGCAGTGTTTACGCCAGTGTTACCAATATGTGGAGCAGTCATCACGACCACTTGCTTGTGGTAGGAGGGATCGGTGAGTGTCTCTTGATAACCAGTCATACCTGTTTGAAATACCGCTTCGCCAAAAGTTTTTCCGGTAGCTCCCCAGGATTTTCCTTCGAAAATTCTGCCATCATCTAAGACAAAGAAAGCTTTACTCACCGAGCATCACCGGTCTCAACAAGTGCGCCGTTCATGAGTGTAGGTACTCCGTTAAAGAATGTATGCGTAATGACACCTGGCAGCTCGTAGCCATGGAAAGGGGTATTACGACTCTTGGATGCCACCAAATCCCTATCGACAGTCCATGATGCGCCGGGATCGATAATCATTACATTGGCACGTGTACCGATCTCTAAGTTTCGGCCCTGTTCGACATAGCCTGCGATCTTGGCTGGTGCTGTCGATAATCGATCTGCAACTTGCGCCCAGTTCATAAGCCCTGAATCAACCATTGTTTTTTGAACAATCGAGAGAGCGGTTTCAAGACCTAGCATTCCAAAGGAGGCCTCACTCCACTCACACTCTTTCGACTCAGTGCTATGTGGGGCGTGATCGGTTGCAACGATATCGATCGTGCCATCGGCTAGAGCCTCACGCAGCGCCATTACATCTTTCTCGGTGCGAAGCGGTGGATTCACTTTAAAAACCGGATTATATGAACGAGCTAACTCATCGGTTAAAAGAAGATGATGCGGGGTGACTTCGGCGCTGACATTGATTCCACGCGCCTTGGCCCAGCGGATTATCTCTACTCCCCCAGCCGTAGTCACATGACAGATGTGTAGTCGAGATTTAACATGATCTACGAGTAAAACATCGCGCGCGATAATTGCCTCTTCTGCAATGGCAGGCCAGCCTTTAAGTCCTAATATTGCAGATACTGCACCCTCATTCATCTGCGAACCAACGGTTAAACGTGGCTCTTGCGCATGTTGTGCTATCACTCCATCAAACTTCTTTATATATTCAAGGGCACGACGCATCACTAAAGGATCAAATACGCAGTTGCCATCATCACTAAATACACGAACCCGCGCTATTGATTCTGCCATCGCTCCGATTTCAGAGAGAGCGCTACCTTCGAGTCCCTTTGTTACCGCTCCGATTGGAAAGACATCGAGTAAACCCGCCTCTTGACCTAATCGATAAACCTGCTCAACAACGCCGGCATTATCGGCAACGGGAGATGTGTTTGCCATTGCAGAGAGTGCAGTAAAGCCACCTTTGGCTCCAGAGCGCGATCCAGAGAGAACAGTCTCTGCATCTTCTCGACCTGGCTCGCGCAGATGTGTGTGAAGATCAACTAAACCTGGAAGTAGTATCGAGCCTTTAACATCGATAACCATTGCATCGGCGTCGATGATATTTACGGCACGGTTCTTAATTAATCCATCAGCTATGAGTACATCACTTTTTGACCCATCTGGGAGTGATCCATTTTTAAGTAGATATCGCTCGGTCGCCATTACTTGCTACCTGCTTCCAAAGGTTGACCTGCTAACAAGACATACAAAATGGCCATTCGCACGCTGACGCCATTTGCCACCTGTTCAACAATCACAGAACGGGCACTGTCGGCGACTTCTGCTGCAATTTCCAATCCACGATTCATTGGACCAGGGTGCATCACTATTGAATCAGGAGACATCAATTTAAGGCGATCGGCATTTAGACCAAAGTATCGCGAGTATTCACGTGCACTTGGAAAGAAGAGATCACTCATGCGCTCTTGCTGTACGCGCAACATCATCACTACATCGACTGTGGTTAAGACTGAATCTAAATTATAGGAAATCTTTACTGGCCAGCTTTCAACACCAACAGGCAAAAGCGTCGGCGGTGCCACTAGTGTGACGCTGGCACCCAAGAGCGTTAGCAGTAGGACATTAGATCTAGCAACACGTGAGTGCAAAACATCACCCACTATTGCTACTCGAATTCCAACTAAATCTGGTGAACCCTTACCAAGATGTTTTCTTATAGTGAAGGCATCGAGTAAAGCTTGGCTGGGATGCTCATGAGTGCCATCGCCTGCATTGATAACACTGCCAAGCATCCATTCCGAGTCAGCTAAACGTTGAGGCGCACCCGATGCACTATGTCGAATAACGACTGCATCGGCGCCCATCGCCTGCAATGTAAGTGCAGTGTCTTTAAGGGATTCACCTTTGCTCAGACTCGATCCCTTTGCAGAAAAGTTAATAACATCGGCCGACAGGCGTTTAGCGGCAGCCTCAAAAGAGATACGGGTGCGCGTTGAATCCTCAGCAAAGAGGTTCACAATTGTTCGGCCACGTAATGTCGGAAGTTTTTTCACCGCTCCATCACTAACGCGAGCTAGTTCGGTAGCAGTATCCAGAATCGAAATCGCCTGTGCCTTTGAGAGATCTGATATCGATAGTAGGTGGCGCATTAGATTGCCTCAATCAAAACTTCATCCACGCCATCAATCTCAGTTAACTGCACTTTTACAGACTGGGCGATCGACGTGGGGAGATTTTTGCCAACGAAATCAGCTCTAATTGGTAGTTCGCGGTGGCCTCTATCAACCAGGACAGCTAACTGGACGGTGTGCGGGCGACCGATCTCACCTAAGGCATCGAGGGCGGCGCGGATAGTGCGTCCAGAGAATAAAACATCATCGATCAAAACTACTTCGCGCCCTTCAATCCCAGTGTTTGGGATCGATGTCGGCATTATCGGCCGTGGTGGACGCATGCGCAGATCATCGCGGTGCATGGTGATATCTAGCATCCCAACTGGTATCTCGTGTTCTACGATCTGACTCATGGTCGCTGCGATTCGCAGAGCTAGATGGGCCCCACGAGTTGGAATACCGAGCAGCGTAATCTGATGGGTGGAAGGGTTAGCTTCGAGAATTTCATGGGAAATACGTATCAACGCACGTGAGATATCGGGTGCGGACAGGGCAACGCTCATGTAAATCTCCTTCCCCATCTCTCAGGATGGGTCGTTAAAGGATGCGTGGGCGATTGTATCACCGAAATCGCCTGGGCTGTGGATAAGAATCTGCAGCTATCGGTGGCTCGATTTAACCTAGCGCTTATGACAACATATGATGAAATCTCTGCTCGCATACGTGCACTACGAATCTCTAAAGGCCTCTCGCTAAGCGATGTGGAGATACAGAGCCAGCACAGAATCCGCGCCGTAGTTCTTGGCTCATATGCGCGAGGTGATCGCTCCCTTTCGGTAAAGAGGGCGATTACCATCGCCGATTTCTACGGTGTGCCGCTCTCATATCTCTTAGAGCCGCCGAACTCATCGAACCAGCAGCCAGTTAAATTGGTAATTGATCTACGCCGCATACGAATCATGATGGCAGATCAGGCGCAGCTCTCGCTCGGGCGCTCTGGACTTTCTACTATTCTCAGATTTAGCGCTGCAGTCGTAGCAAGACGAAATGATTGGAACGGTGAAGTACTCTCTATCCGCGCCGATGATCTAACGGCCTTGGCTATGTGTCTCGGAAAAAGCTCCGATGAGATTAAAGAGATGCTAGAAGAGAATCGACTATTACTAAGCTCTAAATCGCCAAACTCTCTTTAATCGATGAGATGCGGCCTAATACTCCGTGAATGTACCCAGCGGATTCATCGGTAGAGAGCTCTTTAGCAAGTGTGAGCGCCTCATCGATTGCAACACCATCTGGAGTAGTCTGCGACCACAAAATCTCATAGATTCCCAGCCGCAAGATATTTCTCTCAACTGCTGGCAAGCGATCCATATCCCAGCCCTGTGCGTATGTCGTAATTAACTCATCTATCTTTCGAAAGTTATCGCCAACGCCGTTGACAAGTTCGCGTGTGTATTCGCGGGTAGGTCTGGCATCTGCGCCCTCTTCGACTACATCGCGCAGGTTCAACGTCTCAACAGCATTAGTCCCACGAATATCTGCCTCATAGAGTAGATCTAAAGCGGCTTTACGCGCCTT
>CAEZWP010000075.1_pt1 | contig 5248 bp, 7 predicted proteins | sample 7265021 | NCBI WGS metagenome assembly CAEZWP01 (sample SAMEA6813885, study PRJEB35770) | uncultured Actinomycetes bacterium | biome: Freshwater; feature: Freshwater reservoir; material: water | place: Czech Republic | collected 2015-11-04 | depth 0.5m m | reverse complement strand
TTGGCCGGGGAGAGCGGGAGTGCGATCGTTGAGTTTGTTGTATTAGCGATTCCACTATTTATTCCAATTTTTATCTATCTCAGTAACTTTGCATCTGTAAGCGGTAATGAAGCGATCGTTAGAACTTTAGCCCGGGAAGGATTGCGCGCATATGTTGCAAGCGACAGTGATCATGCAGGCCGAGAAGTATCTGCACAGGCACTCTCCGTTATTGCTACACACTTAGGATTGACGCCGAGAGAGATCGCTTCTCTCTCGACGCGCTATGAGTGTTCAGATAGTCCATGCCTTTCATCAAATGGGCGAATCCGCATAACGGTTTCATATATTGATGCGCAATCACATCGCACAATTGAGGGTTCGGCCCAAGAACATGTAAGCCCATGGATGTGAGCAAGTTATCTCGCGCAGTTATTAGCCAAGAACATGTAAGCCCATGGATGTGAGCAAGTTATCTCGCGCAGTTATTAGCGAAGAACGCGGCTCGTTAAGCGTTGTGATTATCGGAGTATTTTTTATCACCGTTGCCTGCCTTATAGTGATGACAGATGTGGCAGCGGTTTTAGTTGCTAAACGCTCGCTAGCCCAAGCTACTGAGGCGGCGGCTCAACGTGGCGTGCATACATTAGATAAGTCGGCCTATTACACCGGCAAAGGGACACTCTTCACCGCCCCACTAGCTGCAATCACTCATCGCGATCACACGCCAATTCCAATCAACTGCGACCGAGCACTCCTTGATGTCATGCTCGAACTCCACAACTGGAGCAATGATGATGGATCGATGAAGCGCCACGAACTACAGGGGATTGTCTTAAGTGATTTACAGTGTGATGGAACTTCCCTTGAGGTTTCAACATATGCCGAAGTTAAGTTTCCATTTACTGTGCCGTTTTCACGAATAGATTCAGCGATCCTCACATCCACGGTCGGCACTACTAACCAAGTTCAAGAGGGCCTTTATCTCTTCGGAGTTCGTTTGCATTAATCGTAATTAACGCATAGCGCTAAGACTCACGTAGGTGGGGTTTAGCTTTTGTATGCCTGGAGTGCAATGCGTACTGGGCTATCCTTCATGTATGGCCGCGCGTGAATATGGATTAGAGATCGATGCCATTGAGGCGACCCTTGTTTCAATTGAAAAAGTTTTAGATCTTCCGAAACTGCGTGCACAGTCAGTAGTTCTTGAGGAAGAGGCGGGAATTCCTAATCTTTGGGATGACCCAGAGAAGGCCCAGAAGGTAACGAGCCGTTTATCGCGCGTGCAGGCTGAGATAAATAAGCTGACCGGACTTCGCAGACGAGTTGAGGAGCTGCCAATCCTTTTTGAGTTAGCAGCTAGTGAGCCAGATGGAAGTGCGATCGCCGATGCTGAGCGCGAGCTTGATGCCGTTAAGAAATCAATCGGAGAGTTAGAGGTACAGACGCTCCTTAATGGTGAGTACGACGATCGCGATGCATTGATCACAATTCGTTCAGAGGCCGGTGGAGTTGAGGCCGCTGATTGGGCAGAGATGATTATGCGCATGTATCTGCGCTATTGCGAGCGCCACAATTTTCCAGTCGATGTTTTGGAAACATCATATGCAGAAGAGGCTGGGATTAAATCAACAACCTTTCGCGTAACTGCGCCATATGCATATGGAACATTATCGGTCGAACAGGGCACGCACCGTTTAGTGCGAATCTCACCCTTTGATAGTCAGAGCCGTCGCCACACATCTTTTGCAGGTGTTGAAGTTGTCCCAGTTGTAGAACAGAGTGATCACGTTGAGATCGATGAAAAAGAGGTACGCACCGATGTGTATCGCTCATCAGGTCCTGGTGGTCAAGGTGTGAATACAACTGATTCGGCCGTGCGCTTAACACATATTCCAACGGGCATTGTTGTCTCCTGTCAGAACGAACGTTCGCAGATTCAAAATAAGGCAACGGCGATGGCCGTATTGCAATCTAAGTTATTAGAGCGCCGACGACAAGAAGAGGCGGCCAAGATGAATGCTTTAAAGGGTGATAACTCGGGATCGTGGGGTAATCAGATGCGCTCATACGTTCTTGCCCCCTATCAAATGGTGAAGGATTTACGTACCGATTATGAAACTGGAAATACATCGGCGGTTTTAAATGGTGAGATCGATGAGTTCATCGAAGCGGGAATTCGCTGGCGCCGCTCCAGTTAATCTCTTCGACTGCCGCTCTCATTAATCACTGAGATCTCACCGCTCTAACCACGATTGCTAGATGGCATGTGAGGAATTGGCTCAATCTCACATTTTTCACAGGCTCAATTGCGCGTTAGATGTGCCGATTTGCGACATACATCCATAAACTATGGGCAGAGCGCTCACGGCGAAATAGAACGTGTGCCTGAACTATTGTGGGAGATCCAGATGATTCGCTTTGAGAAGGTCACCAAGATCTATCCCGGTCAAGAACGGGCAGCCCTTGACTCTGTAAACCTTGAGATCGTAAAGGGTGAGTTTGTTTTCCTTGTAGGCCTTTCGGGTTCAGGTAAGTCAACTTTTCTCCGCCTCATTCTTCGCGAGGATCGCCCCACATCGGGCATCATTCATGTGGCCGGTAAAGATTTAGGCACACTTGCCAGTCACAAAGTTCCAGAGCTTCGCCGTCAGGTTGGTACCGTTTTTCAAGATTTCCGCCTGCTGCCTAATAAAACGATTACTGAAAACGTTGCATTCACTCTGCATGTGCTGGGATATTCACAGAAAGAGATTAACCGCGAAGTTCCCGAGGTGCTCGAACTTGTCGGCCTTGAAGATAAGGGAGATCGCTTGCCCTCTGAGATTTCAGGCGGTGAACAACAACGCGTTGCAATCGCGCGTGCATATGTGAGCCGGCCGCCGATTTTGATCGCTGATGAGCCAACTGGAAACCTGGATCCTGCGACGAGCGTAGGAATCATGAAGCTACTTGATCGTATTAATCGTGAGGGAACAACTGTTTTGATGGCAACACATGACTCTGGAATCGTAGATCAGATGCGCAAGCGCGTTATCGAACTAGATCTTGGCCACGTAATCCGCGATCAAATGCGCGGCGTCTATGGCTACACCGGATAAGTGGGCGCTCAGATGCGAACAAGTGATACATATTTTTTGATTTATAACCTCGGCAAAGGAGCATAGATATGCGCGCACGCTTTCTCTTAAGTGAAGTAGGAATTGGTCTGCGTCGAAATATGACGATGACATTTGCCGTAATCGTCACAACAGCGATCTCTTTGTCTCTGCTTGGAATCGGCCTGCTGGCCAATGCACAAGTCGGCGCCATGAAGGATTATTGGTATGACAAGATTGAGGTCTCAGTATTTCTCTGTGGCTCTCTTTCAGAGTCCCCATCGTGTTCTGGAGGCGTGGTTACTTCGGGGCAACGTCTTGGGATTCAACAGGATATTCAAAATATGCCGGCAGTAGATAGTGTTTTTTATGAATCACAGTCACAGGCCTTTGCCCGTTTTCAGGAGCGCTTTAAAGACTCTGCCATTGCACAGAACGTAACGACCGATCAACTTCCAGAGTCATTTCGCGTCAAACTCAAGGATCCAACTCAGTTTGCCGTAATCGTGAGCGCATTCTCTGGTCGGCCCGGAGTCGATGTCGTTCAGGATCAGCGCAGTATTTTAGAGAAGTTCTTTAAACTCTTAGAGGTGCTGCGCAATGGCGCATTACTCGTTGGTTTGGCATCGGTACTCACCGCAGCGCTCTTAATTAGCAACACGCTTCGAATCGCCGCATTTAATCGCCGCCGTGAAACTGGTGTGATGAAGCTTGTCGGTGCATCATCGTGGTCTATTCAACTTCCATTTCTACTTGAAGGTGTGATCTCGGCGATTATCGGCTGGGGGTTAGCTACTGGATTATTAGCCCTACTCAAAAGTGTGGTGGACTCCAAGGTCGCACCGCTTCTTACTTTTACAAAGTTCTTTGGTTGGAATGAAGTCTGGGTTGCATCGGGCTATCTACTCGCCACTGGTTTATTCGTCTCCACCGCAGCATCTCTGATCACTCTACGTCGCTACTTAAAGGTCTAATCACCTCTTGCACGCATTGCAGCAGTTATCACGCTGAACCGCTACTGAAAGCTCTAATCACCGCTCACTTAATGAGAGAATAAGCACCGAGCTTCATCAATGAGGCTGGCATCTTCACGTCAAGAATTGGCATGAGGATTCAAAGGTTTTTTATATATGTGAGGGCGGTGATGCGGTTATGGTGAAAGAGGTTGGCCGCAAGGTCATTGCCCAAAACAAAAAGGCTCGCCACGATTATTCCATCGAGGATGTCTTTGAGTGCGGCATGGTTTTAACGGGCACAGAGGTTAAATCACTACGTCTCGGTCGAGCATCGCTCATCGATGGCTTTGCCATGATCAATGATGGAGAGTTATGGCTAAGCGGCGTACATATCCCTGAATACACAGAGGGAACATGGACAAATCACACTCCGCGACGCGAACGAAAACTTCTTGTAAATAAGGCCGAGCTAGCAAAGATAATTGGAAAGTTAAAGGACTCTGGAACAACCCTTGTTCCACTCTCGCTTTACTTTAAAGATGGTAAAGCTAAGGTTGAAATCGCAGTTGCCCACGGAAAGAAAGCTCACGATAAGCGCGAAGCGATTAAGGCGCGCGAGGCCGATCGTGAAGTTGCACGCGTAGTTTCACGGGGCAGCTCTGGCAAGAGCGGCAAGGCCGCCAAGCGCTACGAGGATTAATTCACGGTATCTCAAGAGAAATAGTGCATAGCGAGAGGCTACAATTTTTCGCCAGGCAGTATTTCGAAATCCATGAAAGTTGATGTATCTTCGATATTTAGATTGCTTGTAATTGAGATAAAGATAGGATTTCTCCATACTCCTGGCTGCAAATCTCGCGGCAACCCAATCCTGAGCCGGTACGGCTAATTAACTCTGTGTAACCAAGTATGCGATTTATAGATTATGAAACTCTGCCTTGTTGACCTACACTGTACGTACCGCCGCTTCCGTTACCTTCTTAGTTTTAAAAAAACTAGGGGCGATGTTGCGACGGCAAGCAGTAATCAGAACCAAGCAGTATTGACAACTACATAGGGGAAAAGAAATACGTTTCTTTTTCTCCAAGTGCCATGTGTGAAAGCACATTAAATCTTGGGGGTGAACGGTCTCGACTTTGGATGTTGAGGCAGGGGAAGCGGGCCGAGGAAGCCGGAATGATCTCGTAAACCAATAATCCGTGCAAAAAATAACTG
>CAEZWP010000074.1_pt1 | contig 5290 bp, 4 predicted proteins | sample 7265021 | NCBI WGS metagenome assembly CAEZWP01 (sample SAMEA6813885, study PRJEB35770) | uncultured Actinomycetes bacterium | biome: Freshwater; feature: Freshwater reservoir; material: water | place: Czech Republic | collected 2015-11-04 | depth 0.5m m | reverse complement strand
CGACGTCCAACTAGTAACAAAAGGCCACGACGGTTGTGGTGGTCATGTGGGTTGGTCTTTAAGTGTGTGGTGATCTCTTCAATGCGCTTGGATAGCAAAGCGACCTGTGTTTCAGGACTTCCCGTATCAGTAGGAGTCGATCCGTACTCTGCGACGATCGCCGCTGTTGCCTCTGGTTTTAGTGCCATATCGTTGTGCTCCTATTTTTTCTGGTGATCACGGGGCTTTCCGGTGTACCTCACGGAAAATCGCTTTCTCGTTGAAGCCCAAGGTTACCAGCGCCCTGTAAATACGAGAAATCGAGGCTTAGAGCTCGGTTAACTCGCGGGCTTGTGCGCAGTCCTTGGCCATTTGCACAAGCAAGGGTTCAAGGCCATCAAATGTGAGCGTATCGCGCAGGCGCCAACCAAACTCAATAGTTGCCGCCTTTGTATAGAGATCTAATCCCACTTGATCCAGAGCGTAGGCCTCAACTTGGCGAGCTCGAATACCGGCAAAGGTTGGATTTGTGCCGATTGAAATCGCAGCTGGCCAACGATCGATTCCAACGCTTAACCATCCTGCATACACTCCATCGGATGGAATCGTCTGACGTTCAAGATCGCCGAGATTTGCCGTTGGATAACCGATTTCACGTCCCCGTTTTTCACCGTGAACAACGATTCCATCTAAGCGATGTGGGCGAGTTAAAAGTTCGCGCGCCTTTTCAACATCTCCATCAACGATAAGTTTCCTGATTCGAGTCGATGATACGACTTCGCCCTCACTTGGCGCTAAATCTAAGACGATAGTTTCGAACTCGGTGTGGGCTCTAAGGCTCTCAATATTTCCAGCTGCTTTGTGGCCGTAAGTAAAGTTCTTACCAACAACGACCTTTGTTGCACTTAACTGTTGCACAAGAATTTTCTTAACAAAATCCTCTGGGCTCATCGCGGCAAACTCGGGTGTGAACTTGATAACTGCAACTTGATCGGCGTTATGAATCTTTAATAGCTCGATGCGATCGGTAAGAATAGTCAATAAAGTAGGTGTGCGATCGGGCGCAAAGACACTGACTGGATGTGGATCAAAGGTCAGCGCAATAATCTTTTCATCTGCGGCAATTGCCTTGGCACGGTTGAGTACAGCCTGGTGTCCCTTATGGACTCCATCAAATACACCGATTACAACAACGCTCATGGCCTTATTATCCCCCAGTTAGTTCGCCGCAGCGAACACAGCTATAGGTTTAGCAAAGCCATCTTTATTGGCAAGAAGTGCTATTAATAGATTTTCACCACTCATGGCGGCGAAAATCTCATCTGTTGGATTTGCCGAAAGCGGGCGACCGAATGAGAGCTCTTGGCACTCATCTACAGCTAACTCACGGATGCGAAAGGTTGCCCGTGCAACATCGGCCAACGGCAATGCGCTGAAACCACCATTCTTTAGCTCGTGCAAAGTAACTGCTCGATCTAGACCAAAGCCTGCGACTCGACTACGGCGAAGGGCTGAAAGATGTCCACCCACACCCAGCGCGCTGCCACAATCGCGTGCAATTGCACGGATGAAAGTACCGGCCGAACATGTAACCTCAATATCGACTTCAATGCTCGAAATCAGATGGCGGATACTCAGAATATCAAGCTGCGAAATTGTTACCACTCGTGCTGCAAGCTCGACTACTTCTCCGGCACGCACTCGATCGTAGGCACGCTCGCCATCTACTTTCACGGCAGAAACCGAACTTGGGCGCTGCATAATCGCACCACGCATTTTTGCTAACTCAACTTCAATCTGTGCATCGGTAATATCACTAATATCGCCCTTTGAAATAATCTCGCCTTCTGCATCATCGGTAATCGTTGCTGCACCCAAAACCACAGTTGCTTGATATGTTTTATCGCCATCGGTGATGTACTGCAGCAACCGCGTTCCATTATTAAAGCCCAGAACTAATATCCCTGTAGCCATTGGATCTAGCGTGCCAGCATGGCCAACTTTGCGAGTGCCAAGTGCGCGACGTGCGATTGCAACAACATCATGGCTAGTCATTCCTGGCTCTTTATCTACAACCAGGAAGCCGTGCTCGATGATTACTCCGACTCGATTATGCGCGGGGCTTTATATGGATCTTCTCCCCCGGCATAGGTTGCATTTTTACGTAGCTTTGCGACCTCGGCATCTTGCTCATGCACCTTTGCAAGCAATGTATCAAGGGCTTTTGCACTCTCTGGTAGTCCATCTTCAAAGAACTCCAGCGATGGGGTGATGCGAAGTCCAAGCTCTCGACCAAGGGCTGAACGGATTGCACCTTTGGCACTATCTAATGCAGCAGCCGTTGATGCACGAGCATCTAAATCACCAAGGACGGTATAGAAGATCGATGCCATCTGTAAATCTCCAGTAACGCGCGCATCGGTGACAGTGATAAAGCCGAGACGGGGATCTTTAATCTTCGTCTCTAATATCTGTGCCACTACCACTTTGATGCGGTCTGCTACCTTCAATGAACGGTGTGATGGGTTCATTTTCTTATACTCTCTTTATCTCACGCATTTCAAATACTTGAATCATGTCGCCGATAGCGATCTCCTTCATATTGCCAAGGCCAATTCCGCACTCGAAGCCCTCTTTGACCTCAGTTGCATCATCTTTAAAGCGCTTGAGTGAATCGATAGTTAAATCATCGACAAGTACTTTCTCTCCACGCAAAATACGCGCCTTAGCGTTGCGTCGGATAATTCCATCCTTAACGATAGATCCAGCGATGTTACCTGCCTTGGATGATTTGAAGATCTCTCGAACTTCGGCATTACCCAGAACAAACTCTTCGTAGATGGGCTTTAGAAGTCCCTTAAGTGAGAGCTCGATATCATCGATCGCCTGATAGATAACGGAGTAGAAGCGGACTTCAACACCCTCTTGATCGGCAAAGATTGCAGTCTGTGGCTCGGGCTTAACGTTAAAGCCGATAACAACTGCAGTTGATGCCGATGCCAATGTAATGTCGCTCTTGGTAATTGCGCCAACACCGCGGTGAATAACGCGAAGATCAACTTCGGCGCCAACATCTAGGGCCATCAACGCCTCTTCAAGGGCTTCAACAGATCCACTTACGTCACCCTTGAGAATTAAGTTAAGCGTTGAAACCTTGGACTGCTCCATAAAGTCTTCTAGGGATACCTTCTTGCGTGCCTTAGCAAGTTGAGCATTTCGCTCAGCGGCCTGACGCTTTTCAGCGATTTGGCGCGCGGTGCGATCCTCATCGGCAACTAAGAATGTATCTCCAGCACTTGGTACAGATGTGAAACCAAGAACCTGAACTGGACGAGATGGTCCAGCAGTTTCAACGCTGTCACCATTTTCATCGAGCATCGCACGAACGCGACCAAATGAACCGCCGGCAACGATGGCATCTCCGATCCTTAAAGTTCCGCGCTGAATGAGAACCGTTGTAACTGGCCCACGACCACGGTCAAGGTGAGCTTCAATTGCAACACCACGAGCACTGTCATCGGCAATTGCACGAAGATCGATCGCAGCATCGGCGGTCAAGAGAATAGATTCGATTAAATCGTCAACGCCCTGACCTGATTTTGCAGATACATTCACGAAGATTGTCTCTCCACCGTACTCTTCAGCGATTAAGTTGTACTCAGTGAGTTGCTGGCGGACTTTGTCGGCATTTGCGCCCTCTTTATCCATCTTGTTAACGGCGACAACGATTGGAACATCTGCAGCTTGAGCATGGTTTAGGGCCTCAATTGTCTGCGGCATGATTCCATCATCGGCTGCAACAACGAGTACAGCGATATCAGTTACCTTTGCACCGCGAGCACGCATGGCGGTAAATGCCTCGTGACCTGGTGTATCGATAAATGTAATAGCGCGATTAATACCATTGTGATCATGGTGAATCTGGTAGGCACCAATGTGCTGAGTGATTCCGCCGGCCTCAGATTTCATCACTTCGCTCTTGCGAATGGCATCTAGGAGTGATGTTTTACCGTGATCGACGTGGCCCATAACGGTGACAACTGGTGGACGTGCAACGAGCATTTCGGGATCAAGTGCTGCAATTTCATCAGCTAAATCAATATCAAAGCCCTGCAAGAGTTCGCGATCTTCATCTTCGGGACTAACGATTTGAATTTCATATCCGAGTTGAACGCCGAGAATTTCAAAAGTATCTGCATCCACTGACTGTGTTGCTGTAACCATTTCACCTAAGTGAAAGAGGGCTGCAACAAGGGCAGCTGGATCTGCGCCAATCTTGTCGGCGAAGTCGGCCAATGAAGAGCCACGACGCATACGAATAGGAGTTTTTCCATCACCGTGTGGAACGACGGCACCACCGAGTTGTGGAGCCTGCATATTGTCGAACTCATCGCGAAGTGCTTTACGCGACTTAGATTTGCGACCTGATTTCTTACTTGCATTCTTTCCAAATGCCCCGCCTGCCCCGCCTCGTTGTGGTGGACGACCACCGCCTGGACGAGTTGGTGCACCGGTTGATGGAGCACCTGCTGGAGAGTTACTTTTATAAGGAGAGCTTGGTGCTCCACTTGGTGCACCGCCCGTGCGGGGAGGAAAACCTGCACCCGCTGCTGGACGTGAACTTGGTGGGCGTGCAGCAAAACCTGGACGCACTGAACCTGGACGGGCACCGGCCATTCCTGGACGTGGTGCACCGGTTGGACGTTGTGGTGGACGAGGTGCAACTCCACCAGTTGAAAATGGATTATTTCCTGGACGCGGTGGACGTGGAACTGCGCTAGCACCAGATGAGAATGGATTATTTCCTGGACGGGGCGCTGGCTTTTCGATCGGTGCTACTGGCCCATCTTCTGCTGCACGCACTGCCTCAGATTTTGCATGCATCTCGGCCTTGTGCATCTCGGCGCGAACCTGTTCGGCTTTGAGCGCCTCTAAATCAACGCCGAGTTCGGCGGCCAATGAGGCGGCCTGTTCGGCAGTAACCTCCTCTTTTGGTTTAGCGGCCGTCTTTTTCGCAGCTGCCTTCTTGACAGGCTTTTTTTCTTCTACGGGTTTTGAATCGGGATACATCTCGATGAGCTTGCGCACAACTGGCGCCTCTACCGTAGAGGATGCCGATTTTACGAACTCACCCATCTCTTGGAGCTTTGCAAGGACGACCTTGCTCTCCATACCGAGTTGTTTTGCTAACTCGTGTACGCGGACCTTTGACACATTTTCCCCTGTCTTGGCCCGCATATAACGCACATGCAAGCCCTAGTTGTACGACCTCATAGTTCTAGCGAGCTCATGTGAGTTTCATATCTTTCAT
>CAEZWP010000071.1_pt1 | contig 5869 bp, 6 predicted proteins | sample 7265021 | NCBI WGS metagenome assembly CAEZWP01 (sample SAMEA6813885, study PRJEB35770) | uncultured Actinomycetes bacterium | biome: Freshwater; feature: Freshwater reservoir; material: water | place: Czech Republic | collected 2015-11-04 | depth 0.5m m | reverse complement strand
TCGCTTCCAAATGGAATTAGATCATCATCATGAAAAGTAACGCCATAGGCACCACGTGCGGCGAGTTCATTAACCGTGCGCACCGGATCAATCGCCTCACGAGTTGCATCACCAAATGGGTCACGTGCTTGCCAGCCAACGGTCCAAAGGCCAAAAGTGAATCTATCTGCAGGCGTGGGGTTAAATGACATGGTGATCTGCCTTTCTCAATGGCTACGTATGGCTCCGTTTTGATACAGGGCTAACTTACCTCTAATCTTGGAGCCTATCTATATGAGAATGCTAGCTATTTACATATGGGTTTTGCGGGAGTGGTGAAATGGCAGACACGCAGGTCTTAGGAACCTGTGTCTTCGGACGTGAGGGTTCAAGTCCCTTCTCCCGCACACTTAATTTTTTAATACCCAGTTAGGGTTCTACATATGGCTAAACAATCACCGGCAAAGATAAAGAAGTTAGCTGCCGAAGCCAAGCGGGCCGGTGCAGCAAATCGCGCTGAGAAAAAAGCTAATAGAGAATCTGTCGTATCAAATAGTAGTGATGTTCTAGATGCCTATGAAAGCGTTGATCACTACTGGCGCGAGATCGGGTTAGCAGCCCCTGTTAGGCGGGCTTTAATCGACGATGGACTATTTCAATTAAGTGATCTACGTAAGGTATCCCTGGCTGCAATTAAAGAACTAAACGGCATGGCTCCAAATGCCATTCGTGTCTTAGTTGCCGAGATGAAGAAGGCTGATTTATCTTTTCGTAAATAACACTAGGCTTTAGATCTAATTAGTTACTGCAAATGCAACTAGCGCTAATCCAGCGGCTGTGAGTAAGAACTGTACTTCTCGTCTAGCCAACACCTTGAGCGCGGCAGGAATAAAGGTTGCACCAATGATTAATGCTCCAGGAATGAAAATTATGGCGCTTCGCATTGCAACATCACTTTCGCCCCATTGATATCGAAGATTGATAAGACCGCAAGCAAATAGAAGGTAGCCGCCCATGCGGTAGTTGTTAATCCAGTTTGTATTTGAATCTTGACTAGCTGGGGTTAATTTCTCCATGTGCCCAGTCTAGAAAGCCAAATAGGAGTGCCGCTTTCGCGACACTCCTATTTTAGGTTTTTTGTGCTCAAAACCTAATCAATAAAGGATTAGTGATCGTCCTTCATTCCCTCTGCCATTGACTTCATGCGTGCGATCTTATAAATAGTTAGACCGAATACGCACTTAGCCAAGATGTCGGCGATGGTGTAACCAACCTGTACGCCAACAAACTGCTGTGCAGATGCCATGCCATCACCCATACCAAGGATGTAGGAGATTGGGTAGACACCCCATGTAGCAATCAGCAATAGACGCAGGCGACCAACGGTCTCTGCAACTCCAGCTGGCTGATTATCAAGTGACTTACCGAGCTCTACAAAGAGAACATAGAGGATGTAGAGGAATGGGATCGTTGATAGAACACCGTACATAACCTGTGTGTTCTGATCTGATGAGATCTCTCCTGGATAACCAAGTGCAATCATTGCAGCAGATGCTGGAACAAGGCGCGTGATGAGGGAGCGAGAGGTAGCTTTGGCTAGGGCAAGTACTGCAACTACTTCAACAAGAAGTAGAGGAACAGTTAGTAGCCAGTCCACATAGCGGTAGGCCTCATTGAATGAGCCCTGCGCACCTGAAACGTTTACAGTCATATCTGCAGATGACTCATTGAATGAGTTAAAGATACGCATGTAGTGATATCCAGCGATGAATGTAACCATCGATGACATAACGAGAGCATTACGATACTTAGCTAATACACGCTGCTGTGAAACGAGTGTGTAAACGGTGCAAGCGAGCATTGAAACAAGACCAAACGAGAAGATGTTATAGATCAGGTTCCATTGGTTGCTATCTAATTTCAGCATTAATATATGCCTCCGTGAACTATTTAGTTTCTGAATCCCTTGTGAGAACCAGAGCCGCATAGCCATTGAGGACCTCGAGGAGCCCCATTGACCATCGGTAAGAAAATTGTGACTCTCATTGGGGCTTTCCGCATCTTGAAATTGGCGCTGAGATAGATCGAAATCCCTGCTATGAGCGGGCTATCTGTGGCGCAAGCCGTCAATAAATGAGGCTAATGTCCATCCCAAAGCGCCATCTCGGCGGCAAATGGATCAAGGCCCATCGGCCCAATCTTTAAGGCATAGGTATGAAACTTCTTCATATTAAAGGCTGAGCCAAGACGCCTTCTTGCATCTTCACGTGCAGCCATCCAAACCCGTTCTCCAACTTTGTAAGAGATCGCCTGTCCGGGCCACCCTAAATAGCGATCAGTCTCACTGCGTGAATGGGCCTCATCGAGCAGCGCCTGCTCATTTAATAGTTTGCGTGATGATTCGGCGTTCCACACATTGCCATCAAAATCGGTATAGCCCAGGTGCATTCCGATATCTACAACGATTCGTGCAGCGCGTAGGGCTTGGGCAGATAAGTAGCCCATCTCGATTCCTGGCTCATCGAATGCACCGAGTTCGTTCATGAAACGTTCGGCATAAAGGGCCCAACCCTCACCGTATCCGCTAATCCAAGCAGCGGTGCGCTGGAATCTCGTTAGTCGCTCTTTTTCAATCGTGACCGTTGCAATTTGCAAGTGATGCCCCGGCACTGCTTCGTGATACCAGGTTGACACTAAGTGCCAGCTGCTAACTTCATCTTTACCCAGCATCGGAATCCAGGTAGTGCCAGGACGAGATAGATCCTCGGATGGTCCGTTGTAGTAAGGCGCCGATGCACTGCCTTCGGGTGCAAGACGTGCTTCGCAGATTTTAATTCGCTCATCGATTTCAAAGAACTCTCCATCCATACGCTTCATAGCAGTATCGGTGAAATCCTGTAGAAATTTAATAACATTCTCTTTGCCTTTAATTACATACTTCGGATCATGATCCAATACATCTGCGACTTCGCGCAAGCTCTTAGCTCCAGGCTTTATCTGCTCTGCAAGTACCCACATGCGCTCATTGATCGCCTTTAAATCTGCCATTCCCCACTCATAGGTTGCACGCAAATCTAACTTCGCACCTGTGAAATACCGCGACCAGACGGCATAGCGATCTGCACCGACGGCATCGCTTGGATTAGCGATAGCCATGTACTCGTTCTTTAAATAGGCAGCGGTCTGTGCCGATGATTTCTCAGCCACTTGTGCCGCACCATGAATCGCAGGATATTGTCCATCTGGATCAAAGTTTTTACACATCTGGCTATATCCGCCATTGGCATAGCTCTCCAACTGAGTAATCACTCCACGTACTTGTCGCTGAGCAGTTGTCTTACCGCTCTTTGCAACTTCACTTATTGTACTTATCCACTGCTTGTGCGCCGTTTCTACTGCAATCAAACGTAATGCAATGTTTGCGAAATCCTTCTCACTTTTCTTGGGCATTAGTTCGAAGATTGAGCGGATGTTTGATGGTGGCGAAGTTAATACGTTCCATAGAACATGCTCCTCTTGAGAATCATGAAGTGCCAAGCTCGAACTCAGACGCTCTTCCATAACGGTTTTGGCAATTCGATCGATCTCATCGATAGGGGTTAGCGCTTGTAACCTCTTCAAAACCTCGCGAGTTAACGTAGCGGCTTTGGCCATTCCAACAATTGAGAAATCATCTAACTTATCTTGATTCACATCTTTACCAAGATAAGTGCAGGACATAGGGCTCATGGCCGCAGATTGATCGATATATGTATCGCTGAGTTCGAAGATTTCTGATCTATATGACATTGGCTATTCTTACCAGCACCGAACGCCATTGTCGATAGATAGGATTGCCAGGTGATTACCACCCAGTTGCGTGAACTCAGTTCTCACCGCGGTTTTGTGCGATTAATTTCTGCGCGCTTTATCTCCAATGTTGGAAATGGACTCTCGCCTATCGCACTTGCTTACGGTGTGCTTAGTCTCGACGGAGCAAATGGTAAAGATCTGAGCCTTGTTATGTCGGCACGAATATTCCCAATGATTGCTCTGATGTTATTTGGTGGAGTGATTGGTGACCGCTTTAAGAGAAATCGTATTGTTGGTGGGACAGATATTGTTGGAAGTAGCTTTGTAGCAATTAGTGCGGCATCGTTCATCTTCGGTTTTGCATCAGTTCCACTGCTTATATTTATGGGCTTCTTGTTTGGAGTTCTCAATGCCATGTGGTGGCCGGCAATGTCAGGGGTATTACCTTCGCTCGTGCCAAAAGAGAAACTCAAAGATGGAAATGCAGTTATTGGCTTACTGAGTAACTTTGGCTATGTCGTTGGTGCTTTAATGGGTGGAACTTTGGTGACACTCTTTGGCTCTGGTTGGGCTTTGCTAGTTGATGCGCTTTCATTTTTTATCGCCGGTATCTTGGTGTGGCACCTAGATGTTGCCCCCATGGAGCATCGTGAGCGCACTACGGTCTTTGCCGAGTTAAAGGATGGGTGGTTCGAATTCAAATCTCGTTCATGGCTTGTTGCCATGGTCATCGCCTTTACTGGGATCAACGCCTGCTTTGAAGCTTTGGTACAAGTATTGGGTCCGCTCGCCTTTAATGAGAGTTCACATGGACCTCGCAACTGGTCACTGAATCTAGCTGGCCTAACTATTGGAATGATTTGTGGCGGTGTAATCGCCCTGAGAGTTCATTTAAGTAGACCAATGTTATTTTCGATGATTGTTATTGCTCTATCGGCGATCTGGAATTTTGCTTTAGCCATGCGAGCACCACTTCCACTTACGCTTATCGGGGCGTTCTTGGCTGGCATCGCTATTGAGATCTACACAGTTAATTGGAGTACGACGATGCAGAGCCATATACCCGAAGAGTCTTTTTCTCGAGTCACCGCCTACGATGCCTTTGGATCCTTTGCACTAGCTCCACTTGGAATCGTCGTGGCCGGCCCATTTGCTATGTACTACGGAGTACATACGGTCCTCTGGGTTACAGGTGGGGTGGTTCTCGTGTGCGCTGTATTGGCATTACTTGTTAAGTCAGTTCGAAATCTTAGATCCATCCAAGTACAGCTTTAAATAGTTACTACTTCCAGAAATAGCCCTAGGCTTAGGAGATGACAGAACAGCCGATTGCTCCACCAAAACTACGTGGTTGGTTTCATCTCGGTGCAACGCCAATTGTCATCATTGCATCCTTAATTCTATTTATTTTAAGTAAATCCTCTTTGAAATTTGCAGTCGCGATTTATTCACTCACTGCGATCCTGCTCTTTAGTGTCTCTGCGGTCTATCACCGCGTTCCATGGTCACCTGCGAAGAAAAAGATTTGGCGCAGATTTGATCATGCAAATATCAACTTACTTATAGCGGGTTCATATACTCCCTTTGCAGTCACGCTGTTAGAGGGTCGCGACCGCACGATCCTCTTATCGGTTGTGTGGATTGGCGCAGTCGCAGGAGTTACGATGCGAGTCTTTTGGTTAGGTGCACCCCGCTGGCTCTACGTTGCTAACTACCTGCTTCTGGGCTGGGTAGCCGTTGCATACATGCCACAGCTCTACCGTGCAGGTGGTCTTTGGATATTACTTCCAATCATTATCGGAGGCCTGTTTTATTCTGTAGGGGCGATTTTTTACGCTCTGAAGCGGCCAGGACGCGAGGCAAAATACTTTGGTTTCCACGAGCTTTTCCATATATTTGTACTAGCCGCGTGGGTTTCGCAGTATGTGGCGATCTCGGTGGCGATTTACAGTAAGTAAGGCCTTGCTCTAACCTAAGGCTCTATTCATTCGAACTGCGAGGTGCATGATGGCTGAGAAAAGCTCATTCTTAAACTGGGTTGGATTCAAGGGCGAAGAGCCAAATCAACCCTCCTCAGTTGATCGCATCCGCGAACTCG
>CAEZWP010000068.1_pt1 | contig 6026 bp, 5 predicted proteins | sample 7265021 | NCBI WGS metagenome assembly CAEZWP01 (sample SAMEA6813885, study PRJEB35770) | uncultured Actinomycetes bacterium | biome: Freshwater; feature: Freshwater reservoir; material: water | place: Czech Republic | collected 2015-11-04 | depth 0.5m m | reverse complement strand
GGACTGTGCCATGCGGATATCTGCATCATCTGTCATGCCCGCTGGCTCAAAGCGCAGGTTCGTGAATTTTTCTACGAAAGTCTCTAGTGGGACTCCGTACTGCAATCCAATAGATACTGCGATTGAGAAAGCATCCATAACGCCGGCCAACGTTGATCCCTGCTTGCCAAGCTTGAGGAACACTTCACCGAGTGCGCCATCGGCATATGCACCCGATGTCATGTAACCCTCTGCCCCGCCAACGGAAAACGATGTCGTCGTTGATGGGCGTGACTTTGGAAGACGCTTGCGCACTGGTGTTGCAGGATGGGCGCTCTCGACTTCAATCTCTTTCTTCTTTGCCTTGCCATCAGATAATGGCTGACCAACTTTGCAGTTATCGCGATAGACAGCCAGTGCCTTTACGCCCATCTTCCATGCTTGGAAGTAGACATCTTCAACCTCTTCAACGGTTGCATCCTCTGGAAGGTTGACCGTCTTTGAGATCGCACCTGATAAGAACGGTTGGCATGCAGCCATCATGCGCACGTGGCCCATAGCCGCAATCGACCTAGCACCGAGTGCGCAGTCAAAGATGTCGTAGTGCTCGAGCTTTAACCCTGGAGCATCGATGACGTGACCATGTGCTGCGATGAATTCGACGATCGCCTCGATTGTCTCCTCCGTATAACCCAATTTGCGAAGGGCTACAGGAACTGTCTGGTTAACGATCTGCATAGATCCGCCACCGACGAGCTTCTTAAACTTAACAAGGGAGAAGTCAGGCTCGATACCAGTTGTATCGCAGTCCATCATCAAACCGATCGTGCCAGTTGGTGCTAGAACTGAGATCTGGGCGTTGCGCCATCCATTCTTATCTCCCGTTGAAAGACATGCATCCCAAGCCTTATTGGCCTCGCTCCACACATCGCGATCAAGGGTTGTCTCAGACTTTGCCGAACTTGATGCCGATGCATGCTTGCGCATCACGCGGGCGTGAGGCTTAGCGTTTTGCGCAAAGCCGGCATATGGTCCCACGATGCCTGCGAGTTCTGCTGATCGCTTGTATGTAATTCCGCTCATCAAGGATGTGATGGCGCCGGCTAATGCACGTCCGCCCTCTGAGTCATATGCAAGACCCGATGCCATCAAGAGCGCACCTAGGTTTGCATATCCGATTCCTAGTTGGCGATAGGCCTTAGTTGTATCGCCGATAGCCTCGGTTGGAAAGTCTGCAAAACAGATTGAGATATCCATCGATGTGATGATGAGTTCGCAGGCCCTACCAAATGTCTTTGCATCAAATGATCCATCGGCCTTAAGAAACTTCATTAAGTTAAGAGAGGCCAAGTTACATGATGAGTTATCCAGTGACATGTACTCAGAGCAAGGGTTAGATGCGTTGATGCGACCTGTCTCTGGGTTGGTGTGCCAATCATTGATGGTGTCGTCATATTGAATTCCAGGATCGGCGCATGCCCATGCAGCCTGTGCCATCTTTGTAAATAATGTACGTGCATCAACGTTTTCAATTACTTCACCAGTTGCGCGGGCGGTCAGACCAAACTGCTCGCCCTTTTCAACTGCGCGCATGAACTCATCCGATACGCGAACTGAGTTGTTAGCGTTCTGATACTGAACAGAGATGATGTCCTTGCCACCAAGATCCATATCAAAACCGGCATCGCGTAGTGCGCGAATCTTGTTCTCTTCATTGACCTTAGTCTCAATAAACTCTTCGATATCTGGGTGAGCAACATCTAGAACAACCATCTTTGCGGCCCGTCGCGTAGCCCCTCCAGATTTAATTGTTCCAGCGGATGCATCGGCTCCACGCATGAATGAGACTGGCCCAGATGCGGTTCCGCCTGATTTTAATAGCTCCTTGGAAGAGCGGATACGGGATAAGTTAAGTCCAGCCCCTGATCCACCTTTGAAAATCATTCCCTCTTCGCGATACCAGTTAAGAATACTCTCCATCGTGTCATCGACTGAGAGAATAAAGCAGGCACTTACTTGCTGAGGTGATGCTGTGCCAACGTTAAACCAGACCGGTGAGTTATATGCAAATATTTGGTGGAGCAACATGTGAGTGAGTTCGTGCTCGAAGATTTCAGCATCTGAATCAGTTGCAAAGTAGCCATGCTCTTTTCCGGCTTTTGTGTATGTAAGCACTACGCGATCGATAACCTGCTTGAGTGACCATTCGCGATTTTCGGCACCTACTGCGCCACGGAAATACTTGGTCGTAACAATCATTGATGCATTAACCGACCAAAAATCTGCAAACTCGACACCACGTTGTTCAAATACGGTCTCCCCAGTTTTCCAGTTGCTCTGCACTACATCGCGGCGCTCCCATTTGACCTCGTCATATGGATGTACGCCTGCTGTTGTGAAGATACGCTCGATCGTTAAGCCCTTACCCTTGATTGTGTTGTGGGCCTTGATCTTGGCTGGTCGGTTGATAACCGTCTCTGACATATGTGTTTCCCCGTATTTCTTTAGTTGGTATTAGTTATTTGTTTGATGGTGCAGTACTGGTAGAGATTTTTTCTCGGCTTGCATCTGCACGGGGGGTATCTGCAGTTTGTACATTCGATGGCAGAGCGCGCAGTAGTGCGATCTCGCCTTCGAAATCTTCAAGGGAGGCAAAGTTACGGTACACCGAGGCATAACGTAAGTAAGCGACCTCATCGAGTTCTCGAAGCGGGGCCAAGATGGCCATACCCACTTCTTGGGCCTCAATTTCGGCTTGACCAGTGCCGCGAAGAGCCTCCTCTACGCGCTGGGCTAGTAAAACCAAATCATCTTCATTCACTGGCCGTCCTTGGCAGGCTTTGCGAACACCGACCAAGACCTTCTCGCGACTAAATGGCTCAGTTGCACCAGATCTTTTAATGATGCTAAGGACGGCGACCTCTTGGGTAGAAAAGCGCTGGCCACACTGTGGGCATTCGCGCCGGCGGCGGATCTGGGTGCCATCTTCGGCAGGGCGAGAGTCAACGACTCTTGAGTCATCGTGTCTGCAAAACGGGCAAAGCATCTCGGCGTGTCTCCCTTCATCCTGCTTGCATTTTCCCTTTTTAGCGCTAAAGGGGGATTTCCTAAACTACCGTAAAAACACTACTTATGGAAGTTTTATTCGTTCTGACCCCTATATCTAGTAGGAACTATAAAGCATAAGAGGAGAGTTTGCCTGCTCAGTAGGCAAACATTGGATGAACGGCGTGTCGCAGCTAGGGCTCACATGGCTTAGGCGATTAGACGGGCGCCTTTGTGAGCCTTTGCCAGTCGCGCATCGCAGCTCCAGAGCTCGGCCTCATTTATCGTGGCCGTGGCGCTAATGATCGCATCTGGAAGTCGCAAGGGGCTCTTAGCTCTCACGGAGGCGGCAAGGACGGCAACTTCTAGATCAAAGGGGAAGAAGGGAGAGAACTCTTTGGATAGGTCGGCAAGTAGCTCGCTCTTTCTTTTCTCACTCTCCCCTGAAGCCTTCACTAGAACCTCAGAGATGGTAAGAATCGAGATTTTAAAGCTCGAGTTAGAAGCTTCAATTGCAGAGTTAGCGGCGAAGTGGTGTTTGTCGGAATAGTTTAAAAAAGCTATGACAACCGAGGAGTCAAGAATTATCGCTCCCATGAGTCACGCTCAGCCTCTAAATCAAAATCTGCAAAGAGCTCTCCATACTTACCGGCTAATTTCAATAAATCTCTATTAATATTCGGCGCTCTCAAAACTTCGATAAAACCAGCGTTATTCACTACGAATTCCACTTCATCCCCTGCCTCTAGACCTACTCTTCGCAGAATATCTACGGGTACTGTCAATTGATTTTTAGAGCTAAGGCGGGATGTGGATGTTCGCCCGGCACGTTGGGCGGGAACTTTAGGTTTTGGAACAGGCCGCTTCGCGCTTTTCTTAACCTTTACCTTAGGAGCCATAAGTAAAGGCTACCATTAAGGCTCAACTAACTCCAGAGGTTACGAGGTGGGGACTTTAAGGCGAGCGCCAGCGGCAACGTCATAGCCGCTCAGATTGTTAGCCTCGCGGATCGCCTCAACCATCCCCTGGATATCGCCATCACTATAGGCACTGGCAACAGACCAGAGCGTTGCCCCTGCTGGAACAACAACGGTTGTGTAGGAAGTTGCCTGAACAACCTGATCCCCTGCCCCTGATCGGGCGGCAAAGCCAGCTGCCATGACAACGCTGAGCGAGAGTACGACCACAGTGCGCGCAAGGCGGCCACGGCGCGTTAGGGCACCGGAGGGATTGGCTAAAAACCCTTGATTTACACTGCTTTGAGAGGCTACTGAATTAAATGTAACTGTGCTCATGTCGTTCTCCTCGTACCTGTACTGCGAATAACCTTGGGGAAGGTATCCGAACATGTGTTCGAATAGTCCAATTAAACACCACACCACTGACAAAAAGCAAGTATTTTTCGAACAGGTGTTTGAATTTTTGAGCTTTATCTGTCACCATCTACCTATGAGCACACATACCCCAGCAACAGCCGGCCTGAGCCCACGCCAGTCCGAGATCCTCTCCGTTATCCAGACCTCGATGAGTGAGCATGGCTATGCCCCTTCGATGCGCGAAATCGGCGCCGCGGTCGGACTGACCAGCACCGCCTCGGTCAAATACCAGCTCGAGATCCTTGAATCCAAAGGCTTTATCCGACGCGATGAGAGCAAGGGACGGGCCCTTGAATTAACCCCTGATGAACATGGCGCCCCCATCGATAAGACACGTTTAGTTCCACTCGTTGGTCGCATCGCAGCCGGTGGGCCAATCACGGCCGAGCAAGAGGTTGAAGAGTCATTCCCGCTACCAGAGTCAATCGTTGGCAAGGGCGATCTATTCATGCTCAAAGTCGTAGGCGAATCCATGATCGATGCCGCTATCTGCGATGGTGATTACGTCGTTATCCGTTCGCAGAAAGATTGCAACAACGGCGAAATCGTTGCAGCGATGATCGATGGCGAAGCAACGGTAAAAACATTTTCTCGAAAAAATGGCCGCATCTGGTTACTGCCAGCGAACGATGACTTTGCACCTATCGATGGCGATACCTGTGAAATCTTAGGAGTCGTTACCGCAGTTCTGCGCTCCATTCGTTAATGCACTACGCAGCTCCAAAAACTTATCGCTAAAAAAAAGAAACTGACCCGGGATCTTGGCAGACCCGGGCCAGTTCTTTTTGTTCTACTTACTTTTTGTGAGGAGTCTTTCCACCGTTGAGTGCAAAGTAGACGATTCCAGCTACTAATACACCAAGGAACCAACCATATGGCGCGAACTTGTCATATGAGGCTGGACCCCAGATTGGCAGGAAGCTAGAGAAGACAGATCCAACGAGTGCTGCAGCAATTGCAATCATGTTGAATCCGGATGTGAAGAAGTACGGTCCGCTCTTATCTTCTGTATAAAGTGCATCGACATCTACTTGTTCCTTACGAAGCAAGTAGTAATCAACCATGATGATTCCAAATAGTGGTCCCATAGTTGAGCCAATGGCATTTACGAATGCTGGTGCGTTATCCCAAGGATGAAGTGGGTACAAAACAAGTGCGATACCTGCTGCGATGTAACCACCCTTCTTGAAGTCAATCTTGTTTGGAGCAACGTTGGAAAAGTCATAGGCAGGTGATACAAAGTTAGCCACAACGTTAATCCCAAGAGTTGCTACAGCAAATGTCAACATTGCAAGTAGAGCTAAGAAGACTGAATCAAACTTAGCTGCAATCTCTCCAGGTGATAGAAGTACTTCGCCATAGACCTTAAATGCCGATGCAGTTGTTAGTGCTGCAACGATAGAGAAGAGAATAAGGTTTACTGGAAGCCCCCATAGGTTGCCCTTCTTTAGCGACTCTTTGCTTGGACTAAAGCGGGAGAAATCGCAGAAGTTCAAATAAAGAGCGGCAAAGTAAGTTACCCATGTCGCAGCTACGGCCATCATCGCCGCAAAGCTGCCAGGTGTTACTGCAAAACCAGTCTGGCCCTTAGCAAGATCGGCCAAAGCTTTTGGATCCATATCGACG
>CAEZWP010000063.1_pt1 | contig 6771 bp, 6 predicted proteins | sample 7265021 | NCBI WGS metagenome assembly CAEZWP01 (sample SAMEA6813885, study PRJEB35770) | uncultured Actinomycetes bacterium | biome: Freshwater; feature: Freshwater reservoir; material: water | place: Czech Republic | collected 2015-11-04 | depth 0.5m m | reverse complement strand
CGAACTGCAGTAGCCGATACATCCAGGGCGGCGATATCGATGCCATGTGCGGGAAATCCCGGTCGACTAATACAGATGATTGAGACCATAGTGTGCAGCTCATCGGCACGGTGCCATTGATCAATCTTTGAATATGCATCAGCGCCCATAATCAGGAAAATCTCATCGTCGGGGTAGCTACTTCGCACCGCTTCAACGGTATCGATTGCATAACTTGGTCCCTCACGCAGAATCTCTATCGGATTGATCTCAACATGGGATGAGATTTCCCGCGGCAGCGTTGAAATCGCTAACTGACACATTGTGCGGCGATTGGCGCCAGAGGCAATCGGGGCATTCTCCCGAAGAAGCGGCTGGCCAGCCGGGACGAGAATTAAGCGATCAATAATCTTCTTCTCAATGAGTTGGCTAATTACATGCAGATGACCGTTATGAATCGGATCAAATGTTCCGCCGTAAATACCAACTCGGGACAAATTAATCCCGGTCTAAGCGAAGTACTAAGTAAAGAAAGAGGGAGAAAATTCCAAAAGTTACAAGGCCATAGGCATAGGCCGGCATTGGAAGTTCGCGAAGGCTCTCAGCAGCTACATTCATCATGACTAAATCCTACTACCTGCCAGCTAGCAATTCTTTAAATCTCGCCTCATCAATGACTGGAACGCCGATTTCCTGTGCCTTAGCTAACTTTGATCCAGGATCACTTCCTACTAATACATAATCGCTCTTGCTTGAAACAGCAGATGCGGCTTTACCACCATGGGCGATAATCGTCTCTGCAATAGAGTCGCGGGTATAGCTTTCCAAACCTCCGGTAACTACGAAGGTTAATCCCGCAAGCGTCTGTGGAAGTTGTGCAAGCGCCTCTTGCTGAACTCGCACACCTGCCGCAGACCATTTGGCAATAATCTCTTGGTGCCAATCGATACTAAACCACTCAATTATTGAATCGGCGATTGTTGAACCAACGCCATCGATTTCAGCTAACTCTTGGGCATTTGATGAAGATATCTTTGCAATCGAACCACAGTGTGTGGCAAGGGCTTGGGCGGCAGTTGGACCAACGTGGCGAATAGAGAGTGCAACTAATACTCGCCACAACGGCGCACTTTTTGCCTTTGCAAGTGCCTCTAAAAGCTTCTCTGCATTCTTTCCTATTACGGATCCAGCTTTACCATCTTTTTTCATAAAGAATTCAGATGTAGCCAGTTTTTCCCTAGTCAGGTGAAAGAGATCGGATTCATCGGTAATAATCTTTGCATCCAGGAGGGCGGCGGCGGCTTCATATCCCAAAACATCAATATCTAGGGCTGCGCGCGAACCAATGTAATAAATGCGCTCACGCAACTGTGCTGGACAGCTGCGTGCATTAGGACACCGGATATCGACATCACCTTCAGAGATTGCACGTAAGAGTGATCCACATTCAGGGCAGTGCGTTGGCATAACAAATGCAACTTCGCTTCCAGTTCGACGTTCAATCACTGGACCAAGAACTTCAGGGATCACATCGCCGGCTTTGCGAATCACTACGAGATCACCAATAAGAATCCCTTTGCGCACAATCTCTGATCCATTATGCAATGTCGCATTAGTAACCGTGGAGCCTGCAACCTTGACCGGCTCCATGAATGCAAATGGTGTGACGCGTCCCGTGCGGCCAATGCTGACCTTTATATCCAGCAGCCGCGTCGTTACCTCTTCGGGTGGATACTTAAAAGCTATCGCCCATTTTGGCGCTCTGGATGTAAAACCTAACTGAGTTTGTGCAGCCGTTGAATCTACTTTGATAACTACGCCATCGATCTCGTGCTCAACATCGTGGCGATGTAATCCGTAGTGTTCAACGTATTTTTCAACTTCAGCACGTGTTGCACAGAGCGTGAAGCGATCACTAACTGGCAGACCAATCTCTTTTAAGGCTGCATAAGCCGCACTCTGCGAGACAAACTCAACTCCTTCATGTGCACCAATGCCGTGAACCACCACCGATAATGGACGTGCGGCGCTCACGCGAGGATCTTTCTGGCGAAGTGATCCTGCGGCGGCGTTACGGGGATTGGCAAAGAGTGGTTTACCTAACTCTTCCAAAGCATCATTGAGTTCGTTAAAGGCGGCCAGCGGGAAAAATACTTCCCCACGGACTTCAATCAGCGATGGAATTGTGGCACCTACTAATACATGTGGCAGGTTTTTAATCGTCTTGACGTTAAGGGTTACATCCTCACCAGTCACGCCATTGCCACGTGTTAAGCCGCGCACTAACTGACTGCTTTCATACGTCAAATTGATTGCAAGACCATCTACCTTGAGTTCGCACAGATAGGTGGGTTTAGAAACCTCTTTTTCAACGCGATCAAACCAGCTTGCAAGCTCGGCCAGATCAAAGACGTTATCTAAACTCATCATCTTTTCAATGTGATCATACTGAGTAAATGAAGTTGCAAATCCCCCACCAATGCCAAGTGTTGGTGAATCGGCCTCACGCAGCTCTGGATGCTTAGCCTCGAGCCCTTTGAGTTCAAGGAGCAGGCCATCAAATAATGCATCGGTAATCGATGGTGCATCTAATACATGATATTTAAACTGGTGATCACGAATCTCATTTATAAGTTCGCTCATTCGATGGCGGGCTTGGTTGCTCATTTACTCAGTCTCACAAATAGTTGCCGATCCAACAACGCGATCACCATCGTAAATAACCATCGCTTGACCTGTTGCAAGTCCCAGAAGTGGCGCCTCTAAAACTGCAACGAGTAATCCATTGTCCATAAAGTATGTACATGGCAAAGCAGCACCGTGAGCGCGTATTTGTACGAAGCCGCTTTGGTGGCGCTCATCAACTGAGGGACCACACCAGACAGCCCGCTCTCCTCGCATTGTTGTGATCGCTAACTCTTCGCGTGCACCAACGACAACGGTATTTGTCACGGGTTCGATCTTTAAAACAAAACGTGGTGAACCATCGGGGGTTGGAATCGTTAGACCTAGGCCTTTGCGCTGACCGATTGTGTATGTATATGCCCCTTTATGCTCACCGATTTTTGTGCCACTTTGATCAACGATTGGCCCAACTTCACTGCCTAAGCGATCTCGCAACCAGCCTGCATTATCTCCAGATGGAACAAAACAGATATCGTGGCTATCAGGTTTTTGTGCAACAGCTAATCCACGCGCCTCGGCCTCTCTGCGAATATCTACCTTTGTCGTATCTCCCAGTGGAAAAATCGCACCAGATATCTGTTCGATAGTTAGAACCGATAGAACATAAGACTGATCTTTGGAGTGATCAACTGCGCGGTGTAATGTTTTTCCATTCTCACCGATCTCTGTACGCGCATAATGTCCTGTAACAACGCCATCAAAACCCATCGCTCGTGCGCGATCTAAAACTGCGGCAAACTTTATTTTTTCATTGCAACGAAGACATGGGTTAGGGGTTCGACCGGCAGCATATTCAGCTAAGAAATCCTCTACCACTCCATCATGAAACTCTTCGGCCATGTCCCAGATATAAAAAGGAATACCAATCACATCTGCAGCACGACGGGCATCATGTGAGTCTTCAACGGTGCAACATCCCCGTGCACCAGAGCGATATTTCTGCGGATTGGCAGAGAGCGCTAAATGCACACCGATAACTTCGTGACCGGCCTCAACTGCGCGCGCAGCGGCAACGGCAGAGTCAACGCCACCACTCATAGCTGCAATTAACTTCATGTGAGGTTTGCCGCCCTTCCACGGGTAATTACATCGGGAAGCACTGACACCACAAAATCACACTCACTTGGTGTGCTGGCGGCACCAAAGGAAAAACGTAGCGAAGACTGTGCAGTTATTTCACTATGTCCCATGGCTAGCAATACATGGCTTGCCTCATGAACACCTGCGCTACATGCCGAACCCGTTGAGCAGGAAATATGCTCGCCATCCATGAGCAATAACAAGGTATCGCTCTGAGTTCCAGGAAATGTTACGTTAACGATTCCTGGCAATCGCTCTGATGAAAGGCCGTTAATTATCGCCTCTGGAATCAACGCCTGCAGCGATGAGATAAAACGATCACGAAGTGCGGCAACTGCATCAGCGTTGTAATACGAACTCGTTGCCGCCGCTGTAAATCCGATGATGCCTGGTGCATTCAAAGTTCCACTGCGGATTTCGCGCTCTTGTCCCCCACCATGTAACAAAGATGGAATCTCAACTGTGCGCTTTAAAATTAGCGCACCGATTCCAAGTGGTCCACCGATCTTGTGAGCGCTCAATGACATAGCAGTAACACCTAGGCTAGAAAATGATAGAGATACTTTCTTAAAACTCTGCACAGCATCGGTATGTACAGGGATCTGACCGGCGATTCGTACTACTTCACCAATTGGTTGGATTACTCCAGTTTCATTATTTGCATGCATCACCGAGATAACTGCAATCTCATCTCCGCGCGTTTTCACTAAGTTGTCAAGAAAATCTAAGTCAATAACACCAGCATCGCTAACTGGTAACTGAATTACCTCTGCCTGCTCATGAGTTTTAAGCCAATGAGCTGGATCTAATATTGCATGGTGTTCGATGCTCGAAATTACAATAATATTCTTACCGCTATTTTGCCCAGCCCAGTACAAGCCCTTGAGTGCAATGTTATTTGCCTCGGTACCAGATGCAGTAAAGATAACCTCACTCGGAAGGCAGCCAGCTTCTTTAGCTAAAGCTTCGCGGGCATCTTCTAGGGTTTTACGGGTTGCACGACCATGTGTATGCAGACTCGATGGATTTCCAAGAACTTGTGCCTGATGAGTCATTGCAATTAATGCGCTTTCAACCATCGGTGTTGTTGCAGCATGGTCGAGATAGATCGAAGGCATGGGCTAATCCTAGGCTTTACGTGCGTTAACACCCTCCGTGGCCTTTGGCAGAACGGCAAAGAGATCTCCAATAACGCCAAAATCAGCGATTTCAAAGATAGGAGCCTCTGGATCTTTATTGATGACGACAATGGCTTTACTTGTCTGCATCCCTGCACGGTGCTGAATTGCACCTGAGATTCCGCAGGCAACATATAACTGTGGACTTACGCTCTTTCCAGTCTGACCAACTTGATGCGAGTGCGGATACCAACCAGCATCCGTTGCCGCCCGTGATGCTCCAACTGCTGCACCGAGAGAGTCTGCAAAAGCTTCAACGGCTGCGAAGTCTCCGTTAGTACCGCGTCCACCTGAAACAACGATGTCGGCCTCTGTTAGCTCAGGACGCCCACCTTGTACTGGAGGTTGTGACGATGTGAGCGTGGACTTCTTTGAACTTTCAGCTACATCAAATGAGAGCATCTCAATCGTTGGGCTCACAGATTTTAAATCAGCTGTAATTGAATTCGGCCGCAGAGTAATAATCGGAGTTCCGTGAGAGATCTTGGAATGAACAGTTGTTGAGCCACCAAAGACCATCTGGGTAGCGGTTATATCGGCGGCCACATCAACGGCATCGGTAATTATTCCTGAACCACTTTTAACGGCCGTTCTGCCAGCAAGCTCTTTACCAAATGCATGTGATGCGATTAGAACTGCCGCTGGATTTTTCTGTGCGATTATCTGAGTCAGAACATCGGCAGCTGCGCCAACGCCATGTGCTGCAAAACCATCAGACTCGACAACTAAGACTGTGCTTATTGGGCCCTGCACAAGGGCCGCGGCATAGGCAGCGCCTTGACCAGTTGGTGCCAGCACAACTGCACAGACATCACCAATGCGTGCAGCAGCAGTGGCAAGTTCGGCAGTTGTCTTAGTGTTTTTTCCACCAATAAAATCGGCGAGAATTAATACGCAGCTCATATCAACTTCTTCTCAGTTAGAAATTTCACAAGCTGATCGCCGCCACCACCATCATCGGTAATCCTTATGCCAGCTGCACGCGGTGGGCGTGGTGCTGCATCAACGACTACTGACCAAGCGTTCTCAATTGAGATACCAACTGCAGATAAATCCAACACCTCGATAGTTTTCTTCTTCGCCGCCATAATGCCTTTAAAAGATGGATAACGCGGCTCATTAATCTTTTCTACAACTGAAACAACTACTGGAAATTGCCCAAACATCTCATCGACTCCGGCCTCAGTGACACGAGTAATGACAACCTTTTTGGCGGCGGGATCAACCGTGACCGCCGATGCGAAGGTTAGTTGAGCACAGCTAAGACGCTCTGCAATCATCGCCGGCACAACACTCATACGGGCATCTGTTGATTCAGTTCCGCAGATCACTATGTCGAACTCGCCCTTTAAAATCACGCTTGCCAATACCTTTGATGTTGTCAGTGCATCTGCCCCGGCAAGCTTTGGGTCGCTAATTAAAATCGCATTATTTGCCCCCATTGACAGTGCTTTTCGCACCGCCTCAGTTGCACGCTCTGGACCCATTGAAATCACTGTGACGGAATTAGCTGCGCCCTCTTCATTTCCACCATGTGCTTCGGCGATGCGCAACCCCTCTTCAACTGCATACTCATCGAGATCATTGAGAACTGCATCAACATTTATCCGATCGAGCAGACCGTTGACCATCTTTTTTTCAGCCCAAGAGTCTGGGACCTGTTTGATACAGATGGCGATCTTCATGTCGGCTATGTTACTGATTAGTAGCTAGAATCTCTACTCGAGCATGGGGATTTCACCATCTCTTTTCATCATGCAACTGCGAGTAATATTTCCTCATCATGTTAGCAATTATCGCACCCGGTCAGGGTTCACAAACCCCCGGAATGCTCACTGCCTGGGTTGCT
>CAEZWP010000061.1_pt1 | contig 6824 bp, 7 predicted proteins | sample 7265021 | NCBI WGS metagenome assembly CAEZWP01 (sample SAMEA6813885, study PRJEB35770) | uncultured Actinomycetes bacterium | biome: Freshwater; feature: Freshwater reservoir; material: water | place: Czech Republic | collected 2015-11-04 | depth 0.5m m | reverse complement strand
TTTCCTTGAAAACTTACGAGCCCCCCGTCAGGATTGAACTGACGACCTGCGCATTACAAGTGCGCTGCTCTACCACTGAGCTAGAGAGGCCTACGTGCTAACACGTATCGATCTTTCGACCAGCGGCAATTATGGCAGTCCAAGGGCGAAATACAAAAATGAAGTTGTAGTTCCCCAAAATCTGCGCGGGCTGGCAGCCTACCGCCCGTGATTGCCAACTACTGGATCTCTACTTGGACGTGGGGCTTTACTTCAATCGAGGTGGGATAGCGGCCAATGTATTGCGATTGGATATTTACAGCTACGTCCATCTCCTGAAGATTTACCCCGTGCGCGTCGCCACATCCATGGCAGTGCAAAGGTTATAAACCACATCATTGTTACAAATGCACGTAGGGCTTTTGATTCTGCTTTAGCCGGCGGTAAGGGCTCTCTCCATCGCGCATCAAATGGAAGGCCAATTATCTCTAGAACTGCCTGTGCTACACGATCATGACCCATTGAATTTAGATGCAGGCGATCAAAGGCTAAAAATCTACGATCGCTAAATGCAACCTCTTCATTTGCATCGGCGATTATTGCACCGACCTCTGTACCAACTGCACGAACGTTTCGGTTAAATTCGCCAAAGCGTTCCTCCCACATCTTTGCAGCCCGTCCGGTATTACCCGTTCTCTCTAAGACTGTAAACAATAAAATCGTGGCACCAGATGCTGCTAAGCGCCGTACTGCTTCGGAATAGAGTGGTAGAACAATCTCGGAGTTATATTTAGGGCGTATAACATCATTGGCACCGGCGTGAAAAGATACAAGTGTTTCTGGGCCAGTAACTTGTGCAATGGCTGCATCTATCTGTCCATCAACGACTTGGCGTACTAACTTTCCACGGATGGCTAAGTTGGCATAGGTAAAATCGGATTCATGATTGGCCATCACATCTGCGACACGATCGGCCCAGCCCCTGTATTGGCCATATTTTTTCTCATCAGACATGCCCTCGGTATATGAATCACCTAGAGCGATAAAGGCTTTATAGATCACTTGAATCAGCCCCTACGGCGTGCCTGGTCTACAAAGAAGAGGGCGATTGCCGTTGCCACGCTGGCGTTGAGAGATTCAGTCGTTGCGCTAATGGGGATCGATATTACGAGATCACATTTTTCACGGGTTAAGCGCGCTAAGCCTTTGCCTTCGCTGCCGACAACGATCATAAGAGGCTCAGATGCAATCTTCATTGTGCTGATGAGCTCTTCAGATTCACCATCTAAACCAATGACAAAGAGCCCCTCTTTTTTCGCGGCATCAATTGTTCGCGCAAGATTTGTTACTTGTGCAATCGGTAAACGCGCTGCAGCACCTGCAGATGATTTCCATGCCGATGCCGTCATTGATGCTGCGCGACGTTCGGTCATCACAACACCTGCAGCGCCAAAGGCTGCGGCGCTTCGGATAATGGCACCTAAGTTACGTGGATCGGTTACGCCATCGAGTGCGACGATAAGTGCTGGATGTTTTGCGCGTTGCAAAATCTCTTCAAAGCTTGAGTATTGAAATGGCTTGATAGCAAGGATTATTCCCTGACTATTTGGCGAAATACCTTCTACTTCGGCGCGATGCGCTTCCCGAATCGGTAAACCTAAGTGAAGTGCTAGCTTTAAAGACTCAGCTACACGATCATCGACTTCAATGCTGCGTGCTACTAAAAGTTCAGTCGATGGAACACTCTCGCGCAAGGCTTCGAGCACTGCGTTGCGACCTGCAACGATTTCACCGCGTGGTCTATCACCGCGTGGTGCACGGGCCGGCCTAATCTCTTTGCCATCGCTGCGCCCTGTAGTTACTCTGCCAGCGCCTCTAGTTGTTGTTTTACTTGAACTCTTTTTTGCAACGGCTTTTTTGCGCTTTGCAGCTGCGTGATAGGGACGGTCTTCAGCCTTTGGTGTTGGGCCTTTTCCAGTCAGGCGCTTTTTATTCTTACCGCCTGTACCACCGGTCGGTCCTTTTTTTGATGCGCGGATTGCGCCTTTACGGGATGAATTGCCGGCCATCGTTAACTCTTTTCAATCATCGACCAACGCGGCCCTTGTGCAGTGTCCTCAATTGTAATTCCTAATGCGAGTAGTCCATCACGGATGGCATCTGAGGCAGCAAAATCCTTACGCTCTCGTGCAGATGCGCGCTCTGCAAGGGCTAACTTCACTACGCCATCCATCGCCTGCGTTAAATCCGTTGAGCTGCCAGTGGCAAAGTGAGTATCGAATGGATCACAGCCCAAAATCTCTAAAGCCCCTCGAATTTCATTGGCATTCTTAGTAATCACAGCAGAATCGGCATCAGTGATTCCCTGATTACCTAGACGCAGATTTTCAGCGATCGTGGCAAGGCCGGCGGGCACAGCTAAATCATCATTCATCGCCGCAGCAAATGACTTACCAATAATGGCCTGCGGTTGTGATCCAGTTATCTCGGTTGCGCGCTTTAAAAAACTTTCGATTCGGCGAAATGCAATCGCTGATTCATCGAGTGCTGACTGCGAGTATTCAAGCATTGAACGATAATGAGCACTACTTAAGTACCAGCGAAGTTCGATTCCACGGACACGTTGCAAAATAACGTCAACTAATAATGAGTTGCCAAGTGATTTACTCATCTTTTCACCGGACTGTGTGACCCAGGCGTTGTGCATCCAACGCTTGGCAAATCCATATCCCGCCGCCTCTGATTGTGCGATCTCGTTTTCGTGATGAGGAAAGATCAAATCCAATCCACCGCCATGAATATCAAAACTCTCACCTAAATAAGCATGTGCCATCGCCGAGCACTCCAAGTGCCAGCCAGGTCGGCCATCCCCCCATGGTGTTGGCCACGATGGCTCGCCGGGCTTGGCCGATTTCCATAATGCAAAGTCCCGGGGATCTCGCTTTTTTGAAATAACTTCATCACCATCAACGGCAGGTAATAACCCATCGATGCGTTGGCCCGACAGAGTTAGGTATCGTTTCAATTTACGGACCTCTAAATAGACATCACCGTTGCCAGGGGCATATGCAGATCCATTATCAATAAGTATCTGCATGAGTTCGATCATCTGCGTGATGTGGCCAGTAGCCCTTGGTTCATACGTTGGTGGTGCAACGTTAAGTGCTTCAAAGGCTGCAGTGAATTCACGCTCATACTTCATAGCCAAGGCCCACCATGAAACCTTCTCGTGAGCTGCTTTGTGCAAAATCTTGTCATCGATATCTGTGACATTGCGAATTAAAGTAACGTCATATCCACTCTTAGTTAGCCAACGGCTCAAAGTGTCAAAGTTAACGGCGCTTCGAATATGTCCGATATGCGGAGATGCCTGCACCGTTGCACCACAGACATAGATTGAGACTTCACCGGCTTTTATCGGAGTGAATTTTCCAACCTCGCGCGTTGCCGTGTCGTATAAATTAATTGCAGACATTGTCTAATTCTACCGCTTGAAAACAAGAGCAGATGCGATGGCAGCGATGCCTTTGCCCTCCCCAGTTAGGCCCATGCCATCAGTGGTTGTGGCCGATATTGAAACATCTGCGCCACCAAGTGATAAAGAGATTGCTGCGATTGCTTCGGCGCGACGTGTGCTGATCTTGGGACGGTTACCAATAATTTGTACCGTAACATTTGAGATTGAATATCCTGCGGTAGTAATGATTGCTAACGTCTCCTGGAGTAACTGCACACCACTTGCACCCGCATACTGCGGGCGATCGGTTCCAAAATTACTTCCTAAATCACCGAGCGCAGTTGCCGCAAATAGTGCATCACAGATCGCATGGGCTGCAACATCGCCATCAGAGTGGCCATCGACACCATCTTGATCTGGCCAAAACAAACCAGCTAGCCACATCTGGCGACCAACACTAAAGGCGTGCGCATCGCTACCAATGCCGCTTCGATATGTTGAATCAAAGCCGAGAAAACCGAGGGCGGTATGCAGATCGGCCGCTGTAGTTATCTTTAATGCGCGATCTTCTCCGGAAATAATCTTTACTTTTCCGCCATTGGCTTCAATGAGCGCCCCATCATCAGTTGCATCTCCTCCAGCTCCATGTGCTTCACGCAGTGCTGAGGTTAGAAATCCTTGTGGTGTCTGGATGCTTACAACAGAAGTGCGATCTAACGTTGATGCAACGTAGTTATCAGTACCCACAAACTTTATTGTGTCCACAATGGCAACTGCTGGAACGACTGCGCTCTCACCCGATTTGAGGGCGCTGATAACTGCACCTGCTAAATCAGTACTTGCTAAGGCGCGGGCGGCATCATGGACTAAGACGTACTGCCCTGTAGCAAGCGCTAATGCATTGCGCACGCTAGCTGAGCGAGTAGCACCGCCCGTGACAACAGTGACACCTTCGCCAAGTAGCTCGCTTATCTGTTGTTCATATCCTGCCGGAGCGCTAATGATTAATTGATCAACAACGGGAGCAAGAGATGCAACGGCATGTTGCAACAAGGTGCGATCACCGAGTTGAATAAGTGCTTTTGGGATACCTGCGCCGAATCTTTCACCACTACCAGCGGCAGCGATGATGGCGGTTACAGACATTTAAATTACGAGGCGAGAACCTCGTCAAGGATTACTGCAGCCTTTTCTTCATCAGTGCGCTCAGCAAGAGCGAGCTCTGAAACAAGGATCTGCTTCGCCTTGGCGAGCATGCGCTTTTCACCAGCTGAAAGACCACGGTCTAAGTCACGGCGATACAGATCGCGGACAACTTCAGCGACCTTAATGACATCCCCTGATGCTAATTTTTCAAGATTTGCTTTATAACGACGGGACCAGTTAGTTGGCTCCTCGGTATATGGCTGGCGCAGGACGTTAAATACACGGTCTAGGCCTGCAGAGTCCACAACATCACGGACTCCAACGAGATCTACGTTCTCGGCTGGAACCCGAACGGTCAGATCTCCTTGCGCGATTTTCAACACTAAATAGGTCTTTTCTTCACCTTTGATCACTCGCATCTCAATTGCTTCTATGAGAGCCGCTCCGTGATGGGGATAAACAACGGTTTCGCCGACCTTAAATGTCATGTGTTGCCCTTCGCTAGAGGACAATTGTACCAGCGATTTGCGAACGAGTCACCTGGCCCCATCTAGCGTAAAACAAGCGTAATTCACTACTTATTTCATGTGAGAGAATATGCCCCATGCGTCGAACTGGTATTGCACTCATGTCATTGACTCTTGCTCTTACATTAACTGCATGTGGGGCAGGCTTTAACGCATCTACCCGACAAGTTAAACAGGTAGCCGATGGCGTTGAAGGCGCAATCACGAGCGAAAGCAACAGCATTAAACTACGCAATGTTTTAGTTGTAGAAACCGCCGAAGGTGCTGGAGTTCTTGTCGCTACGGTAGTTAATAACCAACCAGTCGAGGATGCACTTCTTGGAGTCGCAATAAATGGCGTTGTTGCCACAGTAACTGGCGCAAATGCATTACCTCAAAACTCACCCATTTCCTTTGAGGGAGCAGTTGCAAATTCAAAAGCAGTGGTTCCAGCACTGAATGCAAAAGCTGGCACACATGTACGGGTAACAATGTTTTTCGCTCGTGCCGGTGAGATCACTGTCTTGGCACTTGTTCGCGATCAAAGCGATACATACGCCGGCATAACTGCTTAATTAGAGCTTATTTCTTTCCTTGATTTGCAACGGCAGTGATCGCATCCTTTGCCGCTGCTGGATCCAAATACTCTCCACCTTTAGTCACTGGTGTTAAATCAGCATTGAGTTTGTAGTACAGCGGAATTCCAGTTGGAATATTTAAGCCCGCAATATCGGCATCACTAATTCCATCAAGATGCTTGACTAATGCCCTCAAAGAGTTTCCATGAGCGGTAACAAGAACTCGTTTACCCAATTTCAAATCAGGAACTATTGATTCATGCCAGTACGGCAACATGCGATCGATAACATCTTTCAAACACTCAGTTTTCGGCACCACAATGTTGGCATACCGAGGATCCTTACTCTGTGAGAATTCGTCATTGTCATCAATTGGTGGCGGTGGGACATCGTATGAACGGCGCCATATTGCAAACTGCTCCTCCCCATATTCGGCCAATGTTTGGGCTTTATCTTTGCCCTGCAAAGCTCCATAGTGACGCTCGTTTAAGCGCCATGAACGCTGTACAGGAATCCAGTGTCGTTGGCATGCATCAAGGGCTAACTGTGACGTATGTATTGCCCGGCGTAGCAATGATGTATGGAGTAGGTCCGGCAAAAGATTGCGTTGGGTAAGCAGTGCGCCACCGCGTCGAGCTTCATCTTCGCCCTTGGCAGATAAGTGGACATCTACCCATCCCGTAAAGAGATTCTTAGCATTCCACTCAGATTCACCATGGCGCAGAAGGATTAGTTCGAAGTTACTCATGGGCACATCCTAAACCAGATGTTTGAAAGCCTCTAAATTGGCTAGCGATTCTCCACGTGATACTCGCCAAGCCCATTCGCGACGTATGGCATTGGCGAACCCAAGTTCAAGGAGGGGATTAAAGGATGAATCTGAAACTTGTAGCACTGCGCCAACTAAGCGATCTATCTCTCGATCTGTCACGGCCGATAGAGGCAGGCGACCTACCAAGAAGATATCGCGGAGTTCATTAATGGCAAAAGCGATTCCATATAAAGAGGCATTCTTGGATAAGCACCAAGCATGTACTGCAGCCTCATTATCGTCGGGTTTGCGAATTACAAAAGCGTTGATACTTAAGGAGTGGTTACCAACAATAAGAGCACAATGGGTCTGTAGTTTCTTCTCCCCTGGCAAAGTTATGAGATATG
>CAEZWP010000058.1_pt1 | contig 7155 bp, 8 predicted proteins | sample 7265021 | NCBI WGS metagenome assembly CAEZWP01 (sample SAMEA6813885, study PRJEB35770) | uncultured Actinomycetes bacterium | biome: Freshwater; feature: Freshwater reservoir; material: water | place: Czech Republic | collected 2015-11-04 | depth 0.5m m | reverse complement strand
TTATCTCTGAAGAAGTTAGTCTCAAGCCTGATCTAGCAGGACTTGAACTATAGGGCCGCGTTCGCAAGGTTGTTATCAGCAAGGATGAGACAACAATCGTTGAAGGAGCAGGCGATGATGCACTTATTAAGGGTCGCGTCGCACAGATTCGCTCAGAGATTGAAAAATCTGATTCAGATTATGATCGCGAGAAGTTGCAAGAGCGTCTTGCAAAGCTTGCCGGTGGCGTAGCTGTTATTAAGGCAGGGGCTGCAACTGAGGTAGAGCTCAAAGAGCGCAAGCACCGCATTGAAGATGCAGTACGTAATGCAAAGGCTGCAGTAGAAGAGGGAATCGTCGCCGGTGGCGGTGTTGCACTTCTACAAGCTGGCACAGCGGTATTTAAGAAGTTATCACTTGCTGGCGATGAGGCAACGGGCGCGAAGATTGTTGAATTCGCAATTGAAGCCCCACTTAAGCAGATCGCAATTAACGCAGGTCTTGAAGGCGGAGTAGTAGTAGAGAAAGTCCGTCACCTACCTTCAGGTCAGGGATTAAATGCTGCAACGGGAGAGTATGTAGACATGATTAAAGCTGGCATCATCGATCCAGCTAAGGTCACTCGCTCTGCACTCCAAAATGCGGCATCGATTGCAGCACTCTTCATTACAACTGAGGCAGTAATTGCAGATAAGCCAGAGAAGAATCCAGCACCAATGCCACAAGGTGGCGGAGACATGGACTTCTAAAGCCCTTTTCACCTAGTTAGGCAGAACGCCGCCCCCAATTAACATCGGGGCGGCGTTCTGCTTTATCCTTATCTCATGGCAAAGAAGTCGCTCCTTAAGAAAGTACCAAAGGGAAAGCAATCAACTGGAGAAAATCCATTTGATGCAACCGAGCTTGCCCGAAATGCCATCATCGATGAGATTCATGGGACATCGCAGATCGGAAAATTTGTTTCTGTTGAATTTGATGATGAAGATCGTGTGGCTACTTATTTATTTGAAGCAAAGCTTTCAGGTTATAAAGGCTGGCGCTGGTGTGTCACCGTTGCAAAGGTCGATGCCGATATCGCGCCAACGATATGTGATGTTGTAGTTCTTCCTGGCCCAGATGCATTAACTGCACCGGACTGGATTCCATATCGTGATCGGATTCAACCAGGGGATGTTGGCGTTGGCGATATTGTTCCAAGCTCACTCGATGACACACGTTTAGTCGCAGGTGAGCAGGCACTTCCACAGGATGAGGATTTAGATACTGCGATGGCGATTGAACTTGGTTTTGGTCGTGCCCGAGTAATGTCAATTGAAGGTCGCGATCAAGCGGCCAAGCGTTGGTATGACGGAGATCGTGGACCTAAATCTCCAATGGCAGAATCGGCACCGAAGCCTTGTCATTCATGTGGCTTTTTTATTCAGATTGCAGGCTCACTGCGCTCGACTTTTGGCGTGTGTGCCAATGCAATCTCGCCTGAAGATGCGCGCGTTGTATCGGTTGATCACGGCTGCGGAGCACATTCCGAAGCCACCTTCACTGCATCTGATGTTAAACTAAGTACCTGACCGCAGCCCGCGGCTATACCAGTAGATTAAAAACCTTAAGGAGTCATCCCCATGCCTACAGGCCGCGTTAAATGGTTTTCATTAGAAAAAGGCTTTGGCTTCATTGCAAATGATGAGGGCGAAGATGTTTATCTTGCTGCGTCATCACTTCCTGAAGGTGTATCGACGGTTAAGCCTGGAACAAAACTTGAATTTAGTGTCGCTGATAGTCGTAAAGGTCCACAAGCGATGTCGGTTCATATTATTGATGCACCACCATCTCTTGCAGAGGGCTCACGTGTTAATCCTGATGATTTAGCCGCGATGATTGAAGACACAATTAAAATTCTAGATCGTGTTGGAAATGGCCTTCGTCATGGCCGACATCCAGCAGGGCCTGAAGCCGAGCGTTTAGGCCGTGTTCTGCGCGGTATTGCCTCTCAACTAGAGGCTTAAATACCACTTCGTCGTGCGCGACGTATTGAGTATCGAATGCCTATTGCACCTAAGGCTGCACCAAAGGCACATGTCCAAATAATCTTTGCGTCGGCATTCATTGCCAGTGCAACAACTCCGGCAACAAGCCAGCAGATAGTCCCGATTGCTACTAGCGTTACCACTGATCGGATATTTGATTCCATGAGAGAAGAGTAATGCGGATCTCGATAAAAGAAGGCGGTAATTGGCGTTCATTTCGTCACCGTAATTACCGCATCCTTTTTCCAGCAAATACCGTTTCAAATATCGGTAGCTGGGCACAGCGCATCGCCCAAGATTGGCTCGTCTTAGAGCTGACCAATAATAATGGTACATATTTAGGGCTTGTCACTGCAGTTCAGTTTGCACCAGTTCTACTTTTCTCACTCCATGGTGGCGCCATGGCTGATCGAATCGATAAGCGCAAAGTATTGATTGCAACTAATGTCATTGGAGGCGCTGCATCTATTGGACTGGGTCTATTAGTGATCAGTGACGTAGTTCAGCTATGGCATGTATTTGTACTTGCGGGTGTGCTCGGTATTGCAACGGCGATAGATGCACCAGTTCGGCAGGCATTCACGAGTGAGCTGGTCGGTCACGATGATTTACCCAATGCCGTTAGTCTGAACTCTGCAAACTTTAATGGAGGTCGTCTCATTGGCCCAGCCGTCTCTGGTTTACTCATTGCCGCCTTCGGTACCGGGCCTTCATTTTTAATTAACGGAGCTTCATACTTCTTCGTCATTCTTGCCCTTCTGAGGATCGATGCAAAGAGGTTATTTCACCAGAATCAAGAGAAGAGTCTGGGCAATATTCGAGAGGGCATTGCTTATGCAAAGGCGCGTCCCGACATCTACGTTGTAATGATTATGGTCTTTGCCTTAGCAACATTTGGTCTTAACTTTCAGATATTTAATGCCCTCATGGCCACGCAAGAGTTCGGCCTGGGACCAGCAAGTTTTGGCCTCATGGGAACTTTTATCGCCATCGGCTCGCTAACAGGTGCCATTGGATCGGCCCGGCTTGAGCGCTTTAGAACCACACGCTTTGTAATCCTCGGAGGAATGCTATTTTCAATCTCCATCATGGTGCTCTCTGTGCTTCCTAATTACACAACATATATTGTGTGGTTGCCCATATGTGGTGTCACTGCGTTGACAACTTTGGTATCAGCTAATTCAATCGTTCAGACAAGTACCGATCAAGTGATACGTGGGCGCGTAATGGGCTTGTACCTACTTATCTTTATGGGTGGCACACCTTTTGGTTCGCCGTTGATTGGATTAGCAACTGATTACATCGGCATTAGACCGACGATTGCGCTGTGCGGAGGCATATCCCTTAGCGCATCCTTATTTGTATGGATTAAGTACCGAAATAAAGTGACTACGCCGGCCGATATCAGCGTAGCAACGGTATTAAAGAGCGCTAATAGCGCTCAAAATAATTAGACCAAAGAGCACAACTAAGGTGACCATTCTTCGCGTTTTATAATTCATCAATTATGCCTCAACCTGGTTAGAAGGTATGAACTTGACTATAACAAAGGAGATAGCAATTAAAACGGGGACCATGATGTATGCCCGCGAGATTCCAAAGTGATCGCCGAGAACGCCCAATAGAAATGGTGCGACAGCAATTGCAGTTCCGGCGGCAAGAGATGTTCGACCGATTGCAAGGTCTGGGCGCCCATCGCTAAAGGAAATCAGACGAATAGCTGCTAGTGCGAACTGTGTTGAGACGCCCAGGCCAATCGTGAATAGAGAAATTAAGCTGATGAGCATTGAGTGTGAGAACCAAAAGACAACAAAACCGAGAAATTGAGTAGAGGTAGCAACAAGAAATTGCCCGTCAAGGGTTAGTCGCCTTAATATGTTTGGACCATACCAACGTCCAACAATCATCCCGAAACCAATAGCTGCCACTGCAGTCGTTGAAATTGCCGCACTTGAACCTACGCGATCCTTAAGCAATGCTGCTGCCCAGAATGAAACGGCAAACTCGCTTGAAATACATGCAACGAAACCAAGCCATGAAATCCAGAAATTTCGGGAGAGCTTTCCACTCTGACGCCCATCCTCATCTGGAACGTGATCTTCGCTCTCTTTATCCCGACCTAAAACAAAGACTGCAATTGCGACGGGAATGGCGAGAAGTAAGCCCACGCGCCAAAGGCTTGGAAAGATAATAGCTATTGTGCCAATGAGGCCAGTACCGAGAACATACCCAATTGAAGAAACTCCATTTGCTTTAGGAATAGCTACTTTAGCGGCCTTGCCATAGTGGTGGGACATGGATGCCAGCATCGCGTTGATGACAATCGACGTACCAAAGCCCACCATCAACGTAGCTGGCAAAGTCAGAAACACGGGAGGAGAGATAACAAAGATAATCAAACCCGTACTAAAAATAGTTAGACCTATCCAGCTTGAACGGGTTCGGCCAAATCGATGAGTGAAATGGGGGAAGGCATAACCGGCCGCGATAGCTGCAACTCCCAGTGCTGTGCCATGGAGACCTGCAACAGTTAGCGATGTACCTTGGTCTGCACGAAGCAGTGATTGTGCTGGGCCAAAGCCACCAAGGTAGAAGTTAACAACGGCGGTTTGCGTGGCAACAATCCAAAAAAAACGGCCACGGTGAAATGTATTAGGCATCTATTAAAGCGCAGCTACAACGTGCTCGATACAGGCGGTGAGGGCTTCAACATCGCCTGGGTCAACGGCTGGGAACATTCCTATACGCAACTGGTTCTTACCTAACTTGCGATAAGGCTCGGTATCAACGATTCCATTAGCGCGCAACGCTGTTGCAATTTTTGTAGCATCAATCGAATCATCAAAGTTAATGGTGCCAACAACCTTAGATCGCATCGCAGGGTCTACAACAAAGGGAGTTGTGTACTCAGTTTTATCGGCCCACGAGTACAAGATGTCAGATGATTGGGCACTTCGGCCTGCAGCAAATGAAAGTCCTCCGCCGGCGTTCATCCATTCAATTTGCTCGGCTAGTAATATCAAAGTTGAAACGGCAGGGGTGTTATACGTCTGATCAAGGCGCGAGTTTTCAACTGCGATAGTTAAATCAAAGAAGGCTGGGATCCAACGACCGCTGGCCTTAATTGCCTCTACTCGGGCGATTGCAGCCGGACTCATGATGGCGATCCATAGCCCACCATCGGATGCAAATGATTTTTGAGGTGCAAAGTAGTAGGTATCAAACTCTTTCGGATCAACTAATAATCCACCAGCGGCACTCGTTGCATCTACTACGACGAGTGCACCATCTGTGCCTGCAGGGCGCAAAATTGGCATAGAAACACCAGTGCTTGTCTCATTGTGTGTCAATGCGTATACGTCGATTCCAGGCTCGGCCACCGAGAATGGATGCCTTCCCGGCTCGGATTTAATAACCGTTGGTTCGCCTAGAAATGGCGCTTCCTTGGCCGCCGATGCAAACTTGGAGGAGAACTCGCCAAAGACTAAGTGTTGTGATCGTTCCTGAATCAATCCCAGCGTTGCAATATCCCAAAAAGCGGTAGATCCTCCGTTACCGAGAATAACTTCATAGCCATCAGGCAGATTAAAGAGAGTATGCAGGCCATCGCGAACGCGCTTAACAACGTTCTTAACAGGCTTTTGGCGATGCGATGTACCGAGAATTAAATTTGCACCCGATGAGAGCGCAGTTAATGCCTGCGGGCGAATCTTTGATGGACCACAACCAAAGCGTCCATCGAGAGGTTTAATACTTGCCGGAATAATTATCTCTGCACTCATTGGGTGAGTTTAAGGGTAGTAGCGACCTATGACCCAATCAGCGCCAGTGTTAGCCCGCTCATAGCGCAATCGATCATGCAAACGTGAATATCTCCCCTGCCAGAATTCAATAGCAAGGGGAGTAACGCGATAACCACCCCAATGTGGAGGGCATGGAACAACACTTCCCTCAGGCCACTTTTCGGCCGCGCCTTGAAATCTCTGTTCTAACTCTTCACGTGATGCAAGGGGTGCTGATTGGTGACTGGCCCACGCACCGATTTGAGATGACCATGGACGTGTTGAAAAATAACTCTGCGACTCATCGCTACTTACTTTCTCAGCTAAACCAGTAATTGAAACCTGCCGTTCCATTGCATACCAAGGGAACAAAAGGCTGACCTGTGCATTCATGTCGATCGAGTGTGCTTTGCGTGATGAGTAATTAGTAAAGAATGTAAAGCCACCTTGCGATATATCTTTGAGCAAAACAGTGCGTGTTGTAATCGCTAAATCAGGATTGACTGTTGAGAGCACCATCGCATTTGCTTCAACGATAATTGGATTTTCATGGGCTTGGCCTAGCCACTCTGCAAATACCTTAAAAGGATCACTATCTAATTCGCCGATACCGTTCTGACCATATGAGCGGCGCATCGCCCTGATTTCATCGCGATTAAAACTCTTCTCACTCATAGATGTATCGAACCTCACTTTCACTCTGAGTGCATCCTCGCACTGGGATGGTCGTTAGCACCCCCTGCTTAGGTGCAGAATTAGCCCCTGCAGAGCGAAAAAAAGGAGCCAACCGTGTCAGAGGATTTCAAGCCTGGTCTTGAGGGTGTCATCGCCTTCGAATCTCAGATTGCAGAGCCAGATAAAGAGGGCAGCTCACTTCGCTACCGTGGTGTTGATATTGAAGATCTCGTTGGTCGAGTCTCATTTGGAAACGTGTGGGGACTTTTAGTCGATGACGAGTTCAACCCTGGCCTACCAAATGCTGAAAAATTTCCTTTGCCGGTTCACTCAGGTGATGTTCGTGTAGATGTTCAGGCCGCGATCTCGATGTTGGCACCAGCATGGGGATTTAAACCTCTATTAGATATCGATGAAGTTGAGACGCGTAGCAATCTCGCCCGCACATCTGTAATGGTGCTTTCTTACTTAGCTCAAGCTGCACGTGGAGTGAGCGCGCCACCAGTTCCAGAGTCTGAAATCGATAAGGCACATACAGTTGTAGAGCGCATGATGATCCGTTGGCGTGGAGAGCCAGATCCACTTCATGTCCGCGCAATCGATGCGTACTTCGTATCTGCCGCCGAACATGGAATGAATGCATCAACATTTACTGCGCGCGTTATTGCATCAACTGGTGCCGATGTTGCCGCTGC
>CAEZWP010000057.1_pt1 | contig 7183 bp, 4 predicted proteins | sample 7265021 | NCBI WGS metagenome assembly CAEZWP01 (sample SAMEA6813885, study PRJEB35770) | uncultured Actinomycetes bacterium | biome: Freshwater; feature: Freshwater reservoir; material: water | place: Czech Republic | collected 2015-11-04 | depth 0.5m m | reverse complement strand
CCTTATCAATCTGCCATGGCGCCATGCCAAGCGAGCCAGCTAACTCAAAGGATTTAGTACCGCGATTGGCCCCCGATACCTTTGCTAAAGAGCGAAGTGATGATGCGATTGCACTCGTAATCATTACTGGATCAGTTCCCGTTTCAAGTGCACTGCGAAGTGCAATCAGCGCTACCGATAAATCTCCATCCAAGGTTGCATCGGCGACATCAAAGCCAGTTGTTTCAACACGACCTTGATGAAACTTATCGATCATTACCTCATCGATTACTCCAGCGGGCGCGTCGGCTGCAATCTGTGAAACGGCGGCTTGAAGTTCGCGCATATCACTTCCAAGAGCGCCAACTAATGCACTGACGGCGCCAGAGGTTGCTTTGCGTCCAATATCTAAAAAGAGCTCTTTAACAAAACCCTCTTTCTCGGCCTCTTTCTTTAATGGCTCACAGGAAATGATCTCTGGTTTAACTTTCTTAATCGCATCTAGTAAGGCTTTGCCTTTAACGCCACCTTTATGTACAAATACAACGGTCATCGTCTCATCGGGGCTCGTTAAATAGCGAGTGATCTCATCCTTATTTTCCTCTGGTAAATCTTGTAAATCCCGCAGAATAAGCGCGCGGCGCTCTGAAAATAAAGATGGTGCAAGTGCATCGGCGATATCGCCCACAATTGTTTCGGCGGCAAAGAGATTGGTAATCTCGCACTTGCTCTCTTTTAACTCGAGACTTAGTTTATTAATCGCACGATCTGAGAGAGCGCCCTCTGAGCCAAGGATGAGGTAGACGGCGTTCATATCGCTACCCCCATCGAAAGAGATTAAACCGGCCCTTACTTGTACGAACTGTAATCGTATGGGCCTTTGCAGTCATACTTATTGCTCCATTGATATCGGTTCGAACAACTTTAGCCCCCAAACGAGTCAGCGCTTCTATAGTTTGTGGCGCAGGATGTCCGTATGCATTCTTTGCGCCCACGCTTATTACCGCTACCTGCGGATCAAGGGCGGCCATAAGCCCCTCGTCCTGATATCTGGAGCCATGGTGTGAGAGCTTATAAATATCTACTCGATTGAAATCACCGATTAACTCATGTTGGGTAGGTGGCTCTAAATCTCCGGGTGCAAATAATGTGAAATCACTCGAGGTAATGAGCGTTGCGATACTGGAGTTATTTACGGCCGAGCCATCCCCTGGCATCGATGCAAATACATGGGTGCCACTTGGCGGCCATAGAACTTTGATTGTGAACTCTGCAACCTGTGCGGAAAATCCTCGCTGAGGTCGAAGGATATCGATGCCTCTCATAAGAGATTCAACGTGGGCGCTCTCCATTAATGGTTCGGAGTTAGTGCTGATCCATACCTGTGAAACTCTTCGATTTTTTATTGCACCACTTAATCCACCAACATGATCTGCGTGAAAGTGCGAAAGTATCATGAGCGGAATTTCATTAATACCCAGAGCCTTTAAACATCGATCCTCTAACAGTGGATCAGGGCCAACATCTAGAATAATTGCGCGGTGATTACCAAGGTTGATAACCATCGAATCACCCTGTCCAACATCGCAGTTTGCTACCTGCCAATCTCCTGCTGGCCAGCGTTGCAGCCAGGTCATCGCAAGAATTAAGACACATGCGATTACCGAGAGCGCTTTGATATATTTTTTAAAGAGCCAGAGTGTCACTGTGAAAATGGCAACGATAAGAAAACCGATGCTGCCCGTGCGCAGAGTTAAGACCGGAAACTGTGCCGCCCAGGTTGCAACAGCTGCGATGAAACCAGCGGGATATCTAATAAGCCAGATCAATACAGCACTGATCATCGGTGCAAAGGGTGAGATCAGCGCAGCGATAAAACCCAGAATCGTTATCGGGCCAACGGCTGGAGCCGCTAGTAAGTTAGCGATAACGCTGATGGGTGATAAATATCCTGAGAGTGAGACTAAAACTGGGGAGCAGAAAACTATTGCAGCGATAGGGGGTGCAAGGGCCTGTGCCAGTTTTTCTGGAATAAAGTGGGCGAGTTTTTCCACAACAAGGGGTGCAAACAAAAGCAGGCCGGCCGTTGCCATAACAGAGAGGGCAAAACCGGCATCACGTGCCTGCCATGGATCCCCTACAACAACGGCGGCGATTGCAAAACCTAGCGCTGGAAGTGAATCACGACCTCGATGTGTGCCCTGTGCAATTAAAAGCACTGCTGCCATTGCAGCTGCACGTAAAACCGAGGGCGATGGACGCACAAGGGCGATAAAACAAATTAATGCGATTGCCGTTGCACTCAAGCGCAGTTTGATTCGCGTAAAGAGAAACTGCATGCACCATAAGACAAAGCTAGAAACTATTGCAAAATTTGCTCCACTCACCGCAACTAAATGTGTTAAGCCCGAACGCTTCATTGCCGTTTTGAATTCAAGGCTTTGCTTTGAGGTATCACCGAGAACCATGCCAGGAATTAAGGCACCCGCATCGCCTTCACCCGATACATCGCGCAATCCATATCTAATCGCTGCCAATGCCTTAGCCCAGCGCGATGCTTGTGTTATGACAGCCACATCACCATCGATTAACACGAGTGCACCAACACGGCCCTCTTTGCTCTTTACCAATCGCGCAGTAGCACTGAAACTTTGCCCTGGCAAAAGTGTGAGCACGCTTTTCTTGGGAGTAATTACTCGAATCGGCATACGCATTTCATACGAACCAGCTGGCGAATCGACATAGATAGCCCGTGCCAGAAAACTGTAGTTACCAGTAGTCGTTTGATTGGGATCTGTTACAACTTGGGCGATTATCTCTACGGATTGACCGTATAACTTAGTGATCTGCGAATTGGCTAGAGAGGCCTCACGCAGCGACATCACCGCCGAACCAATCAGTAGCGCCGTGATAATTACCGTAAAGCGAAACTTGCGGCTAATTAATGAGAGAAATGTGAGCGCTAGAGCGGCAACACTGATTCGCCATGGCGCGCTAGCACTTTGGAGCAGTGCACCAAGCCAGATAGCTGCGCCAACTGCAATCGCCCGATAATCAGCTAAACGCGGAGTTTGCTTTTGATTATTGCGAATTTTGCTGTACCTATTCCGCTCACTTTTTGGAGATCCTCTACCGTTGCAAAGGGACCATTAACTTTTCGATACTCGATGATTCGCTTAGCAATCACTGGTCCAATGCCATCGAGTGAATCTAACTGCGCCGCTGTTGCGCGATTAACATTGATCGGGCCGCTATGTACCGTCTTGGATATGCGCTTTCCAGCGCTATTTATAATCGTTTCATCAACATAAATCTGTTCACCATCAGATAGAACACGGGCTAAATTAATCGTTGATAGATCAGCACCTGGCGCCGAATCCCCCGCGGCCTTAATCGCATCGATGACACGTGAGTTAGCTGCCAGCGTATAGACACCAGGCTTGGTAACGGCGCCAGTTACATCAACAAATATCTCTGGCGCAGCGATTTGCACTGCAACCACTGGTGGTGCAACAACTTCGTGGCTATTGCCACTGACGACGATAAGTGATGAGGAAACAATAATCAGTGTGCCAAGGATTAGTAAGGCGCGTTTTTGTATACGTGAATAGTGGAGTTCGTACCACCAGTTGCTAATGCGTTCAAAGGCTTGAGTTATGTTGGTCATGCACCTGATTCAAGCGTGCCAGCCGTACCTGCTCTTACTAACTAGGCTCTAACTGTTGATAACGATATTTACGATCTTAGGTGCGCGTGTAATAATTTTGGCCACAGTTACGCCTTTGAGCGCATCCACGATCCCCGGCAGGGCTAGTGCTTGGGCCTCGAGCTCTGCATCAGTAATAGTCGGGGCAACATCCAGGCGATCTTTAATCTTGCCGTTGATTTGAACCACTGCGGTAATCGCATCGGCTACTAAAAGCTTCGGATCAACTGCTGGCCAGCCGGCAAGTGCAACTGAAGGTTTATGGCCTAAGCGCTCCCACATCTCTTCGGCAGTAAATGGGGCGACCAGGGATAACATAATTGCAATGGCTTCAACGGCCTCGCGCACTGATGGATCGGCCGATCCTGGGCCTGAATCGATAGCTTTACGCGTTGCATTGACGAGCTCCATCACACGGGCAACTGCAACGTTAAAACGAAATGATTCAACGGCGAAATCGGCATCGTGTAAGGCTTTGTGTGTCGCTTTTCGAAGTGAGATATCACCGGTTGAGAAATCAATACCGGGTGCACTTGTCACATCACCTGATAGGCGCCAAGCACGCGATAAAAACTTAACCGATCCCGATGGCGAAACATCTGACCAATCAACATCATCTTCAGGAGGACCGGCAAAGACCATCGATAAGCGGATTGCATCTACGCCGTGGTGTTCTAGCTCATCCGATAAACGAACTAAATTTCCACGGCTCTTCGACATTGCAGAACCATCCATAACGACCATGCCTTGATTTAATAAACGTGTAAATGGCTCATTAAAATCGAGCATTCCAATGTCGTTTAAGACTTTAGTAAAGAAGCGGCTATATAAAAGGTGCAGGATTGCATGTGTTACACCACCTACATATTGATCAACCGGTAGCCATGTCTGTATATCCTGCTTTGAAAAAGGCTCGGAGTGATTAGTCGATGATGGATAGCGTAGGTAGTACCAAGAAGAGTCAACGAAAGTATCCATAGTGTCGGTATCGCGTTTAGCATCACCCGCACACTTGGGGCATTTCACATTGACCCAATCAGTTGCAGCACCTAGCGGAGAAGTTCCCTTAGGTTTTAAATCCAAACCTTCAGCATGTGGCAGAGTTAAAGGAAGTTGATCGGCAGGAACTGGTACTTCACCACATGTTGGGCAGTGAATAATTGGAATCGGTGTACCCCAATATCGCTGGCGTGAAACCAACCAGTCGCGCAGGCGATAGTTACGTGCAGCTTTGCCAAGACCATCTTTTTCAAGTTGAGCGTTAATCGCTGCGATTGCATCATTTTTGTTCATGCCATTGAGGGGACCAGAGTTAACTAATACGCCATCACCACCCGTTGCGACACCGCTGATATTCGGATCCTCTTCGCCCGTATCGACAACAACAACTACAGGTAGTTTCATAGCACGTGCGAAATCCAAGTCACGCTGATCATGTGCCGGCACGGCCATGATTGCGCCAGTACCGTAATCGGCCAAAACATAATCACTTGCCCAAATCGGCAATTTGGAACTATTGACTGGATTGATTGCAAAGCGATTTAAGAAAACTCCAGTCTTTGGTCGATCAGTTGCAAGGCGATCGATGTCACTATCTGCCTTAATCTTTTCAAGGTATGTTGCAAACTCACTTTCAACCCCTGAGCCATCTGCTAGTTCGGCCGCTAACTCACTATCGGCTGCAACGACCATAAAAGTTGCACCAAATAAAGTATCAGGACGTGTTGTGTACACAGTGACGGGTTCAGTACGGCCCTCAATAACAAATGAGACGTTGGCACCACTTGATCGACCGATCCAGTTGCGCTGCATCATCAAGACTTTTTCAGGCCATTTACCCTCAAGTTGTGCCATGTCATCTAATAATCGATCGGCGTAATCTGTAATCTTGAAATACCACTGATTTAACTTCTTCTTAGTAACTGCCGTATCGCATCGCTCACATTCACCTGCAACAACTTGTTCATTTGCTAAAACAGTCTGACAACTTGGACACCAGTTAACGGCTGAGTCCTTGCGATAGGCAAGCCCGCGCTCGTATAACTGCAAGAAGAGCCATTGATTCCATTTGTAATACTCTGGGTCACATGTATTAAAGACACGGTCCCAGTCAAATGAACATGCAAAACGGCGCATTGATGCTTTCTGCACTGCAATGTTTTCATAGGTCCAAATCTTTGGATCTTCATTGCGCTTGATTGCAGCATTTTCTGCTGGTAATCCAAATGCATCCCAAGCAATTGGATGCATGACGTTGAAACCTTTTTGAATCCAATAACGAGCAATCACATCACCAAGTGCGTAAGCCTCGGCATGTCCCATATGTAAATCGCCTGAAGGATAAGGAAACATATCCAAGACATATTTCTTTGGACGATTGTCATCGCTGCGGCCAGATTTAAATGGTTCTAGCTTGTCCCAAATGGGCAACCATTTCTCTTGGACATATTGAATGTCATAGGCCTCATGCATAACGAGAATTCTCCCATGACCAAAGGATTGAGATTTACCGAATCAGATTTAAATTGAGTGGAGCTGAGGGGACTTGAACCCCTGACCCCCTGCATGCCATGCAGGTGCGCTACCAGCTGCGCCACAGCCCCAATTTTTATTTGAACTTTAATTAGAGGGCAGACTTTATCTTAAAAGTTACGCCTCAGCCTCCAGAGATTCGTTGCCAAATACTGGCTCTGGAATGGATCCGGCATTGTGTTCAACCAGAGTCCAGCCAATTTTTGTGAAGGAGTTCGGTTCTAGGACAGACCAGGAAGCATTTGAAAGCCCACCAAGAGTCGCCCATTTATCAAATGGCATATCCAATATCGAACCAAGCAATGCACGCGATGTGCCGCCATGCGTTACAAAAATAATGGTTCCGGTTGCTTCAGCGATGCCGCGTTCAACAGCGTTACGTGCACGCTTTGCAACTTCCGATCTAGATTCTCCAATTTCACCGGCCTTAACATCTTCGCCAAACATCCACTGCTTGAACCGTTCGCCATCTTCTTCGCGATTTTGTTGACCAGTTTTGCCTTCCCAATTTCCACCATTGGTCTCGCGCAGATCTGGATCGATCTCTAATTTAATTCCCGTTAAATCAACTAAGGCTTGTGCGGTCTGCTTTGCTCTAATCAAATCGCTTGCAATAATCCGATTTGGATTCATTCCAGCCAAAACTTTTGCGGCATGTCCAACTTGGTATTGCCCAACTTTATTTAGCGGAATATCCGAATGTCCTTGATAGCGATTTTCTACGTTCCAGTCGGTCTGACCATGACGCCAGAGAACGATTCGAAGTTTAGATTTTTCGCCCATTTGAAATTACCTAGCTTCAGATACCAATAGTGGAATTCGTGGGCAATCATTCCAAAGGCGATCGAGCATGTAGTAATTACGAAGCTCTTGGCTTTGAATATGAACAACTAAATCTGAGTAATCAAGCAAAATCCATTGCCCCTTACCTTCGCGACGAATCGGCTTCTCGCCAATCGCAGCCAT
>CAEZWP010000055.1_pt1 | contig 7388 bp, 5 predicted proteins | sample 7265021 | NCBI WGS metagenome assembly CAEZWP01 (sample SAMEA6813885, study PRJEB35770) | uncultured Actinomycetes bacterium | biome: Freshwater; feature: Freshwater reservoir; material: water | place: Czech Republic | collected 2015-11-04 | depth 0.5m m | reverse complement strand
GAGGCCGCACCAAAGGCAATTCCATAAGCCCCAACCGTCAGAGACAGGCTCAGGGAGTCTCGTACTGTGATGGCTTCAACTCTGGACACGCGGACAGTCTGCCGTAGAAATCCGTAACGACCAAGGCGGCCATAGATAGGCTCGCGCAATGGCCGAAGAGATTATTTTCCGTGACGATGTAACTGTCGAGCTCGTCAAATCCAGTGCAAGTGATGCCGATGTCATCTGGGCGGCGCGAGTATCTACGGCTGGTGAACAATCACTCGATGAAATTGGTGAAGATCCATCTCGCTCTGCCGGCTTGATTAACTATTTAGCGCGTGAGCGACACGGTTCGCCCTTCGAGCACACATCGATGACTTTTTTTGTATCGGCTCCAATATTTGTATTCCGCGAATTCATGCGCCATCGCATCGCTTCATATAATGAAGAGAGTGGTCGTTATCGCGAATTAAAGCCGGTTTTCTATATCCCATCTAAATCTCGCAAATTACTACAAGTGGGCAAGACTGGCGCCTATACATTTGAAGATGGTACGAAAGAGCAGTTCGAGCTATCAGTAAAGGTAATGAAGGATGCATACATCGTTGCCTATGATAGTTATCAAAAAATGCTGGATGCCGGCATTGCACGCGAAGTTGCTCGTGTAGTTCTGCCCGTTGCAACTTACTCATCGATGTATGTATCAATGAATGCACGCGCGTTAATGAACTTTTTATCGTTACGTACAGCGCGCGAGGGCTCCCATTTTCCGAGTTATCCCCAGCGCGAAATTGAGATGGTAGCTGAGAAAATGGAGGCAGAATTCGCGAAATTAATGCCGCTCACTTACGCCGCCTTTGAAAAATCTGGACGCATCGCGCCGTAAAACAGGTAGAGTTAGGCGCATGAGCACGCCAGCGCCCTTTGGACGAATGTTGACCGCAATGGTCACCCCTTTTAATAAAGATGGAAGCATCGACTGGAATGGCGTAGAAAAGATTGCCGATCACTTAGTTAAAACCGGTCACGATGGAATCGTAGTCAATGGCACTACAGGTGAGGCGCCCACAACTAAATCCTCTGAAAAAGAGGAGATTATTAAAGTTGTAAAGAAAGTTGTCGGCTCCAGCATCAAAGTCCTATCGGGGGCTGGCGACAATGAGACCGATTACTCAGTCAATCAAGCCAAGCGCTCTGAGGTAGCTGGCGCTGACGGTATTTTGGTTGTGACTCCCTATTACAACAAACCGCCACAGGCAGGAATAAAGGCTCACTTTTTGGCGATGGCAAATGCAACGGGTCTACCAATGATGTTGTATGACATTCCAGGGCGCACTGGAGTTGAGATTGAGTCCGACACAATTGTTGAACTCTTTGAACATCCATCGATCGTTGCGCTCAAAGATGCTAAAGGAAACGTTGCGGCAACTTCGTGGGTAATCAAGCGCTGCGGAATTCCTGTTTACTCTGGTGATGATATTTTGAACTTGCCACTGCTATCGGTGGGCGCAGTGGGCTTTGTATCAGTCTGTGGCCATACTGTTGGTAGTGATTTAAAGGCGATGCTCAACGCTTGGTTTGATGGCAATAGCACGCGCGCTTTAGAGATTCACCAAAAACTATTACCTGTATTTACAGGTACCTTCCGCACACAGGGTGCAATCATGACCAAAGCGGCGCTAACGCTTATGGGTCTTCCCGGTGGCCATACACGTCTTCCATTAGTCGATGCAACCGATGCGCAGATTGCGCAGTTGCGCGAAGATCTTCGCGCCGGTGGCGTTGCCCTATAAATAATGAATCATCCACATCCAGAGTTAGGCCTACCTCCCGCTTTAGTTAATGGGGGATTGCGCATTGTCGCTCTCGGGGGCCTAGCTGAAATCGGTCGCAATATGACCGTCTTTGAAAGCAAAGGTAAGTTATTAATCGTCGACTGCGGCGTTTTATTTCCTGAAGATACACAGCCAGGCATCGATTTAATCCTGCCTGATTTTTCATATATACGTGATCGACTAGATGATGTCGTTGGGCTGTTTTTAACGCATGGACATGAGGATCACATTGGTGCGGTGCCATATCTGCTTCGTGAACGTGGCGATATCGCTATTTATGGATCGGCGCTGACTCTGGCACTCATTACTGCAAAGTTAAAAGAGCATCGAATCACCCCACTAACGCGCGAAGTTAAAGAGGGTGGACATGAGGATGTTGGTCCGTTCGAACTAGAGTTTGTTGCAGTTAATCACTCAATTCCAGATGCACTTGCCGTAGTTATTAATACCGATGCTGGACGAATTCTGCACACAGGTGATTTTAAGATGGATCAACTTCCATTAGATGGCCGCATTACTGATCTGCGCACCTTTGCACGCCTGGGCGAAGAGGGTGTCGATATCTTTATGGTCGATTCTACAAATGCCGATGTTCCTGGTTTTACACCATCAGAGCGCGAAATCATGCCAGCTCTTAACCGTGTAATCGCATCGACAAAGCGTCGAGTAATCGTTGCCTCGTTTTCATCGCACGTGCACCGAGTTCAACAAGTGATAGATATTGCCGCAACGCATGGACGCAAAGTTGTCTTTATCGGACGTTCTATGGTTCGTAATATGAAGATTGCACATGATATGGGCTACTTAACTGTGCCAGATGGTGTCCTAATCGATGTTAAAGAGCTTGATTCTTTTGATGACAATGTAGTTCTTATCTGCACGGGCTCACAGGGTGAGCCCATGGCAGCCCTTGCCCGTATGGCCAATGGTGATCACCAGATCCGAGTCGGTGATGGGGACACAGTTATTTTGGCATCATCACTGATACCAGGAAATGAAAACTCAGTCTTTAGAATTATTAATGAGCTCACACGCTTTGGTGCAAAAGTTGTCCATAAAGCCAATGCAATGGTTCATGTCTCTGGCCATGCCGCAGCTGGAGAGCTTTTGTACTGTTACAACATCGTAAAACCTAAGTATGTAATGCCAGTCCATGGTGAATGGCGACACTTAAAGGCAAATGCTGAGCTTGCCATACAAGCCGGTATGCCACGATCTAACGCATTGATAATTGAAAACGGAGTTGTCGTCGACTTGGTAGATCACGAAGCCTCAGTAGTCGGTTCAGTCCCATGTGGTTTTGTGTATGTCGATGGGCAGAGCATCGGAGATATCACTGAGACATCACTCAAAGATCGACGCATCTTGGGCGAAGAGGGATTTATATCTGTCATTGTCGTTATTGATTCACAGAGTGGAAAAATAGTTGCAGGCCCAGATATTCACGCGCGTGGATTTAACGAAGATATGGCGCTCTTTGATGATGTTAAGTTAAAGATCGAAAAAGCACTAGCTGCTGCAGTCGTTGATGGAATAAATGGAACACATCAGTTATCGCAGATTGTGCGCAAAACAGTTGGTGGTTGGGTCGGTGGAGAGCACCGCAGAAAGCCGATGATCATCCCAGTTGTTATTGAGGTCTAATCGCGGCGAGCCTAGCCAGATGAAAATTACACAGCCTTTAAGATTGCTCGTGTGGCCAAGCGTAAGAAAAACCAATCCAAGACCGGTGCAGTAGGCGGTGCGATCGGTCGTGGGGTAGCGGCAATCTGGCGCTTCATCGCTAAAACTCTTGGCAGTACGGTTCGCGCTCTAGCCCGTGGAGCCCGTGATTTAGATCCGGCACATCAACGCGATGGGATCGCATTTCTTATATTAATCCTGGCTCTTCTTGCAACTGCCGGTACATGGTTTCACGCCGACAATATTGTTAGTCGCGCCGTTTATTCATTTATGTTTGGCGGCTTTGGTCGTATTGGTTTTGCAGCACCAGTTGTTCTAATTTACTTTGCCTTTAAGTTATTTAGAACTCCAGAGGATAAAAAAGCGATTGGCCGAATCATCGTCGGCACAATTGCCTTGCTTTTATCATCGACAGGCCTGTCACATCTACTCAATGGATCAATTGGCACCGGTGCTACCGCAATGCGACATGGTGGCGGTTGGATCGGCTACGGCGTCACAACACCACTTGTGGCTGCAATGACCTCAGTTCTTACCTATCCAGTTTTAGCAATTCTCTTTATCTTTGGTCTCTTGGTGGTAACTGCAACACCGGTTAGAGATCTCTTTGCCCGTATCGGCATTACATCGACATGGTTATGGTCAAAGCGCCCCGAACGTCGTATTAAAGAAGAGGCCTTTGAAGTAAGCGATACACCGCCATTTGAGACACCCATTGTTTCAGCCTGGAACGAACCACCGCCGGAAGAGGAAGAGCTCGATGAAGAGTCCTTTGATGAAGAGTTCACTGTTCCGATACCCATTTCACCAATAGTTACACCTTCTAATAAGCGACCAGAGCAGCTACTACTGAGCGCTGATTCAACCTATGAGCTACCTCCACCTGATTTATTGCGAAGTGGCCCAGCTGCAAAGGCCAAAAGTAAAGCCAATGAGGCAGTTGTCGCAGCCCTCACAGAGGTCTTTCTCCAGTTTGAAATAGATGCTCAGGTAACGGGTTTTATGCGCGGTCCGACTGTGACGCGCTATGAAGTTGAGCTAGGAAGTGCCGTAAAAGTTGAGCGCATCACGGCCCTTGCTAAAAATATTTCTTATGCCGTTGCAAGCGGAGATGTTCGAATTCTCTCTCCTATCCCAGGAAAATCAGCTGTTGGTATTGAGATTCCAAATGCCGATCGGGAAATCGTTGCTCTGGGTGATGTATTGCGCTCATCGGTTGCCGGTCAAGATCATCACCCTATGCTGGTCGCCCTTGGTAAAGATGTAGAGGGTAATTTTATCTGCGCCAACTTAGCCAAGATGCCGCACTTATTAGTTGCAGGTGCAACGGGTGCAGGCAAATCATCGATGATCAATGCGATGATCATCTCAATTCTCTCCAGATCTACACCCGATGATGTGCGCTTAGTCTTAATTGATCCCAAGCGAGTAGAGCTAACGGCCTATGAGGGTATTCCGCATCTGATTACTCCGATTATTACTAACCCGAAAAAGGCCGCCGATGCCCTTACCTGGGTAGTGCGTGAGATGGATCTGCGCTATGAGGATCTCTCTACATTTGGATTTAGACATATCGATGATTTCAACAAAGCTGTCAGAGCGGGAAAGGTAGTTGTACCCGAAGGCAGTGATCGCACGGTTGAGCCATATCCATATCTGCTAGTAATTATCGATGAGCTTGCAGATTTAATGATCGTGGCAGCAAAAGAGGTTGAAGAGTCGGTAGTCCGTATTACCCAGTTAGCCCGCTCAGCTGGTATCCACTTAGTACTTGCAACCCAACGCCCATCAGTAGATGTAGTCACAGGATTGATTAAGGCAAATGTTCCATCGCGTCTCTCTTTTGCAACTAGCTCATTAGCCGATAGCCGAGTTATTTTAGATACACCTGGTGCTGAAAAACTAGTGGGCCAAGGCGATGCCCTCTTTATTCCGATGGGTGCAAGTCGCGCCGTACGCATACAAGGTGCCTATGTTTCAGAGCGCGAGATAGAGGCCGTTGTAGGCCACGTTAAGAAACAGTTGAAGCCAAGGTATCGAGATGATGTGACCGCACCCATGAGCCATCCTAAGATGGTCGATAAAGAGATCGGTGATGATTTAGATATTCTCTGTCAGGCCGTTGAGCTAGTTGTCGGCACACAGTTTGGATCTACATCGATGCTCCAACGAAAACTGCGAATCGGTTTTGCAAAGGCAGGTCGCTTAATGGATCTGATGGAGTCACGCGGAATCGTTGGTCCATCGGAGGGCTCTAAGGCGCGCACCGTCATGGTCAAACCCGATGAACTCGATTCGGTGCTGGCAACCCTTCGCAACTACTGATCTGGGTTGTTACCCCAGTCAATTAATCTAAATTTCACCCATAATTCTCATACCTGCCCCTATCGCCCCTAGGCACTCATTCTCTAGAATTAACTGTTAAACCCGCAGTTTTAGACTCTTAGGAATTTCATCATGACACTTGGTTCATTGATAGCTAAGGCGCGCAAGGATGCCGGCTGCTCTATCGACGAACTCGCTGAAGCCACAAACCTTCGGGCGACACTACTTCGCGAGATAGAAAAAGATGATTTCTCTCATTGCGGTGGAAATACATATGCAAGGGGACATGTCCACAATATTGCAAAGGCGCTCAAAGCCGATGAAAGAGAGCTTGTGCGTATCTTCGATGAGGAGCAGGGTACTGAAAAACGTACCATCCGCGATTTATTAGTTGAAAACTCTGTGATGCGAAGCCCAGATCAAAAACGAAAAATATCTCGTAAGGCTTTGCTTGTAATCTCAGTTGCATCTCTTGGTATCGCCGGTATCGCCCAGATCGTTATCTCTAAAGTTTCAAGCATCGATAGTGCGGTACCAATCGTTAGCGCATCACCAACGCCAACAGATGCCCCTATTGCAAATGTGTCGCCATTGGCTCAACCCACTGCGCAGAGTTCATTTTCAACTGGTACTGGAGTCAGCGTAATTGTGAGTGCGGTGCGAGCTAAGAGCTGGTTATTTGTCACAGATGCATCTGGGCGAACACTCTTTAGTGGACAGATCTCTACGGGTTCATCCCTGAGTTTTACTGCCGATACTCGTTTAGATCTTAAAGTTGGCAATGCTGGGGGAGTCGATCTGCAAGTAAATGGAAAGAAAATCGCATCAATCGGTGTAGATGGCGCTGTAGTTAGCGTGTCGTACGGAGTTGATTCATAACCCGCTACGATTTGCCAAATGAAGCGCACCGTTGCCGTTGTCACTCTAGGGTGCTCACGAAATGAAGTTGACTCTGAAGAGCTGGCTGGCCGATTGGCCGCCGATGGATGGACCTTAGTCGATGATGTCGAAGCGGCCGAAGTTGCATTAGTAAATACATGTGGTTTTATTGAATCGGCTAAGAAAGACTCTATCGATGCCTTATTAGAGGCAAATTCGCTCAAAGGTCATGGCACAACACGCGCAGTTGTTGCAGTTGGATGTATGGCAGAGCGCTATGGACAAGAGCTAGCAAGCGCCCTTCCAGAGGCCGATGCGATTCTAGGCTTTGATGATTACAAAGATATCTCTGCTCGCCTTCAATCAATCGTTGCCGGAAATAAACATGTTCCCCATATTCCACGCGATCGCAGGGCGCTTTTGCCGATCGCCCCAGCCGATCGCGCCGATACTCGGGGCAGCGAAGAGTTCACACGCAAGCGTTTAGGAAGCGCCCCATGGGCCCCACTTAAAATCGCCTCGGGCTGTGATCGTCGCTGCTCATTTTGTGCAATCCCATATTTTCGTGGCGCTTTTGTCTCTCGTCGCCCACACGAGATTATGGATGAGGCACGTTGGCTAGTTGCCAATGGAGTCAGCGAACTGTTTTTAGTAAGTGAGAACACCACATCTTTTGGAAAAGAT
>CAEZWP010000054.1_pt1 | contig 7665 bp, 5 predicted proteins | sample 7265021 | NCBI WGS metagenome assembly CAEZWP01 (sample SAMEA6813885, study PRJEB35770) | uncultured Actinomycetes bacterium | biome: Freshwater; feature: Freshwater reservoir; material: water | place: Czech Republic | collected 2015-11-04 | depth 0.5m m | reverse complement strand
CTAAGCGCTCGATTACATACTGCGGTGATAGCGAACCATCTTTAGGAACGTCATAACCCAATGGATAGGAGGCTTTGAGTGAGTTCACCTGACGAAGCCATGCCGTTAAATCTGGACGGTTCTTGGCAAGTGCGGCCTTCAACGCTGGAATCAGAGCTGTAATCGTATGTTTTAAATCTCCAATGACTGCAACGTCGGCAAAGCGGTTTTTACCAATTTCAGCTGGATCAACATCGGCGTGAATAACCTTGGCATTGACTGCAAATGTAGAGAGTTTTCCAGTAACACGATCATCAAAGCGCGCACCTAAAGTAATGAGTAAGTCGGCTTTTTGAAGTGCTGTAACAGCAGCTACCGTGCCATGCATTCCGGGCATACCAAGGTGCAGTGGATGACTATCTGGAAAAGCGCCTCGCGCCATTAGCGTTGTAACAACTGGTGCGCCAAGTAGTTGTGCAAGTTCTAGGAGTTCACGCGATACATCTGCTTTTATTGCACCTCCACCAACATAAAAAACCGGCTTGCTGGACTGTGTGATCAAATCAGCGGCATCGGTAATGCTTTGAGCATCGGGAGCGCTCTTTGGCTGATAGCCCTTTAACGAAACAGATGTTGGATATTTAAAATCCGTCATCTTCTGCAGCGCATCTTTTGCGATATCAACTAGAACTGGACCAGGACGCCCAGAGCTTGCGATATGGAAAGCCTCGGCAACCGCGCGCGGAATATCGGAAGGATCTGTAATTAAATAACTGTGTTTAGCAAATGGCATCGTGATTCCACGTATATCTGCCTCTTGAAAGGCATCGGTACCAATTGCAAGTGATGGAACTTGCCCGGTAATCGCCACGACTGGAACAGAGTCCATTGCAGCGTCCGCTAATGGTGTTACAAGATTTGTCGCACCTGGTCCAGATGTTGCGATGCATACGCCAACGCGACCAGTTACTTGGGCATAACCAGTTGCGGCATGGCCAGCGCCCTGTTCGTGGCGCACAAGAATATGACGAATTGAGCTAGAGAAGAGTGGGTCATAAACCGGCAAAACTGCACCGCCAGGGATTCCAAACATCACATCGACGCCAGCGGCCTCTAGTGATGCCACTAGTGAACTAGCTCCGTTCATCTGACTCATTTCCATCTCCTTTCGTACTCTTGATGCGGTGATTAAACGAAAAAACCCCCAGATTAACTGAGGGTAGCGCGCGATCGAACTGCTAGATCACGCGCTTTTAAATCACCACTGAATTCATTGTAAACATGTCCCTATTGTCCAACAGCTTGTGAATTGAGTCAAGGCGTGAGATGGACATCTCACAATCTGAACAGATCTAGTCGCAGACTGCGCCCTTTGATGCCGAGCCCACCAGTTTGGAGTATTTATGCAGGACTCCCCGGCTGTATTTATGGGTAAGTGGCCTCCAACCAACTCTGCGAGCTGCCAGTTCGGCCTCACCGACGAGCAGATCCATTGTGCGATTGGTGATATCGATTCGCACAATGTCGCCATCTTTAACAAATGCGATAGGGCCACCATCGACGGCTTCGGGTGCAACGTGACCAACACATAAGCCAGTTGATCCACCTGAAAAACGTCCATCGGTCAAAAGTAGAGTTGACCTACCAAGACCGGCGCCTTTAATTGCACCGGTAATCATTAACATCTCTCGCATACCAGGTCCGCCCTTAGGACCTTCGTAGCGAATAACAACAACATCACCGGCTTGAATTGTTCCATTTTCTAGTGCATCCATCGCAGCTTGTTCGCGCTCAAAGACTCGTGCAGGTCCTTCAAATGATGTAATTCCAACTCCAGCTGTTTTACATACCGCGCCATCTGGTGCAAGGGAGCCGCCTAAAATCGTGATTCCAATATCGGTTGATAGCGGCTTTGATGATGCACGCAAGATTTCACCATCTGGATCTGGTGGATTAATCTCGGCTAAATTCTCAGCCATTGTCTTGCCAGTCACAGTTAATACATCTCCGTGCAACATTTTGGCATCTAATAAAGCTTTTAGAACTACTGGAACTCCCCCAATTTTATCCATATCACTCATGACAAAGCGGCCAAAGGGTTTTAAGTCTCCCAACAATGGAACTTTAGAACCAATGCGATGAAAATCATTGAGCTCTAAGTCAACATCGGCCTCGTGTGCAATTGCCAGTAAATGCAGAACCGCATTCGTTGAACCGCCAAGTGCCATCAAAATTGTGATTGCATTTTCAAATGCTGGCTTCGTTAAAATATCGCGCGTTGTTATTCCAGCTCGAATTAATTCGACAACGGCTGCTCCAGATTTAACGGCAAAGGCATCGCGCCGGCGATCAACTGCAGGTGGCGCCGCCGATCCTGGCAGTGATAAACCAATAGCTTCACCAATACTTGCCATGGTGTTAGCTGTATACATTCCACCACATGCACCTTCACCGGGGCATATTGCGCGCTCAATTTGATCAACGCGCTCCTGTGTTATTAATCCTCGTGCACATGCCCCAACTGCTTCAAAGGCATCAATGATCGTGACATCTTTTCCATCGACTTGTCCTGGCAAAGTTGAACCTGCATACACAAAAACACTTGCAACATCTATACGTGCTGCCGCCATCATCATTCCTGGAAGTGATTTATCACAACCCGCAAACGTCACCATTCCATCAAAGCGCTCAGCCTGCATAACTGTTTCAACTGAATCTGCAATAACTTCGCGTGAAACCAGCGAGAAGTGCATACCTTCGTGACCCATAGAGATTCCATCAGAGACTGAGATTGTTCCAAACTGCATCGGAAATCCGCCGGCATCGATTACGCCTTGTTTAGATGCTTTGGCTAAACGATCTAACGATAAATTACATGGAGTGATTTCATTCCAGGATGATGCGATTCCAATCTGAGGTTTAACCCAATCTTCATCTCCCATTCCAACTGCACGTAACATTCCACGTGCAGGTGCGCGCTCCATTCCATCGGTAACTAATCCAGAGCGTGGCTTCATCGTAGACATAGTGGTTATTCTAACTACTCGCCCTGGCCTAAATGGCTTAATAGAAGTGTGCGAACACGTGCAGCATCTGCTTGGCCCTTTGTCTCTTTCATGACCGCGCCGATGAGTGCGCCAGCTGCCGGTAAATGCCCATTACGAATCTTCTCGGCAGTCTCTGGCTGCTCGGCGCAGACCTTTTCAATGGCTGCCATGAGTGCACCGTCATCGTTAACGACTTTTATTCCTCGGGCAGCAATTACTGCCGCTGGCTTTCCTTCGCCTGCAATAACACCTTCGATAACTTGGCGAGCTAACTTATCGGTGAGCTCTCCTGTATTAACTAGTGCCACGATTTCGGCAACATCACTTGGTGTAATCGTTAAATCTGCGATCGCAACATCTTTATCGTTTGCAATTCGTGAGATCTCACCTAGCCACCAACTACGGGCCTTAGTTGGATCTGCACCTAAATTAACCGTTGCCTCGACGATATTTAAAACATCGGCGTTTATCATCGCCGCCATCTCCTTATCGGGCACAGCCCAGGCCTCTTGCAGACGTTTACGATGAATCGATGGTCGCTCAGGTAGGCCTGCACGAAGAGTTTCAATCCACGTCGCATCTGGTGCAACTGGAATTAAATCTGGCTCTGGGAAATATCGGTAATCCTCGGCCTGCTCTTTAGAACGGCCCGATCGAGTAAGACCTGAATCCTCTTGGAAGTGACGTGTCTCTTGAACAACGCGCTCTCCTTTATTTAATAACTCTGCATGGCGAATCATCTCTCCACGAATCGCGCGCTCAACAGAGCGCAGTGAGTTAACGTTTTTGGTCTCACTACGAGTACCAAGAGTTTCGGCACCGATTAATCGAAGTGAGACGTTAGCATCGCAGCGAAGTGAGCCCTGTTCCATCTTTACATCGCTGACACCAAGAGAGCGCAAAATATCTCGAAGTTCGGCAACGTATGCCTTTGCTACCTCGGGTGCGTATTTTCCAGTGCCTGGAACAATTTTTGTAACGATTTCAACTAATGGAATCCCTGCACGGTTGTAATCGAGAAGGGAGTATTCAGCGCCATGGATACGTCCAGTTGCACCGCCAACGTGCAAAGACTTTCCAGTGTCTTCTTCCATATGGACACGTTCGACTTCGATACGAAAAACCATTGGGCCTTCATCGGTCTCGATCTCTACATCAACATAGCCATTAACGCAGATTGGCTCGTCATACTGTGAAATCTGAAAGTTTTTCGGCATATCGGGATAGAAATAGTTTTTACGGGCAAAGCGACTAAATGGGGCGATAGAACAGTTGAGTGCAAGGCCGATTTTGATAGTTGATTCAATCGCCTTTTCATTAACTGTTGGCAAAGCGCCTGGTAGAGCTAAACAGACCGGACAGGTTTGGGTATTAGGTTCTCCACCAAATACTGTGGTGCAGCCACAAAACATCTTGGACTTAGTATTGAGTTCGACGTGGACTTCAAGACCAAGTACTGGCTCGTACTTGGCGATTACATCATCGTATGTAAGCGCCATTTATTTGCCTGCCAATGCTGGAGCCTGTGAAAGCAATGGTGCGCCCCATTTAGTGAGCAGAGCTGCTTCAAGTGCTGCTCCAACTAAGTACATGCGCTGATCTTGCATAGCTGGTGCCATGATCTGAAAACCAACTGGCAGGCCATCCTCTGGTGCTAAGCCTGAAGGCAAAGACATTCCGCCAATTCCAGCCATGTTGACCGGAATCGTTGCGATGTCATTTAAATACATTGCGATTGGATCATTGGATTTTTCACCAATTTTAAAGGCAGTAGTTGGACATGTAGGAGAGACCATTACATCGCACTTTTCAAAGGCTTTATTAAAGTCTTGAGTAATAAGCGTGCGAACTTTTTGCGCACTGCCGTAATAAGCATCGTAATAACCAGAGGAGAGAGCATAAGTGCCAAGGATTATGCGACGCTTGACTTCACGGCCAAAGCCAACTTCGCGTGTTAAATTCATGACCGACTCTGCCGATGCACCATTGACATCTCCAATGCGCAGGCCATAACGCATCGCATCAAAGCGAGCTAGGTTTGATGAGCACTCAGATGGCGCAATTAAATAATAGGCGGCAAGTGCGTACTCAAAGTTAGGGGCCGATACTTCTATAATTTCAGCCCCAGCAGCAGCTAGTAGTTCAAGGGACTCTTCAAAACGAGTACGCACACCACTTTGATAACCATCGCCATTGAGCTCTTTAACAACGCCGATCTTCATTCCTTTAACATCGCCAGACTTTGCCGCCTTAACTACTTGCGGCACAGGTGCATTAATACTCGTTGAATCTTTAGGGTCATGCCCAGCAATCGCCTCATGTAAGAGCGCAGCGTCTAAAACAGTGCGCGCGCATGGTCCTGCTTGATCTAGGGATGACGAAAATGCGATCAGACCAAAGCGTGAGACTCCACCGTAGGTCGGCTTTACGCCAACAGTTCCGGTAACGGCAGCGGGTTGGCGAATCGATCCACCGGTATCAGTTCCGATTGCAAGCGGTGCTTCAAATGCTGCAAGTGCCGCAGATGATCCACCCCCTGAACCACCTGGGATACGTGTTAAATCCCAAGGGTTATGAGTTGGACCATAGGCAGAGTTTTCAGTTGAGGAGCCCATTGCAAACTCATCCATATTTGTCTTACCCAAAATAACAATGTCATTCTTCTTTAAATTTACAACAACAGTTGAGTCATAAGGTGGACGCCACCCTTCTAGAATCTTTGACCCTGCCGTTGTTGGAACACCCTTTTGAGTCATTACATCTTTTAATGCAAGTGGAACTCCGGCAAGGGGTGAAAGTTTTTCACCCGCTGCACGCTTTGCATCAACGGCGGCGGCTTGTGCAAGTGCGCCTTGGCTATCAACAAAGAGAAATGCATGCACATCAGTATCTACCGATGCAATGCGATCAAGGTGTGCCTGAGTTAATGCAACTGAGCTCGTCTGACCACTTGCAATCTGTGCCGCCATGTCGACTGCGCTAAGGCGGATCACTCTTCACCTAAAATCTGCGGAACTCTAAAACGAGACTCTTCCTGGGCAGGTGCACCAGATAGCGCCTCGCCGCTTGTGAGTGATGGAATAACTACATCGGGGCGAAAAACATTGCGAAGTGGCAGTGGATGTGAGGTTGGTTCAACATCGGCTCCAGCGACTTCTTGCACTCGGGCAACGGCATCGAGAATGACCGTAAATTCGCTGGAAAGGCTGATGAGCTCGGCCTCACTCATCTCAATGCGAGCAAGGCGTGCAAGATTTGCAACATCATCACGCGAAAGGCTGCTCATGGGAGTGGAGTCTAATTAATCCGCACACTAACTGCGAATCTGTCCGTTTCCTGTAACTATCCACGTGGTTGTCGTCATCGCCTCTAATCCCATCGGACCACGGGCATGGAGCTTCTGATTTGAAATCCCAATTTCAGCGCCAAAGCCCATCTGCTCGCCATCAGTAAAGCGCGTTGATGTATTGACCATCACGGCAGCACAGTCGCTCAGGGCGATAAAGCGTGCAGCGATCTCCTTGTTCTCAGTCACGATCGCTTCGGTGTGCTGGGTACCGTATGTGGCGATGTGTTCTGATGCGCCATCTACTGAATCAACGATCGCAACATTCATCTCTAAATCTCCGTACTCCGTACACCAATTCTCCTCGGTGGCCGCACTCATTGGAATTGCTCCGGCAAGTTCTAGAGCACGTAAATCCCCATGAAGTACCACACCCGCATCATGTAGCGCCTTTAAAGCTATAGGTAGAAATCCTTGCGCAATATTCTTATGAACTAATAACGTCTCGGCTGCATTACACACACTTGGACGCTGAACCTTCGAGTTGATAACGATTGGCAGAGCCTTTGATAAATCGGCAAACTCATCGACATAGACGTGACATACGCCTGCACCTGTTTCAATGGTAGGAACGGTGGATTCATCAACAACCATACGGATAAGGGATGCACTACCGCGCGGAATTACTAGATCCACTTTTCCACGCGCATGCAGTAATGCCTTTACAGTTTCGCGATCATCAGAGGGCACCAGTTGAATAACATCAGGTGATATCACTGTTTTTACTAAGGCATCGCGCATGACCGAAACTAAGATCTGATTACTATCTGCGGCACTGGATGATCCACGCAAGAGGGCGGCATTTCCAGACATCAATAAAATAACAGCGGCATCTACGGTGACATTAGGACGGGCCTCGTAGACCATTCCTATAACACCAAATGGAACACTCACCTGTTTAAGTTCGATTCCATTAGGCAATACTGACTCGCGCAGTATCTTGCCGAGTGGATCAGCAAGGTCGGCGACTTGTCGTGCGCCATTGGCAATACCTGCCACGCGCTCTGTGTTCAATAATAAGCGATCTAATAATGATGAGTTGAGCTCTGCGATACGTCCACGCGCCATATCTTTTTCATTTGCAGCGATGATTTCTGCGCTACGAGCATCAATTGCATCAGCGATAGCCAATAATGCCGCCCTGCGCTGGGCTGCGGAGGCAATAGTTAATGTGCGCGCTGCTCTGCGTGCAGTATCGGCTAAATGCCCAACTAACTCTTGTGAACTCATTTAAATCAACACCAAATCATCGCGATGTACTAACTCGCGCTCGTACTCCGGTCCAAGGGCTTG
>CAEZWP010000050.1_pt1 | contig 8303 bp, 8 predicted proteins | sample 7265021 | NCBI WGS metagenome assembly CAEZWP01 (sample SAMEA6813885, study PRJEB35770) | uncultured Actinomycetes bacterium | biome: Freshwater; feature: Freshwater reservoir; material: water | place: Czech Republic | collected 2015-11-04 | depth 0.5m m | reverse complement strand
TGCGCATAGTGGTGGTTTTACCCGAACCATTTGGTCCGACGAAGCCGCAGATTGTGCCGAGTGGAACCTCAAATGTTGCATGAGATACGGCCATTCGCTCGCCGTACTTCTTACTCAAATCAGTAACTGAGATCGCAGTATTAGACATAACTCTAATTTACGCAGTTAGTTGAGCTGCCACAAGTACTACTGAGAGCAAGCTCAAATAAGTTATAGACCACTGAAAAATCTTTCCAGCAGTCTTTTCATAATCAGGTGAGCTTTCTTTAAGGGCTATTAATTGGCGAGCAAATACCAAGCCAAGCAAGAGGGTAATGACTAAGGACCATCTTGGTAGTCCAGCAGAGGTAATTAACCAGATAGATGATGCAATCATCAAAATTGTATGAAACCACATCTGTTGATGAACTTTGGATTTAGGGGCTACAGCAGGGAGCATCGGAATGCCGGCTGCCGAATAATCATCTTTATATTTAATTGCCAGTGCCCAAAAATGTGGTGGTGTCCAGAAAAAGATCACCATGAAAAAAGCTAGTGCAGTTAATGAGAGCGAATTGGTGACGGCTGCCCAGCCAATAAAGACTGGCATGCATCCCGCAGCACCGCCCCAGACAATATTTTGAGATGTGCGACGTTTTAATCCGACTGTGTACACAAGAACATAAAATGCAATTGCTACAAAGGATAGAAATGTTGCAAGTGGAGTTGTATAAATCCAAAAAATAATAAGTGAAATAATGCCAATTGCGCTTGCAAAGATCGCAGCATTTGTCTTACTAATGAGCCCAGTAACAATTGGCCGATTAGACGTGCGCGCCATCAACTTGTCACTCTCGCTTTCAATCACCATGTTAAATGCATTGGCACTTCCCGCAGATAAAGTCCCTGCCAGAATTGTTGTGGCAACCAATGAAAAAGATGGCAGCCCTTTAGCCGCTAGAACCATTGCAGGTAGCGTAGAGACCAAGAGCAGTTCGACGACCCGCAATTTCATTAAATCTATGTATCCACGCATAACACTCTTCACCGCCCTAGATTACTTGCCAATGTGGCATTCGGTTTACTCAGCTCTCCTGGGGCTCAGCCCATAACCACCTAATGGAAGAGGTCCGCATCACATTGGCTCGTAATAGAATATAAGAATGCGCCGCAATTACATAGCTCTTGTAGTTATAGCATCGCTCTGCGCTTTATCTACACCTGCACAGGGTGAAGTTTTATCAAGTGAAACAAAGATGTCTCTGGTAAAAGCAATTACCGGCACGATCTCTCCAAAATCAGTCAGATCGTCAGGTGCTGGTCTCGTGAGCGCCCACAACATGATGTACAACCACAGTGTCACAATTTATGACGCATCCACTTTCGAATTGATCAAAACAGTTCCTGACTCGGTTAAGCTCTCAAAGTTCGGATACTCAAAGTACTCATCGATATTTAAGGGCGCACCTGTTGAAGGATCGTATTCGCCCGATGGAAAGTACTTATATGTCACTAACTATGCCATGTACGGCAAGGGATACAACCATGAAGGACATGACACGTGCTCTCCAGCATCACATTACGATACAAGTTTTCTCTACCGTATCAATTTAAGTAGTTATGAAATCGATGCCGTATATCCAGTTGGTTCAGTTCCTAAAGTTGTAGAGGTAACGCCAGATAATAAATATGTACTCGTCTCTAATTGGTGTTCGTACGATCTCAAAGTGATTTCAGTAGAGACACAACAAACCGTAAAGACACTGAAAATTGGGCGCTATCCGCGAGGAATAGCTGTGAGTAAAGACAGTAAGACCGCCTATGTGGCTGAGATGGGTGGCAGCCGCATCCATGTTATAAATCTGGATGACTTCTCCGTCTCCTACATTCCAATTGGAAGCAACCCTCGCGCAATCGTTCTTTCGCCCGATAACTCCACGATGTATGTAACTATGAACTTATCTGGAAAAGTTGCATCGTGGAACATTGTAGATAACAAGGCTGGTACGACAGTAAAGACCGGTAAAGCGGCTCGAAGTCTTGCGATTTCAAATGATGGCTCAGCACTGTTTGTAGTCAACTTTGAGAGTGATACGGTCTCTAAGGTGCGCACAAGTGATATGAAAGTTCTGCAGACCATAAAAGTATGTAATGAACCGATTGGAATTACCTTTGATGCGCCAACTCAGCGCACTTGGGTCGCCTGTTACGGTGGATCTATAAAGATTTTTGATAATAAATAATCACGGAGGCGGGGCTGCCTCCGATATCACTGTTGGGATATTTGGTGCAGCGATGCGGCCAAGTAAGCGATCAATAGCAGCCCTTGCCTGATTTTCTGCTCTTGCTCCTCGCGGGATTTCATCTGCCAAGGTTACAAATACATATTCGCGATCGGTAGATTCAACATAACCAGCCAGAGTTACCGTGCCATTGAGTGTTCCAGTCTTAGCGCGAACTAGTCCAATGGCGTTGGGCGCAGTGGTTAAAAACCTAGATCGAAGCGTCCCTGAAACTCCCCCAACGGGTAGGGATGTGTAAAGGAGATTGTATTTTTCATCTTTGCGCACTTTAAATAATAGCTGGCCAAGGATTTGTGCAGTTACCCGGTTCTCCTTAGATAAACCACTGGCATCAACAGCAACTAACTTTGATGCATCAATCTCAAAACTCGTAAGTATTTGAGTAAAAGTTTCGCTAACCCCTGCTGCGTTAAAGGCATTGCCGGCAGCGCGCGATGAGAGTCGAGCTAAGCGTTCGGCTAAAGCGTTATCACTCCATTTGAGCGTAAAGTCAAGAATCTCATCAATCGACGGGGATGTGTCGCTAACAATCGGTGAGGCAGCATTTAATAACACCTCATCCCCACTTACCGCTTTCATGCTTGGTTTAAATCCCCGTTTTGCCCAAAAACTCTTTAAGTTGGCCACATCCTGTGAGTACAGACCGGAATAGAGAACTGTAATTTTTTTGAGAGAGCCACCATTTGTTTTTTTGATAGCACTCAATGAATTAAAAGCAAGGTAGGGCAGGGATTCGCGTTTCATCTTTCGGGCAACGTTATGGTTCAGGCTAATCCATGGGTCATAACTACCTTGGATTATAAGAGTCCGGTCTTCAAGGCCTAACGAGATATTTGTTGTGAAGCTAGATTGCGGATCTAAATACGTCAGTGTTGCAACCCCGGCTAAAAGCTTCATAACCGATGCTGGTTTGCGTTGCGAGTAAGAGTTTCTTTCATATACAACTTCACCCGTTGTCCCGTCAATCAAAATCATTGCGGGGTTTGATAGAGCGCGTGCGCTTAAGAGTTCGTCAAATGCTGCAGGTATGGATGCAGCAGATAGCGCCGCATCCGCTGGAGTAACCGATAGAGCCACAACCACAGCAAGTAGAGAGATCCCTAATTTACTTCTCACAGCAAACCCTTGTTGATAGTGCTCATGTAATCAGTTTAGAGTGCATCTATGTCATCACCAACAACCCCGGGCAGTATTGGTCCGGGTGAATTTTTTCCAGTAATCGGTGTTGGGCCACATGAAAAACCTTGGCCTGAAGGTGCTCACTACGACTCTGAGTTATTACTAAATGGTGACCGTAGAAATGTTTTAGATCATTATCGCTACTGGAGTGTTGAGGCCATCGTCGCTGATTTGGATACTAAGCGACACAAACTACATATTGCAATTGAAAACTGGCAGCATGATTTAAATATTGGCTCAGTTGTTCGGACGGCAAATGCCTTTAATGTCGCTGGCGTGCATATCGTGGGAAAGCGCGATTGGAATAAGCGCGGTGCGATGGTGACTGATAGATATCTAACGGTTCATCATCACCCAACGGTCCAGGATTTCGCACTTTGGTGCAAAGAAAACAATCTTCCTATAATCGGTATCGATAATGTGCCGGGTTCAAAGCAGCTAGAAAGTGCACAGCTGCCTGAGAGTTGTGTTCTCTTATATGGACAAGAGGGTGCCGGGATGTCAGATGAGGGAATTGCAGCCTGCGAAGTTTTATATGAGATTAATCAATATGGCTCAACGCGTTCAATGAATGCATCGGCTGCTGGAGCAATTGCTATGTATCACTGGGCGCTGCAGCACCTGCCACGATGAAAAAGATTTGGCTAACGCGTAACTTAATTCTCTTGACGTTAGTTTCCTTGGCACAAGATGCCGCGAGCGAACTGTTGTATCCACTCTTACCTATTTTATTAACAGGTGTAATAGGAGCTGCGCCATTAGCACTTGGGCTTATCGAAGGTTGCGCCGAAGCTGCTGCAGGTTTTACTAAGTTAATTAGTGGAAAATCTAGCGATCGCTTAGGTCGAAAGCCCTTTGTTATATCTGGCTACTCATTAGCTGGTGTCGGTAAAGCACTCGTTGTCGTTGCAACTGGCTGGCCTCTTGTTTTCTTAGGCCGCGTGACCGATCGAATCGGAAAGGGAATGCGAAGTGCCCCACGAGATGCACTTATTTCTGACTCAGTAGATAAAGCGCACTTGGGGCGTGCATTTGGTTTCCACCGCACTGGAGACAATATCGGAGCCGTTATCGGGCCTGGAATCGCTCTAATTGGGCTAGCCATGCTCGATGGAGATGTTCGAGCAGTTGCTAAATGGGCACTCATTCCAGCGATTATTTCAGGGCTTTTAACCTTATTAATCAAAGAAAACTTTGTCCGAACACCAAAGATTAAAGTAGCCAAAAAACCACACCCGCGTCTTCCCCAGACTCTTAAGCGAGCGATTGCGATATTGGTGTTGATTCAATTAACTAATATTCCAGACGTACTTTTACTGCTGCGTTTACATGACATCGGTTTTTCAACGCAAGGTGTCGTGCTTTCATACATGCTCTTTAGTGGAGTAACAGTGCTTGCAGCATTTCCAGGTGGTTATATTGCCGATAAACTTTCTCCGCGAATTGTCTATGCAGTTGGCTTACTTGCATTTGCAATAGCGTATGCAATGCTTGGTGCAACTCAGAATCACACAATCGCACTTATCGCACTCGCCCTATATGGCCTGTTTCCAGCACTTACCGATGGTGTTGGCAAAGCATGGATTGCAGGTTTGAGTGAAGATAACCACCGTGGTCGTGCACAAGGTGTCTATCAAGCTTCAATGAATTTTGCTGTACTGGGTGCCGGTATTTGGGGTGGTGCACTCTGGAGTAAAGGAGATATTCAGTGGCCTTTAATTATCGCTGCCGTTGGTGCACTTATTGGCGCGATAGTTCTTGCAATAGGCCATCTACGGCGCGCTCAATCATAAATAACGTCTCTTCATAGGCCTCAATAGATTGGTTATACGGATCTGGAACCTCTAAATCTGAAAACTGCGCAGATGTGGGATCAATTGCCGATAGTGCAGGATCAAAGCTACGTAAATAGAAAACCTTGCTCCGAGACTCCTCATCTGATGCAAGTTGAATTACCTTGCTGAAGTTGTTTGAATCCATTACTAAAATTAAATCTGTTGCAAAGAAATCACTTGATTGAAACTGACGCGCAGCATGTGTGTGCTTGTATCCAGCGTTTTCCCAGACTTTCTGCGATGTTGGGTGTGCGCCTTGACCAATATGCCAGGCCCCAGTGCCTGAGCTATCGACGATAATCTTTGGCTCTTTCCAATCAGCGGTGCGATTAGATAAGACAGCTGCCGCCATAGGTGAGCGGCAGATATTGCCCATGCAGACCATGGTTATGCGTATCTCGGGCAGGGATTTAAGTCGTTTAATCAAGCCTCGGGCTCTTCTGCCAACGCCTCTTGTACCGACTTCAAACGCCGTTCGATCTCATCTGCCTCATCGATGCGCCCCTGCATACGAACGATTTTTGCAATCCGAGATTCAACATCGATGATGAATTCGAAGTCCTTAGGCTCATCTTCGCTAACTACCGATAAGACTTGCTCCAAAGTTGCTAAGCCTTCATCGAATTTTTCAAGGAGAATCTGTGCTTTGCCTAATTCGAAGAGGGCAAAGGTTTCACGGCGGTGATCGTGGCCGGTTTCAAAGACATCGATTGCCTTGCGGGCGGTTTCAAGTGCGAGTTCGCCCTCGTTCAGCTCAATAAGACATGAGGCCATTTTTTGATCACACCGCGCAACGTGAATAACCTCTTTGTTGCGCTTAAATAATATGCGCGCCTCTTTAAATGAATCTATAGCTTTTTCGTAGTTCTTTAATTCACGTTCTGCGCAACCGATTAAGTGCAGATCATTCGCTGCACCAATCTCATTACCATCCACCAGATGCTCTTGGGCACATTCACGCATCGTCTCAACTACTTTGTAATACTTTTTTGATGTGTACCACCACTCGCCAAGTGTGCAGGCAAGCTCTAGGGCAATAGGTGATTTATTTTCACGCAAAATCTCAACGGCTTTACTCATTGCAGTTGCAGCCTCATCCATACGCTTTAACTGATTGAGGTTGTAACCAATTGCTGAATAGGCTTGAGCTAGACCTTCACTGGGTGCACTTGCACCTAAGGTTGAATAAATATCTCGCGCCGTTTCGGCAAGGGCTAAAGCCTCGTCATACTGTCCGCGTGCATAGATTCTGGCGCTGAGTTCGTAATACGTGCTAGCCCGCTCTTCGCCATCGACTTCAGGAATTCGATCCCAGAGCATCTCCTCTGTGATGATTTCTTCCATCTCATCGTCTTCGCCCACGCAGACCGCCTCTCCCGTGCACACGCTTTACGCGACTCTATACGCAAACACTTCAAGGCGAGCCTGATTAGCGATTCTCGGATTTCAAATAGACAGCCCTTGAGCTCTGCCTTAGGCTTTCTACCTGCGAATCATTTGCATCTAGAAGGGGCGGATATGAACGTTGTTGTAAAGGCCCCCCAACCCCTGCGCCAGCGCCTTAGCCCCGACGAGTGGCGCCGAATGGCGGCAATGTTTGCTCTGATTCTCTTCTTGCATGTAGCCGGTGCCTTACTGATGTGGAAGGCCACCACTGGCAACTACAGACTCAGCGATGGCTCACTCTTTGGTTGGGGCACGGCCGCCCTTGCCTACATATTGGGAATGCGCCATGCATTCGATGCCGATCACATCAGCGCCATTGATAACACAACTAGAAAGTTAATGTCTGAAGGCCAACGTCCATTAGCAGTTGGTTTCTTTTTCTCGCTCGGTCACTCATCAGTAGTTTTCCTACTCACCATATTACTTGGCTTTGGTATCAAGACTCTTGGATCACAGCTAAATGATGATAATTCAGCACTGCAGCACTACACGGGGCTAATTGGAATTTCAGTCAGTGGTACTTTCTTGATGATAATCGGAGTCTTAAATTTAATAGTCTTAGTTTCAATAGTTGGTGTCTTTATTCAGATGCGCAAAGGGACATATAGTGAAGAAGAGTTAGAGAAACACCTCGACTCTCGTGGGTTACTGATGCGTTTCTTCGGGCCAATAGCCCGTCGAATCGATGCTTCATGGAAGATGTATCCACTTGGAATTTTATTTGGATTGGGTTTTGACACCGCAACTGAAGTAGGGCTACTCATTTTAGCGGGATCATCAACCATTGCAGGGCTGCCATGGTGGGCGATGATTTCATTGCCATTTTTCTTTGCCGGTGGAATGAGTTTGCTTGACACCATCGATGGATCGTTTATGAATTTTGCTTATGGTTGGGCATTTTCAAAACCTGTTCGCAAGGTGTACTACAATATTATTATTACTGGCCTCTCTGTAGCCGTTGCGCTTTTCGTTGGCGGACTTGAACTCTGCCAAGTCTTTGCCCGACAGTTAAATCTCACCGGTGGCTTCTGGGATTACGCGTTGGCCTTCGATTTAAACAGTGCTGGATACTTTATTGTTGGAGCTTTCGTTGTTGTGTGGACAATTGCACTTTTGCTGTGGAAATACGGCAAAATTGAAGAGCGCTGGCACAACAAGGCTCATGCTGCTCAACTTTCTCGAGGTGAGCAAAGCGATCACACCGCCGCAGGTATTGATTTAGGTCCAATTAAAGATGGATTCACAATCGATTAATGTGGTCAAAGTAAGCAAAAATCCAGGGTAGAATAAGCCACGTTGATGCAACCGCATCAAAGTACTTCCCTTAAGCGCGGCACATGCAGCGCTACTTGCGAGTCTTATCACCACCCTGACGGCCATTAAGCGCCAGTCACACCCGAGACGCGCTTGTCGTCTCGATTGGTATGCATTTCTATGTCTCTACAACCACGTACCCCCGCGCCTGGAAAAGCCCGTCGCGCAGCCTCAGTTGGCAAACCTAAACGTTCAAAGAAAGCAGCTGAATATAAAGCTGCTGACCCTAAAGCACGCCATACAACTG
>CAEZWP010000049.1_pt1 | contig 8621 bp, 10 predicted proteins | sample 7265021 | NCBI WGS metagenome assembly CAEZWP01 (sample SAMEA6813885, study PRJEB35770) | uncultured Actinomycetes bacterium | biome: Freshwater; feature: Freshwater reservoir; material: water | place: Czech Republic | collected 2015-11-04 | depth 0.5m m | reverse complement strand
TCTTTGGCAAAGATGGTCAGGTCTTCGAGAGCCCTGAGCCTGTTTTTGAGCATTAAAGGGGTGGTTTTGACCCATCTGCCTCGTGCAGGTACCCTTACTCCTCTGCGCTCCTTAAGGGCGCTTGAAGAAATAACTCGAAATAGAAGGTAGGCAAGAGCGTGCGTACATATAGTCCAAAAGCAGGTGATGCGGTCCGAGAGTGGCATGTCATCGATGCACAAGATGTGGTCTTGGGCCGCCTTGCAACACATGCCGCCGTTCTACTTCGCGGAAAGCACAAGCCAACTTTTGCACCACACATGGATATGGGCGATTTCGTCATCATCATTAACGCAGAAAAGATTGCCTTGTCAGGTAATAAGGTGAAGCAGAAGTGGGCACACCACCACTCAGGTTTCCCAGGCGGTTTAACATCAACAGTTTATGGTGAACTCATCGAGAAGTTCCCAACACGCGCAGTAGAAAAAGCGATTAAGGGAATGATTCCAAAGAACCGTCTTGGCCGCGATATCACCTCGAAACTTAAAGTGTATGCGGGCCCAAATCACCCACATGCAGCACAAGCACCAAAGCCATATGTATTCGAACAAGTTTCACAAATCGCGAAGTAAGGGATGGAAATGTCAGAGAACACAACGATTAACGATCTCGATGAGAATGAAGTTCCGACTTCATACACATCATCAACTCCAGCGGCTGCAACTAACCGCCCTGCAATCAAGGCTCCAGGTGGCGGCACAGGTCGTCGTAAAGAGGCTGTTGCACGTGTTCGTTTAACTCCAGGAACTGGCAAGTGGATCATTAACGGTAAGGCACTTGAGAATTACTTCCCAAACAAAGTTCACCAACAGTCAGTCTCAGAGCCATTTCGCACAGTAGGTGCTGAAAACCAGTACGACGTCTTTGCTCGTATTAATGGTGGCGGAGTATCTGGCCAAGCCGGTGCACTACGCCTTGGTGTTGCACGTTCACTCAATCAAATTGATGAAGAGGCAAACCGTCCAGCACTCAAGAAAGCTGGATTCTTATCACGTGATTCACGTGTTATCGAGCGCAAGAAGTACGGCCTCAAGAAGGCACGTAAGCGCTCTCAATACAGCAAGCGCTAATTCGCATAGAAGTAGAGGAGTTCCAATGGCACTCTTTGGTACCGATGGAATCCGTGGCTTAGCCAACATCGACCTCACCGCTGAAATCGCACTTGATGTCTCGGTTGCCGCTGCACATGTTTTAGTGGAGAGCTCATCTAATAAAGATCATCGTCCAACTGCAATCGTGGGCCAAGATTCGCGAGCATCGGGTGAGTTCTTAGAGGCTGCCGTTGTTGCGGGTCTGACAAGTGCCGGAATCAATGTCTATCGTGTTGGTGTTTTGCCTACTCCTGCGATCGCACATCTTGTTGCAGAATCTAAGGCAGATCTTGGCGTCATGATTAGTGCATCCCATAATCCAATGCCCGACAATGGAATCAAGTTATTTGCCCGTGGTGGTGGCAAGTTAGATGATTCAATCGAAGCGCGTATTGAGGCGCGAATGGGTGAGGATTGGAAGCGTCCCACGGGTCGCGGTGTTGGCCGAGCAATTTACGATGAGAGCGCCACGGAGCGATATTTAAAGCATCTATTAGCATCGGTTGAAACCCCGCTTAAAGGCTTAAAGATAGTTGTCGATTGCGCCAACGGTGCATCATCGGTTGTTGCACCCGAGGCATACCGCAGAGCTGGCGCCGAAGTTATTGCTATCTTTAATAAACCAGATGGCTGGAATATAAATGAAGATTGTGGTTCAACGCATCTGCAGCAATTACGTGCAGCAGTTATCAGAGAGAGTGCCGATCTTGGTATTGCCCATGATGGCGATGCCGATAGATGTTTAGCAATTGATGGGGCAGGAAATGAGATCGATGGCGATCATATTCTTACAATTTTGGCGCGCGGCTTTAAGGCGCGTGGTAAGTTAACGGCAAACACTGTTGTCGCTACCGTTATGAGTAACTTAGGTTTTATACATGCCATGAAGGAATCTGGCATTGATGTTGTCACCACACCAGTTGGCGATCGATATGTATTAGAAAATATGATCGCTAATGATTATTCTCTTGGTGGGGAACAGTCAGGCCATGTGATTATGCGCGATCTGGCCAACACAGGTGATGGAGTTTTAACTGCTTTACAAATCATGCAAGAAGTTGTTCGTTCTGGCAAAACCCTTCAAGAGCTCGCTGCAACTATGGTGCGCTTCCCACAAGTTTTAATAAATGTTAAAGATGTTAAAAAAGAAAAGCTTCAAGAATCAGCTGCAATCGCAACGGCAGTAAAGGCGGCCGAAGATCGGCTTGGAGATAGTGGGCGAGTTTTACTGCGAGCATCTGGTACAGAGGCCCTCGTTAGAGTGATGGTTGAGGCTGCCAGTGATAGCCTTGCCGAAGAAGTTGCTCGACAACTTGCAGATATTGTAAAAAGCGAACTGGGGTAAGAGTCTATGTGCGGAATTGTGGGTTACAGCGGGCCACAATCTGCAGCTACGCCCCTGATTCAAGGTCTACGCCGACTTGAATACCGCGGTTATGACTCAGCAGGTATCGCACTGGGTACTCCCGATAAGTTATTTATAAAGAAAAAAGCTGGCAAACTTTCAAACCTTGAAAACTCTTTAGATGCATCGCTTCCCGTAGTTCACTCTGGAATCGGTCATACACGCTGGGCAACTCATGGCGGACCAACCGATGAGAACGCACATCCGCATGTAGATAACGAGGGCAAGCTCGCAGTTATCCATAATGGAATTATTGAGAACTACTCAGAGCTGCGTAAAGAGCTTGAAACTCGAGGGCATACGTTTTCATCTGAAACAGATACTGAATCAGTTGCACATTTACTCAGCGATCTTCGCAAGGAGCATCATGGAGATTTAGCGGCGGCGATGCGTGAGGCGGTAAAGGCACTTCGTGGTTCATTTACCCTTGTTGCAATTCATGCCGATGCCCCAGATATTGTCGTTGGCGTTCGCCGTAACTCTCCGCTCGTTGTCGGTCTTGGTGTGGGTGAGAACTTTATGGCCTCTGATGTCGCCGCCTTCATCGATTACACCAAGCGCGCTGTAGAGCTTGGTCAGGATGAAGTAGTAACTATTACACCGACAACTGTTGTTATCACTGATCTAAATGGCATGTTAGTAAAACCTAAAGAGTATCAAATCTCATGGGATGCAACTGCTGCACAAAAGGGTGGCTTTACGCACTTTATGCTTAAAGAGATCTTTGAGCAGCCTAAGGCAGTTGCAGATACTTTAATTGGCCGCTTGAGTGATAACAATCAGATTCTGCTTGATGAACTACATATGAGTGCCGATGAGATTCGATCATTAAAAAAGATAACTGTTATCGCATGCGGAACCGCTTATCACGCGGGAATGGTTGCAAAGTACGCCATTGAAAAGTGGGCTAAGATTCCAGTAGAGGTTGAAATAGCTAGCGAGTATCGCTATCGCGATCCGATAATCGATTCCAGTACTTTAGTGATTGCCATTTCACAATCGGGTGAAACGATGGATACTTTGATGGCTGTGCGCCATGCAAAGGCGGCAGGTGCTCGCGTATTAGCGATCTGTAATACAAACTCATCGACGATTCCACGTGAATCAGATGCCGTTCTCTATACCCATGCCGGTCCAGAAATAGCCGTGGCATCAACTAAGGCGCTATTGACTCAGATGATTGCCGTTTACTTGATAGGTCTGCATTTAGCTCAAGTAAATGGCTCGCTTAAAGATAGAGAAGTTGTAGAGCTCTACACCGAACTTCTCGCACTTCCAGGCAAAATCGAACAGATTCTTGAAACCGTTGAACCATTACGGGAATTAACCCGCAGTTTTGCCGACAATAATATTGTCTTATTTCTAGGTAGAAATATTGGATATCCCGTCGCACTCGAAGGAGCATTGAAGTTAAAAGAGCTTGCATATATGCACGCAGAAGGTTTTGCAGGTGGTGAGTTAAAGCATGGTCCTATTGCTTTGATTGATAAAGGCACACCAGTGATTGCAATTTTTCCGCCCGGCCACGAACACGCCCTAGATGAAAAGATGCAGAGTAATATTCAAGAGGTAAAGGCACGCGGCGCACGTGTCATCGTTATTGCCCAAGAAGGTGCGCACGTTGAAGGCGCCGAACATATCATTCGAATCCCGGTAGTGCCTGCACTCTTCCAGCCAGTTCTTGCAACGGTTCCACTGCAAGTCTTTGCCTATGAGATGGCGGTAGCACGGGGAAATGATGTAGATCAGCCAAGAAATTTGGCTAAATCTGTCACGGTTGAATAAATGCGCAAAGTCCAGATGTTTCGTGCTCTTCGGTGGTCATCACTCTCATTCCTTGGTTTTCTTTTCGTTACACAGCAGGTTTTGAGCAATGGTCCACTCGTTAACTTCGATAATGACGTTAATCGCACCCATCGCCCACGCTTTGATGGGTTTTCTGGTTTTCTTTTAAGGCGCCTTGATGATTTAGGTTTACGCTGGCTGACAGCCACGGTTTTACTCGTTGCCGCCGCCTATATCGCTTATAAATTTAAAACATGGCGCCCACTTAATTTGGCAGTTCTTTCACTGCTTGCACTTAACTTAGTTGTCGGAGTTTTTAAACTCTTTTTGGGTCGCACAAAGCCCCGTGACGGTATCGATTTAATACATGCTGGTGGAATGTCATATCCAAGTGGCCATGCATCGAATGCAGTTCTATCATGGGGAATTTTGGCTTACTTGATTTATAGATATGCAAAAGTTGATAGATATCAGGGCCGCCTAGCTAGTGCAGGGGTTGTAACAATTTCATTAACTATTTGTATCGTCTCGCTAATTCGTCACACACATTGGTTTACTGATTTGCTGGGTGGCCTCTTCATCGGTAGCGCATTATTGGTCGCGGTCATCGCCGTAGATCGCTACGTTCCCTCTAAGAGCCAACTGCACTAGACTCAACACCATGATTGATGGAATCGGCATTGATGTCGTCGATATTGAGCGCTTTATATCCTCACTCGAGCGAACACCTGGGTTACTTGAAAAACTCTTTACCCCCGCAGAGCGCACAAAACCAGTTTCATCACTGGCAGCTCGCTTTGCAGCTAAAGAGGCTTTAGCCAAAGCTCTGAGTGCTGGCAAGGGTTTGCCGTGGCACGATGCTGAAGTATTAAATTTGCAGAGCGGAAAACCAGTTTTTCTTTTTCGAGGAGAAATCGCTGATTTAGTTGATGGGGCCGATGTGCACCTCTCTCTTTCTCATGATGCTGGAATTGCATCGGCCATGGTCATAGTGGAGCGTAATTAATGGAGCACCGTGCCGAAGCCAGAATAGATATTGCGGCGATTGCTGCAAATATTTCACACCTAAAAACAGTCAGCGGCGTGGATCTATTGGCTGTTGTAAAAGCCGATGCCTACGGTCATGGATTAATTGAAGTTGGTTTAGCGGCGCAAAAAAGCGGTGCTGACTGGTTAGGCGTCGCCTTACTAGAAGAAGCGATTGCACTGCGCACACATGGGGTTCGTATTCCCATTCTTGCCTGGCTTGTTCCACCAGGATCAGATTTTAGAGCCGCACATAGTCACGATATTGATATTGCCGTCTCATCTATTGCAGCCTTTAACGAAATCTCTGCTCTTAAATCACATGCTCGCATTCATGTCGAAGTTGATACTGGCATGACACGAGGTGGATTTTTGGATGAGTGGCAGGAGTTTTTAAATCTAGATTTTTCAAAGGTAGATGTCGTAGGCCTTTTCTCCCACTTTGCCCGTGCCGATGAACCTGATGAAAAGCAGAATGCTGATCAACTTAATCGTTTTACAATGATGGTCGCAGATCTTGCCGCCGTTGGGATCAACCCACCGATAAAGCATCTCTCTAACTCTGCAGCGACTCTTAAAAATCCTAATGCCACATTTAATTTAGTGCGTACTGGAATTGCTATGTATGGATTATCACCTGATATAAAAACACTTGGTGATAGTAAGAGTTTAGGCTTGAAACCCGCTATGCAACTTCGGGCAAAGCTGCACCTTGTAAAGAGAGTTCCTGCAGGATCAAAGGTTGGATATGGTGCAACGGCCGTTACATCAGAGCAGACCTATCTCGGAGTTGTTGCAATGGGATATGCCGATGGAATTCCACGGATTGTGCAGGGTGCCGGTGTCTTCTTCGATGGCAAACGTGCGCCGATAATTGGTCGAGTTTCAATGGATCAATTTGTAGTCGATCTTGGCGCCTCAACCACAGCCCTAGCAGGGGATTGGACCATCGTCTTTGGTGATGGATCTCAGGGTGAGTACACGGCCGATGACTGGGGCGCAGCATCGTTATCAATTAACTACGAGATAGTTACACGAATTGGGCCTCGGGTGCCTAGAATCTACGCACCTCATCTCTACTAAAAATGCAGCACTCCATATTGAGAGAGTCAATGTCTGACTCCTTTACCCTTAGCCAATGATTACAGTTTCAGCTGCTGAGGATATGCATCAACTAGGCCTGCAATTATCGGCCCACCTACGTGCTGGCGATCTCATTCTTATTAATGGTCCACTGGGTGCAGGAAAAACTGTTTTAGCTCAAGGCATCGGCAAAGGCCTAGGTATTAATGATGTTACATCGCCGACTTTTGTGATCTCCCGTGTGCACAAAGCGCCTCTGCCCATGATTCATGTCGATGCCTATCGCTTACTTGATACTGAAAATCCCAATCTCTACATAGATGATTTAGATCTAGACATTGAAAACTCGGTCACAGTTATCGAATGGGGCGGCGCCGAATCAGCGCGGTTAAGTGAAGATCGACTTGAGATTTCCATTGATAGAAGTGAAGAGATTAGAAGAGTAGAGATCACCTGTGTGGGCAAGCGCTGGGTGGGATTTACATTATGAGCATTACTTTAGTAATTGACACGTCTACCTCTCGCACATCTGTCGGCATTGTCCAAGAGGGTGTATTGATATGGAGTGGTTTCAAAGATGGAGCAACGGCGCACGGACCTGCACTTCCCGCACTTGTCCAAGAGGCAATCACAGGTCAAAAGATTGATGAGGTCGTTGTTGGTATGGGACCTGGTCCATTTACTGGACTTCGAATCGGCATTGCATTCGCGCACAGCTTCGCATTAGCACGCAATATTTCCGTACGCGGTGTTTGCTCACTTGATGCAATTGCAGCGCAAGTAAATGATAAAGATTTTATTGTCACTGTAGATGCGCGGCGCAAAGAGGTTTACTGGGCTCGCTATAGAAATGGAATACGTGTGGGTGAACCTTCAGTCAGTTTCCCATCAGCGGTTACAGGGGCTGCTGTATATCCAGATCTATATCCAGATCTATTAGCGATGGCTGCCCTTAGTGGCAACATCACAGAGCCGATTTATTTGCGTCATCCAGATGCAGTTGCAATAGTGGATAGACCATGATTGCCTATCGCGAAGCTAATGCTTTTGACCTTCCTATTTTTGTCTCACTTGATAGAGAGTTATTTCCGTATTCACCCTGGACCGCTGGCCAGTACAAAGAGGAGTTTTCTAGCCCTACCCGCCACTTCGTTGTGGCCCTTGATGAAGCGAACAGCATCATTGGGTACGCCGGGGTATTTGCACCAGGTGTAACAGAGGCAGATATTTTGACGGTGGGAGTGGTTCCTGAGCATCGCGGAAGAGGCATTGCCACAGCACTTATGGCCTTAATTACCAATTGGGCTAGCGCCCAAGGATCAACGGCAATGATGCTTGAGGTGAAGGCGGATAACGTTGCGGCAATTGGTTTGTATGAATCATTGGGGTATCTAAAGCTCAATGTACGCAAGGATTATTTTGGTGCTGGCCTTGATGCCCAAGTAATGCGATTGGAGCTCTCATGAGCCAGCCAATTGTTTTGGGTATTGAAACATCCTGTGATGAAACCGCCGTTGGAATTGTTCGCGGGCGAACGTTATTGGCCAATGTCATCGCATCGAGCGTCGAAGAGCATGCCCGTTTTGGTGGCGTCGTTCCAGAGATTGCAAGTCGTGCGCATTTAGAAGCGATGCAACCAACGATCACACAGGCGATACAAGATGCCAAGATTTCACTTGTCGATATCGATGCCATTGCAGTTACTGCAGGACCTGGTTTAGTTGGCGCATTATTAGTTGGAGTAGGAGCGGCAACGGGATTAGCACTTGGCTTAGATAAACCAATCTTTGCGCTCAATCACTTAGCGGCCCACATCAGTGTTGATGTATTAACACACTCTGAAAAATTAGAGCCAACAATCGCTTTACTCGTTAGCGGTGGTCACTCATCTCTTTTGCAAGTAGAAGACATCACAGGATCAATTATTAAACTCGGTGCAACTATGGATGATGCAGCCGGTGAGGCCTTTGATAAAATCGCCCGTGTCATGAAGTTAGGTTTTCCAGGCGGACCTGCAATTGATTCACTTGCTAAAGATGGCGATGCTCAATCAATCGATTTTCCGCGTGGCTTAACGACATCTAATGATTGGCAGATTCGCCCATTTGATTTCTCATTCTCTGGATTAAAAACGGCAGTTGCCAGATATCTGGAGGCCACCCCAAATTATGCAAAGGCCAACGTTGCAGCAT
>CAEZWP010000044.1_pt1 | contig 8921 bp, 10 predicted proteins | sample 7265021 | NCBI WGS metagenome assembly CAEZWP01 (sample SAMEA6813885, study PRJEB35770) | uncultured Actinomycetes bacterium | biome: Freshwater; feature: Freshwater reservoir; material: water | place: Czech Republic | collected 2015-11-04 | depth 0.5m m | reverse complement strand
GTCATCCATATGAATAACGACAACTGATTTATCGACCGAATACTCTGCAAAAAATTTGGCAGCTAAAGTTGTTTTACCGGCTCCGGCTGGGCCATCAATGGCTATAAGAGTCATTCCAGCGTTTCCAACCGACTACTGCAACCACTGTAAATGCGAAGTAAAGAACAGCTGTAAACCAATAGCCAAGCACTGCATACTGAATCGTGCCCACTGCATCGACGATGAGCCATAGAACCCAAGACTCTATCTTTTCGTAGACCATGAGTATCTGTGCAATCAGACTTGCAACGAGCAAAAATGCATCAGACCATGTGGCTGCAGCACCAAGATGTGAAAGTACTGGCGTTAGCAAAGAGACCGATACTAAAGTAGCTACCGCCCACATGGCTCTGTTGCGATTTGATAACGCACCAGGCTTTGCACCAGTGGGTGCCCAATCTCGCCAACCCCATACTGCGGCAACAATAAAAACGATTTGTAGGGCAGCACTTGCAAAGAGATCGGCCTGATAGAAGAAGACCATATAGAGGGCGCTACTGGCCGCCCACCATGGCCATGTTATGCGCTTTCCGGTTGTTCCGAGCCAGACACCGATAAATGAAACTACCGCCGCTACTGACTCCAAGATTGATACTTCATAGCCCCAAGCAGTAAAGAGAGTTGTTGACATTGATTTGATTCCTTTCCGCATCCGCATTATCGGATCGGTCAAACGGTCGGTCTGAATTTCAGACCCTCTCAGCCTTTGTGGGCTCCCGTGTTTTATAGAGTAGCGTAAAGACGTGAAAAACTTTGGTTATATGGCGATGATTCTCTTTACAGTCGCTGGTTCATTTTGGTTAGAGATTTTTCTTAAAGTTGCCGTTCTCAAGCAGATTGTTCGAGTAGTCAAGGCAATCGCCCCCGTAGCATTTCTATTTATCGCCTGGGATGCCTATGCCATTCGCAGCGGCCATTGGTCTTTTGATAGATCCCAAATCCTTGGGCTCTTCGGAGCTTTCTGTATCCCGCTTGAGGAGTATCTGTTCTTTATCTTTGTACCAATAGCGGCCATCATGACAATTGAAGCGGTTCGAAAGGTAAAGCCAGAGTGGCAGGTACATAAGTGAGCTATACGCAACTGGCTATCGCTGCAGTGCTATGTGCAGTCATCTTTGATCTGTTTATCGCAGAGACAGGCCTTTTAAGGCGTAGAGTCTTTTGGACATCCTATGCAATCGTTATCGCCTTCCAGTTACTGACAAACTGGTGGCTCACCTCGCGAAATATTGTGATGTATGACCCTGCAGTTATTACTGGAGTTCGAATCGCATCGGCGCCAATCGAAGACCTTCTCTTCGGCTTTGCTTTAGTCCTCGGAGTATTATCTAATTGGATACGGTTAGGCGCTTTAGAAAAGCGGCGCTAGCAACACGTAAACGTCGGGCAGTAGATGTCTTGGCACGCTTGTTAAAGATGTCATAACCAATCTTTTCGACCTCATCGACGATTCCGCAGTACAGCGTGCTAGCCGCTTCGATACAAGGGCGACTAGCTGCCTCTAGCATTTTAATTCCAGGAGTAGCTTCGGCCTGAAGCTGACGTACTCTTGCGATCTGAAACTTTAAAGCCTCGATAATCTGCGGAGTCAGTACACGTGCCTCTAACATCTCACGGCTCACACCACACTGGGCTAACTCTTCTAAGGGTAGATAGATCCGCCCACGATCTAAATCCTCACCGACATCGCGAATGAAATTAGCTAATTGAAAGGCTATCCCGAGCTTTTTAGCGCACTCATATGCGCCTTCTTCGAGAACACCTAATACAGGCACCATTTCAAGGCCTATCACAGCGGCCGAACCATAGACGTACTCCAACAAATCCTCATACCTCTGATATTCCGTAACTGTTAAATCCATAGTCATTGAATGGAGAAAGGCCTCAAAGTGAGCATGGGGGATACTAAAGCGATTCACGGTATCGATGAGTGCGCGGCCCACTGCATCATCACTTCTTCCACTCTTTAAGTCGTTAAGAATTTTATCTCCCCACATACTTAATACTTTGGCTTTTTCATCAACTGTAAACGTTGAGGCGAGATCATCAACAATTTCATCGGCATAGCGGGCAAAGCCGTAGAGCGCATGTACATAAGGGCGCTTAGATTTTGGTAGTAGCAGAGTTGCTAAGTAGTACGTCTTACCGTGCAGAGCATTTAATCTCTTACACTCAGCATAGGATGCTTGAAGTTCATCCATTTATTTGACTGGTCCGACGATTCTCTCTGCTGCAAGTCGACCTGAGATCAAGACCATTGGTACACCAACGCCAGGTTGAGTTCCAGATCCTGCAAAGACAACGTTTTCGATTCCGGCGGCCATGTTGCGTGGCCTAAATGGACCGGTTTGGAAGAAAGTATGAGCACTTGCAAATGGTGCACCCTGCTCCATTCCTTGGTTTTTCCAATCAAGGGGAGTTGTTAAAACTTCAGTTTCAATCCCATCGCCAAAACCGATGTAACCACGCTGTTCAAGAGTTTCAACCATGTGATCGCGATATGGCTTTGCTTGCTTGGTCCAGTCAATATCTGCACTCAGGTTAGGGGTTGGAAACAGTACATAGTAGGAAGTTTTTCCAGCAGGTGCCAAAGATGGATCATCAAGTGAAGGAATAGTTACAAGCACGCTTGGATCACTCATTAACTTCTTCTGCTTAATTAGTTCATCAAATACACCATCCCATGACTTACCAAAGTGAATGTTGTGATGAGCTGCAAAGTCGTAACTCTTTGTTGATCCCACCAACATAGTTACGCAGGAAGGAGAGTAGTTCAGGCGCTTTACAGAGAACGGAGTTTTACCCAAAAGATCTCGCCAAGCAACAGGTAGATCAGGGTTCAAAATCACAGCATCGCATTCAATTCGCTGACCATCTTCTGTTATGACAGCCTTTGCTCGTCCATTTTGCACATCTACCTTTGAAACTGTTGTGCTGTATTTGAATTCAACTCCGTGCTTTTGTGCTGCCGCTGCCATGGCGCGCGGTACTGCGTGCATCCCACCCTTAGGAAAGAACACACCGTTAACAGAGTCCATGTATGCAATTACGGCGTAGATTGCTAAGGCTTGTTGTGGGCTAACTCCTGCATACATTGCCTGGAATGAGTAGACCTTCTGAAGACGTGGATCCTTCATGAACTGATTTACTTTTGGTGAAAGTCTGCGGAAACCACCTAGCGCGATCAACCGGGCAAGGTTTGGTGTTAAGAGATTAAGGGGGCTATCAATGTTGCGATCAATAAAGTCGTTCATTTCATACTTATATAGCTTTGTAACAAACTCTACGTAGCGGGCATAACCAGCAGCTTCCTCTGGACTGATCTTTTCTGCAATTTCTGCCTCCATTTGTGTCGTATTTGCATGCACATCTAGTTGGGATCCATCTGCATAAAAGGCGCGGTACAACGGAGAGACGGGCATCAGTTCAACCCAGTCCTTCATCTCTTCTCCGACGCAACTAAATGCATCTTGAATCAAAGATGGCATTGTTAAAACAGAAGGACCTGTATCAAATGAGTATCCATCTTTTTGAAGTAGGCCGCTTCGACCACCTGGCACAGACTCACGTTCAATAACAGTTACTTTGCGACCAGCACCTGCTAATCGAAGCGCCGCACTCAGTCCTGCATACCCTGCGCCGACGATTACAACATGATCGGTTGGACCTTTAACACGTGCGACCATCTAGGAGCTCCTCTTAGTAGCTATTTTTGCAAGTTCCCGTAGCAAGGAATCTGCTTGCTCTGAAATAAGTTCATTATCTGCTGCCCTGAGCGCCTCTTCGGTAAGTTGATCAATCATGGATTCAAGCTTTTGCCGTGCTCCAGATGATGTGATTATCTCCTGCACAATCGATACTCCATCTGCATCTAATTCAGGATCACCAAAGTATTTCTCAATCTCTTGACGCATTGAATCGCTACATTCGAGATCAGTAAGAGCAATCAATACGGTCCGCTTTCCCTCACGCAAATCATCTCCCGATGGCTTGCCCGTATTGTTTGGATCACCGAAGACACCCAGTAAATCATCGCGGTACTGAAATGCTTCACCAAGCGGCAGGCCGTAGGCTGAAAGTGCGGCTATTAGTTCGGGGGATTGGCGACCTGAAAGAGCGAGGCCAATGTGCAATGGTCGCTCTATAGTGTATTTACCAGATTTATATCTCGCGATTTTTATAGAGCGTTGTAGATCAGTGGTTTTCTGAGTTTGTTCGTGAATATCTAAAAACTGTCCAGCCATTAACTCAACGCGCATCTCATCATGAATCGGTGCAACTTCATGGAGCTGCTGCTGAGTAAGACCTGCCTCATTGAGCATTTGACTCGACCAGACTAAGGCTAAATCACCGAGCAAAACCGCAGCGGCAAGGCCATAGGCCGGAGCAAATCCCTCCAGCTCATCTTGTACATGTATGGATTCGAAGTGGCGATGTATAGATGGCTTACCTCGGCGCGTATCTGAACCATCCATAAGATCATCGTGAATAAGTGCACAGGCCTGCAAAAGTTCTAGGCTTGCAATGGCCTTAATGACAGGGGCCGATATCTCTGCACCCGTGCTCAAGTATCCGCTATATGCAAAGAGAGGTCGCAGGCGCTTGCCGCTATCGAGTAGGAAAGATGAGAGCGCAGTAGATACAGGGGCTAAATCGCCCGAGATTGATTGCAGAAAAGCAGTCTGCTCACGTAGAAATTTTGATAACTCAATCTCAACGGCATCACGAATCTCTTGCAGTGCTGCCTTGGCCTCTGTGCTCACTCCTTAACGGTACCCTCTGCCTATGGTGGTTCGCACGTCAGAAGAGTTCATCGCTAGGTGGAGCTCGTTACACAACGATGCCCCAGTCAAGGGCGTTGTAGCTTGGTGGCTTAAGATCTCTTACCGTTTCGGCTTGATCGCTACATTGCTGCGAATTACTCCTAATGTTTTGACGCTGCTTGGCTTGGTGAGCGCTGCCATGACCGCGCTCACTGCTACGTCATGGTGGGCAGTTTTCTTTCTAGTCTTCTCACTATTTTGTGATGGAATCGATGGCAGTGTCGCGATATTCCAAAAGCGTGAGAGTGCATGGGGTGCAACTCTTGATTCAGTTGTCGATCGCGTGAGCGAGGCCTTCTGGTTATATGCCCTCTATGTAATCGGTGTCCCCGCCTGGCTTGCAATAACTCTGTGGAGCATTGCAGCATTTCAAGAGTATGCGCGTGCCAAACTCACTTCATTAGGGGTTCAAGATATTGGAATTGTCACTCCGACTGAGCGGCCAGTCCGCGCAAGTTTTCTCTTTATAACTTTAATAATGTATCAATTAAGTTTTCCTGGGATTGCTATCGTTGCAGCTGGATTTTTAGCTCTGCAGGTAGTGAGTTTTACTTTGGTCGTGCGCTTTGCGCGATCCCAACTGCGTTAGCTACAATTTCTCCGCTCATTCCAACTAGAGGTAATCCGCCCCCAGGGTGAGCCGAACCTCCAACGCAGTAAAGGCCTTTAATCGGTGAGCGGTTCTTTGCCCGCATAAAGGCGGCACGCGCTCCATTGCTAGATGTTCCATATATAGAACCACCAGGTGCTAAGACAGTACGCTCTAAATCTGCTGGAGTTCTAATTGTGAGCGATTCAAGTCGGTCTCGTATGCTGATTCCCCGCGCCTCAATCTGATCGATAATGCTATTGGCATATAAGCGGGCAAAGTTCGCATCGCTCCAATCAAATCCATCACTGCCATGGTGTGGGGCATTTACTAGAACAGACCAACTTTCAAGGTTTTCATCTTTGACCATCAGTTCATCGTTAGGTGCACAGATATAGATTGTTGGATTTTGCACAGGTAACTTAGCTTCAAAAATTGAATCAAATTCGGCGTCGTAGTCCTGTGGAAACAAAATAGTGTGGTGCTTAAGCGGTGCACTGCCATCTTTTCTTAGGCCTAGAAGTAGAGTAAAACCAGCTATTGATGCATCAGCCCTCTTGAGATTTTTGCGTACCTTACGAAGTTTTCGCTTTTCTCCCTTTATTAGCTGATTATAAATAAGTGCGGCATCGGCGTTAGCTACAACAGCGTCGGCGGAAATAATGGTGCCATCAGATAAACGAACTCCGTGGGCAACGTTTTTTTCAACTGTAATCTCATCTACCGTACTATTGAAATGAAATTCAACACCTACATCAATACAGCGTTGATAGACCAATTTGGCAAGTGTGCCGAGCCCACCTTTGATATGCCAAGCTCCGAAGGCCTCCTCAACGTAGGCAATTGTCGCTAGTACCGCTGGGGCCTTACGTGGATCAGAGCCGCTATACGTTGCATAGCGATCGAGAATATATCGAAGCCTTTGATCGGGTAGTTGCTCGTTAGCAAAATCCCGTAGAGATTTCCATGGCGCAATCGTGAAGATATCTCGTATTAATGTTGTGCGTTTTAAGAGGGAGAGTGGGGAGCGAAGTTCAGATTCGATAAAGGGTTCGCGCGAAACATCCCACATCTTTGTGGCGCGCTTCATCATCTGCTCCCATTGTCGCGAAACATCTTCACCGTATGCGTTGCGAATCGCGTTAAGTGTGTGGTGTCGAGAAAGGTTTGCAAATGTGAGACTGGTGCCATCGGCAAATCGATAGTCAAAGGAGGGATCAACGGCCTTTATTTCACAGAGCTGAGCAAGTGGTTTGCCTGTGCGAATAAAGAAATCTTTATACACGGCCGGTAAAGTTAAGAGTGATGGCCCCGTATCGAATGCGAACTTACCGATCCATTCGGTGCGCAGCTTTCCGCCATATGTATCCGATGCCTCATAGAGAGTTACTGAGTGTCCAGAGCGGGCTAATCGAGCCGCCGCAGTCATGCCACCCATACCAGCGCCGATGATCACGATCTTCATATCGCTCGGCCCTTCCAACTAATCTCTCCGCGCATGAGATACGAGTAGATAATAAGGTAGATAAGCAATGTACTTGAAATCGGATGAAAAAGTGAATCAATGATTCGAGTGCGAGATCGGATGGCGCTCAATATTCGCGTACCTACGATGAGTACAAAGGCTAGCCAACCCCAAATTGAACCCGAAAGAGCAAAAACTAGTGGGGCTATGCCTGTGAGAAAGATAAAGAAAATTGCGCACAGTGATCCGAAACTCGATCCAAAGGCGTAGCGAAGTGATTTGCCATAACCTGCCTCTATCTCACTCCAGGATGTATACATTCGGCACTGTGCGATTTGCGCGCCATTTACAACGACACCATGCGAACCAGATTTCACCAGAACTCGTGCTAAAAAGACATCATCTAGTACAGCTGCTTTGACTGATTCATAACCACCGGCGAGAACAAGTGCATTCTTGCGCACTAGAAAGAACTGCCCGTTGGCAACGGCCATTGATGAAAACGAAGTGCGTTCCGCTATGGCAAGTAGCAGCGTTGTCATCCAAGACCACTGCAAGAGCGGTTGAATCAAACGCTCACCCAGAGTATTAGCAATTTGCCGGGGGTAAGGAGATAGAAAATCCAAGGCGCTAGATTTCATTAACGTGATTGATCTACTTATTGCATCGGGGGTGATGCGAACATCGGCATCGATAGAGACAATGATCTCGCCATTGGATGCAGCCAAGAGCTGATGTAAGGCCCAACTCTTGCCAATCCACCCCGATGGCAATGGTTCTCCCTGGATAATCTTCACATTGGTATAGCCAGATGCAGCCAATCTCAAGAGTTCAAGAGTGTCATCTTCAGAGTTATCATCTAAGAAGATGAATTCAACACTCTTGAGGGATTTCTGTGAAAGAAGCGATTGGACGAGCCCCGAAATATTCTCAGCCTCATTGCGCAGTGGCACAATAACGCTGACAGAACTCTCAATTTCGCCATCTGCGCGAGTTGACCGGATAGTAAAAAAATTGATGATTGAAATCAGGAATAGCACAGTCGACAGAACAATGAGCCAAAGCATAGATTTTATGGGCGCCCTAACCAGCGTGTAAAGAAGTAGGGAGTCAGTACAGCAGCGAAAATACCACCGGCAAATAAGGCAATACCCGGACGGGCAAAGAAGAAGAGGTTGCCAACTATGCCTGAAAATAAACTCCAGACTAAGAATGCATCGACAGCTGAAAAAGATGCACCAACTTTTCGACGATCGCGCGGCAAAATTAAATGCAAGATAGAAATCAAGGCCATTGCAGATAAGAGCCAGCCAAAGGTGTTCGATAATGGGATCTCAGGTTGAAAAGGAACATGTGCACCTTTTACTACCCATGTCCATCGACCCGATGCAACCATTAATGGATCAAGAAATAGATCCCATGCCGCCATTGCAAAGCCGCCATAAAGAAAGACCCAATGCCCTGCTACACGTCTGGATGCAACTAATACTGGATGCGCCATCATGATCCAAGCAAAGGGGACAACAAAGGGAACAGAAAATATCTGAAAGCCAAGGTCGGGTGAGTACGAGTACTCTCCAAAGGGCCATGAAGTGATAACACCGATATGTTCGATGATAAGGGCAAAGAGAAATGTGAAGCCAAGATAGATAAATGCATATCGCGCACCATAAGCAAGGAGTGCATGCAAAAGCATCGCACCTGCACCCCAATAAACCACTGCGATTGTTACTAGCCGCAAAGCCTCGCCATCGATTAAGGGGTAGATAATCTGTAGGCCAATTGCGATAGCTAGAACTGCGACCAACATAATATTCATACGACGCGAGATAGCCCGGCGGCGATTCCTGCGCGGTGAGTAGTGGCGAATCGACATGGATGTAAGTCTGCCCTATGTCAGGGCTTAGTCATTAATTGAGCCACGTATTTCTCGCACGGCAAAGCGGGAAAAGAGCTCCTCTGAGTACCATTTATAGGTACTTGTGTCTGCAATCGCCTTTTGGTG
>CAEZWP010000040.1_pt1 | contig 9939 bp, 10 predicted proteins | sample 7265021 | NCBI WGS metagenome assembly CAEZWP01 (sample SAMEA6813885, study PRJEB35770) | uncultured Actinomycetes bacterium | biome: Freshwater; feature: Freshwater reservoir; material: water | place: Czech Republic | collected 2015-11-04 | depth 0.5m m | reverse complement strand
GGTAATAAACGCCTTCTCATATGTCATGAGAGGGCATTTTTCACCCGGTTCGATGAATCGCACGTGCTGATTCACCAAATTCCCCACCGTGTATCCGGACCCGGCGAGGAAACCTATTTTTAGTTGTTCACCTGTACTGCTTGCGCTAGTACTTGTGTCTTGCCTGCATTCATGAGAATGCGTGTCGTGATGCTCTTAGGCGCATCGGCTAGGTCATAGCCGCGGCCTCCGGTAGGGATCACGAAATCTGATGGGTTTAAATACCCCATATTGAACGTGGCTGTGATGAGGTACTTGCCACTTGATAGGCGATCAATTGATGTCTCAGTTGATTTAACTTCTACTGAGTTCCAGTTGCCGCCAAAGCCAATATTGATGCCATTGGTTGTGTAGTGGGTTCCAGAGCCATCAACTGTAAGTACTTGATCGATCAAAACGTTTGGTCCAACAGAGCCGGTGATGAACTGATTGTTGATGACAAAGCCATCTGTTCCAAGGGTAGATGTGCCAGTAGTTAAGCGGGCAATGCCTGCGATGTTATTGGCATCAGTAACGCTAAAGCCCGTTGGTATGCCTTGGTTATCTAAGCCAAAGAATGAAAGTGCGGCGATGCGCATATTTAATGCAGCAGCCTGTGCCTTCTTAGCAGCGGCCGTTGCGGCAGCTTGTGCCTTGGCCGTTGCAGTTGCTGTTGTAGCTGGTGCTGCAGACTCTGCTGCTGGGGCAGGAGTTGAACGCTCAGCGATAACTGGAGCAAGAGGTGACTCGTTGCCAGTCATTGAGTTAAAGCCAAGGAAAGCTGTGATGACAAGAAGAAGGGAGAGTGCGGCCTTGCTCGATTTCTGAGCAAGTGCGGCGGCCTTCTTATATGTAGTTGAAAGTGCGTTAAGTGCAGTTAGACCAGTTGCATCATCAACGATCCACTCTTCAAGAACGCGCACCATAGATTTGCGAGCGCGGATCAAGATGTGGCGGACGTTTGCTGGGCTGGTGTTAAGCGCAGTTGCAATCTCCTCCGTCGTGCGGCCTTCCATTTCCCACATAACCAACGCTGTGCGCTGATCAGGGGTTAAGCGGGCAAGTGCTTCGCGGATAATCGCGGCATCTTCTGCTGCGGTAATCGTTGTATCGAGATCGATGTGGTTCTCTGATGCGATCTCATTGAGGCGCTCTTGCGTTGTGTCGGCATCGATTGCAACCAAGTTAGGACGTGCACCGCGAGCGCGGATAACGTTTAAGGATAGGTTGGTAACAGAGGTGCGAAGGTATGCGATCGCACGATCTGCAGTATCGAGCTCTGGGGATGCGAGCATGAACTTGAGGAATGCCTCTTGTACTACTTCATTAGCCTCGGCCTCATCGCGGGTGATTCGGCGTGCTTGAGAGACTAACTGCGTGCGGTGTTCTTTGTAGATGGCTGAGAGCTGAGAGATTGACCAATCAGCCGTTGAGCCTGGGGTTGTTGATACGTCAAACGAGCTATCAGCTGCGGGGGCTGAGTTAAGTAGGCGGGTGGCATCGGCCATTGCAGCTGCTTTCGCTGCCTTTGACTTCAATAGTGCCATGTGAGTAACTCCCGCGAGTTTGTAGAACGAAGGCAACGTCTTGCCCTCTATTAGTTAAGACACCGCAGCGGGGCAAATGTTGTTGCCTTGGCGGATATTTCTTTGGATCTTTGAAATTGGGGGGATTAAGGCTTAACTGCCTTGAAATCTAGCGGCTCTCCTTGAGGATTGCCTGTGGGTGGGTGCGAGGGGATTTGAGCGTGTAGGGGATATTACGCAGGGCTTTCGCCGAAAGGCAGCGTAGAAAAACCCTGCCGGAATCAGGCTTACAGTCTATCGGGTAGGCAAGGGTAAAGTCGGCATTGAGGGTTCTGAGCGTGTTGAGCCGGGGCCCTACATCCTTAAATAAGAAGCCCCATTGAAATCTAGTACCGCCCCGCTTGCCCATTCGCTATCGGGGGAGGCAAGGAAGTACACGGCCTTTGCTAACTCCTCGGGCCTTGCCACTCTATTAAATGGGCTCTGGGCACGGATGCCATCGCCTTCAGGACTATCGAGTAGACGCTCTGCCATTTCGGTTTCAACAAAACCTGGGGCAAGTGTTGTAACACCAATGTGCATCGGTGCTAAAGCTTTGGCGATCGATTGGCCAAAGGCCACAATTGCAGCCTTTGATGCACCATAGGCAGGACTAACTGGTTCACCGCGAAATGCGCCGCGCGAGCCGATGTTAACGATTCTAGAAGTGGCATTTTTTGGCATATGTTGAAGTGCGCACCACGTAACATTTGCAGCGCCGATTAAATTAACTCCCAACGTATCTGACCATGCTTTTTGCCAGGTCTCATATGTTGAGGATTCAATTGGGTGATCAAAGAAGACTCCGGCGTTGTTTATAAGGACATCGATTACACCAAATTCTTTAGCGACATTATCGACCATCACTTTGATCGCATTGGGATCGCGTAGATCTGCTTTTGCAATAATGTGGCCCGTGCCTGTTAATGAATCACAGACAGCCTGTGCATCACTACTCGAAGAGACGTAGTGAATGGCGATTCGATCACCGGCAGCTGCAAACTCGCGAGCGATAGCAGCGCCAATTCCTCGAGAGCCGCCTGTCACAAGTATGGTGCGATTAGTCATTGGCATACCTTATGACAATATGAGTGGGCCCAGACGGGCTCGAACCGTCGACCCACGGATTAAAAGTCCGTTGCTCTACCGACTGAGCTATAGGCCCCACTGCTCACTGCATTTTTTAAGCTAATTGCCTCTTTAATGCGATCGCGAGGCGCAATCGTATCGGAGATTCGGGACTGGTTTGGACCCTATAACTCACCGATAAAATGGATTATCGCCAACTCCTCTCGAGGCTCCCACAGCACACACCAGTCATACCGGTGATCTCTGACCTGAGTTTTCCAAATATGTGTCCCGGCCTTGGTAATCAGCATTTCCGCTCGGGCTTTAGCTGAATCCCCATGATCACAAATCAAATCAATGGCAATGCACACCGCATTTAATAATCGTATATCTGAACCCTGTTCCAGCCCGTTGAGAATTATTTCAACTTCAACGCTGTAGTGGGGCTCTCGAATCAACTCTTAAGTGACCTCTTTGGCCTTCCGCGTTTACTAGGGACTAACTTCTTTGTCGCGGACAAAGTATCTATTGATTTCATGAGTCTGGGCCGGCTGTCTAGTTTGGCCTGTGCACTCTTTACCACCTTGGCGGGATGCAGAGATATCACACCTGCATTATCTATCTCTAGCAAGTAAAGCCCTGGGGCAACGTTATTTTTACCTAATGTTGCTCGGCCTCGTTCATCAACTTCAACTATCTGATTTGTTGCCATGCTTATCTCCTTCGCTATGAAGAGTATAGGGTACGAACCCAAAATGGGTAAATGGGTCTGTGGTTATCGCCCATTGGCCGCTCTGGCCAAGCGATCTCGGATTGCAACTGCTATTCCATCGCCATGGGGTTGGGTTACAACAACTTCGGTGAGTGCATCGGCATCTGCCCTTCGAAGTGCGGCATAGAGCTGCTGGGCAAACTCATTGGCATCAAGTGGTGCGGCCAATCGAATTACTCCAGCTGGGGTTTGAATAGTAGAAAGTGCGATAAAACCTTGACCTGCAGTTGGTTGGATATCTAAAAAAACCTTCGCGGCCGGTGCATAGTGATTTTCGAGTGAACCACTCACGCGAATCGCTGCACTATCTGGTGGGTTGGAAACTCTAAGCCCAGTCAAAACTTCAATCATCGCTTCGGTAATCGCACCCGGACGCAAAATTCGCGGGGCAATACCCGTGCAATCGATGATCGTTGATTCAACTCCAACGGCGCATGATCCGCCATCGATTATTTGATCGGCGGGATTTAAGAACTCACCTAACTCATCGACTACGGCCTGCGCAGTTGTTGGGGAAACATGGCCGAACCTGTTTGCACTGGGGGCTGCTACACCCATGCCACCAATATATTCAAAGGCTTCCAGTAACGCTAGCGCAACAACGTGATCGGGTACTCGCACACCTACGGTCTCTTGCCCACCCGTAATAAAATCTTTTGCAAGCGAGCTTCGTTTCAAAACCAAGGTCATTGGACCTGGCCAGAAATCACGGGCTAATTTAATTGCATACATCGGAATCTCTTCGGCCCAATCGGCCATGCGCTGCATTGAAGAGATATGGACAATAAGTGGGTGATCTGCGGGGCGCCCCTTTACTGCATAGATACGCTCAACTGCATCGGCGCTCGTCGCATCTGCACCCAGCCCATAAACCGTCTCTGTTGGAAAGGCAACCACATTGCCAGCGGCCAGATTGGCTGCCGCATCACGTATCGCATCGGCAGTGCAGGTAGATAGGAATTGGCTCACCTAGTAATTCTCTCACTATTCACAGCAATTATTAACGCCCTTTAAAGGCCATGCGCAATACTTAATCTATGAGAACTAAAACATTTCGCTCTATAGCAACCGTAGTCATAGCCCTTTCATTGATTGGTGGGGCGGCAGTTGCAGCCCCTGCATCTGCCGCAGATCTCACTTCGCGCTATGTAACTATTAGCGCAACTGGCACAACAACGGTGGTACCTGATGCGGTGCGAATTAATGCCACGGTCTCGGTTGTTGCAAAGTCGTCAAAGGAGGCACTAGCTGCCTCGTCGAACTCTGTAACGGCAGTGCGTACAGCACTTACTGCAAACAAGGTGGCAACTAAAGATGTAGCAACTCAATCTGTAACAGTTAATCCCGAGTATTCCTATCCGCAAGATGGTGGAGCACCGGTGCTCAATGGATATCGCGCCACTCAGAGTTTCACAATTACAGTACGTGCGGCGTCAACTGCAGGCGCTGTAGTAGATGCGATCATTGCCGCAGGCGGAGATAATGTGCAGCTCAATGGGGTTAGCCCATTTATTTTAAATGATGATAAGGCCAGTGAAGTCGCGCGTAATTTTGCAGTAGGGCGTGCAAAAGCAAAGGCCGTATCGTATGCAAAACTTCTTGGGGTTAAGCTCGGCAAGATTATCTACCTAGATGAAACTTCCACACCTACGGTCTATCCCGTATTTGGAATGACTGCCAAGGCCGATAGCGCTGCGACTCAGATCGATTTAGGCGAACAGAAAGTCAGTGTCACGGTCACTGTTCGTTGGGCGATCGTGTAATCCCACTTACATAGTTTGCAGGTATCCCAGCATTTTCTGCGCGTAATACGTGGGTTTGGTCGCGCGCTCATTGGCAGGTACCATTGCCAAGCCTTGAAACGTCCCCATCGTCTAGGGGCCTAGGACATCGCCCTTTCACGGCGGTAACACGGGTTCGAATCCCGTTGGGGGCACGCACGAAACGTTAGGCGAAGAGCACAAGAAGTAAAGGCTTTGAAGGTGACATAAGGGCCACTTATGTGACAGGTTGTACTCAAGGCCCGGTAGCGCAGTTGGTTAGCGCGCCGCCCTGTCACGGCGGAGGTCGCGGGTTCAAGTCCCGTCCGGGTCGCAAAGGTTTTGGTGTCGTACTTATAAATTAGGCCGGCGTTAGAACCTTGTTTGGCTTGGTAGCTCAGTTGGTACGAGCGAACGACTGAAAATCGTTAGGTCGCCGGTTCGATCCCGGCCCAAGCCACAGTAGAAATTAGCTCTTTGAAATTTACAATGCCACCTGGCTAGACCAAGGCTTGATGATTTTCAAAGTTTTTCCCAACTTAGATTGAGCAACTTGAATATCGTAAGCCGCCTGAGCGCGTAGCCAATATCCATCAGATAGTTCGAAGAAGCGACAGAGCCGCAAATCTGTATCGGCCGTTATTGCACGTCTTCCCTTAACAATCTCTCCAATACGTTGCGCTGGAACATTGATCTCTTTAGCAAGTCGATATGCAGTAATGCCCAAAGGAATCATGAACTCTTCTTCTAAAAGCTCACCCGGAGTCACAGAATCAAGGCGTCTAGTACTGGCCTTGCTTTGACGAGTTGCAACCTTTGTTGACATTTTGATTCCTCTCTGAACACCTAGTGGTAATTAACAATTTCTACATCTGCTGGACCTGCAGCGGTCCAATCTAGGTATAATAACGCATTGCGTTATTAACGTAAAGCGTTACTAAATTAGAGATTTTCCGTTGATTCTTAAACATAGTCAGACCCTCCCACCGCCTACCGACAAACCCAGGACTTATCCCCAGTCAGCCCCTGCGTTGCTTAACGTCAGGCCAGCGGGGGTCGCGGGTTCCATCCGGGTCGCAAAGGTTTTGGTGTCGTACTTATAAATAACTCTGGCCCAAGCCACAGAGATTACGTGCGCTGCTTGGTGGTAATAAATTAAAGAGTAATTAATCTAAGCGAACAGAGCCGCTAGGTGTATTCAGATGCACGGCAACGATTCCGTTTTCGCCATCGTTATCGACAGGTGATAGCCAAATAACTTCGATGTTATCTCCCATCGCCTGCTGAGCATTTGAGCCTAGCCACTCAGCGATAGTTTTTTCATCTCCTGCGATTTCAACTTTAGTAATCGTTGCAACGGCCTTGCCATCTGTTGATGGGTGGTGGTTTTCAATCCACTCAATAAAAAATGGAAGTTGGCGATCCTCTAACGTTCCGAGAACTCCGATCTGCTTCCAGCGAATATCTGCACCATCTGGCTTAGTACGGTGACCATCTACTGCTTGGCGCCCTAGACGAAGCTCTATCGCTGCAACGTCATCGACTGCAACGACCCATGTGAGCCATCCGCCACCTTCTGCAGCGCGCTTTGAAACCGCTTTGCCAAATGGGGATGAATCAGATGCTGGGTGATCGAGTGGACAGACCACTTCGATGTAGTGACCGTTTTGCAGCGGTAATGTGAAGTTACGTGTTCCAAAGCGTGGGTGTACTCCGCCATCGACGAAGGTGCTACCAAGGCGTGAACCTAAGCGCTGAACTGTGTCGGCTAATTGATCATGGGATGTTACGTATGAGACATGGTCTAAGCGCATGGGTAATATCCTGCCCTATCAATCGGGGTGCTAATTACCATCGGGCGAGCGCCAATAGTGGGCTTTTTCGCGGTATTACTGGGTACAGGTCAGGTTCTTTGTGGGGATTGTGCCAGTAAGTAGGTAGGCATCTACTGCATCATCGGTGCAGGCAGATCCCCGGCCATATCCAGTGTGGCCCTCGCCCTTCATTGTTATTAAGCGCGAACCAACAATGTAGTTATTAAGAGCTTTAGCCCATGCATACGGTGTTGCTGGATCTTGGGTAGTGCCGATGATCAGAATTGGGGTTGCCGTTTTTTGAATCTGTACGGTGTTCTGATCGCTTGTTATCTGCGTGTGCCCGATCGCTTGATTGAGAAAGTTGCAGGTGATGCCGCTGTATGCAACGTAGGGACCAAAGACTGGGGCGGCCTTCAAAAACTTTGCCGCCGATGCGCGAATAGAATCGTTGCTACGGTTTTCCTGCCAATCTAAACAGTCGATAATAATGTTGGCATCGTTTTGATTATCGCTATATCTGCCATCGGTATTACGACCGTTGTAAGCATCAGCTAACTTCGCAAATCCGCTTCCATCTCCTTGCAGAGCTTGCGATATTGCGGTGCGTAGTTGTGGCCAGCCCGATGCATCGTCATAGAGGGCAGAGGCGGTACCGGAGACAACGAGGCCTTCGGTGATTTTACGATCACCCACGTTAAGTGGTTGCGAAGAAACCTTATTAAAGAGCTCAGTGAAGTAGGCAGGTGTTGCGTTGGGGGGTAGTGGACAGTTTTTTTGTTGTGCGCAGTCGGTGATAAAGTGTGCAAGCGCTTTATCGAATGCAACGGCCTGCACTAAAGATTGTTGCTCGATTGAAATCGATGGATCGACTGCACCATCTAAAACAAAACGCCCAACCTTGTTTGGAAAAGCTTGCGCATAGAGCGTTCCAAGATATGTGCCGTAGGAAAATCCCATGTAATTTAACTTCTCTTCACCTAACGCCTGGCGCAGTAGCTCCATATCGCGGGCGGCATCCTCGGTTGAAAAATGTGCAAGGTTGGGCGTCTTTGCCACACACTTATCGATAAAACTCTGGGTATCAATAAGCGCTTGGGCGTACTCGGCATCGTTATCGGGTTTAGGGTCACTGGCAAAGATCACGTCCTGCTCGGCATCGCTAAGGCAGTGAATAGGGGTGGATTGGCTTATTCCACGTGGGTCAAAACCCACGATGTCATAACGCTCAAGAACATCGGGGCTCAGGATGTACTGGGCGCTACGGGCGTATTCGATGCCGCTCACGCCTGGCCCGCCGGGGTTAATCACTAGAGAGCCGATGCGATCGTGCTGGCCTGGGTCGCGGTAGCGGATCACGGCAATATCGAATTCGCCCAGGGATTCGTCGGTGTAATCAATCGGGGTTTTTAAGGTCGCACATTGGAAGTTGTCGTTGCAGTTTTGCCAGTCAAGGGTCGATGCATCATTTGTAGCATCAGGGAAAGTTTGTTTGCTGGGGGTTGAACAACTGGTGAGTGCAAGAGCCCCGATGGCTATCACAGCAATCAATAGCTTCTTGGCGCTGCCCATGGCTTGAGTATAGGGATTTAAATTTTACTCGTTGAATTTGCACATCGGGTGCCTTGTGGAGAAGTCATTTCGATTGTCGGTGAGTATATCTAGGTTGCTTTTTGTTCAGGAAAACCTTTTTAAGTGAGAAACAGAGAAGGCCGGCCCAAGTGGCAGGCCGGCTACTGATTTTCTCTAACACCTTGTTAGAGATCGCTCAACGGCAGTTGAGCAACTCACATAGAAAGGGGGATTGATGAATGAGTTAGCTATTTGGCTCAAATTCATCGCTGAGGTTTTTAAAGCTACTTTAAAATTCTTCAGTAGTCGAAATCTTCGCCGCGACAACGGCGAAGATTCTTCGAAGTCCTAACCCCGGACTGACCTGCAGGGGCTTAATCGCCCTTGCAGGTTCAATTAAAGCACTAGCACATGACAAAGGCAAGATTGGTGCGCTCGGATATTTCGGAGATGGGGGTTGGGGACAAGATGGTGGGGGTGTCAGAGGTCGTTGAAATGCTTGGGCTTCATTGCTTTCGAGAAGGACATATATGAGTTGGACAGTTAATAATATGTACATTTCCAAACTTATTCTGTACATTAATGCTATGAAAGAGTTATCGGTCACAGAGGCCCGTGAACAGTTGCCTGCAGTTTTAAATCAGGCGAAGAAAAAGCCTGTATGGATAACACGCCATGGCGTCGATGTTGCCGTGGTGATTAGTCCTGAGCTCTTTGAATCTTTGGTTGAAGCACAAGAAGAGCTAGAAGACATTGCCGCTGTTGATGAAGCGATGTTGGATAAAAGCCCGAAGATCCCTTGGGCCCAGGTAAAGAAGGATCTGAAACTCGATTGATTAAGTATGAAATTGTATTTTCGGCTCGAGCAGAAAAATCTATAAACGCCTTACCTCAAAAGCTTCAAGTACGGATTCATGGGGCTATTGCGACTTTAGAGAATAATCCTCTTCCGCCTGTTGCTAAGAAATTAACTGGGCGAGATAGTTATCGAATTCGCGTCAGTGAGTATCGAATTATTTATTCAATACATAAAAATATATTGACTATTGAAATCGTATCCGTTGGGCACCGCCGCGAAATTTACAAAAGAAATTGATTTAGCGAGCGAGCACACACATCAGCGCTTCAACGGTAAGTAGCGGGGCTGCGTTGTGGCCCAGGTTCGTGCGCGCGGCCATGATGGCGTTGATCTTATTTATTGTGGTGTGCGGCTTAGTATTGGCGGCATAGGTCGTTATTTGATTCTCTAACTCTTTATTAATCAGCCCGTCGTTGGCACCGGCCTGCACCATCATGACATCGCGATAGAAGGTTGCGATATCTAGAAGAGCGGCATCCAGGCCATCTCGCACCATGCGGGTGCTGCGAGT
>CAEZWP010000039.1_pt1 | contig 10397 bp, 9 predicted proteins | sample 7265021 | NCBI WGS metagenome assembly CAEZWP01 (sample SAMEA6813885, study PRJEB35770) | uncultured Actinomycetes bacterium | biome: Freshwater; feature: Freshwater reservoir; material: water | place: Czech Republic | collected 2015-11-04 | depth 0.5m m | reverse complement strand
TCCTGGGTTCGAATGGGTTGGGGAAAATCAACTAAGCGAAGATCGCTACCGAACTACTTTGCAGAAGCCGAGGCCTCAATAATTCTCGATCAGATGGGCTAACCTCACATCCGGAGATTCGCATAGATATCGGATACAAAGAAAAATGCACTGACACTGAATTAATCAGCAATCTGGCGCTTGACTACTGAACATTCCAATGAGCACGTATGATTCACGCGGAGGATTCGCATAGTGGCCGAGTGCGCGCGTCTCGAACACGCGTAGACGAAAGTCTCGAGGGTTCAAATCCCTCATCCTCCGCCAGAACGTGGGTAATCCCCCAGAAGTTCAAAAGAATAAAAGTATACCCAGATAAGTATTTCAGAAGCTCTTAATTTCCAGATGCATTAAGCGCTGAGATAAATATATCGTCACCGCCGGCAGTGGTTAAAGTATTTGGGGGGCCATTAAGTTGAAAGTTAGCAATTGACTTAAATGAGCCAGTTGAATACATATAAGGGCCGCGATTAATTATAGAGTAGCCGAGATCTTCATCAGGGCCACCAAAATGCTTTGCCCAGAGATGTTGACCATTTATATCAAATTTTGTGACAAAGATGTCTGCGCTACCGTTGGAGGTTAAGTTAGTAATATTTTGACTTGGGTTAAAATCTACCTTGTCCTCAAAGGAACCAGTCGCGTAGATGGCGGGATAGAGGCAATCTTCTCCAAAGCTAATTGCTTGACCTTGATCGTTACCAAAACCTCCAAAACTTTTTGCCCATGTAAGTGACCCAGTTGCGGTGAGTTTGGCGATGAAAACATCTCTACCACCGATAGAAACTAATTTTACAACTGTTGTTGGATGAGGATCAAAATCCTCTCTCCCTTCAAAAGAGCCCACAAGATAAATTCCTTGTGGACTAGAGGTATCACACTTATTGAAAATAAATCTTGGCCCGCCGCTAGATCCAAGAGGCGTTGTCATTCCCCCTAGTTTTTTACCCCATAGATAGAGCCCTGCTGCAGATAATTTTAAGATGAAAGTGTCACCGTTGGAATCAGCAGTGAGATTTGCAACTGCCGAGGCTGGGTTAAAGTCAACTGTTGATTCAAAGGTACCCGTTACGTGAATAAAGTCATCTGCTAATCCATGGTTAGCTACTGAGTAAGCGGTATCAGAGCCAGTTGAGCCTATGCGTTTTGCCCAAACAAAATTACCTGCGACTGTTAGATTTAAAATAAATATATCACTACGACCCGCCGAGGTTAGATAGTAGGTGCTGGCGTTGGGATTGAAATCAACCTTACCCTCAAAAGAACCAGTTATGTAAATATTCGTGACGCCATTAGTGCTGCTGGTTAGAGTAATTGATGAAGCTTGAGAGTTAGCAGTACCCCATATTCTTTTAACCCATTGAAAGTTACCATTTAAATCTAGATTTAAAATAAATATATCTGAACCACCTGCTGAAGTTAAATTAGCAACTCCTGCTCCTGGATCAAAATCTACTGTGCCTTCAAAAGAACCAGTAATGTAAAGGTCATCGCCACCAGGTGGCATGTCGAATCCTGTGATTGAGAGCCCTTGGTCATCTAGCGCTCCTCCTATACCTTTCACCCAAATAAAATCTCCATAAGTGGGGTCTACTTTTGAAATATAAATATCCCTTCCACCATTAGATGTAAGACTTAAAATACCAGTGCTATCAAAGTTGGCGGTGCCCGAGAAAGTTCCAGTGGAGTATAGAAATCCCCGAACCTCTACAAGAGCGTTTCCTTGATCATTACCGGCGCCACCATAAGAAGAAGAACCACTCATTGTTTGGGGGGCCGGCAGTACCCAAGCGTTGACAGGAGATAGATTCGCAGTGAGTAGTAGGAATGACATTAGTGTTACAAAGACCAGATTTAGTTTCTTATCTTTGTTAGCTGACCTAATCTTCTTTGTTTTTATCATTTCCAATCCCATCCTCTCACAACTTAAATATTGCCGTCGGAGAATTCCTCACCTAGGGTAATTTCGACTTTGCCTCACTTATTTTTTTCTTTATCTTCTCTTTTTCTTTAGGATCTTTTGTTGAGTTGTATTTAGCTTGTAGCGCTTCGATTTCTTTTTTGAGCTTAGAGATTTCAGATGGATTTAATGGGACAGATATATTTGGATTTCCACAGCTTCCATCAGGACAGGTAAATGTTGGTGAGGGTGTAGGAGTTGGATCTGTTAACTTGGCCCAAACTAATTTATTTCCAGACTTAATGCAGGAGAGGGTGGTCTTTCCCACAATTGATTTACTTCCCACCATTGTGCATGTGGCACCCACCTTATCTACAGCATGAGAGGTTTGAATCTGGAATGAAAGTAGCAAGGGTGTGATCACGATAATGGCGATTACGCGAAACTTCATTTTTTCACGGTACACCCACTGAGCACTTTTTAATAGAGATAGATATAAGAATTAACTCTTTCTTCCTTCAAAAATTTCTCTGAATTCATTCATTCTGACTCGTTTACCTAAAAACGGGGAATTACCCAGGCTGAAGAGGATAAATCCCTCATCCTCCGCTCTTAGAGCTTCGGCTGAATCACTTATTGCCGTATCACTTATTTGCGAGGAACCCCTGCCTTATCAATAGAACACAAGCTGGGACATCCTCCGCTAGGTAAATCTCGACACCTATGTATTTTGATTGCAAGAATTCATGAATGCCATCAAAGCCACTACCACTATGTGGTGCTCTATAGGTACACAATAAGACCATGAGTTATTTTGAAGAATGTCTGAGGCTTGGTGAGTGGCTTAGTGAAGCTGACCGACGAGCCCTTTATAGATATTTGCTTAAGAGCAACAACGATACTTATGGGGTGCAAATAGATCTGTTGCTTAGAAACTCCTCGTTAAAAAGAAATATTGCGAATGGAGAGATTTTTTACACTCTTTTGAATAGCACGGTCGCATACAAGGCAAGAAAAATTGGATCTGAAGAATTCACCTCTGATATGCGCACTATAAAGTTAACGGGTATTCAAATAATCGATTTACAAAAATTAAAGAAATTCTTTGCCCAAAGTGATGTTGATGTGATGCAAAATTTTCCTTTGCCTGGTGCTAATCCACAAACTGAGGGGGGCTTTGGAATTGATACCTTTCCCTACTATTCCCTCGCTTACTACTCAAATGGCAAGAGTCGATTAATTGGTTTCATAAATAAAATTAAAACAAGTGACCGGGAAATTCTTACAAAACTTCGAAATTTATAAGAAACTTAGATCTCAACACCAATATATTTGGTTTGCAAGAATTCATGAATTCCATCGAAGCCACCTTCACGGCCCAAGCCTGATTGCTTGACACCACCAAATGGTGCGGCGGGATCTGAAATTACGCCCTTATTAATAGCGACCATTCCCGACTCCATCGCCTCTGCTGTGCGCAATGCACGGGTTAAGTTTGAAGAGAATACATAACTGATGAGACCAAAGTCTGTGTCGTTTGCCCAAGCAATACCTTCGGCGTCAGTATCAAAGATAATGATTGGGGCAACAGGGCCAAAGATTTCATGGCCCAGTATTGGGTTATCTTTTTCAACGGTTAAAACTGTGGCTGGATAAAAGGCGCCTTCACCGTCAGGCTTGACTCCACCGATTTTTACTTGTGCGCCGGCTGCAATGGACTCATCAACTAAATCTGCGATTTTGTTGCGCTCTTTCATTGACACGCTTGCACCTAGCGTTGTCATCGCATCGGTACCGCGACCTACAACATAAGCCGACATAGCTTTAGTTAATTCAGAGGTGAACTTATCGGCTATTGGGCGTTGTACATAAATTCGGTTAGCAGATGTGCAGGCAGCGCCACCGTTGCGCATCTTGGCAAGGAGTAACTGTGGAATTGTCACTGCAAGATCGGCATCATCGTGAACGATAACTTGGGCATTGCCACCGAGCTCCATTGAGCAACGGATAACCTTATCCGCTGCCTCTTTAAGTAGAACTCGTCCCACTTCAGTTGATCCAGTAAATGAAAGATTCTTAACACGAGGATCGTGCAGCATTTTTGAGATTGCTGGACCTGTTTTTTCTGGGAGTACTAAATTCAGAACTCCCTTTGGCAGACCTGCGCGCTCCATAATGTCGACGATATACATCGCTGTTAATGGTGTCTCTGTTGCAGGTTTTAATATCATTGTGCAGCCTGCAGCAACTGCTGGTCCTATTTTGCGAGTTGCCATTCCTGCTGGAAAGTTCCAGGGAGTAATCAGAATTGATAAACCAATTGGTTGATGTGTTACCAAGATGCGCTTGTCCCCTGATGGAGATTTGCGGAAATCACCTGGAGTGCGCACTGCCTCTTCGGCAAACCAACGGAAAAACTCTGCTGCATACCCTGCTTCTCCGCGAGCATCTGGCATAGCTTTTCCATTTTCGCGCGAGATTAACGTTGCAATCGCTTCGATCTCACTTGTCATAATTTCAAAGGCTTTACGCAATATCTCTGATCTAAATCGCGGCGCAGTCTTTGCCCACTCAACAGCTGCGGCATCGGCTGCAGCGATGGCGGCATCACACTGGGCATCTGATGCCATTGAGACTTGGGCAATTACCGAACCATCGCTTGGATCATAGACGGCGACCTTGCTAGCACCATCAACCCATTGGCCATCGATATATAACTGTGTACGCATAGGGTCAGCATACGCTCTGCCTGCAAGAAGTTGAAGCCAGTGCGCTCTACGATAGAGGCATTGCAATCAAGTTGCGTGAAATGCAATTAATTAAGGAGTACTAGTGCCTAAGTCGTGGACCGATGATGCGCCCACCCCAGCCGTGCTCAAGGATCATGCGCATCTGAAGGATTCTTTTGCTTACACAGTTAAACGTCGGATTTTAGGCAATCCATTAAATAGGCACTCCTTGGGACATCAACGCTTAAAGAAGCGTTTCGCACTTGGGATCTTGGCATCGGACTGTATCTCATCATCGGCATATGGCTCTGAACAGATTCTTATCGCGCTGCTGCCTGCCTTTGGTTTAGCTGCATTTGCAATCTTGATGCCGATGACTGTAGTTGTATTAGTTATCTTAACGATTATTACTCTCTCTTATCGCAACGTAATTAATGTGTATACCAAAACTGGTGGGGCGTATATTGTTTCGCGCGATAATTTTGGGCCAGTCGTTGCACAGATCGCTGCAGTTGCTTTAATGCTCGATTACATCGTTACCGTCGCTATCCAATCTGCAGCCGGTGTTGCAGCGATTATTTCAACTTTCCCGCAAGTTAACTCTTGGAAAATTCCAATGATCTTATTAGTGATCGGGATTTTGACGTATGGAAATCTACGTGGAGTTAAAGAGGCAGGTAAGGTTTTTGCCTTACCGACCTACTTCTTCGTCGCCTGTATGTTTGTGGTTTTCTCTATGGGCCTATACCGTCACTTCAATGGCACTCTTGAAGTTTTAGCGACTAATGCACCAGGTGCGATTGAAGTCGGTGAGAGTCAGGGACTTCTAACTTTTGCTGCGATCTTTATATTACTGCGCGCCTTTGCAAATGGTGGCTCATCCCTAACTGGGCTTGAAGCAATCTCTGATGGAGTTGCCTTATTCCAGCAGCCTGAACATGTAAATGCCCGTCGCACATTATTTGTAATGAGCGGGGTTTTGGGAACTCTCGTCCTTGGGGTTTCATGGTTTGCCCACAAGATTCATGCAATGCCATACGAGTCAGGCACCCCAACAGTGATTTCGCAGATAGCTAAATCAATAGTAGGAAACGGTGCTTTTGGACAAGCGATGTTCGTGATGGTCCAGTTGGCAACGATGTTAATTTTATTTGCCGGCGCAAATACAACATATAGCGCCTTCCCGCTCCTATGTAACTTCGTAGCCACTGACGGATACCTGCCACGACAATTAACAAAGCGTGGGCACCGTCTAGCTTTTTCAAATGGAATTCTTCTTCTATCCGGTGGTGGAGTTTTCCTAGTTCTCTTCACTGGTGGCTCTGTCGAACACTTAGTGGCTTTCTACGCCCTTGGCGTATTTACGGGTTTCTGTCTTGCCGGATTTGGAATGACCCGCCATGCACTGCGTAACCGCACTGGTGCTTGGCGAGCCAAAGTCTTTATCAATGCACTCTCAGGTTCTATCTCATTTGCTGTTGTGATTATCTTTGCAGTTGTTAAATTTACTGAGGGTGCTTGGCTAGTTCTGGTTGCGGCGCCGATTTTAGTTATGACATTCCTGCGATTGCGGCGTCAATATACGCGTGAGCAAGAGACGCTATCGGTGAAGCGCGAACACGAGCGGGCTACATCAATCTCTAGACATGATGTCACTGTGCTTGTCGATAGCGTCGACATCGCTACAGTTGGCGCCATTCGTTATGCCCGTAGCTTGAATCCACGACATCTGACCGCTGTCCATTTTGTTATCGATGATCGTCGCGCTGAAGCTATTCAAGCGGCTTGGGCGATATCGGATGCATTAGATGATGTAACTCTTGAGCTCATAGACTGCCCAGATAGGCGTTTAGCTAACTCGACCCTTGATTATGCAATCCGCATGACCGAAAAGGCAGATGTCGAACTCACCTTACTGCTGCCCCGACGCTCCTATTCAGGCTTCTTGGGCCGTTTACTACATGATCAAACCGCCGAAGAAATCGCAGCACCTATTTCTCAATTGTCCCGAGTTGTAGCAACAATCGTTCCTTTTGATGTTGATCGCATTACCTCAACATCAAAACTTGAGGTTCGTCACTTACATGATGTAAAAGCAGCGGCTCCAGTTGTTACACCAAGGACCTCTGCTCCGATAAACGTCGAACCAGTTAGTCATTACACCGAAAACATCACATCTATCGGTGCAATCCAGTGGCGCAAACGGGCGCGAGTACAGGGTCGCGTAACATCTATAAAAACCGCGCCCCGTGGCGCAGCCCCTACATTGCAGGTTGAGATTTGGGATGAGACTGGTGGTGTCTCACTTCAGTTCTTGGGTCGACGCGAAATTGTTGGCCTTGAAGTCGGCTCACAAATGCGTGCTGAGGGAATGGTTGGTGAAGAAGAGGGATCGATGATAATTCTTAATCCCTCTTACGAACTCCTTGTATAAACTCTTTTAGCATCGCTGAGCATTCATCTACTAGAACACCAGCTTTGACTTCAACTTTGTACAGTGAGCGTGGGTCGCGCAGAAGATCCCAAACCGAGCCAACGGCACCGGCTTTCTCATCCCATGCTCCAAAAATAACCGTTGAAATACGTGACTGTGCAATCGCACCGGCACACATGGCACAGGGCTCAAGTGTGACGATAATTGTGTGATCTTCTAAGCGCCATTGACCAGATTTTTCACATGCCTTGCGAATTGCAACAATTTCGGCGTGAGCAGTTGGTTCACGATGGAGCTCGCGTTCGTTGTGACCTGTAGCAACTATTTCACCCTGCTTATTTATAATCACCGCACCAACTGGAACGTCACCGCTCGCAAGGGCACCGTGCGCAACAGCTAAAGCTGCGCGCATTAACTCTTCATCGTTCACAGTTGTAAGAGCTCTGCAAACTGATCGCCAAAACCAAGTCGATTAGCTATCGCCTCTAACTGTTCATCGGGGAAAAGCTCTCCATCATCGCAGAGCGCCGATATCTCCATTCCATTCATACCGAGATCTGACAAAATCTCAATATGTCCGATCGGATTTGCATCATCCTCATCTTCTGGCATTGGTAAATCTGCAATCTCTAACAGCTCTTCAGCTACTGGATAATCCAATGCACACGTTGCATCGCTTAAAAAAAGAGATATATGAGAACCGAGAACGCGGATCAAAATAAAAAACTCTTCATCGATAGATATCAGTGCAATCGCGCCGCCATTTGTCTGCTGAGATTTGAGGCTCGTAATTATCTGTGAGATATCGGTTGGATCCGGGAGTATCCCTAACGTCCACCGACCATCTTCATGCCACGCGGCAACTGCAATATCCAACTCGTTTGTGACGCCGCTTACTTTTGAAATCGGTTCAGCTACATCATCGAGGGCATCGAACTCTTCAATCTCATCCTCGAGCTCTTCATCGAATTCAGGCATGCGCTCATAGTTCCACTCATTGGAAAGGAATGAAAGCCCTGTAAGGTAAGGGCTGTGAAAGTACACGTCGCGGATCACCCTCTCATTGCACACAAACTCACGGTTTTACGTGACCAAGGCACTGATTCGCCGACTTTTCGCCGACTTGTTGAAGAGTTAGTCACACTTCTTGCCTATGAAGCAACGCGCGATGTTCGTACGCATTCGGTTTCAATAACAACACCGGTTACTAAGACCACAGGATTAAAGATGGCCGAACCGCGACCAGTTGTTGTACCCATCTTGCGTGCAGGCCTTGGGATGCTTGAAGGTATGAGCAAGCTAATACCAACTGCCGAAGTTGGCTTTCTTGGCATGGTGCGCGATGAGAAAACACTTCAAGCAAGTACTTACGCTAATCGATTGCCCGATGATTTATCGGGGCGTCAGGTCTTCGTTCTAGACCCTATGCTTGCAACCGGTGGCACTTTAATCGCCGCTTTTCATTACTTAATAGATTTGGGTGCAAACGATATAACCGCAATCTGTATTCTCTGCGCACCTGAAGGTATCGCTGCTGTTGAGAAAGAGTTTGCGACTAGTTCAGTTCCAATCACTATTGTCACAGGTGCTCTCGATGAAAAACTTGATGAAAATGGTTACATCGTCCCAGGCTTGGGCGATGCCGGCGACAGATTATATGGAGTTGTATAAATGGCATCTACATCACCTGGATATGGAATCACAATTCGAATTGAAGGTCCACCGGCATCACAACCAGTAGCACTTGCTACCACGGTAATCGCCGCGGCGGGTGCCACAATTACAGCGCTCGATGTCGTTGAATCACTTCTAGAAAAAGTCGTCATCGATATTACTTGTGACACAATCGATTCTGCTCATGCCGATCAAATTACTATCGCTCTTTCTAAAAATCCAGAACTAACTGTTCGTAAAGTAAGTGATCGTACATTCTTATTACACCTTGGTGGAAAAATTGAGGTCACCTCAAAAGTTCCGCTAAAAACACGTGATGATCTTTCGCGCGCTTACACTCCTGGCGTTGCACGTATCTGCCAAGCTATCGTTGACGATCCCTCTGATGCTCGGCGCCTTACTATCAAGCGCAATACCGTCGCCGTTGTAACCGACGGGTCGGCAGTTTTAGGTCTCGGAAACATTGGTCCCGCCGCAGCCCTTCCTGTGATGGAGGGCAAGGCCGCACTCTTTAAGCGCTTTGCCGATGTCGATGCCTGGCCTGTGTGCCTTGATACCCAAGATGTCGATGAGATCGTGCGCACTGTTCAGTTAATTGCACCTGTTTATGGCGGCATTAACTTAGAGGATATCTCGGCGCCTCGCTGCTTTGAAGTTGAACGCCGTCTGCGAGAACTATTAGATATCCCAGTCTTTCATGATGATCAACACGGCACTGCGATTGTTGTTCTAGCCGCACTTCGTAATGCTCTGAAGCTCGTAGAGAAAAATCTCAGCGAAATTAAGATTATTCTTATCGGAGTCGGAGCGGCAGGAAATGCAATTGCACGACTATTGGTTCTAAGCGGTGCTAAAAATATTATTGGATTCAACCACAGCGGTGTGATTACTAGGGATATGAAATCTCAAGATCCTATGCAGCAGTGGTTTATTGATACTAGTAATCCAGATAATTTTAAGGGAGATATCGCGGGAGCAATGAAGGGAGCCGATGTATTCATCGGAGTGAGTGCACCAAATGTCATCACCGAGGCCGACGCAGCATCGATGGCCGCTGGTTCAATTATCTTCGCCCTTGCAAATCCAGATCCAGAGATTGATCCAGTAATCGCTCGAAAATATGCAACGGTGGTTGCGACAGGGCGCAGTGATCAACCAAATCAAATCAACAACGTCTTAGCATTTCCTGGAATTTTCCGTGGACTTCTAGATGCCAACGCCAATAAAATCACCGACGAGCTATTAGTCGCCGCAGCTGAAGCAATCGCCGGCTGTGTCTCTCCCGATCAACTTAATGCATCTTTTATCGTGCCAAGCGTCTTTGACCCAAATGTCACTAAGGCAGTTGCGGCGGCGGTAAAGAAGTCAGTGTGATCGAGCTCGCGGCATCATTTGATGCTCAACTATCTACTCTTGCTCCGTACCTTATCTATTTAATTGTTGGAGTCATTGTTTTCTTTGAAACCGGTGTTTTATTTGCATTTTTCCTGCCTGGTGACTCGATCCTCTTTAGTTCCGGTCTAGTCGCAGCCGCCCATGGCAATGTCAACATTCTTATCCTTGTAAGCGTTATCTTCATCGCAGCGTTCTTTGGTGATCAAATCGGTTTTGTTTTAGGGCG
>CAEZWP010000037.1_pt1 | contig 10715 bp, 9 predicted proteins | sample 7265021 | NCBI WGS metagenome assembly CAEZWP01 (sample SAMEA6813885, study PRJEB35770) | uncultured Actinomycetes bacterium | biome: Freshwater; feature: Freshwater reservoir; material: water | place: Czech Republic | collected 2015-11-04 | depth 0.5m m | reverse complement strand
TATTGCGCACATACGCTCTTGTGACTCTGACATCAAAATCTCTTCAGGAGATAGCGAAGGATCGCGCAGCGGAACCTTATCCAGGGCTACTTTCATGCCCCCTGAACCACCTGAGGCTAGCTCGCTGGTTGCACACGATAATCCCGCTCCACCAAGATCTTGAATACCGACAACTAAATCTTCGGCAAAGATTTCAAGTGAACACTCGATGAGAATCTTTTCTACGAATGGATCACCAACTTGAACACTTGGACGCTTAGTGGATCCTCCAGCACCGAATGTTTCAGAGGCTAGTACTGATACTCCGCCAATGCCGTCGCCACCAGTTTTAGCACCGAAGAGGACAACTAAGTTGCCGGCCCCTGCCGCCTTTGCCAACTTAATATCACTATGTTTCATTACGCCAACACAGAGAGCATTTACTAATGGATTGCCTGCATATGTTTGATCAAAGACGACTTCACCACCGATATTTGGTAGACCTAAACAGTTTCCATAACCACCTATTCCGGCAACAATCCCAGGTAATACACGTCGTGTATCTGGTGCATCGGCTGGACCAAAGCGAAGTGGATCCATTACTGCAATTGGCCTGGCACCCATAGTTAAAATATCACGAACGATTCCACCGATACCAGTTGCTGCCCCTTGATATGGTTCAACGAAAGATGGGTGATTATGAGATTCAATCTTGAAAGTGACTGCATATCCCTGCCCGACATCTACAACACCGGCATTCTCACCGATTCCAACTAAGAGAGCATCGGATTTCGGTGCTTTTTCTCCAAATAGTTTCAAATGCACCTTAGAGGATTTATATGAACAATGCTCTGACCACATCACCGAATACATAGCTAGCTCAGATGATGTGGGACGCCGACCCAAGATTTCTTTGATACGTGCATACTCATCGGCTTTTAATCCAAGCTCAGCAAATGGTTGTTTGTTATCGGGGGTTACGTGCGCAATTGCCACAGTATCTAATGACATTACTTGACCATTGCATTTAAAATCGATGTAAAGAACCCGAGGCCTTGAGCCGTTGGACCGGTAAGTGGATCAATAGCGTGCTCCGGGTGGGGCATAAGGCCAACAACATTTCCGCGCTCATTTGTAATCCCAGCGATTAAATTGCGGGAGCCGTTGGGATTCTTACCAACGTACCGAGCAATAACGCGACCCTCATCTTCTAAGAGGGCAAGTGTTTTATCATCACATTGAAAAGAGCCTTCACCATTTTTTAATGGAATAGTAATTTTCTCGCCAGCAGTGAAAGAGTTTGTCCAGGGCGTTCTGTTATTGACTATCTCAATCTCTTGATCACGACATAAAAAGTGCAGATCAGAGTTGCGTGTTAGAGCCCCCGGCAATAGATGTGATTCACAGAGAACTTGGAATCCATTACAGATTCCAAGAACCGGCATACCCTTACCAGCAGCTTCAATAACTAACTTCATTACAGGGGCAAAGCGAGAGATAGCTCCGCACCGCAAATAATCTCCATATGAGAAACCGCCAGGCAAGATAACTGCATCTACGTTTTTAAGATCTGCATCGCCATGCCATAAAGCAACGGCAGTAGCACCACCGACGTTTGCTGCTCTTGTGGCATCGCGATCATCTAATGTTCCAGGAAAAGTTATAACCCCAACGCGCATTAGTTCTCAACTCTTACACTATAAGTTTCAATAACTGGATTAGATAACAGCACCTCTGCCGCTTTTTCTACTTCAGCTAACTGCGCAGCTGTTGGCTCGCCATCAACCACAATTTCAAAACGCTTTCCTTGGCGCACCGACGTCGCGAAGGTAAATCCAAGGCGTGGCAGGGCAGATGCAACGGCATTTCCTTGTGGGTCGAGAATCTCTGGCTTTAACATCACATCAACCACGATTGTTGCCATTCTCGTATTCTCCCTTGTTTAGAAAACGCTGCCAGTTAAATGAAAAAATGCCTCTTTGTATCGACGCGCCGTCTTCTCTACGATCTCTGCCGGTAGTTCAGGGGGAGGGCTATTTCTATCCCATCCACTTGATATGAGGTAATCACGTAAAAACTGCTTATCGTAGGAGGCTTGTGCTCCCCCAGGTGCCCAGGTTGATAGCTCCCAAAACCTCGATGAATCAGGGGTTAGAGCCTCATCACCTAAGACGATCTCTCCAGAGGCGCTGCGGCCAAATTCAAACTTAGTATCGGCGAGAATAATTCCTCGGCTACTAGCGAAATTGGCGGCAGTCTCATACAACGTAATAGTTAACTCCTTTAATGCTTGAGCATCATCGGCGCCGATAATCTTTGCTGCAGTTTCGAAATCTATATTGATATCGTGATCGCCAATCTCTGCCTTAGTCGCGGGTGTGAACATTGTTGTAGGTAGCTTTGAGCCATCGAGTAATCCGGCAGGTAAAGGCTGTCCACAAACTGCACCATTGTTTTGATACTCACTCCAACCGCTACCAGTTAAGTATCCACGGGCTACACATTCGACTGCAAACATTTCTAGTGGCTGAACAATAATCGCTCGATCGGAAACGATATCTGGAACATCTGTAGAGATAATATGGTTTGGAACAATGTCTGCTAGAAGTTCAAACCAGAAAAGTGAGAGTTGTGTAAGAACTGCACCTTTGCCTGGAATCGTTGTTGGCATTACCCAGTCATAGGCAGATACACGATCAGATGCGACCAGTAAAATCTCATTACTATCGTTGCTATATAAGTCACGGACTTTCCCGGTGCGCACATGTCTCCACCCAGGTATCGCAGGCGCTGGCGGTGGGCCAGCTAGGCCAAAGCCGCTCACCGAATAGAGCCGGGCTTGTACTGCACTGCTGCAGGGTGCGCGGATGTAATCGCATCGATGCGATTGACAACTCGAGCAACTTGTTGGCGGGCATCGCCAGTAAATTCAAGTGGTGTACTGATTAATAAATCTAGCGCGGTGCGATCTAAGGGTAGGCGCGCATCGTTAGCTAAATCTGCAAGAAGAGTATTGCCTTTGCCCTCGCGCATAGCCAATGCCGCCTTTACCGCATGCTCTTTAATTACTTCGTGAGCTACTTCTCGACCGACACCGGCCTTTACTGCCGCCATCAAAATCTTGGTAGTTGCTAGAAAGGGTAGGTAACGCTCTAGCTCGGCTGCAATTACTGCAGGAAATGCTCCAAACTCATCGAGAACAGTAAGTATCGTTTCAAGTAGACCATCGATAGCGTAAAAGGCATCTGGCAGTGCGACACGTCTAACAACACTGCATGAAACATCGCCTTCGTTCCACTGATCACCAGCGAGCTCGCTGACCATCGATGCATACCCACGCAAAACTACAGCTAACCCATTGACGCGTTCGCATGAACGGGTATTCATCTTGTGCGGCATGGCGCTACTACCAACTTGGCCAGCTTTAAAGCCTTCAGTTACTAACTCTGCACCGGCCATTAAGCGAATCGATGTTGCTAGTGATGATGGTGCTGCTGCTATCTGTACAAGAGTTGTAACGACATCGTAATCAAATGAGCGCGGATAGATCTGCCCCGTTGAATCCAGAACATTAGCAAAACCTAACTCTTTAGCGATTTCGCCTTCAAGATGTGCATGCGCATCGGATGAGCCAAGTAAGTCGATTGAATCCTGAGCGGTACCAACTGGGCCTTTAATCCCACGCATTGGAAAGCGAGCCTGTAATGCAGTTAAACGTTCATATGCAAAGAGCAGCTCTTCGGCCGTTGATGCAAAGCGTTTACCAAGAGTTGTAATTTGCGCAGGAACATTATGGGATCGTCCTGCGATTGGTTGGTCGGCATACTGGGTTGCTCGTTCGGCAAGACGCGCGAGCAGTGTTACTACCTTGTCATGAATAATTTCTAATCCATTACGAATCTGTAGCGCCTCGATATTTTCAGTTACGTCACGGCTTGTCATACCGGCGTGAATAGCTTCGTGACCAGCCAGGGCATTGAACTCTTCGATACGAGCTTTCACATCATGACGTGTCTGTTTTTCACGGGCATCTATGGATGCAAGATCCACCCGTGTAATTACGCTCTCGTAAGCTGTAATTACGTCAGGAGAAATTTCATGACCGAGTGCCGACTGAGCCCGCATTACCGCGATCCATAATCTGCGCTCTGCAACTATCTTGGCCTCTGGCGCAAAAATTTCGCGCATCGCAACAGATGCATACCTATCGGCTATGAGGCTCACTGATGAATTATCGGCCATTTAATTACCCTTCTCTGCCACTGAGGCGTTAAGCGCAATGTCGCTGCGATAGAAGGAGCCTGGCAGTGAAATCTGGCTGATCGCACGATAGGCGCGATCTCTGGCCTCGGTTAAATCGGCACCGACCCCTGTCACGGCGAGGACTCGACCGCCTGTTGCTACCAGGCCTTGGCCATTTTCAGATGTGCCTGCTTGAAAGATCTGTACATTTTCAATCTTTGGAAACTCTGAAATATATCCACCACTGTGTGGCGCAGTTGGATATCCCTCGGCAGCTAATACAACTGTGACCGCCGATTCATCTCGCCACTCTAAAACCGTATCGGCAAGTCCGACAGTGGCCGCTTTATACAAAAGTGTCGCCAATGGAGTCTTAAGTAAGGGAATCAAGACCTGTGTTTCAGGATCACCGAATCGAACATTGAATTCGATAACACGAGTGCCGTGATCGGTAAGGGCTAAGCCTGCATACAGCAATCCAACAAATGGTGTACCCCTCGCACTCATTTCAGCGATCATCGGTGCGAGAACTTGTGTGTATGTGTCATCAATAATATCTGATGGCGCCCACGGAAGTGGAGAGTAGGCGCCCATACCTCCGGTGTTAGGTCCTTCATCGTTATCACGTGCACGTTTGAAATCCTGCGCAGGTTGCATCGCAAGGATTGAGACTCCATCACTGATGCCAAAGAGAGAGACTTCAGGTCCATTTAAAAACTCTTCAATGACAACTCGCTTGCAAGCAAGTGCATGGGCTAATGCCTCTTGGCGATTATCTGTAACGACAACACCTTTTCCGCCAGCTAAGCCATCATCTTTAACAACATATGGTGCACCAAAAATATCGAACGCTTTTTCAATCTCAGTTTTGGTCGTACACGTAAAACTATGCGCAGTTGGAACACCGGCATCAGACATAACCTCTTTGGCAAAAGTCTTTGATCCCTCTAACTGTGCCGCTGCCTTTGATGGCCCAAATACTGCAATCTTTAATCTGCGCAGATCATCTGCAACTCCATTAACTAGTGGAACTTCAGGGCCAATGACAACTAAATCTGCGCCGATTTCCTGCGCCAGGGCAACGATTTGTGCGTTACTCGTTATATCGATCGCATGGCACTGTGCAAACTCGGCGATTCCTGGATTGCCTGGTGCAACGTGAAGTGATGTACATGCAGGGTCTGCATGTAGACCTAGTCCAAGGGCGTGTTCGCGACCGCCGCTTCCAACTAGGAGGATTTTCATTGTTAGATGAAATCCGTTACGACAATTGTTTCATCGCGGCCCGGACCTACACCGATCGCACTTATTGGTGCTCCTGATATCTTTTCCAAAAAGGCAACATACTCTTGCGCAGCTTTTGGAAGTTCGCTGAGTTTTCGCGCCTTTGTAATATCCTCACTCCAACCCTGCAGATATTCATAAATTGGCTTAGCGTGGTGGAAATCGCTCTGTGAAGCTGGAAGCTCTTCAACACGCTTACCATCAATTTCATAGGCAACACATACTGGAATCTTTTCCCAACCAGTTAAGACATCTAACTTTGTTAAGAAGAAATCTGTTAAACCATTTACACGCACCGCGTAACGTGCGATAGGTGCGTCATACCATCCACAACGGCGTGCGCGGCCTGTAGTCACACCGACTTCTCCGCCGATGCGTTGCAGCGCTTCACCATCTGCATCAAAGAGTTCTGTTGGGAAGGGTCCGCTACCAACGCGCGTTGTATATGCCTTAACGATTCCAATAACTCTAGTGATCTTGGTTGGCCCAATACCACTACCGGTACATGCACCGCCTGCAGTTGGATTACTAGAAGTTACAAATGGATATGTACCGTGATCAACATCGAGCAAAGTGCCTTGTGAACCTTCAAGCAGTACACGCTTTCCTGCCTTTAAAGCTTGATCAAGAAGCAAAACCGTATCGGCAACGTATGGGCGCAGAATTTCGGCATAAGCTAAATACTCATTCAATACCTCATCAACTTCGATGTTTTTGCGGTTGAAAACCTTGATTAATACCTGGTTTTTATCACGTAAGGCGCTTTCAATTTTTTGACGCAGAATTGATGGGTCGAACAAATCCTGAACACGGATTCCTATGCGGTTGATTTTGTCGGCATAGGCAGGTCCGATTCCACGGCCTGTAGTGCCGATTTTAGATTTACCTAAGAAGCGCTCTGAAACTTTGTCGATTGTTCGGTGATATGGAGTAATTAAATGCGCGTTAGTTGAGATTACTAACTTGCTGCAATCTATTCCGCGCTCAGTTAAGCCCTTTATCTCCTCGAGCAATACGCCTGGATCGATTACTACTCCATTTCCAATTACTGGAATGACGTTGGGAGAGAGAATTCCAGATGGCAATAAATGAAGTGCATACTTTTGATCACCGATAACAACTGTATGCCCGGCGTTATTACCACCTTGGTAGCGAACAACATAGTCAACGCGATCACCAAGTAAATCAGTGGCTTTACCCTTGCCTTCGTCGCCCCATTGGGCTCCAAGCAAAACAAGTGCAGGCATAGGTAACGCCTTTCTAGTTAGTTAGAAATTACTTGAGTAATGAAGTGCCGGTCGAACGAAGATCTTCACAGCCACGAACAATTCGTGCAGCCATTCCAGCTTCAGCTGCCTTACCCCATGCGCGTGGATCGAAAAGCTTTTTATTTCCAACTTCACCATCGATGCGTAATACGCCGTCATAGTTTTTGAGCATGTGATCTACAATTGGTCGAGTAAATGCGTACTGGGCATCAGTATCGATGTTCATCTTAATAACACCATAATCAAGGGATTCGCGGATCTCTGAAGGGAGAGAGCCCGAACCACCGTGAAAAACAAGGTCCATAGGCTTACTTCCTACTGGAAGACCAAGTTTCTTAGATACTGCCTCTTGCAAAGTTGCCAGAATCTTTGGCTGCAGAACAACGTTCCCAGGTTTATAGACGCCGTGAACATTTCCAAATGTTGCCGCTACTAAGTAGCGGGCATCGGTACCAAGTGTCTCAACTGTTAATAATGCATCTTCTGGGGTTGAATAAAGCTTGGCATCGTGTTTTGCTTCAATACCATCTTCTTCTCCACCTACAACACCGATTTCAATCTCAAGAATTGTTCGAGCAGCGATCGACATCGCTAACATCTCTTTAGAGACCTTCATATTTTCAACCATTGAAACTGCTGAACCATCCCACATATGCGAGTTAAATAGTGGAGCTTTACCTGATGCAAGGCGTTGGGCACCTATCTCTAAAAGTGGACGCATAAAGCCATCTAACTTTTCTGCTGGGCAGTGATCTGTATGAATACCAATATTTACGTTGTAGTTTTTAGCAACAACATGTGCATACTCAGCTAGTGCAACCGCTCCATCGACCATCTTTTTGACTGTTGAGCCTGATGCGTACTCTGCCCCGCCCCATGAAAATTGAATAATTCCATCTGACTCAGCCTCGGCGAAACCACGAATTGCTGCAGTGATGGTTTGTGATGATGAAACGTTAATCGCTGGATATGCGAAGGCGCCTTTCTTGGCGCGATCCAACATCTCTAGATAAATTTCGGGAGTTGCAATTGGCACTATGGCTCCTAGTCGCTCTGGTGTAAAACTCTAGGAGAGCGCATCTTTGGACCATCTAGAGGCTTACGGCCAATCCTCTCACTTAAGAGCCACTTCCCACAAAAGCGGCGCGAAAAAGCCCCCGAAAGTAGGCTCGGGGGCTTTTTCTTAAGCGGCTAACTCAGGCTCTTGAGGGCGTTAGCTAAGAACTTGGCCAAGGCCGCCACTAACACTGGGCTACTTAGTAGTTTTAAAAACATTAAGATAAATGATGTCAGCATCTGTACTCCTTTCTGTGGCGAATCATTGGCCTTAACCGCTGATTCAAACTCCATCGCATTTATCCTTGTTGATAACAAGGATGAGCAGGTAATCTCAGCCGTTATGAGCAAAGATCACGAAGCACTTGAAAACCTCCTGAGTGAGAAGCGTGAGTTTGCACCCAGCGCCGATTTTGTCGCTAAGGCAAATGCGCAGATAGAGATTTATGATCGGGCCGAAAGAGACCGTCTAGCTTTTTGGGAGCTTCAGGCAAGTGATCTTGAATGGTCAAAAAAATGGGATTTAGTGCTGGATTGGCAACCCCCGTACGCGAAATGGTTTATCGGTGGAAAGTTAAATGCATCGGTCAACGCACTTGATCGCCATGTTGCAGAGGGTCGTGGTAATCGTGTTGCATTTTATTTTGAAGGTGAGCCTGGAGACACACGCACTATTACATACGCGCAGCTATTAATTGAAGTCAAAAAAGCTGCTAATGCTTTAATCGAAATTGGAATTACAGCAGGTGATCGTGTCGCCATTTATATGCCAATGATTCCAGAAGCGGCAATCGCCATGCTGGCATGTGCGCGTATCGGTGCACCGCACTCAGTTGTATTTGGCGGGTTTTCAGCAGATGCACTCTTATCGCGTATCCAAGATGCCGATGCAAAATTAGTTATTACCGCCGATGGTGGATTTAGAAAAGGTGCTCCCTTTGCATTAAAACCAGCTGTAGATGAGGCCCTTCAGGGTGCGCACAATGTCGAGAAAGTATTAGTTGTTGCGCGCACTAAGCAGGAAACTACCTGGAGCGAACGTGACATTTGGTGGCACGACATTGTTGATCGCCAGTCTTCAGAGCATGTCGCAGAGAGCTTTGACTCTGAGCACCCCTTATTTATTCTCTATACCTCAGGGACAACGGCCAAGCCCAAGGGTATTTTTCATACAACAGGTGGCTACTTAACTCAGGTCGCCTATACCCACAAGGTTGTCTTCGACATTAAGGCCGAGAGTGATATTTATTGGTGCACCGCCGATGTCGGTTGGGTTACAGGTCATAGTTATGTTGTCTATGGCCCACTCATTAACGGTGCCACACAGGTGATGTATGAAGGAACCCCTGATACTCCGCATAAGGGGCGCATTTTTGAAATTATTGCAAAGTACGGTGTCACAATTTTATATACCGCGCCAACTCTTATCCGCACATGGATGAAGTGGGGCGATGAGTTTCCACGTGCCCATAATTTAGAATCACTTCGCCTTCTTGGATCTGTCGGTGAACCTATTAATCCTGAAGCATGGATGTGGTACCGCGAAATAATCGGCAGTAACCGCTGTCCAATTGTTGATACATGGTGGCAGACCGAAACCGGTGCGATCATGATTTCGCCACTACCCGGTATCACTGCAACAAAACCAGGATCTGCTATGAGAACTATCCCGGGAATTAGTGCTCAAGTTGTCAACGTAAGCGCAGTTCCAGTTGGAAATGGGCACGGTGGGTTTTTAATCTTAGATAAGCCATGGCCATCTATGTTGCGCGGTATTTGGGGCGAAGATGCCAGATACAAAGAGACGTATTGGTCGCGCTTTGATGGAATCTACTTTGCAGGAGATGGTGCAAAGCTAGATGATGAGGGTGCAATCTGGCTGCTCGGTCGTGTTGATGATGTTATGAATGTTTCTGGTCACCGCATTTCAACGACTGAAGTTGAATCCTCGCTTGTCTCTCATGAGGCAGTTGCAGAAGCTGCCGTTGTTGGTGCCGCTGATGCAATGACCGGACAAGGAATTGTCGCCTTTGTTATTTTACGAACAGGTATTGCCCATGCCGATGGTGATCTCTTATTAACCGAACTCCGAAACCATGTAGCAAAGCAGATAGGTCCTATCGCAAAACCCCGTCAGGTCTTGATAGTTAATGAGCTACCTAAGACTCGCAGCGGCAAAATTATGCGTCGACTCTTGAAGGATGTCGCTGAAAATCGCACAGTAGGTGATGCCACAACTTTGGCAGATCCAAACGTGATGGCGCTAATATCTCAAGGTTTAAAGAGTGCAAAGGATGAGGATTAGAGTTTTACGCCTAAATACTTACTTGTCAGCGTAATAAGCTCGATTTCGTTTTTAAGTACACCAATTTTCTTGTAAGCCACGGTGCCATCAGCGGAGATAAACCACGTTACCGGTACTCCCATCCCAAAGTATTCGCGGGATCTGCCATCACCATCATAAAGATTTGGCCATGTCATGCCATGTGTTGTAACAAATTCCTGACCATCTTTAATCGAAGCCTCTTCAACGTCAATACCGATGAGCTCAACTTTGCCCTGGGCTTTCTTATAAAAAGAGCGAAAATAACCCATCTCGGCTTTACATGAAGTACACCACGAGCCCCACACATTGATAATCATCGGTCCGCGCAAAGCATTGATCGCCACGCCTTTTGAGCCATCAAGACAGTCGAGTTCGATTGGATTAGCAATGCTCATGCTACGCAGTGATGCGCATGAAACAACTTCACCGGCGATTTCTTGAACAGGCGCAGCACAACTAGTGAGTAACACTAGTGAGAGTATAAAAGCGCTTTTTTTCAACGAAAATCCTTATCTGTCTTTACGAGAAGTTTAGCTTTTTCAATATCCATTTCGCCAATG
>CAEZWP010000031.1_pt1 | contig 12323 bp, 11 predicted proteins | sample 7265021 | NCBI WGS metagenome assembly CAEZWP01 (sample SAMEA6813885, study PRJEB35770) | uncultured Actinomycetes bacterium | biome: Freshwater; feature: Freshwater reservoir; material: water | place: Czech Republic | collected 2015-11-04 | depth 0.5m m | reverse complement strand
TCGGTTGCAACGAAGCGATCATTAGGGGAGGCCTCTGGGTCGGCAATAATATTTGCTAACTGTTGCAGATGATCAGGACGTAAGTAATGCGAAATATCATGAATTGCTTCGGCAGTGAGTTTTTCAAGGGCAGAGGGCTCGACCTGCACAAACTCTTTATCGCCAAGCTTTATAACACTCACGCCCTCGGTACTTACAAGGCGATACTTGGTCTCATCTTTTCCAAGGGGCAAGAGCTCAGAGTATGAAAAGTTTGGCATAACGGCCTACGGCTTAACCGCATCTAACTTCTTTTTAGCCCCATCCAGCCACTCTTGGCAGAGCTTTGCTAACTCTTCGCCACGCTCCCAGAGCTTTAGAGACTCCTCCAGTGTTGCACTTCCGGTTTCAAGGGCGCTTACGACTTCGGCCAGCTCATCGCGTGCGGCCTCGTATGAAATCTTCTTTTCAACCATGGGCTAAATCTACTCCTTCACGCTATTGGTAGTCACTGTGGCATTGCTCTCGCCCTTAGCGAAGCGAAGGCGCAGTAAATCACCAGGTTTTAACCTTTTGGCATCACGTGCAATCTCTCCAGTAGTTAACTGAACAACTGAGTAACCACGATCTAATGTGGCTTGAGGTGAGAGCGCGCGGACACGGGCCTTAATCTGCACAAGCTCCTCTTTAGCTAATTTGAGTTGACTACCAAAGCCGCGATGAGATCTTTCTCGAAGGGCCAGAATAATCTCAGCACGAGAGGTAATGAGCACATGCGGATCTTTCATAACTGGGCGATCTCTAAAGCCAGCGATGCGTGAGCTTTCTAAATCAATTAGGTTCATTAATTTTCGGCGGGCCCGCTCGCGCAGCCCTGCAATCATCTCAATCTCCTCGACGATATCTGGTACTACATGCTTGGCAGCATCTGTTGGCGTCGATGCACGAAAATCTGCAACGAGATCAAGAAGCGGTGAATCCTTTTCATGGCCAATAGCACTCACAATTGGGGTTAAGCAGGATGCAGCAAGGCGGACTAATCCCTCATCACTAAATGGCAGTAAGTCCTCAAAAGAGCCACCACCACGTGTAATTACAATTACATCGACATCGGAATCGGCTTCGAGTTCGCGAAGAGCAGCCGATACTTCAGTAACTGCAGCTGCGCCCTGCACGGTGACCTCGCGGATTTCAAATACAACGCTAGGCCAACGCCGCTTGGCGTTTTCAACGACATCTTTTTCGGCATCGGTATTTCGCCCGCAGATTAGACCAACCTTTTTGGGTAAGAGCGGAAGTCTGACTTTGCTATCTGAATCAAATAAACCTTCAGCGGCCAGCAGATTTTTAAGCGCTTCTAATCTTGCTAATAACTCTCCAACACCGACCTGTCTAATTTCACGGGCAGATAAAGTTAGTGAACCATTTTTTGTGTACCAACTTGGCTTTGCATATATAACGACGCGGGCATTTGCTGGTAGTGGTTGGGCAGCAGCGATTACTGATTTGTGGCACATCACCGATAGAGACATGTCTTGGCTGGGATCGCGCAGACGAATAAATGCCATGGAGCCACTGCGCTCATTGAGTTCGCTGATTTCGCCTTCAACCCATATTGGGCCTAAGCGATCGACATACTCTTTTATTGCTTCAGTGACCACCGCTACCGTTGCCGGAGCCTCACTTGAAGTTTCGAACATGGGATGAGCCTAATAGACTCAGGCCCATGGTTAAGAGAGTTCTTCTTGCTGCGCCGCGCGGCTATTGCGCCGGTGTTGATCGCGCCGTTGTCACCGTTGAAAAAGCGCTTGAGCTTTATGGCGCGCCCGTCTATGTGCGCAAGCAGATCGTCCATAACGTTCACGTTGTTGCCAGCCTTGAAGCAAAGGGCGCGATCTTTGTCGATGAGACCGATGAAGTGCCGCAGGGTAAGACTGTTGTCTTTTCTGCCCATGGTGTAGCACCGAGTGTTCATAAAGAGGCGGCAGATAGAAATCTCAAGACGATCGATGCAACATGTCCCTTAGTGACAAAGGTGCACCATGAAGTCCGCCGCTTTGCCGCCGAAGATGCAGAGATTTTACTGATAGGTCACCACGGCCACGAAGAGGTTGAGGGCACGGCCGGTGAGGCTGTTGGACAAGTGAGAATCGTCGATGGCTTAGATGGTGCGCGCACCGTTGTGCCAACGCCTGGCAAGAAATTAGCCTGGCTATCACAGACCACCTTGAGTGTTGATGAGACCTTATCGACCGTTGCGATTTTAAAGGAGCGCTTTCCCGATATTCAAGATCCACCGAGTGATGACATCTGTTATGCAACACAGAATCGACAAGAGGCGATCAAAGCGATCTCGGTTAAGGCTGATTTAGTTATTGTCGTTGGCTCACAAAACTCATCTAACTCGGTGCGCTTGGCTGAAGTGGCACTGGAGTATGGGGCGAAGGCGGCGCACTTAGTTGACTACGCCCAAGAGATTCAAGAGCACTGGCTCAATGGTGTTGAAACTATCGGTCTTACAAGTGGCGCTTCGGTGCCAGAGATCTTGGTCGATGATGTCTTGGCCTGGTTGGCAGAGCGCGGCTTTGGCGATGTTGAAACAGTTACCGCAATGCAAGAGTCGCTGCTATTTTCACTCCCGCCAGAGCTTCGAAAAGATTTAAAGGCTGCCGGTAAGAGTTAATTAAGCTCGGGGCTTGGAAGGCTTATTTTTTGCCTTTGCATTAAGAAAAACAAACCAGCCATAGGTTGCACCGATTATTAAAAATGGTGCCTCACTGGCAAGGGCTGCGACTACACCGATACCAAGGCGAGATGGTCTAAAGCCTTCGAGCAGCAATGTCCAAAAAATCGCAGCGGCGGCAAAGGCAAGTGGCGGGGTAACGGTTGCAACATAGGTTGTTCCAGGGCGGCCAAAGCGGATACCACCGAAAAAAGAGAGAAGAATTATTACGCCAGTGATGATGCCGACACCGTTGCGCAGCCAGAGCTCGATAAAGGTAAAAAAGCCGATGAAGAAGGCCTGTAGTACAACAATGCCCTGCTTCTTTAAGCCCGGCCCCTGAATAGCAATTTTACCGATGGTGCTCATCTATTTATCCTCATCACTGACCTCTTCGGCATCGATGAAATCATCATCGCTACCAATCTCATCGCTCTTTAACTCTCGCACCGATGCAGGTGCCTCGGGATACTCAATAGCGAGTTTATCTTTATCACCCGATACACCCAAGTTATGAATTCGGCGGGCAGGGCTGAGCACAGTCTTTTCAGCTGTCGGTACTAAATCCTCATACGCCTTTGCCGTTGTTGTAATCGCTTTTCCAACGGCGACGATCTTGGTGTGTAGCAGAGTAATATTTTTTAGAAAAGCACTTGCAACCTTTTGAATCTCATCGGCGTTTTCTGCCAACTTATTGCGCGTAAAGATATAGCCGATAGTGCGCAGCAAGGCCATCATCGATGTTGGGGTTGCAACGGTGACTCCTACCTTAAAGGCTTTTTCCAAGAAGTTAGGATCGATACGAAGCGCCTCTGATAACAGCGTTTCAAAGGGCACAAAGAGCACAACAAAGTCGGGGGAGCCGGCAGATTTGTGATAGCCACGCTTTGCAAGGGCCTCAACGTGCTTGAGTAAATCCTTTGTGTGCGCTTGTAATAACTCGTCACGATCACCAGAACCTGCTGGATCAAAGGCCTCAATAAAGCGATCAAAGGGAAACTTAGAGTCGATAAATATCGAACTTCCACCGGGCATCTTCACCGTGATATCTGGAATACCCGATGAGTCGGCATCGCTCATTCCCTTCTGTCTGCTGTATTCGTGGCCCTCGCGAAGTCCTGCGCCTTGCAGCAGAAGCTCAAGTTGTGCCTCACCGAACTTTCCACGTGTTTGATTATTTGAAAGCGCCCCTGCGATTTTCTTTGTCTCATCAAAGATGGACTCTGATGCACGGCGCATCTCGTTAATAGTCGTCTCTAGCTTTGCCTCGGCCTCAGTGCGGATTCGATTGGCCTCATTAGATTGAGTGGAGAGTTTTTGCACCGACTCCTTCATCGCATTGAGTTCGGCATTTAATTTAACGGCCGATTCAGTTTTGCCGCGCTCGTCCGCCAACTGAGATTTGTAATCATCGAGTAGTGCGCGCTCAGCCGTTGCATCCCCAGATCTCATCGCTCGAAATAGATAGCCGATTGCACCGCCGGCAAGCAGGCCGATCAGAAGTGTCACTACATATGTGGGCATGGGGCTATCGTGGCAGGGCGCACTGACAATTGCGCGTAGGCTCTACCCCTTATGACTCTGTCTATCGGAATCGTCGGCATGCCAAACGTGGGTAAATCCACCCTCTTTAACGCCCTGACGAAAAACAACGTCCTAGCCGCCAACTATCCCTTTGCCACGATTGAACCTAACGTCGGCGTTGTGGGCGTGCCCGATACGCGCTTGGCCGCCCTTGCCACAATCGTTGGCTCGCAAACCCTGCTTCCTGCCACTGTCTCATTCGTCGATATCGCCGGAATTGTAAAAGGGGCATCAGAGGGTGCCGGACTTGGTAATAAGTTCTTGGCCAATATCCGCGAAACCGATGCGATCTGTCAGGTCATCCGGGTCTTTAGTGATGGCGATGTTATTCACGTCGAGGGCCGAGTCGATCCTGCAAGTGATATGGAGATTATCAATACCGAATTAGCGCTCGCAGATTTACAGACAATTGAAAAGGCTCTGCCCCGACTTGAAAAAGAGGCGCGCGTTAACAAAGAGCGCCAACATGTGGTCGATGCCGTTAAAGAGGCCGAGGCCGTACTTAACTCAGGCAAACCATTATCTAGTAGCAAAGTTGATTTAACACTTGTCTCCGAACTACATTTATTAACGGCCAAACCATTTCTCTATGTCTTTAACGTCGATGCCGCCGAACTTAACGATGCCGAACTGCGCACTAAGTTAGCCGCCCTTGTCGCACCGGCTGAGGCGATTTTTCTCGATGCTAAGACCGAGGCCGAATTAGCAGAGCTCAGCGATGACGATGCGCTCGAACTTTTACAGTCGATTGGGTTGGAAGAGCCAGGCCTTGCAACGCTGGCCCACGTTGGTTTCCGTACCCTTGGTCTGCAAACATATTTAACGGCTGGACCTAAAGAGGTTCGCGCTTGGACGATTCATAAGGGCGATACTGCGCCCATGGCAGCTGGTGTCATTCATACCGATTTCCAAAAGGGTTTTATTAAAGCTGAAATTGTTTCTTATGATGATTTAATCGCAGCAGGATCCATGGCTGAGGCAAAATCAAAGGGCAAAGTGCGCATGGAGGGCAAGGATTACATCATGCACGACGGTGATGTCGTTGAGTTTAGGTTCAACGTTTAGCCACTCTTTTGAAATTAAGCGCCGGTGTAGTACTTTCCGATCTCAGTCAAAGCCTTATCCAGCATTTCAAGCCCGAGTTTGGCATCTTCAACTGAGATATTGCATGGTGGACACAGATGAATGCGGTTGAAGTTATTAAATGGCATCAGGCCATTCTTCTTACAGGCCGCTACTAACTCATTCATTGCAGCACTCGATGCACCGTATGGCGCAAGGGGTTCGTGAGTTGCTCGATCACTGACCATATCAACGCCCCAAAAAACACCTGCGCCACGGATATCTCCAATGACTTTGTGCTTCTTAGCTAGCTCGATAAGGCCGGGCCCTAGGATTTTTTCGCCAATCATGGTGGCATTCTCAAGCATCTTCTCTTCCTTCATGACATCGATAGTTGCAACGGCAGTTGCACATGCCAATGGGTGGCCCATGTATGTCAGGCCGCCCGCAAATACTTTCTCATCAAATGTCTTTGATACCGGTTCGCTAATGACTACGCCACCGAGTTGGATATAACCCGATGTAACGCCCTTTGCAAAGGTAATTAAATCTGGAACCACTGAGCTATGTTGGTAAGCAAACCATTTCCCGGTGCGGCCAAAGCCCGACATAACTTCATCGGCGATCCACAAAAGATTGTACTTATCGCACAATGCGCGAACACCTTCAAGGTAGCCCTTCGGCGGCATTAATACACCGGCAGTACCCGGCACTGATTCAAGTAAGACTGCTGCGATTGTGCCGGGGCCTTCAAAGATAATCGTCTGCTCTAGATGTTCTAACGCCCTCTTGCACTCTTCGGCCTCATCTTTGGCCCAAAAAGCGGTGCGATATAAATATGGTCCCCAGAAATGTACGTGACCGAAGGCAAACTCATTAGGGAATCTACGTGGATCACCCGTTGCATTTATTGCCGCTCCTGTGTTGCCGTGATATGAACGATATGTCGAAAGCACTTTGTGCTTATGGGTATGCATGCGTGCCATACGAATCGCGTTTTCAATCGCATCGGCACCGGCGTTAGTAAAGAAGACCTTTGCAAAGTTTCCGCCGGCTAATTCAACAATACGTTGAGCCGCTTCATTGCGCGCATCATTTGCATGTTGTGGTGCAACGGTTGTGAGTATTTCGGCCTGGGCTTGAATCGCCTTAATAACTTTAGGGTGCTGGTGGCCGATATTTGTAAAGACTAGTTGAGATGAGAAATCCAAATAAACCTTGCCAGCATGATCCCAAAAGCGTGAGCCCGAACCACTTGCAATCGGCATTGGTGAAATCGCACCTTGGGCCGACCATGAGTGAAAGACATACTTATGGTCTGCAGCGCTAACGGCGGCTTGCTTATCTGGATCACTGATTGGTGTTGTCATCACACTGGCCTTTTAACTAGTAGGTGGCGCCATCTTAACGCTCTGAAGTAGATTGCGCCTATGGATCAGATCACGCATTGGATCAACGGCGCCCTAGATACTTCCAAGCCAGAACGTAGCGGTGATATTTACAACCCCGCAACAGGCAAAACTACTAAGAGCGTTGCATTTGGTAACGCTGCAACCGTTGATCGCGCAGTTAATGCCGCCACCATTGCCTTTGCCGAATGGCGCCACAGCTCACTGACTAAGCGCACACAGGTACTTTTTGCATTTCGCGAGCTAGTTGCGCAGAATAAAGAGAGGATCGCAGCCCTTATTACCGATGAGCATGGGAAAGTATTAAGTGATGCTGCAGGAGAAGTTACACGTGGCCTTGAAGTTGTTGAGTTTGCCTGCGGAATCCCACATTTATTAAAGGGTGGTTTCTCTGAAGAGGTCTCAACTGGTGTTGATGTCTATTCAATCCGCCAAGCACTTGGCCCAGTTGCAATTATCTCCCCCTTTAATTTTCCAGCGATGGTACCGATGTGGTTTTTCCCAGTTGCAATCGCCTGTGGTAATACCGTAATTGTTAAGCCATCAGAGAAAGATCCCAGTGCTGCAATGTTTATGGCCAAGCTTTGGAAAGAGGCGGGTCTGCCCGATGGTGTCTTTAACGTTGTGCACGGTGATAAAGAGGTTGTCGATGCGCTACTTACACACAAAGGAATTAAATCGATTTCATTTGTCGGCTCTACTCCAATTGCGCGTTATGTTTATGAGACCGGAACTAAAGCTGGCAAGCGTGTACAAGCTTTAGGTGGGGCGAAAAATCATATGGTTGTTTTACCCGATGCCGATTTAGAATTGGCTGCTGATGCCGCGATTAACGCTGGCTTTGGTTCGGCTGGAGAGCGCTGTATGGCGATCTCTGCAATCGTTGCAGTTGAGCCGATTGCCAGTGCTCTCGTTGCACGGATTAAATCCCGTATGGCAAATATTAAAACTGGTGATGGAACACAGGGCTCTGACATGGGTCCACTTGTTACTGCAGTTCACCGCGACAAAGTCGCCTCATACATTGAAGCCGGTGCAAAGGCCGGTGCAACTCTTGTCGTTGATGGCCGTGCGCTTGAAATTGCTGGAGATGGTTTCTGGCTTGGGCCAACACTCTTCGATCATGTCACCCCGGATATGTCTATATATAAGGAAGAGATCTTTGGCCCAGTATTAAGTGTTCTGCGTGTTAATACCTACGATGAAGCGTTAGCGCTAGTTAATAGCCATGAATATGGAAATGGAACTGCAATCTTTACTAATGATGGAGGCGCAGCTCGCCGTTATCAAAACGAGGTTGAAGTCGGCATGGTCGGCATCAACGTACCAATTCCTGTGCCAATGGCTTACTACTCATTTGGTGGCTGGAAGAACTCATTATTTGGTGATTCACATGCACATGGCACTGAAGGTGTTCATTTCTTTACTCGCGGCAAAGTTGTTACAAGCCGTTGGCTCGATCCAAGCCATGGTGGAATTAACTTAGGTTTTCCTCAAAACGATTAAGTAGCAAGCTTAATTAATTCATCACCGACGGTTATGAGTCCGGGTTGCAGGCAGGTTGCATAGATTCCAAAGTTAAAGCCCAGACCAAAACGTGACTCTTGGCGACCCCGGTAATCACCGATGAGTTTTAGAGTTTTTAAATCAACGCTGCCACTATCTGGGTTTCTAGTTGTTGCTACACATCGCTTGACTGGGCCACCCGCTCGGATTATTGCGCTACCAACCGAAAACTCTTGATCTGCCCACGTATCTTCTTCATGTGCACCAGTTCCATCTACTTGGATAAGCATTCGAAAGCGCCTGGCATCTATCACTCCCATTTGCGCAGAATCCTCTAAGGCTTTGATCGAGGCGCTACTGACTAACGATAATGGCTCAACATCGCTACCGTTGCGGCCCTTACTTGTTTTAATTAATCTAACTTTCTTGCCAAGGCGCTCTGAGATTAATTCATCCCATGGTCCGGCAATTAAATTCCCCTCAACATCCCACGCATCAAAGAAGTTGCCAGCTTGCTGCTGACCTTCATTAACACTGCCTTGCGCAACGACTTGGCCATTTTCAATAATTGATAGGGTTGCGTTATTGGCATCGTATTGTGCAAATAGTGAGACCAAAGCACCCTCTTTAGTGATTGAAACTAAAGCATTCTCATGATCGACAAAGAAGAATTCACGATCTCCGACTGCACCTCGTTCGGTAACTTCAATGGAGTGTGGATGGTTGATTTGAAAGCCTTTAACAGCGGTGGTGGACAGACGGGTCACTTTCATATTAAGTAAGATTAATACAAAAGTACATCAATTGAGCCTTAAATAGAGGATTGATTTCTTTTATACCGAAAAGGGCCAAGTTGGAATCAATGAAATTAACACTACGCCTGGCCTTACTGAAACTCCAGGTAATTAGGCCCAATTACAAGATTTCCAAGCAGCTCGTAACTGTTGAGTGATTAAATATCTTAGTTTTTAACTCGCAGTAAAGGCGCCGTCAAACATGTTGGTCCGCCATCGCCTTTAACAGCTACGTTATTGCCTACAAAGAGATGAACTTCAACACCTGCAGCTCGCAACTTCTCTTCGATTTCAGGGTTTCCGGCGGCAAGGACTACAACGTTTGGTCGAACTGTTAGAACATTGCTGCCTTGTGTAAGCATCTCTTTTTCGCTAACCGTAAACCATGTAATACCGCGAGATTGCAAAAACATAAGTAGTCGAGCAGGTGCAAGCGGCTCATAGACAACTGCTTTGTCATAGGAGATTGGAGATAGAACGCTCATCAAGTGAAGGACTGCTCCTGGGCCTTCATAGTGTGGCAAATCAAATGAATGGAGTTCAACACCAAAGGGTCTCAACATCTCTCGGATCTGTTCTATACCTGCCGTATTAGTTCGATAGCTGTGACCAATGAGTAAGGTTTTATCATCGAGCCAAACTTTGTCTCCACCGTCGGCAAATGCGGGCTCTGTAAGCTCACCCAGAATCGGCACGCCCATGCGCTCTAGAACTTTACGAAACTGTGCTGGCTCTGGTGATCTAACTGGTTTTGCCATACGAAGCAAAATCGCCCCGTGCGGAGTCATAATCATTGGGTCGTGCATATAGACGGCATCGACAAGACCTTCAACTGACTCTGCAACTTCGACTTCACACCCAAGGCTTTCTAGAAGTTGGGTAAATGATTTGTGTTCTTCAGTAAGTGAGTCGAGATCAGGCATACGCCAAAATCCCTCTTGTACGAATTTACCGACAGTAGTTGGCGTGCGAACTAGGACGCGGGCAAGATTTGAAACCATATCAGCCGTGCCCCATGCAGAATCATTTGAAGGTGTCATATGCGTGCCAAAGTATCAGAGTTATTAGGTGTGTGGGATTTAAAAAGCGCTTGATATACGTATGAAGATAGGGGTTGATTTCGCCATATGCACTGCCAAAGGTAGAATATCTGCGTGCGGTCGAATTATTGGCCTCAGTAATACCTAAATCGTTGGATAGAGGCAGGGCCTGATAACGGCTGGCTTCACTAGGAAAGTAGTTTTCGTGGCCAAGACCCAAGCACACCTTAAAGATCTGCCAGTTAAAAAGCGCGAGAACCTTCGTAACGTTGCGATCATCGCCCACGTTGACCATGGTAAAACAACTCTCGTTGATGCGATGTTGTGGCAGTCAGGTGCATTTGCAGCTTATAAGAAGCAGGGCGAAGGCCAAGAGCGCATGATGGATTCAATGGATCTAGAGCGCGAAAAGGGAATTACGATTCTTGCTAAGAACACAGCCGTTAAGCGCGGGGATACGATCGTTAACATTATTGATACTCCGGGCCACGCCGATTTTGGTGGCGAAGTAGAGCGCGGATTAGAAATGGTCGATGGCGTTATCTTGTTGGTGGATGCATCAGAGGGTCCATTGCCACAAACACGCTTTGTTTTGCGTAAAGCACTCGAGAAGAATCTTCCAGTTATCTTGCTTATCAATAAGGTCGATCGCTCAGATTCACGTATCGCCGAAGTTGTTGATGAGACCTACGAACTATTTTTAGATTTAGATGCCAATGAATCACAGATTGAGTTTCCAGTTGTCTATGCATGTGCAAAAGCTGGCCGTGCATCATTGACACGCCCAGCAGATGGCGGAATGCCGGTAGAAGAAAACCTTGATGTTTTATTCGACACAATCTTTAGCGCGATTCCAGCTCCTGAATATCATGAAGGTGCACCGTTGCAAGCCCACGTTACCAACCTTGACTCATCCCCATTCCTTGGCCGCTTAGCTCTATGTCGCGTGCGCGAAGGTGTTATCAAAAAGGGTCAGAACGTCACCTGGATTAAGACCGATGGCACGATGGAGCGGGTAAAGATTTCAGAGCTACTCATAACAGAGGCCCTAGAGCGCGTACCAACCCTTGAGGCCCACCCTGGCGACATCATCGCTGTAGCTGGTATCGAGACAATTACATTGGGTGAGACGCTGGCCGATAATGAAAACCCACATGCGCTTCCATTAATCATCGTTGATGAGCCATCTATTTCGATGACTATCGGTATCAATACTTCTCCTTTAGCTGGAAAGAGTGGAAAACTTCTAACTGCGCGCCAGGTAAAGAGCCGCCTTGATGCCGAGCTCGTAGGTAACGTCTCACTGCGCATATTAAATACTGAGCGCCCTGATACATGGGAAGTCCAAGGTCGCGGAGAGCTTCAGTTGGCTGTGCTTGTTGAAATCATGAAGCGCGAAGGCTTTGAATTAACCGTTGGTAAACCACAGGTTGTTATTAAGAAGATCGATGGCAAAGTACATGAGCCGATGGAGCGTTTAACAATTGATGCACCAGAGGAATACCTCGGCGTGCTTACCCAGTTGATGGCGCTTCGCAAGGGACGCATGGAACAAATGGTTAATCACGGCACTGGCTGGATCCGCCTTGATTACCGTGTTCCATCTCGTGGCCTGATTGGTTTTAGAACTGAGTTCTTAACTGAAACTCGCGGAACCGGTTTACTCCACCACGTCTTTGATGGTTATGAAGCATGGCACGGCGATATCCGTACACGTGGAACAGGCTCACTCGTCTCAGATCGTATGGGTGTTGTTACATCATATGCCTTATACGGAACACAAGATCGTGGAAGTATCTTCGTTGAGCCAGGCGATGAGGTGTATGAGGGAATGGTTATTGGCGAAAACTCTCGCAGCGATGATATGGATGTTAACTGTGTTCGTGAAAAGAAACTTACTAATATGCGCGCCTCTGGCACAGATGAATCAGAGCGTTTGATTCCGCCGAAGAAGCTCAACATGGAGGGCGCCCTTGAGTTCTGTCGTGAAGATGAGTGCGTTGAAGTGACTCCGGCAGTTGTTCGTATTCGCAAGGTTGTCCTTGATGGGGATGAGCGAGCCCGCACAACTGCACGCGCCAAGAAGGCCAACCAGAACGTTTAAAGCTGTTTTGTCAGCTGCTTAGGGTTGAATTAGAGCTGTGAGTACAGCGAACTTTAACCTTGTGCGCGGTACCGGCAAAAAACCTGAACTCAAACTCTCCAGCGATCAAAGCGCCGCCATTGC
>CAEZWP010000028.1_pt1 | contig 13928 bp, 10 predicted proteins | sample 7265021 | NCBI WGS metagenome assembly CAEZWP01 (sample SAMEA6813885, study PRJEB35770) | uncultured Actinomycetes bacterium | biome: Freshwater; feature: Freshwater reservoir; material: water | place: Czech Republic | collected 2015-11-04 | depth 0.5m m | reverse complement strand
TCCTGCTTGGGTGTTGACCAGAGCCTATGGGGCAGAGATTATTGTCCCCAATCCTACTTCTGTGGGACCCGATAATTTGAGGAGAGCACATTGAAAATATTTAAAAAGGTGATTGGAGCAGTTGCGGTATTAAGTTTAGTACTGACTGGTGCCTCACTTACATCTACTTCCGCACAAGCCGCCTCAAAATGTAAGTCACCAATTCTAATTGGTGCTGCAATGGCGCAAACAGGCTTTATGTCACCATTTGATGGTCCAGCAATTACAACTGCACAGATTCAAGTGAATAAAATTAACGCTGCTGGTGGAGTACTAGGCTGCCAACTCCAGTTTAAAGCTGTAGATACAGGTACAGATCCTGATAAGGCTGCACAGATTGCAACTACATTTATCGGTCAAGGAGCCAAGTTACTTCTAGTTACTTGCGATGCTGACATCAACTATAAGAGTGCACTTGTTGCCAATACTGCAGGTGTTTTGGTAATTGCTCCTTGCGTAGGCTCTACTGCGATGGGTCCAAATAATGGACTTAACTTAGGATTCTCAATGGGATCAGCAGTTCCTGGTGAAGCCGCGATCATGGCTGAATATGCCGCAGCTAACATAGGCAAGACAGCGACATTGTTCAAAGATATGTCACTCGCTTACACAACGAGCCAATGCGATGCATTTGCTACTCGATTTAAGAGTCTTGGTGGCCGAATTGTTTCCACACAAGAGTTTAATCAAACACAGGCTGGACACCTTGCAGCTCCTGTTGATGCTCAAGTAGCTGCTGCAAAGAAAGATGGTTCAAAGGTCATTGCCCTTTGTTCATATCCTGGAGGTGGTGCAGAAGCACTCGCTTCGATTCGTAAAGCTGGCTTAGACACTGCCGTTATTTCTGGTTTCGGAATGGACGGAGCTTTCTGGCTTGGTGCAGTTCCTAATCTGAGCAACTTCTATGTTGTCACTTATGCATCTGTGTTCGGAGACGATCCAAATCCTGGTGTAAATACTTTGATGGCATCATTTAAGAAAGTAACTGGGCAAGATGCAGCTACTGGTGGATTCATCACTGGCGCAGCTTCAATTGATGCTTTCGTTGCGGCAGCAAAGCGCGCTAATTCCTTTGATGGGGTAAAGCTTGCCTCTTCACTAGAATCTTTCCGCCGAGTTTCAACAGTTGCTGGGCCAACGTCATTTTCTGCAAAACTGCACGTAAATGTCACGCGCCCAATGGCGATTATCCAAGTAACTAAGGGAGTTCACCACTTCGTGGCTTACAAGGCTGCGGTGCGACCAGTTCTTTAATAGGCGCAAAGCAAAACTTCGTTAAAACCAGAAGCGAGTGCCATAATTGCACTCGCTTCTGGTTTTCATTGCCCAAGATTTATTAAGTAAATTGATATATGAGGAGATAAATGTCGCTGGGATTTGCCGCAGAAGGTTTAAGCAAATCTTTTGGGGCCCTTGTGGTTCTCAATAATGTTTCGCTCACAATAAAACCAGGGGAGACCATAGGTCTGCTTGGTCCTAATGGTGCTGGAAAAACTACTTTGGTTAATATTTTAACTGGCTATGAGCAGGCAGATTTAGGCTCCGTAACATTAGATGGTCAATCATTTAATACATTGCCGGCCCATGCTCGCGCTCACAATGGCCTAGCCAGAACTTTTCAATCAGGCAGGCTATTTTCAGAGTTAACTGTCGCCGAAAATATTGCCTTAGGCGCTCTTAGTGTAGGTATATCCAGCAAGGTGGCCGAAAAGAGAACTGCGGAGATCCTCGAAATTTTAGAGATCTCAAATTTGGCAGAAAATCGAGCTAACTCTATTTCGCATGGAAATGCACGGTTAGTAGGTTTGGCGCGCGCCGTAGTCGCTGAACCTAAGTACTTGATTATGGATGAACCAGCTGCAGGTATCAATGAGCATGAAACTCCAACTCTTCTTGCGGCTTTAAAGACCGTTAGCAAGACTCTGGGTTGTGGAATGCTTTTAGTCGAACACAATGTGCAATTAGTCCTCGATTTCTCTTCCAGAATTATTGTTTTAGCAACTGGAAATCTAATTTACGATGGAAAGCCTGAGCATGCGCTTTCAGATCCAGCCGTGAAATCTGCGTATTTGGGTGAAATGTCTTTGAATATTTCGAATGTGAGCCATTGACACTATGCAAATTCTTGAAATAGAAGGTTTAAACTCTGGATACGGAAAAGTTGATGTTCTATTAAATATCTCTTTTACTATGAAGGTCGGTCAATGCTTTGGAATTGTTGGACCAAATGGAGTTGGCAAATCGACTTTACTGCAGACAATTGCCGGTGCGATTAAGCCAAAATCTGGTTCTATTAAATTACTTGGTAATGAAATTTCTGGAAAAAACCCAGAAGATATTGTTCGTAGTGGCTTGGCATTAGTGCCTGAGGGAAGGCAAATTTTCAGTGGTTTAACGGTAATGGAAAACCTACAACTTGGTTTGACGGGAAGAGTGGATAAAAAAACTTCACATCAGGCAGTAGAACAAGTTGCAGAACTTTTCCCAGTCATTACAACTCATTCAAAACAACAAGCTGGTTTATTGAGTGGTGGGCAGCAACAGCAATTGGCTATTGCTCGAGCATTGATTACCGATCCGAAAGTTTTGCTTTTGGATGAACCAAGCCTAGGGCTTGCACCAAATATTATTAATGATTTATTTAGTAATCTTAGTAGAATTCTTGAGGCCGGAACAACGCTCTTAATTGTCGAGCAACGCGCCAATCTCATAACTAAATTTGCTGATGAAATTCTTGTTATGCGTGATGGATTAATTCAGGCTCGTTTAAATAAGATTGATGCACAAGACGAAAACAAGCTAAAAGAGGCTTACTTTGGGGCAGGAGTAAAAAAATGATACAAACAATTTTGAATGCTCTAAGTCTTGGTGGAACATACGCCCTTGCCTCTCTTGGTTTGGGATTAGTTTTTGGCGTTATGCGATTAGTGAATTTTGCCTATTCAGAGTTAATAACGATTGCCGCCTACACCTTAGTGATGACAAGCCAGATGCCGATCATCGTGGGTTTCTTACTCTCTGTAGTTGTTACCTCAATAGCTGCCGTTCTCATGGAGTTACTTGTCTATCGGAGATTACGTGGAGTGGCACCAGCCATCATGCTTGTTGCCTCATTTGGGTTGTCCAAATTGCTTCAGCAGGTTTATGAATTATGTTTCGGCGCTTTACCTAGATCGGCTTCGATTGCACCGTGGATGAGTGGTGAGTTAAAATTCAGCGGAGTTTCAATCACTAATACTAGTCTCATAACTGCACTCTTAACAATTGTATTGCTACTAGTAATGAGATTTTTGCTCAATAAAACCTCATTCGGTATTCAATTAAAAGCAGCTTCAGCAGATTTCCGAACTGCTCGCTTGTTGGGTGTGCGCGCAAATCACTTGATTACATTATCCTTTGCAATGAGTGGGGTGCTTGCAGCTTTTGTAGGTGCAATTTTAGTGGTTGGCAATCCTCAGGTTGAGCCTATGTTTGGGATGAATATGACGATTTTAGCTTTAGTGGGAATTGTCATTGGTGGTATCTCATCATTACCAGGCTCAGCACTCGGTGGTTTTATAGTTGGCGTAATTCTTAGTTTATTGAACACCTGGCTTGGAAATGGCCGAGTTTATAGTTACTCCTGGTTATTTGCAGTTGTTTTCATTATTTTGCTAGTTAGGCCGGGTGGGTTATTGAGCAAAGGGCAAGAAATGGAGCGCGTCTGATGTTTACAAAAAGCTTGGTTAAAGGATTAACAAAATTTTCTTTCGCTGAACTATTCATTCCTTTAGTAGTTGTCGCAAGCTCTTCGCTGTGGCTATCAGGGAGATCTACTAGTCTCTTACTATTTATAAAATTCACACTGTGTTATTTAATGATGGTGTTGTCTTTGCAGGTTTTTGTTGGAAATTCTGGAGTTCTTTCCTTTGGTCACGGATCATTCGCCATGGTTGGTGCATTTGTATCTGGATTAGCAACGGCACCATTAATGATCAAACAAAATGCAATGGCACTTAGTAATTTGTGGCAACCCCTTGTCGACTTCAAATTAAATTTGGGAATGAGTTTGTTAGCCTCAGCATTTGCAGGCGGAGTCTTTGCAGCCTTTACTGGTGGGTTTTTGATGAGATTAAATGGCTTGGCAGCTGGTATTGCAACTTTTGCCTTACTTGGAATCACTTATAATATTTTATTCAATAACAATCATGTTGGTCCAAGTAATCAAGCTCTACCTGGTGTTTCTCAGTTTTCAAATCTAACTCTGCCATTAGTTTTGGTTCTACTGGCGATGATTATGGTCTATTTTTATAATCTATCGCGGGCGGGGCGTACATTGCGTGCTACTCGTGAAGATAATTTGGCTTCACGTGGATTAGGTATCAATATTATTCGTGTTCGCTGGATGAGCTTCACTTTCTCTGGAGTCCTTGCTGGTCTCGCGGGAGCTATGTATGCCCATGTCGGTGGTGCAGTTCAAGTGCAAGATTACTATCTTGGATTCACTTTTTACACATTAGCAATGCTTATTGTTGGTGGAAGCGCAAGCTTGTGGGGTGCAGTACTTGGGACTGTTGTTGTATCAGGTGTTAGCCAGATTCTCTTAATGTGGGAACAAAGTTCTCCTGTATTTGGCATAACAATTCACTTACCAATCGGTACTCGTGCAATTGTAATTGCTGGAATGCTAGTTGTAATATTACTATGGCGTCCGAATGGTATTTCAAATGGTAGCGAAATAAAGTTGCCAAATTTTTTGAGGAAAATTAAAGCGTCATAAATCTTCCGCCATTGACATCTAAAGTTGCACCTGTAATATAAGAAGAGTCATTGCTAGCTAAGAAAAGTACGGGGCCAACACACTCTTGAATTTCTGGCATTCGACCAAGAGGAATCCCGGCAAGAACTTCTTTTCGTTCAGCAGCAGATAGATTTTCAAACATGCCCTCTAATCGATCGGTAAGAAAAAGTCCCGGTGCAATTGCATTGACGCGAATATTCTCTAAGCCAACTTCTTTTGCTAATCGTCGCGTGAGCCCAAGGATTGCAGCTTTCGCGGCCGCGTATGGCACGCCAGTTACTGGACTAGCACTTCTCCCGCCAATTGATGAAAAGGTTACGATCGCGCCGCCACCTTTTTTCTTCATGTATGGGATCACAGCTCGAGCACAGTAGTAAGTACCTTTTACATTGACATCGATGACTAAATCTAAATCTTCATCTGAAATTTCATCCATGTCTCGCGGGGTTCCAAGGGATCCACCAGCGGCTGCGATCAAAATGTCGATATCTCCAAGTGAGTTCGCAAGTTCACCGATTGCTTGCGTTACAGCTTTGCCATCTCGAACATCAACTGCCCGGCCATCGGCTGAAATATTCTTGGCCCTTAAACTTTTGAGCACTTCTGAAATGCCGGCCTGATTATTATCAATCACTGCAACGTTCGCGCCTTCTTGCCCAAACTCAAAGGCAATCGCTGCGCCCAAGCCCCCAGCACCCCCGCTTATAACAACGGTCTTGCCAGCAAATCGATTTTTTACCATTAGATTTTCTCCCGTTGCAGGAGTCGCCAGTTGGCCTCCTTTGCGCTAGCGTACCCCAAGGTCCGTGTCGTATCCTTGACGGCAGTCAAAAAGTCGGCATACCAGTTGAGAGTATTCAGAGAGGTAGTTAATGAAGATTCTTTCTATCGGTGGTGGCGCAGCTGGACTTTATTTTGGAATTCTCATGAAGAAACTCGACCCCAGCAATGAGATCACTATCTTGGAGCGCAATCGCCCCTATGACACTTTTGGATGGGGTGTCGTTTTCTCAGACCAGACTTTGAGCAATTTTGTTAGAGCAGATGAGCCAACGGCTCGTACGATATTGCAGTCTTTTAATCACTGGGATGACATTGATGTGCGAATCAACGGTACCAGCATTATTTCTGGTGGACATGGCTTCTGCGGAATTGGCAGAAAACGACTTCTTAACATCCTTCAAGAGCGTGCCGAGGGTTTAGGCGTTAAATTAGTCTTTGAAGCCGATATTAAAGATGATCAAGAGGCTGCACGGCAGTACGGCGCCGATTTAGTAATTGCCGCCGATGGTTTAAATAGTGCCATCCGAACTCGCTATGCGAGTACTTTTAAACCCGATATCGATACACGCAAGTGTCGCTTTGTTTGGCTAGGAACAAAAAAACTCTTTAAGGACTTCACTTTTATCTTTGAAAATACTGAGTTCGGTTGGTTTCAGGCGCACATCTATCAATTCGATGGGGACACATCCACATTCATTGTTGAAACTCCGGAAGATGTGTGGCAGCGCGCAGGAATAGATGAGATGTCGCAAGAAGAGTCGATTGCATTTTGCGAGAAATTATTTGCAAAGCACCTAGATGGCGCCGAACTTATGAGCAACGCAGCCCACTTACGGGGCTCAGCTAGCTGGATTAAATTCCCGCGTGTGATTTGTGAAAACTGGGTTCAGTGGAACTCAATTGATGGCAAGGAAGTTCCAGTTGTGTTGATGGGCGATGCCGCTCATACCGCACACTTTTCAATTGGTTCAGGCACAAAATTAGCAATGGAAGATGCGATTGAACTTGCTAACTCGATTGCAGCAAGTACGACTGGAGATATGCATGAAATCCTGGCTTCATACCAAGAGACTCGTGCAATTGAGGTACTCAAGATTCAAAATGCTGCACGTAATGCGATGGAGTGGTTTGAAGAGACTGGGCGCTATACCAATATGCCGCCAGAGCAGTTTAATTTCTCACTTCTAACTCGTAGCCAGAGAATTTCACATGATAATTTGCGCGTCCGTGATGCCGACTTCATAGCCTCATACGACAAGTGGTTTGCAACTAAAGCCTTTGCCGATGCTGGTCTAGAGCTCCCAGCTAACGTTGAGAATATTCCACCTATGTTTACGCCTTTTAAACTCCGTGATGTAGTTTTGAAAAACCGTGTTGTAGTTTCACCGATGGCTCAGTATTCATCCGAAGATGGACTAGCCGCTGATTACCACCTTGTTCACTTAGGAGCCCGTGCTATGGGCGGAGCTGCAATGGTCTTTACTGAGATGACCTGCGTGAGCGCTGATGCGCGCATCACTCCAGGGTGCCCAGGCCTTTATAAGCCAGAGCACACGCAAGGGTGGAAGCGCATCGTTGATTTCGTTCATTCCAATAGCGATGCAAAGATCGCAGTTCAAATTGGTCATGCGGGTGCAAAGGGTGCAACCAAACTTGCTTGGGATGGAATCGATAAGCCAGTGGAAACCGATTCATGGTCGCTCATTTCCGCCTCTCCAGAGCAATACTTGACTGGAGTTTCACAGACATCGCGCGAGATGACACGTGGCGATATGGATCGAGTTAAGCAGGATTTTATTAACTCAACAAAGGCTGCAGAAGTTGCGGGCTTTGATTGGTTAGAGCTTCACGCAGCTCATGGATATTTGCTCTCATCATTTATCTCTCCCATCACAAACCGTCGAAGCGATGAGTACGGTGGCTCTCTTGAGAACCGAATGAGATATCCACTAGAGGTTTTTGCAGCAGTGCGAGAGGTCTGGCCGGTAGGCAAACCAATTAGCGTACGTATCTCGGCCCACGATTGGACCGAAGGTGGAATCACCCCACAGGATGCCGTTGAAATCGCTAAGGCATTTAAAGCAGCTGGCGCCGATCTCATTGACTGTTCATCTGGTCAAGTTACTAAGAGAGAAAAGCCAGTCTTTGGTCGCATGTTCCAGACACCGTTTGCCGATCAAATCCGCAATGAGGCAGGTATCGCGACGATTGCAGTTGGTGCAATCTTTGAAGCCGACAATGTAAATACGATCATCGCAGCTGGTCGCGCCGACTTGTGTGCAGTAGCGCGTATGCACTTAGTCAACCCGGCCTGGACACTCTTAGAGGCGGCCAAGATTGGCTATAAGAATGTCACGTGGCCTAAGCAGTACATCTCTGCCAAAGTTCAAATCGAGCGAAACATTGAACGAGAAAAGCAGATGGCGGCAACTGCAAAGAGTTCACTCTCATACGAGCAAATCACTGCAGCATTCGAAGGATAAGTACTTTATTTTTTAAGCCAAGATGGCGCGAAGTTTTGTGCCATCTTCATCGGCTAAAGCCGCTTTACGTAGTTCGCTAATTCGGCCTGCAACTCCACTTTCATTGCGCAACGATTGCACTTGCTCCATAACAAGTAAGAAATTGCGCCAACCATTTGCATGGGTGTCACCATAGCCTTTAATTAAATTAGCGCACTCGGCGATTTCATAGGCTAAATCGTAATTGCTCTCAATCTCTTGGTTTATCGAAGCAATCCACTGATCCATACGCTCTTGTTCTAAATTAAAACGCAGCGAACGTCGACGTATGGGCTTAAGGCGGGCGATGAAATAAAGCATGATGTAGCCGTGTATTGAGGTAGTTTGTAAAATTATTCCATTTTTAGTTAGTTTTTCAATAGTATTAGTTACTGGTTTGGTTCGTAGTAGCCAGCGCCCCGCAGCGGTCGGCAAGGTATCTGCAAACTCCTCAGAGCGAGGATGCAAAAACTCACGGATCTGCAAAATTTGATCGTTTTGAACTTGAGCTTCATCGCCAACACGGTTAAAACGAGTTCTACGAATCTTTAAATCGGCGACTCTGATCGTATCTTCATAGGTCATCCAGAGCGCTGTATATCGAGCCACCTCTAAAAGCACACGGGAGGTTCCATCACCGAACTTAGCTTCAGCATCTCGCACAGTTAGAAGTCGGTTTAAATATTGATTTGCGTAAGCCACATCCTGATAGTCGGCACAACGCTTAATGCCATTTACTAACATCACTGTTACGGGCTCCGGGAACTCGGACTTAATGCGACCAGCAAGCCCTTGTAATCTAGCTCCAACTGCGCCATTAGGGTTATTAATAATCTCTAACTCCTCTTCAGGGGTTAGTTGCTGCGCTCCTGTAGAGGCCTCTTTTGGTTTTCTACCAATTGAGATATCAACGCTGACGCTCTTAGGTGTTGGAGAGATACATTGGGTGGCAATCTCAAAGCTGCTCTCAAAGGCTTTAATTGAGCTAGCAACACCAACACCACCGCGCTCGATCGAGGCAATGAAATCTTTTTTATCAAAGGGAAGTGCACCACTTCCAGCCAAAGCACCATAGAGAGCAGCTGAAATTAAACTCTTTGTAGTTTCGGCAACCTTTGCAAAATCTCCAGAGATAAATAGCTTTGCCGCATTTCGTGATGAATCCATTAATACATCGGAATCGACTCGACCGTCTCCAAGTGCGATCTTTTCAGTCATTGAATAGACACGGTGGGTTGAAGTAATGAGGGTAGTTTTATTTTTTGAAATAAAACCGCGCTGTACTGCGCGTCCAGACTCCATGAGCTCTGATGCAACTACGATATCAACTTCACCAGGGGCGGCCATTGTGCTAAAGACTGGCTCTTTCATCTCACCCGCTAGCTTTGGAAAGAATTCAAGATAATAAACGGTTGTACCTGTGCGCTGTGCGACACCTGGCACCGAAGTTGTTTGAGCAAAAAAGCCGCAGTGCTCGGCCATATCAACGGCCCAATCAGCTAGTACGCCGCCACCTTCACCACCCATAGCTAAAATCGCCATAGTGATTGGTCTCGAGTTTTTAGTAAACTCTTCAACCTTAGGCATCGATGCCCTTTAAGCGACGTTCGATTCCGTTTTGTAAAAAGCCAATCATTATGTTACGAATACCGAGCTTGGCTTTATCCCACATATTTGGATTGCTAATAATCTCTGAGCGGTAGAACGATGGGCACAAAACTGCCGCTTGGGCCGCCTCACCGCAGAGTCCACAGCCCACACATGAGTGCAGAATCGTTGCAACAGGATCTTTGCGCATCGCATCTGGGTTAGGCGCAATTGTTAATGAGGGACAGCCGTTAATGCGAATACATGAGTGATCACCCGTACAGGTATCTGGATCGATCCCAAAACGCTCTTTAACGACGCGCTTACCGGCTTTAATGCGGGCTGCAATTTCAGGTCGTACTCGGCGCTGCTTATTAAGCGTGCACTCACTTTGAGCGATGATTACTTTAGGTCCACGAGTTTTACCCGTAAGGGCTTCCTTCATTAAATCGCGCATCTCGCTAACGCGATAGGTATTTTGAACGGTCTTGACCCACTTCACACCAATGCCTCTAACCGCATTTTCGATTGGGTGCTTAGTAGAGCGATTGGTGTTCTCTGCAGTTGATGAGAGAAGATCTTGACCACCTGTTGCCGCGCTGTAGGCGTTATCAACGACGATCATCACGCCATCGCTCTCATTAAAGACCGCGTTACCAACACCACTTGTGAGTCCGTTATGCCAAAAGCCACCATCACCCATAAAACTAATTGTTCTTTTATCACTTGCCGGATCACTAAGTGCTGATGCACCTGCAGCGCCAAGGCCATAGCCCATCGTTGTTGCTCCGATATTAAATGGTGGCAAGATTGAAAATAGGTGACAGCCGATATCGGCGCTGATGTGATGACTACCAGTTTCACGCTCTGCCAATTTAAGTGCTGTAAATATTGGTCGCTCTGGGCAGCCCGTACAAAATGATGGAGGTCTGCCATGAACTACCTCTGCTGGAATCACGGCTGAGATTGAATTAGGTTTTTCACCATCTGGTCTAACTAAATCTGGCAGATTTTCATTATCAATAAGTGTTGGACCGTATTTCTTTAAGAACTCTAAAATTCCTTTGACTACGGCAGCTGGTGTGTATTCACCGGCCGGCAATAGGAAATCTTTGCCGTGAAGCTTTGTGGGTATATCTCCTCGTCGCAGAACTGCGTGAATATTCTGCTCGATGTAGTCGGGCTGGCCCTCTTCAACAAGCAAGATAGCTTTCTTGCTCTTTGCAAACTCAATTACCTCATCATCAATAATCGGGTAGGTAACGTTGAGAATATAAAGAGGAATATTTGTATTTCCATAAACGTCAGATAGTCCAAGTAACTGAAGTGCGCGTATGACGGTGTTATAGAGCCCGCCTTGCATAACGATTCCAAAATCTTGAGTTCCGTCGAAGAAGACCTCGTTGAGTTTGTTCTCTTTAATGAACTTTACAGCCGCCGGCCAGCGCTTCGTCAATTTCTCTTGCTCATGCAAGAAACTGGCAGGAGGCAAAACAATACGGCTAGTGTCTCTACGTGGATTCTCCATCGCCTCTTTTAATGTAAATGGGGAACGAACATTATCTTTAGCAATAAAGCGTCCATGTAAATGGCAAGAGCGAAGTCGCAATTGAAGCATCACTGGCGAATTAGAAGCTTCGGAAAGTTGAAATCCATCTTCAACTGCATCGACAATGGCCGTTAAATTTGGCCGTGGATCTAATAACCAAATCTGTGATTTCATTGCAAAGGCATGCGAGCGCTCTTGCATAATCGATGAGCCTTCGCCGTAATCCTCACCAACAATAATGAGAGCACCACCAGTGACACCGCCTGAAGAAAGATTGGCAAGGGCATCGGACGCAACATTTGTGCCCACAGTTGATTTAAAAGTTATTGCTCCGCGCAATGGGTAGTGAACTGATGCTGCTAGCGATGCCGCCGCTGTCGCCTCAGATGCGCTATTTTCAAAGTGGACCCCAAGTTCATCAAGAATCTCTTTGGCATCACCCAGAACATCCATGAGGTGGGAGATTGGCGCACCTTGGTATCCGCCTACATATGCAACGCCTGATTGTAGAAGTGCCTTCGTTACAGCGAGAATTCCTTCACCAAGAAACTCTTCACCGTCGCCAACTCGAAGTTTTTTAACTTCGGCGGCAAACGAGCGCTCGGCCATGGCACTCCATCCATAAAGGCATAAGGGCCCCGCTAGGGGGCTCACGTTGAATTATTGTGCCAGTTGCCTCGCATGGTGTCCACATGATTGTGACGGCCGTCAGATCCCGAGGGGACTAGTCGCTAACCCAAAAGCGCGCTAATCTCGCCCAGATGCTCAATAACTAAGAGTTTATGACGACCACTAATAAGGAGAAATGAATGGCCAACTTATCGGCTCTTGCACAAGAGCTTGCATCTGGGGCAGTCCAGGTAATTGATTTAACCGCCCCTTTACACAGCGAAACACCGATTCTTACTCTTCCACCTGAGTTTGGTCAGACTGCAAATTTCAAATTAGAACAAATCTCACGTTACGATGAAAAAGGTCCAGCGTGGTACTGGAATAATTTTCACACTGGTGAGCACACTGGTACGCACTTCGATGCTCCTAATCACTGGGTGACTGGAAAGGATCTTGATGACGTTTCACAAGTTCCACCAAGTCGCCTTATTGGGCCAGCTGTCGTTCTCGACTTTGTAAAAGAGGCTGCAGCTAATCCAGATTTCCTTCTTGAGGTCTCACATATTGAGGCTTGGGAAAAGGCGCATGGCGCAATTCCAAAGGGTGCATGGGTTCTCTTTCGCACTGGTTGGTCAAAGTTTGGTGATGACCCAGTTGCATTTGCAAATGCCGATGAGAATGGTCCTCATACTCCAGGGCTTCCACCAGAGTGTGCTGAGTATATAAGCACTAAGCGCGACATTCTCGGTCTAGGCGTAGAGACGGTTGGTATCGATGCTGGCGGAGCATTTGGAATGAGTGTTCCATTTCCTTGTCACAATATGTTAATGGGAAATAACAAGTACGGTTTAACTTCACTTCGCAATCTCGATAAGTTACCGGCACAAGGTGCAATTGTTATAGCTGCACCTCTTAAGATTGTTGGCGGTTCAGGAAGTCCATGCCGAGTCTTGGCGTTAGTTTCTAAGTAAGCCTTCAAAAAGAAAGGCCGGTCGAGATTACTCGATCGGCCTTTCTTTAAGAATTGAAATTATTTTTGGTAGAACTTCTTACTGAGCAATCGCTTTGCAACCAAGTATCCAGAGCCTCCACCAAGACCTGGGCCAGGATGAGTTGAAGCACCTATGTGCCACAAGCCTTTAATCGGTGTGCGATGCCCCGTTGCATGAGAGAGAGGACGCCACACTGCATACTGATCAATGCGGCAATCACCCGAATACGGATCCCCTCCTACAAGATTTGCGTTCATTGCCTCAATTTGAACCGGCCCTAATACAACTTTGGCTAGCGTGGCCGAGTGTAAATTAGAGATTTGCTCTCCTAGCTGTGCAAGAACTCGATCGGCATATGCATGTAGTCGCTCTTGGTTCCAACTACCATCGCCCGGATCAATTTCTCCAGCTAAATCCCCCACAATTATTCGAGGATTTTCTTGAAGTTGAATCCATAGAATCGATTGACCTTCTGGGGCGCGCGACTTATCCATTGTTGTTGGCTGTCCAACGACAATTGTGGGCCGCTTTGGTAGATAGCCACGATTTGATGCATTGACTGATTCTGATAATGAGTTCATGCCATCTAGAACGTGAACTATTGCCACATCTGCTAATCGAGCATCGTTTCTCCATATAGGTGGTTCAGCGAGAGCCAAGTGAATTTGAATCGCTGCACGACCATAACGAAATGCCTCAACTGATTTTCTAACCTCCTCAGTTACCACTTCACTACCTAATAGGCCTTGATACAAGGCTTGTGGTGTTGTGGAGGCAAGAACAGCTTTATTAGCAAAGAGTTCTCGGCCATCAGATAGCTTCACACCCGTTGCTTTTCCATTATCAACTAAAATCTTTTTTACGTCGGCTCCGGTAATTAATTGGCCACCGTTGTCTGTAATTATCGCTATTAACGCTTCAACTAATTTAATTCCCCCACCGATTGGTACCGGCATTCCACCAAAGGCAACGGCCGCCGAAATAACTTTTGTAATAAATCCGCTACTGGCATCATCTGGACCCAGGCCATTATGAAGGGCCCATGGGGCAAGCAGTGATTTACTAACAGGTGATGTAAAAGTTCT
>CAEZWP010000027.1_pt1 | contig 14237 bp, 15 predicted proteins | sample 7265021 | NCBI WGS metagenome assembly CAEZWP01 (sample SAMEA6813885, study PRJEB35770) | uncultured Actinomycetes bacterium | biome: Freshwater; feature: Freshwater reservoir; material: water | place: Czech Republic | collected 2015-11-04 | depth 0.5m m | reverse complement strand
ACTGAAGATTTCATCAATGGAAAGATCGAGCGCTAAAGCTAGCCAACAATAAAAAGGAAGTAGGAACGAAAAGGCCCCCTGGTATTAACCAGGGGACCTTTTCTAACCCCTCACGGAGAGTTGAGGGTTAAATCGTCGCATCCTCAGGAGTACGACGAATATGCATCAATCCAGCTATACCCAACAAAAGGAATAGAAGTCCACCAACAAAACTTGCGATTGCTGCATACCCTGCAATCACTCCAAGAGTTCCAAATGCATAGGCCTCAAGAAGCATTCCACGAAGTGTGTTGCCCATGAAAAGTGTTTGGCGAAGATCTCCATATTGCTTTATTTTCTCCACATCGGTGCTTCCACCACGCACAAGGCCCATGTATGCAGAAGAGACTTCTGAATAAGTTGCAGGCTTGCCCATCACGGCAATAGCCGATCCCTTCATGTGTTCCCAGATGTATAGATCTGAATAGTCACGAGCCATTTCACCATTAGTTACTTGCATGCCTTCCCATTTAAGGAGCTGATCTTTAGTCTCAGAGGGCATGCCGGCTGCATCCGGAAATGCGATATTTTGATTTTCTAACTGACTCTGCACTGAGTCATTGGCAAAGGCTGCACCAAAGTTGAGCAGTCCACTAAAGATCAAAAGTAGTGCTGCTAATCCCAGGCCGACATATGAGACAAGCTTGTCAAAAGTTCTACGTTTCATTGTATTTCTCTCTCCCTGTTGTGCATCAAATGGTTAATCAATGCAGTTCCATGTCTACTCTGTGAGTAGATGAGATGAGATCAAAAGTGCGAGGGTCAGCACTCGATGAAAATTACAGAGTGGCTACCCTCAAATAAATGTGATGTGAAGAACAAGACTTAGTCAATATGGCGGTTACACATAGCTTTTCCATCGGGGCCGACTTCCAAATGTAAGCAAGGAAGATCTAACTTGTCGAAGGCTTGATCACCATAATGTGCGCGATATGCAAGTGCTAACAGCACTCGAAGATTTGTTTGAGCATCTGATTTAATTCCAAAAACTTGGGCACTCCGGCTTACAGTATTTTCAACGACCTTTTCACTATGCGATGTCTGCAGGGCGATGGCACTATTTGATTTTCCTTCACAGACCAACTCCAGAACCAACTGTTCAAATGGATTTAACTCTCTTGTTGAAATCGTTATATCTCTTGCCATGTAAATAGCCGCCTCTCCGCGTGTCTCCATTGTGCTCTTTTTATTTACGCAATTCACCCCATAAGATGCCCGGATGAGCGAAATCTTGGCAAAACAAGAGGAACTAGTGCTAACTCTCAGCTTAAATCGTCCAGAGAAGATGAATGCCCTAACGCGAGCTATGTATGCAGATCTGTCTAAGAGCCTCAATGATGCTGCGGGGGATTTTGGAATCCGAGCAGTAGTGCTCACAGCAGAAGGTGATCACTTCACCGCTGGCAACGACATCATGGATTTTATGAACAATCCACCAACCTCAGATGATTCAGAGGTCGCAAAGTTTTTGGCAGCAATTCTTAACTTTCCAAAGCCGTTGCTTGGCGCTGTGAAAGGAAATGCCGTTGGGGTTGGCACCACAATGTTGCTTCACTGCGATGTTGTCATCGCTGGACCGACAGCCAATTTTTCAATGCCCTTTGCATCATTAGGACTGGTTCCTGAAGCAGGATCGAGTTTCTTATTCCCACAGTTAGTTGGCTATCAAAGAGCAGCCCGCATCTTTATGACAGGTGAGAGTTTTGATGCAGATGCAGCCATTGAAATGGGATTGGTAGCAGCCAAGGATTCAGATCCACTGGCACATGCATTAAAGATTGCCCAGCACATTGCGGAGCAACCACCTCAGGCAATCATTAATACAAAGGCTCTTTTAAAGGCAAAAAATCATGATGCCATTGCCGCGATCATGAAGGCTGAGTTTGAGATTTTCTCAATGGCGTTGCAATCAGATGAAGCTATGGAAGCATTCATGAAGTTCATGTCTAAGAAGGGTAAGTAAATGTCACTTGCAGGAAAGCGTATTTTCATAACTGGCGGATCTCGTGGAATCGGACTTGCTATCGCACTTCGTGCCGCACGAGATGGCGCATCTATTGCGATTGCAGCAAAGACATCTGATCCCAATCCAAAGTTAACGGGCACAATTCACACCGCTGCGGCAGAGATCGAAGCTGCTGGCGGAAAAGCACTCGCTATTCAATGCGATTTGCGTGATGAAGCTCAAATCGAAGCAGCAGTAGCTCAGGCTGCTGAAGCCTTTGGTGGAATCGACATTCTTATCAATAATGCAAGTGCAATTAACTTGACCCGTACTGATCAAACTCCGGCAAAGCGCTTTGATTTGATGTTTGATGTCAATGTGCGTGGCACCTTCTTGACATCACAGGCTGCGCTGCCGCACTTACGCAAATCAGCTGCTGAGGGACGAAACCCGCACATCTTGAACCTTTCTCCACCACTTTCTATGAAGCCTGTGTGGTTTAAAAATCACGTGGCTTACACAATGGCCAAGTACGGAATGAGTATGTGTGTTCTGGGTATGGCTGAAGAGTTCAAGCGTGATGGTATTGGAGTTAACGCTCTATGGCCGCGCACAGTAATTGATACAGCCGCCCTTCAAATGATTCCTGGAATTGATGCCGCCGCAGGTCGCACACCAGAGATTTTGGCAGATGCGGCATACATCATCTTTAATCGCGATGCCAAGGAGTGCACAGGCAATTTCTTTGTCGATGATCTTGTCTTGGCAAGTGAAGGAATCACAGACCTGGAAAAGTACTCAGTAAATCCTGGTACTAAGGATTTCCTTCTTGATTTCTTTCTAGACTAAACTAGAGACATGCGCAAAACATTAGTTTCTCTCATTATTGGGCTTCTTGCACTTCTAACGATGCCAAGCTCATTGGCTCATGTGGAGATTGTTTCTTCATTTCCTGAGAAGTTCGCAAATGTAAATCCGATCCCTACGCAGGTGTGGATTGAATTTAGTGGACAACTTCAAACTCTAGATGGAGAAGCTGTTAACTCACTTGAGGTCATCGATTCAACAGGCATTGCAGTTAACTTTGATGATCCGATTATTGAGGGCGCAAAGATTATGACGAAGATTTCGGGACAAAGTGCACCAGGTGCTTTTACCGTTAAGTATCGAGTTGTTGGCGATGACGGACACGTGATCGAAGGGGATTACACCTTCAACGCCTCACCTGATTATGCCGAGGCGGTTCCCACCACCACTTCTGAGGTTGAAAAGAAGACATCATTAAATGTTGGTGGCATAGTTCTGGTGTTTTTCCTTATAGTTTTTGTAGTTGGATACATCATCAAAGAGAGAAATGATAAGAAAAAGTAATGCCAGCTTTTGATCTTGAAATAAATGGCCCAAATACAATTCAGGAGTCAGAACGTCAAGGAAATGCTAGATCTTTGTTCTGGCCGTGGGCCGGGGCAAATGTTTCACTTCTAGCGCTGTCCTATGGTTCTTTCTTTTTAGGTTTTGGAATCTCCTTTAAGCAAGCAACCTTTGCTGCCATCATCGGAACAATTGCTTCATTTCTTCTTGTGGGTATTAGTTCACTTGCAGGTAAGCGCTCAAATGCGCCAACCATGGTTCTTGCGCGAGCATCCTTTGGAGTCAAGGGCAGCATACTCCCAGGCCTTCTCTCATACTTTATTTTCGTAGGATGGGAAACTGTTTTAGTTTCACTTGCAACGCTTGCAACAGGAACAGTTTTTTCTCGCATTGGGGGAGTAGATCAGAATCTTGCTTTGATCCTTGGATTCGTAATTGCGGTATCACTTACTGTTTTTGGTGGAGTTCTTGGCTTTGGCATAATCATGAAGTTGCAGAAGTTATTGACGGTAATCACTGTTGCTATGACAGTTGTTTATATCGCTCTAACAATCGACACAGTTGATTGGAGGGCTGTAACAGCAATTAAAGATGGGTCGACTCAAGGTTTCATCGGAGCACTGATTTTTGGTGTGACGGGAATTGGCCTGGGCTGGGTTAATTGCGCAGCAGATTATTCTCGTTACCTTCCAAGAACCGTTTCAAGTAAAGCGGTGGTTGGATGGACTGTGTTTGGTGCTTCAGTGGTTCCCATTGTGTTGGTTATTTATGGAGCTGCGTTGTCGGCTAGCAGTAAGGACTTAAGTGATGCGATTGCCATGGATCCCATAGGTGCTCTCACCTCACTGCTTCCAACTTGGTTCCTGATTCCATTTGCACTCATCGCAATATTGGGATTAGTAGGTGGGGCAATCCTTGATCTTTACTCTTCAGGATTAGCACTTGTTTCAATAGGCGTGCCAATCAAAAGACATCAGGCTGCGATTATTGATGCACTGATCATGCTTGCAGGATGTATCTACATTGTGTGGGTTGCAGATAATTTCTTCTATCCATTCCAAGGCTTCTTAATCACTCTCGGTGTGCCAGTTGCGGTATGGTCTGCGATCTTTGTCGCAGATGTCATTATGCGCAAAAGGGCTTATATTGAAAAAGACTTGTATGACGAGCAAGGAATGTATGGATCAGTCAACAAGGGATCTATTGCATTGATGTTTGTCGGAACAATTGTTGGCTGGGGGTTTGTAACAAACACCTTTGCTTCATGGTTATCGTGGCAGGGATATTTCCTTGGAGTCATTGGTGGAAAAGAAGGAGAATGGGCTTACTCCAATATCGGAGTTATTTTTGCACTGCTTATTGGTTTCGTCGGGCACATCATCCTTGCCAGAAAAACTATTGCGAAGCAGGAGTCCTTCTAAGCCAGATATATCCAACCAATCCCGAAAGGATTGCTGAGATAAATAATCCAAGTCGAACTTCATTGAGTTCTGCCTCGCTCTTAGCAGCGATTTCAGCGATTACTAGGGAAACTGTCATACCCATTCCTGCTAACGCACCGACTCCTGCGATTTCCTTGATATGTAGATGAGCCTTGGCACCGAGCTTGATAGCAATCCACGCAAAGAGTGCGATACCAAGAATCTTTCCGATTCCGCGAGCAAGTACTAATGAAATCGTCGTCTGAGAGGTAAAGCTCGCTAGATCAATATTCAAGGGAATATTCACGGCAATGATCACAGGGACGATGAAGTAGGTTGAAATGGGAGTGAGAACTTTAATCGCCTGAGTCAATTGCGATTGTGTAAGTGGAAGGAGTGCTCCTAGTGCTGCAGCACCCAGTGTGGCGAGAGCTTTTTCTGGGTGTAAGTCATCTCCATAAAAGACACCAAGAACAAGCAGTGAGAACAGATCGTCAGCTATGGCCAAAGTGAGTAGGAAAACCCGTACTTGTGGTTGAACTCGCTTTCCAAGCAAAGCTAAAACGCCGATAGCCAAAGCGATGTCAGTTGGCATTGCGGTAGCCCACACATGTGAAGAAGGATTGATAGCAAGAAAAATAAGGGCGGGGAAAATCATTCCACCGAGTGCAGCAACGATTGGAACGACTGCAGACTTAAGATCTTTCAACCCATGCTTGATTTCTAGGCCGACCAGAAAGAAAAAGATTGCGATCAGCACATCAATGAACATGAGGTCAATCTACTAGAAGCGCACACAACAAAGCCTGCCTTTTAAGGGGCGGGCTTTGTTCTAACAGATTTCTTAGATGTCGTAATACAGCTCAAACTCAGCTGGATGTGGACGCAAGCGAACATAATCGACCTCTTGCTTGCGCTTGAAATCAATCCATGTCTCGATCAGATCCTTAGTAAAGACGCCGCCCTTGAGCAGGAACTCATGATCGCGCTCTAGGTTATTGAGTACCTCATCGAGTGAACCCGGAACCTGTGCGATAGCCGCAGCTTCATCGCCAGTTAGTTCGTAGAGATCCTTATCAACTGGGGCAGGTGGTTCGATCTTATTGATAATTCCATCAAGGCCGGCCATCAACATCGCAGCAAATGCGAGATATGGATTCGATGATGGATCTGGGCAACGGAACTCAATGCGCTTTGCCTTCGGATTAGATCCGGTAATTGGGATACGGATACATGCCGAGCGGTTACGGGCTGAGTAAACAAGATTTACTGGAGCTTCATAGCCTGGGACTAAGCGACGGTATGAGTTAACCGTTGGGTTAGTAAATGCAAGTAGTGAAGGAGCGTGCTTGAGAAGTCCACCGATGTAGTGACGGGCCATCTCTGACAAGTCGCCATAACCATCTCCGAAGAATAATGGCACGCCATCTTTCCAGAGTGATTGGTGTACGTGCATACCTGAGCCGTTATCTCCGAAGAGTGGCTTTGGCATAAATGTTGCAGTCTTTCCGCCCTGCCATGCAGTATTGCGAACGACATACTTGAACTTCATGATGTCATCGCCTGCATGCAAAATATCGGTGAAGCGATAGTTGATCTCCATCTGACCAGCAGTACCGACCTCATGGTGTGAGCGCTCAACTAGTAGACCAACCTTGCCAAGTTGCATAACCATCTCATCGCGAAGATCGGCAAATTGATCCGTTGGAGATACTGGGAAATACCCGCCCTTTACGCGTGTGCGATATCCGCGGTTAGGAGTTCCGTCGGCATCTTCTTTAATTCCGGTATTCCATGCACCTTCATATGAATCAATCTCATGATAGGCAGTATTAATATCGGTCTTAAAGCGAACGCGATCGAAAACATAGAACTCGGCCTCAGGTGCAAAGAAGGCAGTATCTGCAATTCCCTGTGCGCGCATGAAGTCAACTGCTTTTGCTACAACTCCACGTGGATCGCGGCTATATGGTGAGTTATCACCTGGATTATGAACCGAGAAGAGAATGACCAATGTCTTTTCTTTTCGATAAGGATCGAGAAATGCAGACTCTGGGACTGGCAGTAGCTTCATATCTGATTCATGAATCGATTGGAATCCACGAATAGATGAACCATCAAACATTAAGCCATCGGTAAAGACGGCCTCATCAAATGATTCAACTGGAACGTTAAAGTGGTGCTGGATTCCAGGAAGATCGGTAAAACGGACATCGACTAACTTGATATCTTCCTTCTTGATGTATGCAAAAATCTCTGCTGAATTCTTAAACATGCTTCTCCCAATTCATATGAATAAAAAGGCGTAAGAGTTGCAGATTTCTCGGCATTGAGCTTTTCTGCGCTGTGGTAAGAATAAGTCTTCTGGCCCAAAAGAGCCTAACCGCCCTGTTACATCCATGTTAAGAATTCTCACCCCCTAGGCTTAGGGCCATGAACTCATCTGGAAAAACCGTCACCTTAGGCCGCCGACTCCTTGCAATCACCCTGGACTGGCTGGCCTGTTATGCGATAGTCGCAGCTCTCTCAGGTGGAATCGGCCAGATGACACCGGATAGATCGCCGATCATCTTGGCTCTCTTCTTTGCCGAACTCTTGATTTTGACGGCGTTGACGGGGGCATCACTTGGCCAGAAAATCTTTGGCCTTCGAGTTGTTCGCTTCAACGATGGAGGGGCCATCTCACTTTTGCAGGCTCTGATTCGTACGATATTTTTAGTTCTAGTAGTAACGGCCGTAACCTACGATAAAGATGGTCGTGGAATCCACGAGCGTTTGAGTAAGACGGTTTTAGTTAGGACGCACTAGCAATCAATCCATTTAGAGTTTGTACTCTCTCAAAACTCAATTGTTGAGGGCTAAAGCCTCGACCCGGTGATTAAGAGCCGTACATTGTTGATACTCAGTTACTCAATAATCTCTTTATAGGTAGTTATCTCATCTAAAAATTCCATGTCTGGCTCAACCCCAATTCCGGGACCAGTTGGCACATTTAAATAGCCATTCTCCATAACAAACGGGACAGTAATATCTTGCTTAAAGTATCGAGCAGATGCTGATGTGTCACCGGGTAAGGTGAATCCAGGAAGTGCGGCTAATGCTAAGTTGGCCGCTCTACCAATTCCGGTTTCAAGCATCCCTCCGCACCAGACTGGAATGCTATTTTTTAAACATAAGTCATGGATCTTTACCGATTCAATATATCCACCGACCCGGCCTGGCTTTACATTTATAATGGAAGTTGCCTTGAGGGCAATGGCATCCTCTGCTGATTGCACTGAAATAATCGATTCATCCAAACAGATTGGGGTTTTGACCTCTTTTGCTAGTAGTGCATGTCCCAAAAAGTCGTGCTCATCTAGTGGCTGTTCAATTAATAATAAATTAAACTCATCAAGTTTGGACAAATGCTTTGCATCATCTCTTGAATACGCTTGGTTTGCATCAACTTGTAGAGGAATTTCAGGATATAGATCTCTAATATGTTTAACCGCCTCAATATCCCAGCCTGGTTCAATCTTTAACTTTATTCGACGATAGCCAGCATCAACATAAGATTTAACCTCTTCAGCTAAAGCCTCTAAATTATCTGCAATTCCAACTGAAACACCACATTCGACTTTATTTTTTGTTGCCCCAAGATAAGTTGCCAGTGAAATATTTCGGCTCCGAAGCTCAGCATCCAATATTGCGGTTTCAAGAGATGCTTTCGCCATCTGCCCGCCTAAGAATGGTTTTAAAATAACTGAAACATCCTCTGCGCTGATATTTATTTTACTTTTTAATCCTGGAATTAAAAATCTTTTCATTAAATCAAGGCAACCGGCAATATACTCGGGTGAGTAAAGCGGGTCAGACATAGCAACACACTCTGCCCAGCCAGTTATGCCATTTTCGTTTTGAACTTTAACCATCAAAACCTCACGTGAAGTTTGAGTTCCAAAGGAAGTTCTAAATGGGCGTACCAGCGGTAAGTGAATTATTCGTAATTCAATTTCAGAGAGTTTCATAGCTGCACTACATATTCATCATTTTCCGAAAATCCAATTACTTTACCTTCTCTGGCCAATACGTCCATAAACTCTTGTCTTACCTTTCGTCGCCACCGTAAACTCTCCACTAAATCTCTACCTCTAATCGCAATGATGTCACTTGGAATTGCAATTAATACTGCCGACTCTTTTGGAGTAGAAATTGCAGACCTTGCAACGGGTATATCGCCAACTATCTTCCAGGTTGCCATGACTCGATCTGTCTCATCACCGCCGTTTACGGCATCTGACATTTCGCCATAGAAATTTGGGTAGTAGGCGGTGATTTCAACACCGAGTTTGGTCAAATTGAGTTTTGCATTTCTTGCTACCAGTGGATCAAATGTCCAAGTAATTGCTGAGTAATTATTTTTTTTAGCCCATTTGTATTGATCAATTTTTAATGCATACCCAATTCCTCTATCTCGAAATTTATCTAGCACTGCCGCCATATGCGAGTGAAGATGCAGGCCACCAGTTGTTGCCGGAAATGCAAAGGAAGCGCCGATACAATCGCCATCAATAAATGCACCAGATAAATAGGCTCCGCCATGAACCATTGCTTGCATTAAGTTAGGAGTTATCTCCGTACCTATGTCCCTGCCCCAGGTTTGATCAAAAATTCTGCAGCCTAATGCTTGATCAGGTAATGAAATTAATGGGCGAATGCTCATCTGTGAACTCACCTGAGAAGCATAAAGGCATTGATAATTTTGAGGAATAGAACGAATAGAGATGGGCTAGGTTCAAGGTCTCTTCTTAGTAAATTACACTCGCTCAGTGAAGTAAGGGGAGATTGCTGTAGCGATGGGGCGGCTTGAAGCGTCTAGACCGACAATCCGAAATCTTGTGGTCTAAAACTCTTGACTTAATACGTCATCACGCATAGAAATGGACAAGAAATACCTCAAGGAATCCTCCTAGAGGTTAGGCCAAGAAAAGGTAAGATCTGAATGAAAATACTTTCTAAGAAGCTACTCGTTGCAACGGTTGCAGTTTCACTCGTGCTACCAGCATCATTCTCGTTTTCACAAGTGGCGTCAGCTGCAACGCCGGTCAAAGGTGGAAATCTTACGATTTTGCGTGGCGACCTTGAGTCGAGTTTAACTCCCAGCATTCCACCGGATAACGCAGGCATTTGGGTAGTTGAGGAGATTTTTGACACTCTCTTACTTCCAGCACGGGATGCTAAGAGCTTGAAGCCAAGTCTTGCTACATCGTGGAGCGCATCTAAAGATGGATTGACATGGACATTCAAACTTCGAAGTGGAGTGAAGTTTTCAGATGGCACGCCAATGACCTCTAAGGACGTGAAATTTTCATTGGAAGAGAATTCAGATCCTGCAGGTAACTGGGGATTCATTAACTCATCAATTTCCAAAATTGGAACTCCAGATCCTTTGACGGTGACTGTTACTACCAAGACTCCATACTCACCACTTCCTGCAGTCATGGCCATCTTTGCGAACTCCATCGTTCCTTTCAACTATGGTGGAAAGACGAAAGAGGCTTTTGGTGATAATCCAATTGGTACAGGACCATTCAAGTTAGCTACCTGGACTAAGGGTCAGCTAATCAAGATTGTCCGCAATCCTTATTACTGGGAAGCTGGGAAACCATATTTAGATTCCGTTACTTTTAAGTTAGTGCCTGATGCAAATACTCGAGCCAACCAAGTTCAAGGTGGACAAGCGCAAGTGAACGAGTTCCCTTCATACTCCAGTGTTAAGACACTCAAGAGCGTTAAAGGCGTAAAGGTCACAGCTTTCGATTCAAGTGCTGTGCACTACCTAATCTTTAACAATACGAAGGCTCCGCTTAGCGATGTTCATGTTCGCAAAGCACTTGCTTATTTGGTGGATAAAAAAGCAATCATTGCCGCGGTTACTTTCGGAATCGGCACTGCCGCTGGTGCCTATATGTCACCAACTTCGTGGGCACATAATGTCAGTATCAAGGGATTGCCATATAACGTGGCAAAGGCAAAGGCTGAATTAGCTTTGTCTACCCAACCTAAAGGCTTTACGGCAACTATAAACGTTACATCAGGAAGCGCAGACGACAACTCCAAGGCGCAGATTCTGCAAAGTGAGGCCGCAAAGATTGGCATCACATTGAAGATTAATCAATTAGATCCTTCAGCATGGACTGAGGCTCGCAATAACAAGTCTTATGACATTATGTTCGGATATTGCACCACTGACATTATTGATCCAGATGAAATCATACGATTTGCTGGAATAATTGATGGCGGAGGATCATCCTTATGGTCATATTACGACAATAAGACAAGTGCCAAGTTAGCTAATGACGCGGTGCTTGTTGATAATCAAGCAAAGCGTAAGGTGATCTACGACAAGATCCAATTGGCATTTGATGCCGATCAGCCTATGGTGCCTTTGTTCTACGCCCCAAACTTGTACTCATATTCAACAAAAGTACAAGACTTCCAACCATTCGTAACCGGAAATTACAACTTACGGAATGTGTGGTTGACCAAGTAACGATCACTTCTAGGCAGTAGTCCAACGCGCAGTGTCCATGATTTCATCTCATGGGCACTGCGCGTTGGGCATGTAAAGTTCTGTGCTATCGATATTGCATGAAAGGTTGCTTAAAGAATGATTCGGTTCTTAGTCAAGAGGATTGTCCTCTTGGTGCCAGTCGTCTTTGGCATCATTACAGCGACTTTTCTACTGATGCACGCTACACCGGGAGATCCCGCCCTTACTTATCTCGGCAATCACCCAACTCCCGAAGCAGTAGCGTCACTGCATCATCAATGGGGTTTGGATAAACCTGTAACTAATCAGTATTTTGATTTTATAGGAGGACTCTTTACTGGCGATCTGGGAAGTTCACTTTTCTACAATGAAACAATTCTCAAGTTAATCGCTTTGAAACTACCACCAACGTTAATGTTAATGGTTATGGGCTCTCTCTTTGGAATCATTTTTGCACTGCCACTGGCAATTTGGACAGCGGTTAGAAAAGATAAGTTTATAGATCACCTGATAAGCCTGATGAATGCTGTGATCTTAGGCATGCCAATATTCTTTATTGGCGCAATGGGCATCCTCTTCTTTGCGCTCAAGATTCCGATCTTTCCTGTAGGAGGATATGGGGAAAGTAATCTTCAACATCTATGGTCGCTAGTTTTGCCAAGCATCACGATTGGTCTGGGTTTGGTGCCATTATTGGTGCGCAGCCTACGAACATCCGTTATTGAATCTTTAGATAGTGAATATGTTGCATTTGCCCGATCGAAGGGACTAAAGAATCGAGCGGTTTGGTTGAAGTATGCACTTCGAAATGGAAGCATCTCGGGTATTAGCATCCTAGGTATTCAGGTGGGTTATCTAGCTGGGGGATCACTTGTTATTGAAAATGTTTTTGCTATTCCAGGCATGGGTTCATTTTTAATGTCAGGCATTTTGAATAGGGATTTTCCTGTTGTGCAAGGCGCAACCCTTACTTTCGCCATGCTCGTGGTTTTAGTCTATTTATTTACAGATGTGGCCTATGCCCTTCTTGATCCACGGGCCCGGTTTAAGTGATGAGTACAGTAATCTCTAGTTCGGATGCGAATATTAGGCGCATCAAAAAATTACAAATCAATAATTTTCGGCTTTATCTTGGAATCTTTATTATTTTAACCGTGATATTTATGGTGCTCATGGCTTCATACCTCACGAAATCTGATCCCATAAAACAAGATTTGATGAATACGCTGCAAGGAGGTACTCCAGAGCACTTTTTGGGAACTGACAATTTGGGCCGCGATGTGTGGAGCCGGCTTCTCTACGGTGGCCGAACCGACCTAATTCTCGCTTCAGCCGCAGTCCTTGCACCATTCATTCTCGGCACCATCCTCGGTGCCATCTGCGGCTATTTCTCTGGCTGGGTAGATACCTTAGTTATGCGTATTGCCGATGTTGTCGCTGCGTTTCCTTTCTATGTGTTGGTGATTAGTTTGGTCTTTATTTTAGGTAATGGCGTTGGAAGCATATTCATTGCCATCACTCTGGTGAGTTGGGTTGCATACGCTCGCATCGTGCGTGGTGAGACGATGATTGTTAGGTCAAAAGAATTTATAGAGGCGGCACAAACAGGTGGTATTTCAAATCGTAAGATTATTACACGCCATGTTTTGCCTAACGTGATTACACAAGCGATTGTCTACGCCATGAGCGACATCGTGCTCAATATCGGCGTCATCGTGACTTTGAGTTATTTTGGTTTAGGAATCGTGCCACCTACTCCAGACTGGGGGCGCATGATTGCAGAAGGTCAGCAATTCTTAGCTGGTGGGTATTATGCTTTGACCATCTTGCCTGCTTTAGCAGTAATAGTCACAAGTTTGGGACTTTCCTTTATTGGAGATGGCCTGGCTGTGGCACTGCGAGTTAAGAGATGAGCACTATGAATTCTGGTGCACTTACTCCTAACGTATTAGAAGTTGAAAATCTGCAGATTGTTGCCCGTATTGCTGGCCGTGATTACATTGCTATTGACAACATTAGTTTTAGCGTTGCACAAGGACACGCACGGGGCCTGGTGGGTGAATCCGGATCGGGCAAAAGTTTAACTTTACGCGCAATCATGGGGCTCTTGCCTTCTAATGTTCGCGTAACATCAGGAGTTATCAAGTTTCAAGGTCAAGATTTATTGGCAGATAACGGCAAGTACCGCAAGCAAGTTTTGGGGACAGGCCTTTCCATGGTCTTCCAAGAGCCATCTGTGGCTCTTAACTCGGTGATGAAGATCGGTAAGCAGATAACAGATAGTTTGATGCAACATTCCGATCTCAATCGCAAGCAAGCGCGCGAGCGAGCAATTGATTTAATGGATCAAGTAGGTATTCGTGACGCTAGTAAGCGTGTTGATGATTTTCCATTCCAACTCTCTGGCGGTATGAAACAGCGTGTGATGATTGCTGCTGCGATTGCCTGTGGGCCTGAATTGATTTTGTGTGATGAGCCGACCACTGCCTTAGATGTGACGATACAAGCTCAGATAATTGAGCTATTTAAGAAATTACGTAGCGAACTCAAGGTTAGCTTGCTCTATGTCACCCATGACATCGGCGTTGTTGCCGAATTGTGCGATGCCATCTCGGTGATGTATTCAGGCAGAATAGTTGAACAAGCAGATGACATCAATAAGGTTTTTTCAAATCCTCGTCATCCATATACAAAAGCGTTGCTCGGTGCTATCCCACGCATCGATGGACCTATCAAACGTCTTAAAGGGTTAGATAGCACAGGGCCATCCTTGACTCAAAGATCCCAAGAGTCGGCACCACCTATGACAAACATTGAGCCTGGTTGGCAAGTTGCTCCTTTCGAATTTGCTGATTTAGATGTCATATGGAGTGCGAGTTCTCATGAGTAGACCAATATTTGAAGCCAGGGATCTCAGCGTGACGTT
>CAEZWP010000026.1_pt1 | contig 14374 bp, 15 predicted proteins | sample 7265021 | NCBI WGS metagenome assembly CAEZWP01 (sample SAMEA6813885, study PRJEB35770) | uncultured Actinomycetes bacterium | biome: Freshwater; feature: Freshwater reservoir; material: water | place: Czech Republic | collected 2015-11-04 | depth 0.5m m | reverse complement strand
GCGGGGAGATTCGAACTCCCGGTCTCCTGCTCCCAAAGCAGGCGCGCTAGCCACTACGCTACGCCCCGAGGCGCAATGCAGGAGTCTAGAGGAGATTTCACGCTTCGCTTACCGACCCAGTATCTTTAGCCTCAAGACACCACATGCGGGTGTAGCTCAATGGTAGAGCCCCAGCCTTCCAAGCTGGCCATGCCGGTTCGATCCCGGTCACCCGCTCCACATCTTTTTATGAGATAGACCCCACTTTGTTAATCAATGCATAGCCAGAAAAAAGCACAGATCTTGCTGGCGACATTCCATATTGGACCGTTGCTCGCATCTTTAAAGTCGACGAACTTCCCCCAGTGGCAATTTTCCCAATGACTAGGAACGAATAGTGCCTTCCGGCATAGCCATTTGCGTAAGTAGTCGAGTCACTTGCAATTGATGTATAAACAAGACTTAGGAGGCTTAAGCTATTTAGCAGCTCCATATTTATATTGACTGGATCAGCACTCGAAGGTGAAAAAATTCCGTTTAGGATAATCTCAATCGTGTAATAGCTATTTGCATCCAGAGTAATAAAGTCTCCAGAATTTACTGAAGCTCCATCCGTACCAGCATTTAAAGTGAAATTAGATATTGCTTGAAAATACGAGTTTGAAATACCAGCAGATCCTGTAGCACCAGTTCCACCTGCAGCTCCTGCGCTTCCTGTTAATCCTGTGTCACCTTTTACACCCGGTGATCCATTAGAACCTGCGGCTCCATTAGTTCCTGTTAGACCAGTTAAACCTGTATCTCCCTTAGCTCCAGTAATTCCTGCTGCACCTGTATCTCCTGTATCTCCCTTAGCTCCAGTAATTCCTGCTGAACCAGCAGCACCTGCTGAACCAGTAAGTCCTGTCACGCCTGCAGCGCCAGCTGCGCCAGAATCACCTTTTAATCCAGTTGCACCCGTTGCACCGGTTGAACCACTCGCACCAGTTAAACCACGATCTCCAGTTGCACCCGTTGCACCGTTTGAACCACTCGCACCAGTTAAACCACGATCTCCAGTTGCACCTTTTGCACCAGCTGCACCATCAGTGCCAGAAGCAGGTAATGATAAATCCCTTGTATCAACGCTCCGAAGTGATGTTGCAAGCTTCCATGCACCTTTAGTTTTTGGGCCGTAGAGATTTGCACTCTTTATATCTATATAGAAATCACCATCGATGCCAAGAGTCTTTGCGGGAACTCCACTTCCGCTAAGGATTGTGTTAGGAGTAAACGTTGTTGCACGCCCTGCTTTTTTAATGATGACGGATGTTTTGCCTGCGGCAAGAGCGCCTTGAGAAGTTAATAAAATCAGAGCTAATGAGAGAGCGATGGCGTTTCTACTTCGATTCATGGGGATCTTCCTTTTCTTCATAATGGGGATGAGCTGTGTTTTAGTCTGAGGTAGGGGTCCAGGATCAGAAATAAGGAAGCCCTTGCGCCTATTTGGGCCAATCTGGCGGGAACTCCCCGCATAGTGGCTCAGGGTGTCGCAGATACTCACACGGTGTTCTAAGAGTTGTTTATTAGGATTCTTACCATCGAGGGGTTTATTACGACTAGTCGATGACAAAGAAGTCAGTGACGGTTTTGAAAGGGAATGGGTACACAATGACAATCTCAACAAAGAAAAAGATTGCAGTGGTTGTACTAACAACTGTTGCACTCTCACTTGGCACGGTAGGTGTTGCAAACGCATCACAAGCTAAACCAAAATCAGAGGCAGCAAAGGCGAAGCATGAGGCCAATCATCAAGTGCGTGAGGCGCTTGTTGTTTCAATCATTGGAATCGATGCGGCAACGATTAAGTCACGACTTAAGGCCGGTGAAACTCTTGGCGCAATTGCAGGTGCAAAGAAATCTGCACTGATTACTGCACTTGTTGCTGAAGCAACAAAAAATATCGATGCTGCTGTTACTGCAGGCAAGATGAGTTCAGCAAAAGCCACAACTCTGAAAGCAGGAGTTACCGCGCATGTAACTGCTGAAGTTGATGCAGTTCGTGGAGCAAAGGCTCCTGGTATGGGCAAAGGTGGCCCTAGACACGGCATGGGTAAGAATCACTAACGTTCTAACTACTTAACTTCATTTGAGTAGCCTCCTAAGGGTGAAAAACCCGCCACACGAGCAATCATGTGGCGGGTTTTCTTTATCTCATCCCCGTTAATGGCAGGATGCACTCATGAGAATTCACATCGGTAGCGACCATGCAGGACTTGAATTAAAGGGCGCACTCATTGGATATCTGCAATCAAAGGGCCATACCGTTACAGATCATGGTCCGCATAAATTCGATGCACTCGATGATTACCCAGATTTTTGCATTCCAGCAGCGGTTGCAACTGTGGCTGATTCAGGCTCACTTGGAATCGTTTTAGGCGGCTCTGGAAATGGCGAACAGATCGCAGCAAATAAAGTTAAAGGGGTGCGCGCAGCCCTTGCTTGGAGTATTGAGACAGCGAAGTTAGCCAAAGAGCACAACAATGCAAATGTCGTTGGAATCGGCGGACGAATGCACTCAATCGATGAGTGCAAGGCAATTATCGATGCCTTTATCGAAACTCCGTTTAGCAACGATGAGCGCCATATTCGACGGATTAATAAAATTACTAGTTACGAAAATAAAGCAGGTCAGTAACTCGGTGATCTTTATCGATTCCCTGCCCTTCAAAACGTGTCACTGGTCGCCAATCGGGCTTAGCGATTACTCCCCCGTTAAATTGATCTGATGTGCTAAATACAAGCTGCATTGCTTGGGCATATGGAAACCAATCAGTGGCCAGGTGAAAATAGCCACCAGGTTTTAATTTTGCTGCGATGAGCTGGAGAAATGCCGGAGTAACTATCCGGCGTTTGTGGTGCTTAGATTTTGGCCAAGGATCTGGAAAGTACAGATGCACGGCATCCAATGCACGATCGTGAATCATGTAGGGCAGCACGACATGGACATCATCTTCAATGACTTTGATATTGCTTATCTCTTGCTCTTGAATGCGAGCTAAGAGTTTGCCAATTCCAGGCGGGTGAAGATCAACGGCAAGGTATCCATTCTGCGGTGAGTTAAGGGCCATGATCGCTGTTGCCTCACCCATCCCAAAGCCAATCTCCATAATGATTTTCTCTGCCGCCGGAAATAACGTCTTTAGATCTAAGAGTTTATTTGTAACTGGAACTCCATGGACTTCCTGCAGTGCAGATTTTGCATCTCTCTGCGCCTGGGTGATTCGGGTACCTCGAATGCTGTAACTACGAATCGAGGGGCGTTCCATGGGGTAAGAATCTCATGGTTGGATAGATACCTACAAAAGGAGCAATAAGTGCCTGGCATTAATATCTCGCGCATCGAGGCTACAGAGCGTGCTGCTCACATACACGTTGATAGCTACGACGTCACCCTCGATGTCACAACTGGTGATGAGAGCTTCTATGCAAAGTCAGAAGTTAACTTCACCTGCACCACCCCGGGTTACTCCACTTTTATTGATGCCTGTGGTCGCCGTGTTATCTCTGCAACTCTTAACGGAACCCCTGTAGATACAACCAACTTCGATGGAGAATCAATCTTCTTAACTAACTTAGCAGCGGAAAATCATTTAGTGATTGAAATTGAGGGTATCTACTCAAAATCTGGAGAAGGTCTACAGCGCTCGGTTGATCCATCTGATGGCGAGGTCTATCTCTACTCACAGGGCGAGACCGCATATATCCGCCATATGTTCCCCTGCTTTGATCAACCATCCTTAAAGGCAACTTTTACTTTTACCGTCACAACTCCAGGGCACTGGGAGGCGATTTCAAATAACCCAGTTGCATCCAAAGAAAGTCTGGGAGAAAAAACACTCTGGAAGTTCACAACGACTCCCCGTATTCCAATGTACTTGGCTGTCTTAATCGCTGGAGCTTATTCACATGTTCACGATATTTATAAGGGAGGCAAAGATGTTCCCCTTGGTATCTACTGCCGCAAATCAATGGCGCAGTATTTAGATCCTGATGATATTTTCTTACTCACAAAGCAGGGCTTTGATTACTTTGAAAAGACGTTTGGGCTGGCCTATCCATTCGATAAGTACGACCAAATCGCCGTCGTTGATTTTAACGCCGGTGCAATGGAAAACGCTGGCGCAGTTACATTTCGTGAAGAGACTTTGGTATTTCGTAGTCACATGCCAGAAAAAGTGTATATGTGGCGCGCTAACGTTATTTTGCATGAGATGGCGCATATGTGGTTTGGCAATCTCGTCACCATGTCATGGTGGGATGATTTGTGGCTCAATGAATCCTTTGCCGAGTTCACCTCATATCTTGCAATGGTCGAGGCCACACGCTTTAAAGGCGGCTGGTCCGGCTTTAATAGCGAGAGAAAGAACTGGGCATACCGTCAAGATCAACTCTCTTCGACTCACCCCATCTTTGCCGACATGGTCGATATCGAAGCCGTTAACGCCAACTTCGATGGCATCACGTATGCCAAGGGCGCATCGGTATTACAACAGTTAGTTGCACACGTTGGCCGTGAAAACTTTATAACTGGACTTCAAAAATACTTCACACAGCATGCCTGGGGTAATACAACACTTAAGGATCTCTTTGATCAGTTAGAGGCAGCGAGTGGGCGTTCACTAGATTCGTGGGCGGCGACGTGGCTACAAACTGCAGGTGTGAACACACTTCGTCCAGAGATTATTATCGATGGCGAGAAATACGCATCTGTTGCCATTAAACAGGAGGCTCCAATAGTTCCAGTCGGCTCAAAGGAGCTTCGCCCCCATCGATTGGCTGTCGGGCTCTATGACATCGATGGTGATGCGATCAAGCTGCGCACATCAATCGAGCTAGATGTGGCCGGGGCTTTGACTGTTGTTCCAGAGTTTGCCGGTCAAAGAGTTGCAGATTTATTGCTCATTAATGACCGCGATCTCTCTTATGCCAAGTTACGCTTTGATTCACGCTCTTTAACTACGTTGAAAACTCATCTCCGTAAAGTCTCGGATCCGCTAACTCGCGCCCTGTGTTGGGCCGCGGTGTGGGATATGCATCGTGATGCTGAAATCTCTTCCCATGACTTCCTCGATATCGCTTTTGCGGGCTTGCCCGGTGAAAACGATGATGCAGTTGTCAATATTACTTTGTCGCAGATGTATACATCGGTTGAGGCATATTCAACCAATTCCAATCGCAATCAGATGCGGATTAAACTAGCCGATGGTTTAGATGCACTCACTAAGAGCGCAGCACCTGGAAGCGATCTGCAACTTTTGTTCGCTCGGGCATTTGCACAAAATGCAGTTACAGCCGCACATATTGAATCAGTACGAGCTCTGCTCAATGGCTCAGCCCCTGGATTAATCGTCGATGCCGATCAGCGCTGGTTCTTCATGATTGCATTATCTGAGCGAGGCGCAATTACTAAAGCCGAACTTGATACCGAATTAACAAAGGACAACACTACAAGTGGCAACTGTTTCTATGAAACTGCTATTGCCGCAGCGCCAGTCGGTGATGCTAAAGACTATGCCTGGAATAAAATTATTAATGAAGATATTCAGGCATCGGTGCGATCGGCCCTAGTTGCAGGCTTTCAGCGTCCAATTCAACGAGAACTATTGGCAAACTACGTCGATCGCTACTTCGATTCAATTATCGGGGTCTGGGAGGCAAAATCATACGAGGGGGCCGCCAAGATAGTCTCTGGTCTATATCCAACATGGGTTGTTTCACAATCAACTATCGATAAGACAGCGAAGTGGCTTGATACAACTGGTAAGAAATCACCGGCCGTATTGCGTAAGTTAGTTATCGAAGCGAGAGATGGCTTAGTGCGTGCTTTAAAAGTTCAAAGCGCAAGTAATTAATTAATTGAAGTAATCGAGCTCTGCTTCTTAGTCGTACGCGGGCGAGATCCAATCCACGATAAACCAGCGATAACAAGAAACATTGCAACTGGGATTATGAGAAAAGTAATAACCGTTTCGATCGCCCTAAGGCCTGGACCTGCGACAGTACCGTCTTCAACGCCGCTCATGAATAAATGCATGGGTTAAGTGTAATTTACTTATGCAGTCGCTGCTGCCACACCAAATGGCTGTAAGTACTGCAGCCATCGATCATCGGTTCGGCCTGTTCCAAGGATTCTCCAGGCAGCACCAACTGGTTCACGTGGCAGCTGACGCAGACGCCAACCAATCTCTTTTAAATTCCTATCTGCCTTAAGGTGATTGCACTTATGGCATGCCGAGACAACATTTTCCCAAATGTGAGCACCGCCACGGCTTCGCGGCACAACGTGATCGATCGATGTTGCTGGTGCGGTGCAATACACACATCGCCCGCCATCGCGGGCAAAGATTGCACGGCGCGACAACGGCACTGCATGTCGATATGGAATGCGCACAAATTTATTGAGGCGAATTACCGATGGAAGATCTAACTCACCGCCAGAAAAATGTACGACATCACCTGATTGTTCAATCATTGTTGCGCGGTGGTTCAGGACCAGAATCAGGGCACGGCGCTCTGTTATGACACCCAGCGGTTCGTAGGTGGCATTGAGAACTAGTGTGCGCGACATTAATCGCTCCCGATCTGGCGCATGGCCTGCGCCGATTGGGTTATCTTGCCTCACAACACGGCTTGGTGCAGGTATTTCAAAGCGGTATTTAGGTAAATATTTGGCTACAGTCATATCCCTATGAGCGATTCAGCGCAAAATTTCCTCGATTGGGTCAGCGGTACTCCCCTTCGCATCCTCATCATCCTTATAACGGCCATCGTGGCCCAGAGCATTGGCGTTCGGGCAATTCACCGGGCCATGGACCGATTGGCAACGGCAGACCTGATCCCGGGGCCCCGCAATATCGTTGCACGACAGAAAGAGCGCGCTCGCACTATCGGTGGCGTCCTTGCTGCGACTTTGAAATCAGTGCTCTGGATCGTTGCAACTGGAATGGTGCTGGGCGAGTTTGGATTTAATTTAGGACCACTCATCGCATCGGCTGGAATCTTGGGTGTAGCCCTTGGTCTTGGCGCACAGACACTTGTGCGCGATATTTTATCTGGAATCTTTATGTTAGTTGAAGATCAATATGGTGTTGGTGACAGCGTTGATGTTTTAGAGATTCAGGGAGTTGTTGAAAAAGTTGGCTTGCGTGTTACAACTGTCCGAGATAAAGAAGGCACGCTCTGGTATTTGCGAAATGGTGAAATCTTAAAGGTTGGAAATCAATCTCAATCTGGTTGATTGACCATCGAATCTGCCGCCATTTCAATGTAGCTCCACAACTGGTCCTTTAGTTCTACATCCATATCCATGCCATCTACGGCTTGGCGCATCGCATCAATCCAGGCATCGTGAGCAGCTTTATTGATGTGAAATCCAGCATGACGCATTCGAAGTCGTGGATGACCCCGAGCCTCTTGATAATTGGTTGGTCCACCCCAATACTGCTCTAGAAACATCTTTAGCCGCTCAGCCGCACCTTTTAAATCACTCTCAGGATACATGGGGCGCAAAATAGGATCGGTTGCAACATGGGAATAGAACTGCGAAACCAAATCGCTAAAAAATTTCTCGCCACCTACTTGTTCGTAAAAACTGCTCATACGGTAAGACTCGCTCTGTCTTTGCTCTTACCAATCTGTAAAACAAAATAACTAGTGATTATGCAAAGGGCACCGCTCACATAAAACGCTGCGGCGTAATCGCCAAATTTAACACGCACAATAGCTGCCCCGAGCGCTGCGATTGAACCACCTATCTGGTGTGATGCAAATACCCAGCCATAGATAACGGTTCCACGATCTGGCCCCAAAATTGTACGACAGAGCATCACCGTTGGTGGGACCGTTGCCACCCAATCGAGACCGTAAAAAATAATAAAGATTAAAGTTGATGGATGCAACGTCGAAAAGAGAATGGAGGGTAATAAGAATAAGGACAGGCCTCGTAGTCCGTAATAAAAAAACAAAAGCTTTCGTGAATCATATTTATCGGTTAGCCAGCCTGAGAATAAAGTACCAATCACATCAAAGAGACCGACAAGTGCTAACAAACTAGCCGCCATCACCTGACCCATGCCGTGGTCATGAGCTGCTGGTATAAAATGCGTACCGATTAATCCACTCGTTGATAAACCGCAGACAAAGAAGGAGCCAGTCAGGTACCAGAAATCCTTATGGGCACTAGCCTCTTTTAAGGTAACTATTGCCAATTTTGCAGCATTCATTTCAGATTTCACCGGTGGCATCCAGTCATCCGGTGCACCGTATGGCAATAGACCAAGATCTGCAGGTTTTTCGCGCAGGAATAGATGGATAAACGGAACCATTAACAGTGAAGCAGCGCCAATAGTTAGACCTATTGATTTCCAGCCATGAAGCTCCGATAGACGACTCAGACCTGGCAAGAAGATTAGCTGCCCTGCAGCACCAGCTGCAGTTAAACCACCTATTACTAAACCTCTGCGCTTAACAAACCAGCGATTTGCAACAGTTGCTGCAAAGACAAGTGCCATAGAGCCTGTACCAATACCTACGATGACACCCCAGGTTGCAACTAGCTGCCATGGTGCATGTATCACAGTCGTGAGAAAAGCCCCCGTACTCACAGTCAAAAGTGCGCCCATAACAACTTTGCGCACAGTAAAGCGCTCCATCAACGCTGCAGCAAATGGCGCAGTTAAACCATATATCAAGATATTTACTGACATGGCCAGGGAGATCTGTTCGCGGTTCCAACCAAAGGCATCTTCAAGAGGAACAATTAAAACTGAGGGCGCAGATCTAAATCCTGCAGTTGCAATTAAAGTAAAAAACGTAACAATCGCAGCGATCCAAGCCGGATGTATCTTTGATTTAATCGGCATCACGACTCACTCTCATAGATTGCACTCCTAAAAGTAGCACTGGAACCGTAGCGAACAAGCAAAGCCAGCCATAACTCAACGTTCCGATAATGAGACCAGCTACTGCACCTCCGCCTGCTCCAGCTAAGTTCATTACTAAATCACTGGCACCCTGGGATGCTGGGCGCATCTGGATTGAGACAGACTCTGAAAGAAAAGCAGAGCCTGCAATCAGCGTGCAGGACCAACCTAAGCCAAGTAAGAACAGCCCCACTCCTAATTGAATAGCGTTATCGGCAGCAGCGCTACCAGCAACAATTGTTGAGGCCAATAAAATAACTAGGCCTATTTGAATAATACGAACTCGCCCCAATCGATCACTTAACGATCCAATAATTGGCGAAAAGGCATACATGCCCAAAACGTGCACACTAATGACAAAACCAATTATGCGAAGGGAGACATCGACATGTTTCATGTGGATAGGTGTCATCACCATCACAGAGACCATTGCAACGTGTCCGATAGCTATTGCAGAGATTGCAAAGAGCGCCTTTGGATTAGAACGAATGTGTGTGAGCGCAGCTTTTGTCGAGCCCTTGTGTTGCTCAACGCTGGCCTGTTTTTCAGCTAGTAAATAAGGGTCGGGTCGCAGAAAGATAAAAATAACGAGAGTTGCAAGAAATAAAGTTGTTGCAGAAACTAGATATGGCCCAACTAATCGAGGCAAATTAAAGAGTTCGGCTAAATTACCTGAGGGATCCATTAGATTTGGTCCAGCGACTGCACCAATCGTTGATCCCCACACAACAAAAGAGAGTTGTTTAGCGCGCGTTTCATTTGTAGCTAGATCAATTGCGGCAAAGCGAGCTTGGTATCCCGCAGCCGATGCTGCACCAACTAAGAACGTTCCGAGCAGCATGAAAAATAGACTGCGATGCGCTCCCCCAATAATGGCAAAGATTGACCCTATTACCCCACAGCCATAACCAACCGATAGTGCTAACCGTCTTCCACCGCGCGCTGTTAATCGTGCTAATGGGAGTGCAAGAGCTGCAGCGCCTAGCACGGCGCTTGTTTGTGCAAGACCTGCAAGTGTTTCTGAGTCGGTAATGGATGAGACTAAAAGTGATCCAGCCGCAACCGTGCCGGCAACTCCAATACCGTTTAGAACCTGTGCGCTGGCAAGGGTCCGAACGACGCGTTGTTGGAGTTGAGTATTTGGCATTAGCTGGTTTCGAGGTATTTGTTCAATACTTCGCGTTGCTGCTCACTAAGCGGACGAGAACTCTTAGTATCTTCGGTAACAGCAACCTGTACAGTCTTAACGCGGGCACAGAGCAACCCATTATTAGAAACCTCATAGACCAAGACAAATGATGCGCTACCAATTGATTCAACCCACATGGTGACATCGATAAGAATATTACCTTCGGCAATCGGTGCTTTGTAATCGGCCTCAGCACGGGCGACGACCATATTAAAGATGCCAAACAAGGCAAATCGCGCCTCTTGGGCAATTGTTAGATATTTTGCATGGTTAACGTGTCCCATTGCATCTAAATCATCCCAGCGCACATACTGCTTATTTGTGAACTTCATTTAACGGGTCAACTTTCTATACGTAACGCGGTGCGGACGGGCAGCATCGGCACCTAATCGTTGGATTTTATTCTCTTCATAGGATTCAAAGTTACCTTCAAACCAGAACCACTTTGAATCACCCTCATAGGCCAAGATATGTGTTGCAACACGGTCAAGAAACCAACGATCGTGAGAGATCACAACAGCGCAACCTGGAAACTCCAGCAACGCATTTTCAAGTGAACCTAGAGTTTCGACGTCTAAGTCATTCGTTGGCTCATCCAGGAGAAGTAAGTTGCCACCTTGTTTGAGCGTTAACGCTAAATTAAGTCGGTTGCGCTCGCCGCCCGATAAAATTCCTGCAGGCTTTTGTTGATCTGGGCCTTTAAAACCAAAGCAGGATACGTAGGCACGTGATGGCATTTCAACCATTCCGACTTTAATGAAATCAAGGCCATCTGAGACGACCTCCCACAAACTCTTCTTAGGGTCGATTCCGCCACGGGATTGATCAACGTAGGAAATCTTTACTGTTTCACCGATCTTCACATCTCCAGAGTCCGGTGTTTCAAGACCCAGGATTGTTTTAAAGAGCGTCGTCTTGCCGGCACCGTTAGGTCCGATGACTCCGATGATTCCATTGCGGGGCAAGGTAAATGAGAGATCATCTATAAGTACGCGATCGCCAAAGCCCTTCGTCAAATGATCAACTTCGATAACAACGTTTCCAAGACGGGGCCCCGGCGGAATCTGAATCTCTTCAAAATCCAACTTGCGCATCTTGTCAGCCTCAGCGGCCATCTCTTCATAGCGAGCAAGGCGGGCCTTTGATTTAACTTGGCGCCCCTTTGCATTTTGACGGACCCATTCGAGCTCTTCAGTTAAACGCTTTGCGCGCTTGGCATCTTTCTGGCCCTCGATCTTAAGGCGCGCAGATTTTGTCTCTAAATACGTGGTGTAGTTACCTTCATATGGATAGGCACGACCTCGATCGAGTTCGAGAATCCACTGGGCAACGTTGTCCAAGAAATATCTATCGTGCGTAATCGCAACTACTGCACCGGCATACTTATTTAAATGCTGCTCGAGCCATAAAACAGATTCGGCATCTAAGTGGTTTGTAGGCTCATCGAGAAGTAATAGATCTGGGGCTTGTAAGAGTAGTTTGCATAAAGCAACTCGGCGCTTTTCTCCACCTGATAAAACCGATACATCGGCATCAGGAGGTGGACAGCGCAGAGCATCCATCGCCTGCTCAAGTTGTGAATCAAGCTCCCAGGCATTTCGGTGATCAAGCTTTTCTTGTAGGTCGCCCATCTCAGCCAATAACTTGTCATAGTCGGCATCTGGATTGCCGAGCTCTTCGCTAATCACATTAAAGCGATCGAGCATCGCAACGGTTTCAGCGACTCCCTCTTTGACGTTATCGATTACATTTTTGCTCTCATTTAAAACTGGCTCCTGCAACAAAATTCCAACGCTAAAGCCTGGGGTTAAATAGGCCTCACCATTAGATGGCTGCTGCAAACCGGCCATAATCTGAAGGACGGTGGACTTACCCGCACCGTTGGGGCCGACCACGCCGATCTTGGCGCCGGGGTAAAACATCAAAGTAACGTCGTCGAGAATTACTTTCTCACCATGCGCTTTTCGCGCCTTTTTCATCGTATAAATGAACTCAGCCATGAGACGAAACCTTATCGTTATGTATCGGTAGACTTAGCATCCACGACCCTACAGGCGCCTGTAGCTCAGTCGGATAGAGCACCCGCCTTCTAAGCGGGTTGTCGCAGGTTCGATTCCTGCCAGGCGCGCATGGCCAATGAACAACCGAACCTCATCTGGATCGACTGCGAGATGACTGGGCTCTCCTTGGAAAAGGATCTCCTGGTCGAAATCGCCGTGCTCGTCACCGACTCCGACCTCAACGTAATCGGCGACGGTGTCGATGTTGTCATCCGGGCGAGCGCCGATGAGTTAGCTGGCATGAATGAATTCGTAACTGCGATGCACACAACATCGGGATTAATCACGCAGATCCCTAACGGTATTTCAGTAGTTGAGGCCGAGCTACAAGTGATTGCATATCTGCTCGAGTGCGGATTACAACCTGGTAAATCTCCTCTTGCTGGAAACTCGGTCGGCGTTGATCGCAATTTTATCGCACGCGATATGCCAACTCTCAATGACTTCCTCCATTACCGAACCATCGACGTCTCATCGATTAAAGAGTTAGCACGCCGCTGGTATCCCAAGGCCTACTTCGCATCCCCACCAAAGACCGGCAACCACCGCGCCCTTGGAGATATTCAAGATTCAATCGCAGAGCTGGCCTACTACCGCAGCGCAGTTTTCATTCCGCCGCAGGCTTAGGAGAAGGTAGACTGTGGCACTCATGGTGGACGTAGCTCAGCTGGTAGAGCACCCGGTTGTGGTCCGGGATGTCGCGGGTTCGAGCCCCGTCGTTCACCCCAATATTTTCTTAGTAGAAAAACAATTTACCCCGCATGACCTAACAGGAAGCCGACAGCAATGATCTTTGATGTCATTATTGAAATCCCAGCTGGCAGCCGCAATAAATACGAAGTTGATCACATCACCGGTGAAATTCGCTTAGATCGCATGTTGTTTACATCAACTCGCTATCCATATGACTATGGCTTTGTTAAGAACACACTGTCTTTAGATGGCGATCCACTTGATGCGCTGGTGATGTTAGATGAACCAACATTTCCTGGATGTGTGGTTTCTTGCCGTGCAATCGGAATGTTCAACATGACTGATGAGGCTGGTGGCGATGACAAACTTCTCTGTGTTGCAGCTGGAGATATTCGTAAATCATCATTTCAAGACCTAACTGATGTTCCAGAGTTTGAACTCTCTGAAATTCAACACTTCTTTGAAGTCTATAAAGCGCTAGAACCTGGCAAGAGTGTTACTGGTGGTAACTGGGTTAATCACAGTGAAGCCCTGCTTGAGATCGAGCGTTCTCGTAAGCGCTTTAAAGAAATACATTAAGTAAAGTCACAACGATTGTAGGGAGAGCTACATGATCAACAGCGGAGATACTGCATGGGTGCTTGCAAGTAGCGCACTCGTCCTCTTTATTACGCCGGGCTTGGCGATTTTTTACGGTGGCATGGTCCGAGTAAAAAGTGCACTCAACATGATGATGATGTCATTTGCGGCAATCGGTGTAACCACAATAATCTGGGTTTTATACGGCTATTCATTGGCATTCGGCACTTCGCACGGAGGGTTAATCGGAAGTTTCGAGCATATCGGCCTATCAAAAACTCTCGACACTTTTGTTGGACCTCAAGGCCATCACATACCGACGCTTTCTTTCGCAATGTTCCAATTAACATTTGCAATTATTACCGTCGCGCTTTTATCTGGTGCTATTGCAGACCGCGCTAAATACGGCTCATGGGTTTTATTCGTTGCCCTCTGGATTACCTTGGTCTATATCCCTGTTGCGCACTGGGCTTTTGCATCTCAAAGCGGCAAAGGCGGTTGGATAGTCGACAAGCTAGGCGCTCTCGATTTTGCAGGCGGAACCGTTGTAGAGATTAATTCTGGAGCCGCTGCTCTTGCGCTCGCTTTAGTTCTTGGAAAACGCGATGGATTTAAACGCGATCCAATGCGTCCACACAATATGCCGCTCGTGCTTTTAGGCGCTGGAATGCTGTGGTTTGGTTGGTTTGGATTTAACGCCGGAAGTGCACTATCTGCAGGTTCTCTTGCAGCTACTGCAATGATTAATACACAGATTGCTTCAGCTGCCGCATCGATGACATGGGTTCTCTTTGAAAAATATAGAGATGGCAAAGCTACAACTCTTGGTGTTGCATCTGGCGCAATAGCTGGAGCAGTAGTAATTACGCCTGCATGCGGTTTTATCAATCCAATCGGTGCCCTAATCCTGG
>CAEZWP010000024.1_pt1 | contig 14733 bp, 16 predicted proteins | sample 7265021 | NCBI WGS metagenome assembly CAEZWP01 (sample SAMEA6813885, study PRJEB35770) | uncultured Actinomycetes bacterium | biome: Freshwater; feature: Freshwater reservoir; material: water | place: Czech Republic | collected 2015-11-04 | depth 0.5m m | reverse complement strand
GCCGGAATGATCTCGTAAACCAATAATCCGTGCAAAAAATAACTGCTGACACTAATCAGCAAGCTTTCACACTCGCTGCATAAGCTAGTTTGAAGCCGTTAGCCCAGATGCCGCTCTCGGTCTGGAATCTAGCGTCGATAGAGGGCTTTTCATCGCATAGGTGTTACGAACTATGCGAGAGAACAGTTTCGTAACTGAGTCTGTCGAAGAGTTGTGTGGGAAAACTTCGAGACTGAGAAAGCGTTAATCACACTACGCCCGTAGAAGCCCTGTTTTTGCACCGAAGGACCCGGGTTCGATTCCCGGCACCTCCACCATTTTTATTTATTAATGCTGGCCTTCTGGGCCATGTCCATCGTTTCCGCCAGAGTGTCCGCCGCGACGCCATTTCATAAGTGGACCAAAATGCGAACTACCTTGCTCACTTCCACTTCGTTTTTGTTTTTTCCATAACTTGACTCCGAATTTGGCAAGTATGGGAGCAATGATGCGTACATCGGAAAAGTACTCCCGGCGCAGAGCGATATAGGCCATAGAAATCCCAAAAATAGCCATTGCATCAAGAGCTAAATTTTGGTTTGCTTTCCAAATAACCGTAGAGCTGATGAATAGTGCGAGAGTAATAACAAGACCGTGAAGCAATCTTCGGATAATTGTTAGAACTATATGTTCTGTTCGAATCTTTGTTAATAAGATTGCAACTGGCCCGCCAAGAATTACAATCATAAGTAAAATTGTGACGAGATAAGCCAGACCCTCCATCACAACCCCTTCCACTCATCGCGAAGCGCTGAGTACACAGCCATGTCGATACAACAACCATCGTGTCTGCGCGATTTCTTGCGCAAGATTCCTTCAAGGGTATACCCAGCCGATAGTAGAAGCCTCCTTGACAGCGAATTTTCTACATCCACGAGCGCCTCGATACGCTCAAAGCCCATTGACTCAAAGCCAAAGTTGGTCAGCATGCGTGCAGCCGTGGTGCCCACACCCTTGCCCCGAACATCTGCTCTGATCCAGTAGCCGAGCTCAGCAACGAGATCGGGGAGATCCATACTGTGAAAAGAGATCACTCCAGCAAACTCTCTCTCGTTTCCATTGCCATAATCGATTGCAAAGGCTAACTCTGTCTTTTCAGCGATAGATTTCGGCGTTTTTTCTCTGACAAAGAACTCTGCATGAGCCAACGTGTAGTCAACGGGAACACGCGTGAACTTAGGAATAACAGGATCCTGACAGCTCTTAAATATGTTGGGGATGTCTTTTTCTTCTAGCGGGCGAAGGGTTATTAACCCGTATGTGAGGGTTGGAACTTCGGTGGGCCACCAGATCATTGCGAAAGTATGACAGCAAATTGATTGACATGGCTCGCAAATCTAAAAGGCTTTTATTATTTGTATAGAGGTCTACATGCCGTACTGATGAGATGGATAGCTAATCAGGAGATCAGGAGATCAGGAGATCAGGAGATCAGGAGATCAGGAGATCAGGAGATCAGCTAATCGAATCGAGAGATCTATACGCTTTCATTGATAGGGCGTGCGGGAACGAAGTAACTCTTTCCAACAGGAGATGTCCATTCACATGAGCCATCGGAGTTACTTACAAGCGCCCAACGGCCATGGGTTTTTAATCGATGATGGCGACGACATAAGAGCCCCAGATTTTCTGGTTTAGTCTCACCACCACTTTCCCAGCTTTGTGCATGATCAATATCGACTCGAGATGCTGGTTGTCGACAGCCAGGGAATCGACATGTGCGATCACGGGCGAGTAAAAAATCGACGAGTGCTTGCGGTGGTTCATATTTTTCCCGGCCGTAATCTAAAAGATTTCCAGTTTGCGGATCGGTAATAAACCTTTTCCATGTTGCATCCGATGCTAGTTCGCGCGCAACAGATGCTGGTATAGCGCCGTAACCCGATAGTTGACCAGGGTTTTCGGCTAAACCAAGAAGTGTTGGAAGATCAATGGTCACATTTACAGTCACTGGACGTCGATGTGGGCGAACCTCATCGACATTCCCAGCTAATGCCTGCGAAAGAATCGCGGTTAGAGCATCTGCACGCTTGTTATCTGCTGAGAGAAGTGACCATGTATCGGTTGCCGAGGATGAGTTCGAAGCGGATGATGAGTTCGAAGCGGATGATGAGTTCGAAGCGGATGAGTTGGCGCGCTTATGATCGGCCGCGGCTCGCCTCTTCTCATCAATCTCATTCATCTTCAAGATATAGGCCTCTATCGACTTCATAACTGTTTGAGCATCCTGCGCGGGCAGAATTGCAACGACGGTCGCCATACCATCGGCCTCGTTATAGCAACTAACGCGGCGTGTTTCGCGGGCGCGATCGACTACCTCTTCGAACTCTGCCGGTGCTAGTTGAGCGATTGTGGTGCGTACCTTATTGGCGACCTGACCTGGCGTATGAAACTCAGCGTGAGCTAAAGCGCGCTCTTCAATTGTATAGATAGCAAATTCACTAATGCCATCACGGATCGCAGCCGCTGTCTCCTTGGCAATCACTGTTGCATGGGATGCAGAGATCTCTCCCATCGCAAGGGCTGAACAGGTATTAGGAAGGTGATTTACCAAGGTGCGTGCAACATCGATACGCATCTGTGCCGTGCTGCCCGATAGGCGCAGTGCAGCGGCCACATCTTCGCGCTCGGCTTCGTCAATGCCATCCCATGGTTTCTCTGGAGTAGATGGATCACTTCCGGCAACGGCCACTATCGCTCGTTGCATTACTGCCTGTAACCAAGCGCTCTGGCGCTCAAGGGCGCTTAAATAATCGATTCGCGCACTTTGCGTTAAATCATTGGGATCGATCGCAACTAAAGAGGTAAGTGTCTTAATTCCTGGATATGCGGCGAGTAAGGTAACGACGCGGGCGTTGAGATCAGGATCGCTACCGAGAGCTGCCGCGGCATCGTTTCGCGCAGCATCGTCTGCAAGCGATGTGTAACTCGCTTTCCGTATCGCTGCACTTGTCATAGGTAGGACTCTCTACCTAGCCCCTGACATTCCCCAAAAGTTATTAACAGGCATTTTCAACGGGGAACCATTTTCTTCTTTGAGATTCTCAACGAGTTGCGTGCAGAGACCAACGGGATTGAAGCTGATACTCCTGCGTGAGGAGATCCTGGGTTTGAGGCTTTTGGTATCGACGATGCAGGAGTGAGGCTTCAACGAATCTCTAAAGGTGCTTTTTGCTAGCCCTCTTGCATCTGAGTTGGCGTACCGTGAACGCCCAATACATCTTTTTTACCAGTTGCATCCTCTTTATAAATAGCTGGAACCGTGCCCAACAGACCTTTTTGGAAATCTTCGAAGGCCTGAAGAACTTCCTGCTTAGTATTCATAACAAATGGTCCCATCCATGCAACGGGTTCATTAATCGGTGCCCCGCCCAGAATAAATAACTCCAATGCAGGAGAGCGGCTCTCTTGCTGATCGGCGGCGCGCACAACAATCGTGTCACCATCACCAAAGACAGTCGATTGGCCAGTTTTCACTGGACGGTTCTCATCACCAACATAGCCAAAACCTGCAGCAACATAGACAAGTGCGTTGTAATCCTTGCGCCACGGAAGGCGCAACTCGGCGCCAGCGGCAATAGTTGCGTGAATTAATGTAATCGGAGTTTGCGTGGTGCCAGGACCAGAGTGTCCATCAACCTCACCTGCGATAACACGAATTAAGGCACCACCATCGGCCGAAGATAAAAGTGCAACATCCTTGGCGCGCACATCTTGATAAGCCGGCGCCGACCACTTCTTAGCTGCTGGCAAATTTACCCAAAGTTGAAAACCGTGGAATAAACCACCACTCATCACCAAGCTCTCAGGTGGAGTTTCAATGTGCAGAATTCCAGCCCCGGCCGTCATCCATTGTGTATCGCCATTTGAAATCCTTCCACCACCACCGTTGTTATCTTGGTGATCAAAGATTCCATCGATTATGTATGTAACGGTTTCAAAGCCGCGGTGTGGATGCCATGGAGTTCCCTTTGGCTCACCCGGTGCGTATTCAACTTCACCCATCTGATCCATCATGATGAATGGGTCGAGCTCGGCCATATCTATTCCAGCAAATGTTCGCCGAACTGGAAAGCCTTCACCCTCATACCCCTGCGGGGCTGTCGTAACGCTTTTAACCGAGCGCGCACGCGCACCAGGGATTTCATTCACGCGTGGCAAAACAGTTATATCGGCAACGGTTACAGCGGGCATTCTTTACTCTCCTTGGCTCAGAATCCAAGTTTAGTTGAACTTTCAACCATCAGCAACTCACGCCAAGCTCAAAAATCCGGCTACGTCGACTGAAAAGATAACTACACAGTCTCCTTTAGCCGCTTTTTTCTCTTGGCTTTGGCACTGGTTAAACGTAGCCGTAACTTTTGAAACCGAAAGCTATAGAGCTTTAAGCGCAGAGACAACCTTTGTAAGTGATGCCTTTGCATCACCGAACAAGAGCATGGTCTTTGGATCATACAAAAGCTCGTTTTCGATTCCAGCAAAGCCTGGACGCATCGAACGCTTTAAGAAGATTACGTTTGCCGCATTTGAAACCTGCAGAATTGGCATTCCGTAGATTGGACATCCCGGAGTATTTTCCGCCGCAGGATTAACAACATCGTTTGCACCGATCACGATCGCTACATCGGTCTGACTAAAGGTCGGATTAATCTCATCCATCTCCTCTAGTTGATCGTATGGAACATTTGCCTCGGCCAATAAAACGTTCATGTGTCCCGGCATGCGGCCTGCAACTGGGTGAATTCCATATGCAACATCGATGCCTTTAGAGATCATCAAATCTGCAAGTTCGCGAACAGTGTGTTGTGCCTGGGCAACGGCTAAGCCAAAGCCCGGAACGATTACAACGCGACGTGCATAGTTAAGAAGGATTGCAACGTCATCAGGTGAACCTGAACGCACTGGACGCTCTTCGGCTGAATCTGATGCAGCTTGAGGTTTTGCGGTAAAGGCACCAAACAAGGTTCCAAATAATGAACGCCCCATTGCCTCTGCCATAAGTCGCGTCAAAATAGTTCCAGAGGCACCAACCAAAGTTCCGGCGATAATTAAAAGAACTGAGTCAAGAACATAACCACTTGCTGCAACGGTTAAACCAGTAAATGCATTGAGAAGTGAGATAACAATTGGAACATCTGCGCCGCCAACTGGCAGCACGAAGAGCACACCAAAGAGAAGTGATAGGCCAGCAAGTACCAGCAGAGGTGTGGTTCCGAGAGCTACGACAACCCAGCCACCAACGCCGATAACACTGACCAGTGTGGCAGCGATTATGAATCGTCCCGCTGGGAAGATTACTGGGCGAGTAGTCATGAGCTCTTGCAACTTCATGAAGGTAATAATCGAACCGCTAAATGAAACGCATCCGACAATCACGGTAAAGACTGTGAAGATAACTTCGGCAGTTGTGGCTTCAGAGCCAAGGTGAAGATACTCAACGATTGCAACAAGTGCGGCAGCACCCCCACCAACACCGTTAAATAGAGCGACAAGCTGTGGCATCTGAGTCATCTGTACTTTACGGGCCGCAGGTACGCCGACGGCTAATCCAACAACTATCGCACCGAAAATCCATCCAAGATTATTCAATGGAAGAGATGAATCAGGATTGGCGTAAAAGAAGACAACGAGAGTTGCTAGCGTTGCACCAAAAGCGCCAATTAAGTTTCCTCGGCGTGCACTCTTTGGATGCGAAAGGCCTTTGAGAGCCAAGATAAATGCCACGCCTGCAAGAAGACCGATGAGGTCATAGAGAGTGCGGCTCATTTCTTCTTTCCTTTGAACATCTCAAGCATTCGATCGGTAACAACAAATCCACCCACCATATTGATTGTCGCTAAGACGATCGCTGCAACTGCAAGACCAAGTTCAAGATTGGTTGAACTGTGATCGGCAACAATAATTGCACCGACCAAGATAACGCCGTGGATAGCATTGGCACCAGACATAAGCGGTGTGTGCAATGTTGAAGAGACTTTAGAGACGACTTCAAAGCCCACGAAGACGGCTAAAACAAAGATTGAAATAACTGCTATCGGCTCCATTTACTTACCCCCCGCATCTCTACGGGATCCGCCATGAGTCACGGCCGCCCCATTGATAATCTCATCGTCGAAGTTGATGGCGAATGCCACCTTTACATCCTCTTTCGCGGCTACGGTAAAGAGTGTTAAAAGATTGACAACATTGCGCGAATATAAGAAGGATGCATGGAAGGGAAGCTGGCTTGGTACATCTTTCCCGCCCCAAATACGAACACCTCCCGATGTCGTAATAATTTCACCAGGCTTTGAGCCTTCAACGTTGCCACCAGTTTCAGCGGCTAAGTCAATGATGATTGTGCCCGGTGCCATTGAATCAATCATCGCTTGTGTCATCAGACGCGGAGCTTGGCGGCCAGGAACTGCTGCGGTTGTAATAACTACATGGGATTTTGCAATGTAAGGAGTAAGAAGTGCTTGTTGTTGTGCGGTGCGATCTTGGCTCATCTCGCGTGCATAACCACCGGCGCCCTCAAGTGCTTCAAGTTCGAGTTCGATAAAAGCTGCACCCATCGAACGAACTTCATCGGCAGATGCTGGACGAACGTCGTAGGCAGATACAACTGCACCTAATCGTCGCGCAGTTGCAATCGCTTGCAAACCTGCAACACCTGCACCAAGAACTAATACTTGTGCTGGAGTTACGGTACCTGCGGCAGTCATTAGCATGGGGAAGAAACGAGGAGAAAGTTCAGCGCCAACTAGAGCTGCGCGATAACCAGCACACAATGCCTGCGAAGTGAGAGCATCCATCGACTGTGCTCTGGAAATTCTTGGAACTAATTCAAGAGAGAATGCTGTGACACCACCAGCTGCAGCAGCTTCGATTGAATCAATGGCAGTCACTGGTGAGAGAAAACTTATTGTGACCGCGCCTTTCTTCACAGTAGTCATCTGGGCTGGCGTTAAAGGCTGTACAGAGAGAACGGCATCGGCCTTACTGAGAACTTCACCGTTGGCGATCGTTGCACCTGCGCTCACATAATCAGCGTCAGTTGCCTGAGAATATAATCCGGCACCAGATTCGATGAGAACGTCGAAACCTAACCGCGTTAATTTATTGATAATGTCTGGGACAAGGGCAACGCGCTTTTCACCCTCACGAATTTCTTTAGGTACGGCTATCAGCATGCGGGAAATACTAGTCGCTAGAGCCTTTCAGGTCACCTCGAACTAGGTGATAGAGCAGAGATTGAATCGTTGTGCGGCGGTGAAATGCCTCGCGCCAGATAATGGATTTGGTTCCATCAATTACAGAGGCTTCGACCTCTTCGCCACGGTGCGCAGGTAAACAGTGCATGAACACGGAATCCTTTTGAGCTAACGACATTAAGTTTTCAGTAACTGCAAATGGAGAGAGAGCCAAAACCTTTTCTTCTCGCTGATGTTCAGAGTCACCCATTGACATCCATACATCGGTATATAAAACACTGGCATCTTTTGCTGCAGCCTCTGGATCATGCAGTACTTCAACTTTTCCGCCGCTTTGCGCTGCAATCTTTTTGGCCATTTCAACAACGTATGGATCTGGTGCCCAGGCCCCACTTGGCGTTGCAGTGACAACGTGGGCACCCATAATTGCGCCCATTATCAACCAGGCATGCGACATATTGTTACCATCACCTAAGTAAACAAATTTACGCCCAGAGATATCTTTTCCAAACTGTTCGCGAATTGTTATCCAATCGGCGAGTAACTGTGTTGGATGATCATCATCGGTGAGTGCGTTAATAACTGGAATCGATGCGTTAGCACCGAGTTCGTTAACATCTGATTGTGCAAAGGTGCGGATGATGAGCGCGCTGCAATATCCACTCATTATCCGAGCTGTATCGGCGATGCTCTCTCCTCGACCTAGTTGAAGCTCGTCGCCACGGATGAAGATTGGGGTTCCACCTAAATGCGCAACGGCCGTTTCAGATGACAAACGGGTTCGCGTAGATGGCTTGGTCATATAAATCGCAACACTCTTATTAGCTAAAGCAGTGTTGGATCGAAGAGGATTGGCAGCGAAATCAGCGGCAGTGTCGAGTAAAAGCTCGACATCATCTCGGCTCAGATCTTGGGTACGCAGTAAGTCCTTCATTTGCGAATTCTACCCGTAGTTTCGAAGGCGCCGAAGGTATTCTTATCTACCTCATGGGAATCTTCCGAAAGAGCGCGATAGAGACGGATAGCGATCTCTTAACTAGACCTGTCCTCGAAGAAGATGATGGCGGGCACGACCGATTCTCACACTATGTAGAGAAGGACAAGGTTGTCGAATCTGCAGTTACTGGTAAATCAGTCCGAGCGCTCTGTGGGAAAAAATGGATCCCCTCACGCGACCCAGAGAAATATCCCATCTGCCCAACATGTAAAGAGATTCACGCAGGCCTGAAAAAAGGGCCTGAAGATAAATAGCGATGTCGCATAAGTTTCGCATCCTCACTCTCACTCTTTTGAGCACTGCTCTCACTTTTTCGCTCTCAGCTTATGGAGTCGACAATCAGCCCCGGAGAATTGTTACTGGTTGGATTCCATACTATTCGGTCAAAACAGTAATTCCATTTATTAAAAAGCTTCCAACGAGTGTTGTAGCAACACCAGGTGCGCCAGTGACATGCGAACCCAATGAGTATTCACCCGAAGATAATGCAGCACTGAACGCCTCGTATCTCTATACGAATAAGGATTTAATGAGAGAAGTGATGCCTTTTTGGTTCACACTTAAATCTCCAACTTTGATTCGCGATGATTACACAACGGGTAATCCCTCTTGGCCTATGGCAGACACGCTCTGTTTAATGCGAAAGACTGGATTGAAAATCATTCCTACGATGACCGATGGTACCGATGAGTTGGTTCTAGCTGGATATCTTGCAAAGGCAGAAACGCGAACGACTATCGTTAAATCAATCGTAGATTTGGTCAATAAAAATGGCTTTGATGGAATTGATTTAGATTTTGAGGGTTTTGCCTTTGTGGATGCCAACACAACATGGGCAAAGACGGCCCCCAACTGGGTTCTATTTATCAAAGAGCTCAGTGGTCAATTACATGCATCCCAAAAAATCTTGTCTGTTTCATCACCATATGCATTTAACCCAAGTGAAAAACAAAAGGGATACACGGTTTACGCATGGGCCGAAATTGCATCTAGCATCGATCGTTTGCGCATCATGACGTATGACTACTCGGTTGCAAAGCCCGGTCCCATTGGCCCAATAGATTGGACTGAGAAAACTCTGCAGTATGCAATCAGTATTATGCCCGCATCAAAGGTTTTTATTGGCCTACCGGGTTATGGTCGCGATTGGATTACTGCAGTTGTCGGCACATGTCCCCTCAGTGCGCCACCTGGTTTAAAGGTTGGTGCTAAAGCAGCGGTTTTTAAAATGAACTATGCAAATGCCAAAGCGGCGATTGATCTGGCTACTCCAGTATTTGATGTAAAAAATAGTGAGGCTACATACTCATATGTGCAAAGCTTCAATGGAGTAAGCGCTAAAGGCGCTGCCACTACCTGCACAGTCTCACGCACCGTGTGGTATCAAAATGATCGCAGCTATTCCGAGCGAATGAACTTGGTTGCTAAATACCGCTTGGGTGGTGCTGCGCTATGGACATTGGGTATGGAAGATCAGAGTGCAACTACTGCGATGCGAAATGTCGCACTTGCAATCGCACCAGATGTTCTCATCAATTCTCTAACGATTGAAAATACGGATACTCGTCAGGTTAACTTTGGCGATATCTTCACACTGAAGGGTGGCTTTACTCTTAAGGATAAATCACCTGTGGGCGGCCTAGTAGTCAACGTCGAAATGAAACGTGCCAGTGAGGGTACATGGACAGAGATTGCAGAGTCGACAACAGCCCTCGATGGAACCATCTCAATACCCGTAACAATCGCTGGTACCGCTGCATTTCGTCTAACAACGGTAGGTACATGGGAGCGCGCAGAGTCAACGAGTAGCGAAGAGATTGTGACTGTGCGCCCAAAAGTCATTCTTGAGCATCTCAGTACACAAAAACATGGAGTGCCGATGCAGATTAATGGAACGCTGCTACCTCGCACTGCGGGTGCAACTGCAACACTCCAGAGATTAATCGCTGGAAAGTGGCAAAATATCGGTGTGAGTGCAGCAACGGACTCTAAAGGCGAGTTTGTCCTTACAACTTCTGAGGCAAAGAGAGGAGTCGTAACGATGCGGGTGCAGATCACAAGCGGCTCGCAACTTATCTCTTCATCAGAGTTTTCAATAGTGGTGCGCTGATGATGGTAAAACTAGATGAAACAACTGAAGAAAAAATAGATGAGGCGATTAAAGAGATATTTAGTAGTGATAAACCCTGGGTAACAATCGTCTGGGATGACCCAGTAAATCTAATGAGCTATGTGACCTATGTATTAATGAAGCTCTTTAGTTTCACTAAAGAGAGAGCACACGAGCTCATGATGCAGGTTCATACTCAGGGCAAAGCTGTTGTCTCAACTGGCAGTCGTGAAGAGATGGAGCACGACGTTGCCCGACTTCATGAATATGGACTCTGGGCCACACTTGTGCGGGGAGACCAAGCCCTATGAGTGGAGAAGTTGATGAACAACAATTGGGCTTTACTCGCCATGGAAACAATTACTATGTCGCAAATTTCTCTCAATCTGAGAGTGAAGTCTTAGTAAATCTAGTTGAACAAATAATCGAACTTCTGGGAGAGCGCACTGATAATCACAGCAACGATCCCCTTGCTGCTATGGTCGGAATCACCAGCCACGATTCACCGCCCGATGATGAGGTACTACTTCGCTTATTACCAAATGCCTACGCCGATCAAGTCGATGCATCTGAATTTCGCAGATATACCGAGCTAACTCTGCGCGCAAAAAAATCGGCACATGCAATGTCAATGCGTATCGATTTAAAGAGTTCACCCGATGGCTTCATCGAAGTCGACCGTGAAGGTGCAAATGCTTGGCTAGGCGCGATGAATGACATTCGCTTAGCGCTAGGTGTGAGATTAAAAGTTCAAGAGAATTCACATGAGGATCTGGAAATTCTGGCACCCGATGATCCAATGCGTGGCGTCTATGCAGTTTATGGCTGGCTCGGGTGGTTGCAGGAGAGTCTGATTCAAGCGCTCATGGACGATTCTCTCTAAGCCAGTAAGTCGCAGGGTAGGATTGCCGATATGAGCAGCGCAGCAATTGGAATCTTTGATTCTGGAGTAGGCGGACTCACTGTTGCTCGATCGATATTAGATCAACTTCCCAATGAATCTACTATTTATATAGGTGATACTGCACGAGGACCATATGGCCCGCGTCCATTGGCTGAGGTGCGAGAGTTTGCATTAGAGAGCTTAGATTTTCTTGTTGAACAAGGTGTAAAGGCGATAGTTATCGCATGCAACACGGCAAGTGCTGCGATGTTGCGTGATGCACGTGAGCGTTACTCAATTCCTGTGATCGAAGTTATCCAACCTGCGGCCCGTCGCGCGGTTGCAGCTACCCGCAGTGGGCACATTGGGGTGATAGGCACTCGAGCAACAATCGACTCTGCCGCCTACTTAGATGCATTTGCTGCTGCACCTCAGCTAGAAATAACATCTATTGCCTGCCCACTCTTTGTGGAGTTTGTTGAGCGCGGAGAAACATCAGGGGCTGAGATTTCAGAGATTGCCCGAGGTTATTTAGCACCCTTTATAGATGCAAAAATCGATACTTTAGTTTTAGGGTGCACGCACTATCCGCTTTTAACTGGCGTAATTTCATATGTCATGGGTGAAGCTGTCACGCTAGTGTCGAGCGCCGAAGAGACAGCTAAGGATTTGTATCGCACTTTAGTAGAGAAAAATCTGCTGCGTCCTCAACAGAGCGATCCACCCAAACACACATTCTTAGCAACTGGCGATGCCAGGGCCTTTGAGAGCCTGGCTCGACGCTTTCTAGGTCCCGAAGTAACTCGAGTAGAGCACCAAGATCTCTAAAACCACCACACGTCGGCACACTAAATCTGAGCAATAGGAGCGGTACATGGCACGCAATGATGGACGAGAAGTTAATACTCTTCGCGAAATTAAATTCACGCGTGGTTGGTTAGATCACGCGGAGGGTTCAGTTCTTGTTGAATTCGGTAAGACACGCGTCTTATGTGTTGCATCTTTTTCACCTGGGGTTCCACGTTGGTTAAAGGACACTGGTACTGGTTGGGTTACATCTGAATATGCGATGTTGCCGCGTGCGACCCATACTCGCTCTGACCGTGAAAGCGTTAAAGGCAAGTTAGGTGGGCGTACTCAGGAGATATCACGTCTAGTTGGCCGCTCTTTGCGTGCAATTGTTAATACAAAAGAGCTTGGTGAAAATACTATTGTCATTGACTGTGACGTTCTGCAGGCCGATGGTGGCACTCGCACTGCAGCAATTACTGGTGCATATGTCGCCCTTGCCGATGCAATTGCTTGGGCCAAAAGCCAAGGTCATATAAAGCCATCTGCTAATCCGCTCAGTGATTCTGTCGCAGCGGTAAGTGTCGGAATTATTGATGGTGTACCAATGCTAGATCTTTGTTACGAAGAAGATGTTCGTGCCGGTACAGACATGAATGTTGTTGTTGCAGGAGATGGACGATTTATTGAGGTTCAAGGAACTGCAGAGGGTGAGCCCTTTGATCGCGAACTTTTGAATCAGCTACTCGATCTTGCAGTCGCAGGATGCAAAGAGCTCAGCGAACTTCAAAGATCCGTTCTCGCCAATTAATTAGCGATGTCAAAGAAACTTGTCATTGCAACACGTAACGCTGGAAAAATTCTTGAGTTTCGTAGAATTCTGGATCGCATTTCAGCTGGAGCAGTTGAATTAGTAAGCATTGATCAGTTTCCAGATTTAGTCGATGTGGAAGAGACAGGTACAACCTTTGAGGAGAATGCACTCCTGAAGGCGAGATATACGGCGAAAATGACGGGCCTGCCATCGATATCTGATGACTCAGGTCTTTGTATCGATGCACTCGGCGGAGCCCCTGGAATATTTTCAGCTAGATGGGCTGGTACACACGGTGACGATGAAGCCAATGTAGAGAAAGTTTTAGATGAATTAAGTGCTGTGCCAGATGAGATGCGCGGTGCATATTTTATTTGTGTTGCCGCCCTTGTCATGCCCGATGGGCACGAAGAGGTGGCAGAGGGGCGCTTTGAGGGAAGAATCCTGCATCGCGCCATCGGGGATCAAGGCTTTGGTTATGACCCGATATTTGCTCCCTCCGGTATGTCGATTTCTTCGGCACAGATGAGCCCTGACGAGAAGGATGCATGCAGCCATCGCGGAAAATCACTGCGGGCAATAGCACCTCATGTCATAGAAATGCTCGGGAGGCTGGGGTAGCCTTGCCTTATCGACGTACGTTAATTGCGTGCGCACCGCTATCCAAGGAGTTATCGTGGCCGTAAAGAAGAAGAGTGCAGCTAAGAAGGTCGCAAAGAAGGCAGCTGCAAAGCGCGCAGTTAAGAAAACTGTCAAGAGAGCCGTAGCCAAAAAGCGTGTTGCAAAGAAGGCCGTTGCCAAAAAGCGTGTAGTTAAGAGAGCCGTAGCCAAAAAGCGTGTAGTTAAGAGAGCCGTAGCCAAAAAGCGTGTTGCAAAGAAGGCCGTTGCCAAAAAGCGTGTAGTTAAGAAAGCTGCGAAGAAGCGTGTTGCAAAGAAGGCCGTTGCCAAAAAGCGCGTTGCAAAGAAGGCACCTGCAAAGCGCGTTGCCAAAAAGCGCGTTGCAAAGAAGGCCGCTGTTCGAGTTGTCGCCCCACGCGTTGCAGTCTCGACAACTCCAGCTGCACCAAAACCATTTGCCCTAGCGCCAAAGCCAGTTGCCGCTCCCAAGCAGGGCACATCTGGCCGTGTAATTTTCTTAGTTATCGCAGGAATCGTGATTCTTGCCGCAATCGTGATGTCTCAATCTGGTGGCGAAAGCGATGATGGCGCAGCACCTACTCCATCAATGTCACAGTCGGCAGAGCCAACTGGGTCGGCAACTACCGAACCAACTGAAACTGCAGCCCCGGTGGCAGCCGTTGAAGCACCATCGAAGTTCGTTGCACTTAAAAGTGCAGATGGATTAAAGCTGCGTTGGATTGCACCAATGGCAACTGATGGATTAACTGGATACAACGTAGAAGTTCGAGCCAATGGCGCAGGAGATTGGACAACAATTGCTACCGTGCCAGCTGATCAACTAACTCAGAATGTGACAAAGAGTGGAGATGCAGGGTGGACACAGTTCCGTGTCACATCGGTTTACTCTGATGGACAGAGTGCATCTGCAACTGTCTTTGGAATTCCAGGAGAGTTCAAGTAAATAATTAATTGAATAAACCCTCACGCACTGCGTGGGGGTTTATTTTTTTTACTCCATTAAATTTAAAGTCGCGCAGAAATTGCATCGACATAGGCCCGTACACCGGCAGGAACAAGGTGAATTCCATCGAGTGCAAAGTATTCGGGATGGCCAGTTGAAATCGCATTCCAGTCGATCAGAACTGCACCAAAGCGCTGCGCATACTGTGCAATTAGCACATTATTCTCATCGCGCCAGCCCCGCGGGACTGCCGTATTGACCACGATAATCTTTGGTTGATTCTTTACCTCTTCAAAAACGGCGGCAACTTGTGCTTCGGTTAACTT
>CAEZWP010000019.1_pt1 | contig 15917 bp, 14 predicted proteins | sample 7265021 | NCBI WGS metagenome assembly CAEZWP01 (sample SAMEA6813885, study PRJEB35770) | uncultured Actinomycetes bacterium | biome: Freshwater; feature: Freshwater reservoir; material: water | place: Czech Republic | collected 2015-11-04 | depth 0.5m m | reverse complement strand
GGCGACCCATCACAGGCTATTTATACCTGGCGTGGGGCCTCGGCCGGCACGATGGCATCGTTTACGAAGTATTTTCCAAAGGTAGATTCACAACAAGGAGCTCTGCACTTTACTCTTCCAACAACATTTAGAAATGATGCGATGATCTTGGCTGCAGCTAATCGCATTAGCGATGAGATTAAATTAGCTGGAGGTCAACAAGTTGTCGAGCTTGAAGCACGACCAAATGCCGGCACAGGTGAGGTTGCTTATGGCATCTTTGAAACTATCGATGCCGAAGCCGCCGCAATCGCTGAATATGTAAAGAGTCAGTGGAACCCAACTTCAGGGAAAACCGCAGCGGTCTTAGTTCGAAAGCGCGCACAGATTACGGCGATTGAAAACGCATTACGTGAGCGAGGCCTGCCCGTTGAAGTAATTGGTATCGGTGGATTAATCCACGTTCCAGAGGTCGCTGACGTAGTCTCGATGTTAAAAATCATTACCAATCCCGATTCAGGTTCGGCCCTAATGCGTCATCTGACTGGACCACGTATTAACTTAGCTCCACGCGATATCGCAGCCCTTGGAACATTTAGTCGTGAGCGCGCAAGAGAGCTGCACGCCGATTCAAAGAGTTTTATTAAAAAGATTGCTGCAGGTAATCCAGAACAGTTAGAGGCCGATGATCAATTTGCAGGATCAATCATCGATGCATTAGATGAGATACATAGTGCGAAGAAGAGCGATTTTAGCGATATTGGTTATCAGCGCCTGGTGCGCTTTGCAGGTGATCTGCGCCGTCTGCGTTCGCGTGCTGGCGGGGCGATCAGCGATCTAATTTCTGAGATTGAAAATTACTTAACACTTGAGAGTGAGATTACTCTGCGCGATGGATCGCAAGCAGGTCGTCGGCATTTAGATCGCTTCTTAGATGAGGCGGCAAAGTTTGAACGCAGCGGTGGCACAGTCAGTGCATTCCTAGATTGGCTCGACGTCGCCGCCGATGCCGAAGGCGGGCTTAAGGCCGGAGCCCCTGAGATTCGAAGTGATGTAGTGCAGATTTTGACTATCCATATGGCCAAAGGCGCCGAATGGGATCTCGTTGCAGTGCCAGGTTTAGCCGAGGGAACCTTCCCTGGAAATAATACAAGTGATCCTGATAACTGGTTAAAGAATGAGAAACATATTCCCTTTGCACTACGTGGGGATGCCGCAGAGCTGCCAGTGTTTTCTCTGCATGGAATAAGTAAAAATAGTGAGGCTGCAAAGGCGATAAAAGAGTTTGGTTCACGTTGTGTAGAAAATATTAAGATGCGCGAAGAGATGCGCCTGGCATACGTTGCAGTAACACGTGCTAAATCACATCTGATCTGTACAACATCGCGCTGGCGAGATGGCAGCAAATCTGTTGAACCAAGTGAGATTTTCTATTTGATTGCTGAAGTTGCAAGTGCACTCGGTGGGCCGATGATTTCAGATACTCCTGCACCTGATGATGGTGCTGAAAATCCAACGCTTGAAAATCCAATCACAGCCATCTGGCCCGTTGATCCACTAGGGGAAAGGCGTAGCGCATTTGATGCTGCAATTGTGTATGTTAATAAGAGTGCAGCTCATTCATTGGGTCAAGCTAATGATCCCGAAATCGCTTCATGGATAGATGATGCACAAGCCTTGATTAATGAAAACAAACAACGGGCAAATAACCAGATACAAGTTGCATTACCACCCCGGCTTTCAACCTCCACACTCGTTGCACTCCATAGCGATCCTCAAGAGCTTGCGCTAAATATTCGACGTCCTATGCCGCGTGGTCAGGATCAATATTCTCGTCGCGGAACGGCGTTCCACTTGTGGGTCGAACGCCAATTCACTAATGCCGCTACTTTATTTGGTGATGAGTATTTAGATTACTTAGATCCACTCGATGATGATTCACAGTTAGAGGATCTTAAGAAGGCATGGTTATCAAGTGAGTTTGCCGCCCGCACGCCCGTGCGCGTTGAGGTTCCCTTTGAAACCACTATCGCTGGCGTATTAATCCGTGGCCGAATCGATGCCGTATATGCAACCCCCACTGGCTTTGAGGTTGTTGACTGGAAGACTGGATCCGTGCAGTTAGGTCAATCCGCTGCTGTGCAGTTGGCCATGTATCGATTGGCCTGGGCCAAGTTATCGGGTGTCGATATTTCAACCGTGAGCGCTGCATTTCACTATGTGCCAACCTCGGTTACCGATCGTCCATCTGATTTACTCGATGAAAGTGCGCTTATCGCCTTGATTGCAGGAATACAAGAGGCGAGTTAATTAACGTCGACTTCGATCTGTAGGGCTAAGTGATCACTAATTCCTAAGTGTGAGTATTGCAGATGTCTAACATCATCACGTCGTAGCTTCTGTGAAAGAATAAAATCAAGCTGAAGTTTTGGATACCAGCTTGGAAATGTTCGCTGGGCGGCTAGAGAGCGCCACTTAAATCCTCCTACAAAAAGTGCGAAGGGGATGTTCATATCGCCCACAATCAAAATCTTAGACTGATCACTGACACCTAAGGAATTTGCCCATCGCTTAATCTTTATTAACTGTGCCACGTTAAAAAATGGAACAAAAGAGAGATGGGTATTTATAACAAGCCAGCCATTATCTAAAATTGCACCAAGGGCACTTCGGGGATGATCGCGCACGTATACACGTTTCATCTTCCCATCTACTGGAAATGCCATTAAAACTCCGACGGGAGATCCTTTAAAATCTAAGCGATGCCATGAGAGAACAGGAATCTTTGAAACAATGCCAATTCCATATCCGGGTAGTGCAACCTCGCTCTTATCTGTCACAACTTTGAGATCGTTATTATTTAGATTACGCCAATCATCATCGGGTGAGCCCATGAGAGATGGTGCAAAGGCCCAGTGCGCAGCGCCCATCATCGCTGCAATTTTTCCCACTTGATTATGGCTGCCTGAGCGCTCCAAAAAATAATCGACCTCCTGAAGTGCGATGACATCAGTGCGTAATTGGGCGATTTGTGCGCGCAAAAGTGCGACGTTATCGGCCTGCGGATCTGGTGGGATGGCCTCTGCATGCAGCAGATTCCACGATGTTATGCGCATGGGGCGATGCTAGTAGTCTGACTCCTCACATGAGCGCACGAAACCAATCACTCTCACCCATCGATCGCGCGAGCGAGATACGTAGCGATGCGGCTGCGTTGGCCCTGCTCTGGCGCTCGGCGCAGATTATTCCGATTATCGGTACCCATATTGGCGCCGATAACGATGGACTCCGATTCTTAGATTCCGAAAACGTTGAGCTTTTATCGAGAACTTTTGAATCCGGTGAGCGATATTTTCTTGGTCAATCTCGCGATGGAGGCCAGGCCTATTTTGCATGGCGCACATCGTGGATTAACGAGCCAAGTGATGAGGCAGTTAAGTTCGAAGGCTTTCGCACCCTGCGCGAAGTTGGTGGGGATTTAGATGAGGTTGAACTTACCCTTGCAATGCATGCAGTGGGTTTGAGCAATTGGCATGCAAGCCATCCATGTTGTTCGCGTTGTGGTGATAAAACAGTAAGTGATTTAGGTGGAAGTGTCCGAGTCTGTGTTGCAGATTCATCCCAGCATCATCCACGCACAGATCCAGCGGTAATAGTTTTAGTTAAAGATTCTGCAGATCGAATCTTGCTTGGACACCAAGCAATCTGGCCAGAGAAACGCTTCTCAACATTTGCCGGTTTTGTAGAACCCGGTGAGTCCTTTGAAGAGTGCGTATCGCGCGAAGTCTTTGAAGAGGCAGGTGTGTACTGCAACGATATTAATTATTTAAGATCACAAGCTTGGCCATTTCCAGCATCGGTCATGATCGCTTTTGAAGCCATTACCGACCATCCTGAATCAGCTAAAGCAGATGGTGTTGAGATAACCCAGATTCAATGGTTTTCACGGCAAGAGATGAAGTTAGCTATTGCCAGTGGGGATTTACTCCTGCCGCCAATGATTTCAGTTGCGCGCAAAATGATTACGGGTTGGTACACCGCCGATGATGGATTCACCGCAGATGATTTAACTGGCGGGGAGGCCTGGAGACCGTGAGTAACGATCTTCGCGCAGAAGAGATACTTGAGGCTTTAGATAACGATCAAAGGGCAGTTGCAGTTGCTACTCGTGGACCAGTCTGTGTTATCGCAGGAGCGGGTACCGGAAAAACTCGTGCAATCACACATCGCATCGCTTATGGCGCAGCGATTGGAACCATGGATCCGCATAAAGTATTAGCACTTACATTTACCGCCCGCGCCGCTGGTGAGATGCGCATGCGCCTTCGCTCTTTAGGAGTGCCGGCCGTTGCCGCTCGCACGATTCACGCCGCAGCGCTCAAGCAGCTCACTTTTTTCTGGCCACAAGTCTTTGGTGGGCGCACGCCAGATCTGATTACAACTAAGACCAGCTTTATCACCGAGGCGATTAAGCGCGCCGAATTAACAGGCGAACTATCGATTACATCGCGGGATTTAATCCGCGATATCGCATCGGAGATTGAATGGGCCAAGGTTTCACAGGTTGCGCCATCGGATTACTTATCTGAGCTTGGCAAGCGTCCAACTAAGCCACGCATAAACGCCGAACAAATCGCTAAGGTCTATACGGCATATGAATCAGTAAAGCAGCAAGAGCGCGCAATGGATTTTGAGGATGTATTACTACTGACAACGGCGATGATCGAGCAAGAGCGCGAAGTGCGAGAGCGTGTGCACGATCAATATCGATTCTTCACAGTCGATGAGTATCAGGATATTTCACCTCTGCAGCAGCGCTTGATTAACGCTTGGCTAGGCTCGCGCCAAGAGATCTGTGTCGTGGGCGATCCTGCTCAGACAATCTACTCTTTTGCAGGTGCAACACCGGTTTTCCTTAACTCCTTCACTCATCGTTTTCCCGAGGCCGAAGTTGTTCGCTTAACAACTGGATATCGTTCGACACCCGAAATTACCTTTATGGCCAATAGCATTTTGCGCAAAGCCCAGATGGGCCAAGAGTTAGTCGCCCTCAATGAGCACGGTGATAAACCATCGGTTGATGCATTTAAAGATGAGAGCGCCGAAATCGCCGGAATCGTTGATTGGATTAAAGAGTTGCTGAGTCAAGGTACACAAGCACAGGAGATTGCCGTACTTGCTCGCACTAATAGCCAACTCAATACCTTAGAGCGTGCGATGAATGTGGCGAAGCTGCCTTATCAAGTGCGCAACAGTGATCGCTTCTTTGATCGCACAGATGTTCGCGAGTTCTTAAAGTTAGTACGTAACGCCTCGGTTATTCCAACACAAGGTGTTTCATGGCTCGATGAGCTTCGCACACTCGCCCAACCTTTTTTAAGCGGTGCCCACATCGATGGAATCGCAGCGTTACTGCACTTGGCACGTGAGTTAGATGGCGATAATGGTTTTACGCCAAAGAATCTGCGCACATATTTGCGCGAGTTAGAGGATCGTGTTCAACAAAATAATCCACCAACAATGCCCGTTGCAACACTTGCAACACTGCATGCCGCTAAGGGCCTTGAATGGGAGCGCGTATTTTTAATGGGAGTTAGTGAGGGCTTATTGCCGCTTGAAAATACTTCTACAAGCAATGACCAAGCGTCAATCGATGAAGAGCGTCGTCTTTTCTATGTTGGAATTACTCGCGCAAAGGTTGATTTGCATCTAAGTTATCGCGGCAAACCCTCACGCTTTCTTGTTGAATCTGGCCTGGTGAGCGCGTAATTCACGGATAAAAGCCTCTTTTTACGCTCAGTTTTAATCAACTTGCGCCAACCTCAACCCATGCTTTACCCTTGGCATTCCTACATTTCTTGGCGAAATGAGGATGAGTGGAAAGGAAGTAACGGATATGTCACAAGCATCATTCGTATCAGCACAGGCCATGCCCGCTGCTGTAATTCCTTCTACCCATACCAATAAGCGCGCCTCATTCCATACGGCTAAGCCTGCCTTCTACGCAGCGTTTTATGCCGGATACGAGGCCACTTGGGGTTCTACTCGATAACAGTCGAATAAGAACAAGAAGCCAAGGGCCTCGAATCCACAAAGGATTCGGGCCCTTTTTCATTACCCGAATAAAACTAACTACTAAGAACTAAATACCAACTAGGAACAACCGGAGCAGTACCTAACAGCACAAACGTTAGCCAAATAGACCAAACGAACTAAAGAGAGAAGAGGTGAGGACGATGAGCGTTCTCTTCAGCGAACTACTAGTACCAGGCTGGGCAGATGAGAAGATCGGTTTGGATGCCGTAACCGGCACATATAGCGATGGCTCTTCATTTAATCTGCCCTGCCACACGGCAGATCCTGAGATGTACTTCTCCGAAGAGGAACTAGCCGTTGCCGAAGCTAAGTCGCTCTGTGGTGGATGTCCCGTGCGCGCACAGTGTTTAGAGGGTGCGCTATCTCGCAAGGAGCCTGCAGGAGTATGGGGAGGCGAGCTATTTGAAGATGGTCGTGTTATTTCTCGCAAGCGCAAAGCTGGTCGCCCAACGGCGATCGAAGTTGCAGCTCGCGAAGTGAGTGCACCTATTCAAACAATTACTGTGCAACTAGAGGTTGCTTCTCCTACCTCTAGTGGGTCAGAGCGAGAAGAGAGTGCTGCGTAAGTTATTAACTTGCGAATAAGTTCAAATTTGTTAGTGATGGCCATAGGGCAAAGAGAATTGAGATTGGCAAGATAAGAAAAACCACTGGAATCATCATGGAGATTTCAGCCTTACCCGCTGCGTTCATGATGATATTGCGCTGGTTGGCACGTGCCTCAACTGCATGTCGAGATAAGGTTTCGATTAATGGCGCACCTCGCAAAGTAGCCGTAACGATTGCATCGATAAATCTGCGGATCATTACAGATTTAACGCGACGGCCCATCGCATCAAGACTTAGATGTAGTGGTTCACCAGTGCGCACAGCTGTAATTACTGTTGCAAACTCTTTTGATAGCTCGCCATCTGCTGACTCTGCAATACGTAATATCGCACTCATTGGCGTCTCTCCAGCGGCTATCGCCAGTGTGAGCATCTCGACAACTGCAGGAAATTCAGCCTCAATCCTCTGTCGGCGCTTTTTAATCTGCGCAGTTAACTCTCTATCGATTATTACAAAAACAAAGGCACCAAACAAGCCAGCTAGAGACAATGTAGTGATGAGCGAATGATTGGAGACTAGAAGCAGAACCATTACTATCGCCGCACTTGCTGCGCAGAAACCAAACTGTCGAATTCGGAAATCTTGATAATCACGTTCGTTGCTCCGCCCAAGCTCCTCTAATCGCAGATGGATACCACTCTTATCGCGGGTCTGCGAGAGTGCAGATTTAGCGCGACGCTCTAACTCTTTAAGTGGATCCACCTGTGAATCAAAGGCAAAGAGAGTTCCACCTGGAATTGCAAAGAGCATTGCAATAAGAATGATTGTAAACATCATCGGCTCCCTTGTTGTGTACCTGTAAAAACACGAGGTGTCTGAGGTAAGCGGCCCAGACGATTCATCCACATATATGCGATTGCAGTCATAAATAATCCTGCAATTAAGATTGCCACACCAGTCGGAGTCGAATATGCCGCGGCTGTGCTGGGTTGAGTAGAGAGCAAGAGAAGAAGAATCCAAGGAGCAGCAGCCGATAAATGGGCAGAGTTTTTAATCCACCCATGTTTGACTTCAATTTCGCGGCGCAAAGCCAAATCTTGGCGTAGAAAATCTCCAAGGGTTCGAATAATTGCGAGTAGCTCACTTCCACCTAGAGCCTTAGAGATTAATAGCGCTTGGAAAATCTGATCACTGCCGTGGTGGTGAAAGAGATCCTTTAACTCATTAATTGCCTCACCGATATCGCCATGTCGATACAGGGAGCTTCGGAACTCAATGAATGCTGGTCGCAGGATTTCAGGGCCACGAGTTGAAAGCCCGGCGAGTGATTCAGTTAATGAGAGGCCTGATTGAATCCCTGACATTAAGTGATCGATGACTTCAGGCCATGCTGCGATGAGCGCCGATTCATTATGCGAACTCTTACTGCGCAAGGTAGCGAAGGTTATTCCGGCGACGAGTGCGCCAAAGGCTAGTGCAATCGTTATCGCACTCGTTGCTAGATAAATGATTGCAATAGTCAGCGATGAAAATGCGGCGGTGCGGAGTTTAATCTTCACTGACGCCACCATGAGGCAAGAGGTGCACCGATCACAGCAAACTTGTCGGCATGTGGAAGTGTGCCGATTCCGCGGTCGTAGTCTTTTCCGTTCCAGATCCACAGAGTTTCAATCTCAGCGCGATCATTTTCATATCGCCCTGTGAGGGCAGATATCTCTTTGATGCGGCGCATTCCGCTTTGGTCAAGTGATACGTGCACGATTAAATCGAAGGCTGATGCAACCGTTGGAGCGATGAATTTGTGAGAGATATTTTCACCAGCTAAAAGCGGGAGCGTCTGCAGTTTGATGATGGCATCACGCGGAGAGTTAGCGTGGAGCGTACCCATACCAGGAAGGCCAGAGTTAAGTGCAATAAGAAGATCTAACGCCTCAGCTTCGCGAACTTCACCGATGATGATGCGTGATGGGCGCATACGCAATGACTCTTTAATTAAGCGACGTAGAGGGATCTCACCTTCACCCTGCAGATTTGCGCCGCGAGTTTGAAGTGCAACGACATCGGGCAGTTGTGGGCTAAGTTCAAATACCTCTTCAATTGTTACTACGCGCTCTGTGCGTGGGATTGCACCTGCTAGAGCGTTAAGCATTGTAGTTTTGCCGGCTTGGGTACCACCGCTGACTAAAATGTTTAATCCAGCACGTACAGAGTTTTTAAGCGCCGTTGCAATAAATGCGCTCATCACGCCGCGTTCGACTAAGTCATCGATACCTAAATTGCGCATCAAGTGCTTTCGAATGTTAACTGCCCAGTGTTGAGCTGTGATTTCAGGGATTGCAACATGTAAACGGCTGCCATCGGGCAGGCGCGCATCAACGAATGGATGCGAAAGATCTAAGCGTCGGCCACTCCACATCAGTGCGCGTTCAACGATATTGCGCACTTCCTCAGAGGTCAGCAGGAGGTTGGTTAACTCACTCTTGCCAGAGCGCGCAATAAATATACGCTCGGGAGAGTTAATCCAAATCTCTTCAATAGTTGGGTCGCTCATGAAGGGTGCGATTGCACCGAAGGTAATATCTATATCTAGGTCCATGTGGGAAACCTAGGTCTGCCACTGACAGTTACGGTCGTGCGCCAATCAATGCGTGGATAAAGGCGCCTTATCTAATCGATTAAGTAGCTCTAGCCCGCTCTCACCGCGGAGCGAAGTCACCATTGAGAGCGATATATGTAGCGTGTCATTGACCGAGAGTGATGGAGTTGAATGTAGGCGTGTGATCAACTGCTGCGCAGCGATTTCGCCATCGCTAATCAGAACCACACACTCATTAACACCTAAGCGGCCAATGCACTCCGAACTTCTGATTAAGGTGCGCAGCTCGCAGGAGAAGCGCAGGATATCTTCGGCACCTACTTGCTGCCTCTCTCCATCTACAATGCAAGGCGTGAAAGTAATTTTCACGACACTAAAACTTATCTGCGTACGCATTGAAAGGGCTACCTCGCGCCGTAACTGCTCATAGAAAAACGGTGGTGCGGCTAAATGTGTCTGTGAATCATGGATTCCATCGTGGGAAAAAAGTGGGCTATGCCCGCCCAAATGAGTTAATCTCTCCTCCATGACACAAGATCCTTCCAAAGCGGCAAAGGCCCGCGCAGTAGTGGCATCCCTACTCATTGCTGAAGCCGTTGTTATCGCAGCCCTTGGTGTGTGGTTACTTGTCTTAACTATCACCGCAGATAGTTTTGAATTTCTTCCACTTCTTGGAGTTCTATTATTTATTGCCATGGCAAGTGGTGGGTTAGCTGCGGCGGCGATTGGATATCGACGAGGAAAATACTTTGGTCGCGCCCCTGCAGTTCTTGCAAATTTAATCGCCCTCGGAGTTGTCTCCTATCAAGTGCAGGCATGCCTATGGATAGCTGCAGTTCCACTAGCCATACTCGCCGGCGCTACTTTGGGCGCTGCGCTGCGTGCGATTCCTGAGTAGCCCTGATTAGTTTTTTATCTCTCCTGTAGGCCAAATTTCCACTTAATGTGGCCTATCTCGCGCCGTAATGCGAGCCTTCACGCTTAGAGCATCTGGGTACTGCCGATAGGCTTATCTCAAATTCACGCCAAGAAGGAGCTCGCCAGTGTCGGCACAGGATTTTGGTGCAAATGATTGGCTCGTCGAAGAGATGTACGAGCATTATTTAGCAGACCCATTATCCGTTGATCCAGCCTGGGTTGAGTACTTTAAAAATAATAAGCCAGGTACTCCTGCATCGCCTTCTACTTCCAAACAAGCTTTGCAACCAGTCTCTAAAGGCGTTCCACCAGTTCCTAAGGCGCAGAAGCAAACTCCGCAGCCAGTAGCCTCGCCAGTTAGTGCACCTGTTGCATCAGCGCCCGTTGCACAAGCGCCCGTTGCACAAGCACCCGTTGCATCCGCACCCATTGCACAAGCGGCAACACCTCAACCAATTCTTCGAGTTACGGCAACACCTCAACCAACTCCTGCAGATCCAATAGTTAAGCCAGCTCCAGTGTTAATGACACCAAGTGCATCAACACTTGAACCAATCAGAGGTGTATCGGCCCGTGTTGTTGCAAGCATGGAGGCATCGCTTTCGGTTCCAACGGCAACATCTGTACGCGCAGTTGCAGCTAAGTTAATGATTGATAATCGAATCGTAATTAATAATCATATGAAGCGTGCACGCGGTGGAAAAGTCTCTTTCACTCACATCATCGCCTACGCAATGATTAAAGCGGTTCGTGCTATGCCAGAGATGAACTCATTCTTTGGCGAACTAGATGGAAAGCCTGCAGTTGGCCATCCTGAACACATCAACCTAGGTATTGCAATTGATTTAGCTAAGACCGATGGATCACGCCAGTTATTGGTGCCATCGGTAAAGGGCTGTGAATCTATGGATTTTGCGCAGTTCTGGGGCGCATATGAAGAGGTTATTAAAAAGGCGCGCCGTGGCTCATTAACTGTTGATGACTTTGCCGGAACAACTATGTCGATCACTAACCCAGGCACAATCGGCACCGTTCATTCAGTGCCACGACTTGTGCAAGGTCAAGGCTTAATTCTGGGTGTTGGAGCACTTGATTATCCAGCCGAGTTCCACGGTACGAGCGAGGAAACCCTTGCCAGAATGGCTATTAGCAAAGTCGTAACTCTTACAAGTACATACGATCACCGTGTAATTCAAGGTGCACAATCCGGTGATTTCCTGCGCCGCATGAATGATTATTTGTTAGGAACTGATGGCTTCTACGATGAAATCTTCGCAGCTCTTCGTATTCCATACGAGCCGATTCGATGGGCGATTGATTTTGAGTTTGGTAAAGATGAACAGATAAGTAAGACGGCGCGAGTTCAACAGCTAATTCAGGCTTATCGCACCTTTGGTCACTTAATGGCCGATATTGATCCGTTGGAATATCAGCAACGTTCACACCCAGATTTAGATGTTGTTACTCATGGACTAACACTGTGGGATCTTGATCGCGAATTTGCAACTGGCGGATTTGGCGGAGCGGCATTTATGCCACTGCGTAAGATTTTAGGAATCCTGCGGGATTCGTACTGTCGCACGGTGGGCGCTGAATATATGTATATTGAAAATCGCGAAGAGCGTCAGTGGTTACAGAACCATCTTGAAGTCGGCACACAAAGACTTGCGCCACAGGAAAATTTGCGGATTTTAGGTAAGCTCAATAGTGCCGAAGCCTTTGAGAGTTTCCTACAAACAAAGTTCGTAGGCCAAAAGCGCTTCTCACTCGAAGGCGGCGAATCTGTAATCCCATTACTCGATGCCGTTTTATCGAGTGCTGCAGATGAGGGTTTAGTTGAAGTCTGTATTGGAATGCCACACCGCGGGCGCTTAAATGTGCTGGCAAATATCGCAGGCAAATCACATGGCCAAATCTTTCAAGAGTTTCAGGGTCATTACGCTGATAATCAAGTGCATGGATCGGGAGATGTTAAGTATCACTTAGGTACTGAAGGCATCTTTACCTCACATGCAGGTTCAACTACGAAGATTTATCTAGCGGCCAATCCTTCACATCTTGAGGCAGTTAATCCAGTTCTAGAGGGCATCGTGCGGGCTAAGCAGGATAAGTTAAATATCAAAGGCGCCTACTCGGTCCTGCCGGTCTTGCTCCATGGCGATGCTTCATTTGCTGGCCAAGGTGTGAATGCTGAAGTACTACAGATGTCCCAACTTGCTGGCTATCGCACAGGTGGAACTATTCATATTGTCGTTAATAATCAAGTTGGTTTTACAACATCTCCGCAAGCAGCTCGTACATCTACATATTCCACGGATTTTGCAAAAATTATTCAGGCACCGGTTTTCCATGTCAATGGTGATGATCCCGAAGCATGTGTACGCGTTGCTCGCTTAGCCTTTGCGTATCGACAAGAGTTCAATAAAGATGTTGTCATCGATATGGTCTGTTACAGACGTCGCGGTCATAATGAAGGTGATGAACCAAGTTTTACTCAACCACTGATGTACAAGATGATCGATGCTAAGCGCTCAACTCGCACGCTATACATTGAGGCCCTCATTGGACGTGGTGACATCACCCCCGAACAGGCCGAAGAAGTTGCACGCGATTATCAGAGCCAGCTCGAAGCAGTGTATTCAGCGGTGAATAATTTAGAGGCCCACACAGATCCCAATTTTAAGGCACCTATTGCCCCTGGAGCCCACGAAATCGTTACCTCAATTAGTGAGAGCCTTGCGCGCGAAATCGCAGCTACACAGTCTGCTATTCCTGAAGGCTTTCACGTCCATCCTAAATTATTGCCACAGTTAGCCAAACGTGTTGAATCTCTTAACGATAATTCAATCGACTGGTCGACTGGTGAAATGCTCGCCTTTGGATCACTTCTCAAAGAGGATTACCCAATTCGACTGGCCGGTCAAGATGCGCGCCGTGGAACTTTTAGTAACCGTCACGCCGTGATTATTGATAAAGAAAATGGCAACGAGTGGACGCCGCTTCGTGCACTCAATAGCGATGAGAACCACTTCTTCGTAATCGATTCACTTCTTAGTGAATACGCGACAATGGGCTTTGAGTATGGTTACAGTGTTGAGCGCGAAGAGGCCCTAGTTCTGTGGGAGGGCCAGTTTGGCGACTTTGCTAATGGTGCCCAAACAATTATCGATGAATTTATCTCATCGGCTCTGCAAAAATGGGGTGAGCGTTCATCCTTAGTTCTTCTCCTTCCACATGGCTATGAGGGTCAAGGACCAGATCACTCATCGGCGCGCATTGAGCGCTTTTTGCAGATATGCGCTGAGCAAAACATGACAGTGGCCCAACCATCGACACCGGCCTCCTACTTCCACTTACTGCGCTGGCACGCAAAGAATCCAGCTCGCCGACCAATGGTTGTCTTTACTCCAAAATCAATGTTGCGTCTGAAAGCTGCAGCTTCAGCGCTCTCTGATTTCACTAGTGGATATTTCCGTCCCGTTATCTCAGATGATTCAGTTACGAATGCAACGCGCCTTATTTTCTGTTCGGGCAAGATTTATCATGACTTGGTTGCAGAGCGTACAAAGATTGGTGAAAGCTCAACAGCGATTGTTCGGGTAGAGCTTTTATACCCACTTCCAATCGATGAGATGATTGCTGAGGCTAATAAGCATCCAAAGGCTAACTTGCTCTGGGTTCAAGATGAGCCTGCTAATCAAGGTCCTTGGTCACACGTTGCACTTCGCACATCCGAGCAACATGGCGGTCATGGATTTGGCGATCGTGTTGTGCGGCGCATCTCACGCAGGGCAACGGCATCACCTGCAACTGGAAACCATCATCTGCACGAAGATGAACAAAAAGCCTTAATGCTCGAAGCCTTTACTCGTTAACCGAGATTTTTTCGATATCTAAATAAGACGCGCCCAACTATTTCACTTGGCGCAATCCATCCCCATGTGCGCGAATCAGTACTCTCGCTATTATCACCTTGAACCCAATAATTTCCAGCATGGAACTTTTGCACGCGTTTAACTAGAAAGATCCCTGGACGTTCTTCGCGCTCAACAACTACAACCTTGCTAATAAGGGAGTTTCCAGCCGCCTCTGAGTCAGGCACAGCATCTAGCCAACTAACTAATAGCCAGTCGCCATCACCGTATGCGGGAAGCATGGATTGGCCTGCGACCTTAACTGTGCCAAATTTGCTCATGGGCTGTAGTCTCGCACCATAAGCACTGCAAATCCATAAAACTTACAAGTGCTTAATAGGGGAGAAGAAAATGTTTGCACCAAAGATATCCGTATACGCACACTGTGATCTTCCATGCGGTGTTTACGATCCAGCCCAAGCCAAGATTGAGGCTCTGTCAGTAAAGGCTTGCATGGAAAAGTACGCAGCAAATACCGATGCAGATTTCCGTTCACGATCTGTAGCAATCAAGGAAGAGCGCTCGCATCAAGTAAAGGAGCATCTATGGGTGCTTTGGACCGATTACTTCAAGGCACCACACTTTGAGGCTTACCCACAGCTGCACTCACTATTTAATGATGCAACAAAGCTAGCTGGCGCTGCCGGCACGAAGGGCACTCAAGATGTTGCAGTTGCCGATAAGTTAATTGCAAAGATTGATGAGATCGCAGAGATTTTCTGGGCAACAAAGAAGGCGTAATTAGTTTACGTTAACTTATAAGTGATTGAGCGGCGGTACGTGCGAGGAAAGATACTCGCTCTACCGTCGCTCTTTTTATCATTGCAGCGGCAACTTGTCGCTCACCTTCATAAACTTCGCACTCAAAAGTTAACTCTCTATTTTCAATCTCAATACAACGTGAAGTTGCACGTAGCTCGGCAGAAATTTCAGCTGGGCTCAGTGAGATAATCTCAATGCTTATCGCAATAGTTGTCTCACCAGGCTCTAGATACTCATCTAATGAGATAACTGCAGCATGTTCCATCAAATTTATTAGATGAGATTGGGCAACAATAGGTAAATCTCCAACGCCCATAGCAACTGCGGTATCACCAGGACGTACTGTCATTACAGAAAATCCAACTGCGCCAATGATCTCTTCGGCCGGCTTCATCGCTTACTTCTCGTTCTCATCCTGTGAATCATTGAGAAAGCGAATCTCTTCTGTGTGTTCTATTGTAATTTCGCGATGCTCGACATTGCCAAATTCATCAATCTCAATTGAAATCTCAGTCATCGTGAACTCAGTTGTTACTCCAGTTGTAAATGCACCGCTCATCTGAGCGTGAATCTGTTGATAGATAGAGTCATGGAGCTCTTCGGGTGCCACTTCGCAACAGGTTCTGCGTAATACATCTTGAATCAAACTATGCATCTTCTTCTCATGTGCTAGCTCGGCGGTGCAGTTAGGGCACTCTGAGAGGTGAATTTCAATACTGTGCAGCATCGGCACTTCGCTGCCTTCCTCAAGCAAAAGAACAAAAGAGTTAAGGATCTGATTACAAGGCAATGCTTCGTTCTGGCTCATGAATCCTCCTCATTGGCGGCATCATTTGCCTTAGCGGTCTTAGAGCCTTGAGGGGTTTTGACCGAATAGCCAAGATCCTTTGCATACTCAGTTAACCGCTCGCGCAGTTGTTTTCTTCCCCGATGCAGACGTGACATCACGGTGCCAGCAGGGACTCCAACTATTTCAGCGATCTCTTTATATGAAAAGCCTTCAACGTCGGCCAAATAAACGGCGATACGAAACTCTTCTGGAATCTCATGTAACGCCCGCTTTATATCGCTATCGGGGAGATTTTCTAAAGCCTCAACCTCTG
>CAEZWP010000018.1_pt1 | contig 16898 bp, 12 predicted proteins | sample 7265021 | NCBI WGS metagenome assembly CAEZWP01 (sample SAMEA6813885, study PRJEB35770) | uncultured Actinomycetes bacterium | biome: Freshwater; feature: Freshwater reservoir; material: water | place: Czech Republic | collected 2015-11-04 | depth 0.5m m | reverse complement strand
CTGCTGCTGCATACATCAGCGCACCAAGTGCTTGTGAAAGAGTAGAGACTTTTTCGGTATCGCTCTTAATGGTTTCGAAGTTAGCACCACCGAGTGATGTCTTAAGTTCAGCAAGCGCTGCCTCGACTTCGTTCTTCTTATCGAGTGCTTCACCTTCTGTGAACTTATCTGCGTTATCTGCGATGAACTTCTCTGTCTGATAGACAAGTGAGTCTCCGGTGTTACGGATCTCTGCTTCTTCCTTACGCTTCTTATCTTCTTCAGCGTGAGCTTCGGCATCTGCCATCATGCGATCGATTTCATCCTTTGAAAGTGCTGAGCCACCACTGATTGTGACGCTCTGCTCTTTTCCGGTTGCGAGATCTTTCGCAGAAACGTGAACGATTCCGTTGGCATCGATATCAAATGTGACCTCAACCTGTGGAATTCCACGTGGTGCTGGTGCGATACCTGATAGTTCGAACATGCCTAATTTCTTGTTGTAGGCAGCCATTTCGCGCTCACCCTGGTAGACCTGAATCTGTACAGCAGGCTGATTGTCATCGGCTGTTGTAAAGATTTCGCTGCGCTTTGTAGGGATCGTTGTGTTGCGCTCGATCATGCGTGTCATTACCCCACCTTTGGTTTCGATACCAAGAGTTAACGGTGTGACATCGAGAAGAAGAACATCTTTCACTTCACCCTTAAGAACACCTGCCTGAAGAGATGCACCAACGGCAACAACTTCATCAGGGTTTACGCCCTTATTTGGCTCTTTGCCACCGGTTAACTCTTTGACAAGATCAACGACTGCTGGCATACGAGTTGATCCACCAACTAGTACAACGCTTTGAATCTTGCTAATTGGAATCCCAGCATCTTTTAACACTGCTTGGAAAGGCTTCTTACAACGGTCAAGTAGCGATCCAGTTAACTGTTGGAACTGTGCGCGCGTAATTGTCTCATCCATGAACAGTGGATTCTTTTCAGCATCTACTGTGATGTATGGCAGGTTGATTGATGCAGATTGTGAAGATGAGAGTTCAATCTTCGCTTTCTCTGCAGCTTCACGGATACGTTGCATCGCCATCTTATCTTTTGTTAAATCGATTCCATTTTGTGAACCAAAGTTTTGAACCAAGAAATCAACGAGTGCTTGATCCCAGTCATCTCCACCTAAGTGGTTATCGCCATTAGTTGCCTTGACTTCAACAACGCCATCACCGATTTCAAGAAGTGATACGTCGAAAGTTCCGCCGCCCAAGTCAAAGACGAGAATCGTCTGCTCTTGATCGGCCTTATCTAACCCGTATGCGAGCGCAGCAGCTGTTGGCTCATTGATGATGCGCAGAACGTTTAAGCCTGCAATCTCCCCGGCCTCTTTCGTTGCTTGGCGCTGTGCATCATTAAAATATGCAGGCACAGTAATAACAGCATCCGTTACCGTCTCACCTAAGTAAGCCTCTGCATCGCGCTTTAATTTCTGCAATACACGGGCTGAGATCTCTTGTGATGTGTACTTCTTGCCATCGATATCGATCGACCAGTCTGTGCCCATGTGGCGCTTAACTGAACGGATCGTACGATCGACGTTGGTGACCGATTGGCGCTTAGCCACCTCACCGACGAGGACCTCTCCATTTTTAGCGAAGGCCACAATCGACGGTGTCGTGCGGGCGCCTTCAGCATTGGCGATAACGGTCGCTTCGCCACCCTCTAGGACCGATACGCAACTATTTGTTGTTCCAAGGTCGATTCCAACTGCTCTAGCCATTTTTTACGCTCCTTTTATCTCACTCGAGCCTGGGGTAGGGTCGAGGCCTGCTTCAAACCTGAGCCCATCCTACCCGAAAGGTTGAGTCGATACGACTCAGGTCTGTTGATTATGTAAACCTAGAGGGTGTGGGGTTTATTCCCGCTCCCCGTCTACCCTCTGCATATGAATCTCCTTTACGTAGTTATCGCCTATGGAATCACCGTTGTAGCCCTTGCTCTTATGGCGGTGCGCACCCGGGCGTTAATAGGTATCTATAAAAAAGGGCAGCCAGATCCAACGCGAAGCAACGATCGTGGAAAGCGTCTGCGAATGGCCGCTGGAGAGATTTTTGGCCATACCAAGATGTTTAACTTCACCATCGTAGGTTTTGCGCACTGGTTTGTCATGATTGGTTTTGTTGCACTTCTTGGAACTTTAGTAACGGCCTACGGCCAATTAATTACTCCAGAGTTCACACTTCCATTTATTGGTCATCTGTGGCCTTACGAATATTTCACTGAGCTAATTGCTTGGGCAACTGGTGTTGGAATTGTTGCCTTAATTGGTATTCGCCAAGTAACACGTATTGTTAAGAAGGGGCGCACGTCGCGCTTTTATGGTTCTGGGATGGTTAAGGGCTATTACGTTGAGGCCACGATTCTTGTCATTATTTTCTGTGTGCTCGCCCTGCGTGGTTTAGAGGGTGCGTTATCAGATGAGGTTGCTTGGAACCGGCACTATGTAACAACATGGTTTATCGCATCAATCTTTAAATCATGGAGCTTAGGACAACTTATTTCGACTGTTCAATTAGTCGCAACAATTAAAATCATTGTTTCAATGGCTTGGTTTATTGTTATCGCAAGTAACTTAACAATGGGTGTTGCATGGCACCGATTCTTAGCACCGTTTAATATCTACTTCCGCCGCAACGCCGATGGCAAGTCATCACTTGGGCCATTGCCTGCAATGCTCTCACACGGTGAGGTTATTAACTTTGAAGATCCAAAGGATGATGATGTCTTTGGACTTGGTACTCGCGCCGATATAACCTGGAAGGGTTTGTTGGATATGAGTTCGTGCACCGAGTGCGGTCGCTGCCAATCGCAGTGCCCTGCCTGGCATACTGATAAGCCGCTCTCGCCAAAGCTTCTCATTATGGCCATGCGTGATCACGCCTTCGCTAAAACCGTTGAAAATGAGGCTATGGCAGGCGTTGGTGCACCTATTTCACTCGATGTTTTGTGGTCATGCACGACCTGTGGTGCCTGTGTTAATGAATGCCCAATCGATATCGAACATATCGATCACATCGTTAATATGCGCCGCTTCCAAGTTTTAGTTGAGTCAAACTTTCCTAGCGAACTCGGTGGAACTTTCCGTAACTTAGAACAAACAGGTAATCCTTGGGGTGCAAATAAAAATGACCGTGAGGCTTGGATAGCCGAGTGTGACTTCCCGGTTCGTGTCGTTGAAGGAACTCTTCCCGATGAGGTCGAGTACTTGTTCTGGGTTGGATGCGCGGGTGCTTATGACGAGCGTGCTAAAAAGACTACTAAGGCAGTTGCTGAACTTTTACATATGGCCGGTGTTAACTTCGCAGTTCTTGGCAAGAAAGAGACATGCACGGGAGATCCTGCACGCCGTGCCGGCAATGAATTTCTCTATCAGATTTTAGCCGCTGAAAACATTGAGACATTTAAAGAGGTCTTTGCTGGGCGCAGCAAAGGAACAAAGAAGGTTGTTGTTACCTGCCCGCACTGCTTTACAACTATCGGTCGCGATTATGCCCAAAGTGGTTTTGAGTTAGAGATGCTTCACCATACGCAGTTACTCAATCAATTACTTCGTGATAAAAAATTGCTACCAATAAAGATGAGTCATACTGCTATGACTTATCATGATCCTTGTTACTTGGGCCGTCACAATGAGATTTACCAACCCCCTCGTGAATTACTTGAAGCGACGGGTGCCGAAATCTCTGAGATGCCACGCAATAAAGAGCGCTCATTTTGTTGTGGCGCCGGCGGCGGCCGCATGTGGATGGAAGAGAAATTAGGCACTCAGATCAACCTCAACCGCGTCGATGAGGCGATTGCAACGGGTGCTAAAGAGTTAGCCGTTGCCTGTCCCTTCTGCCGTGTTATGACCAGCGATGGCATGACTGCTAGAGCCTCTGATGTTGAGGTCTTAGACGTGGCTCAGGTTCTATTGCGCTCAGTTAAAGAGTAAGACAGCCAATACCCCTCGGGTTTTCGATCATTTCTCAGGAAACTCTCAGCCCATGGGAGCATTGTGTAGCCATGACAACAACAGCGCAAAAGACAGTGCAACGAATCCTCGTCGTCGATGACGAGTCAAGTATTAGCGAGCTCATCTCTACAAGCCTTCGCTTTGTAGGCTTTGACGTGCGCACCGCGGCAAATGGCGCACAGGCCTTAGCAATGGCAGAAGAGTTCCGGCCACATGCAATGGTTTTAGATGTCATGTTGCCAGATTTAGATGGCTTTGAAGTATGTAAAGCGATTCGTAACGAGGGCGTTACAACCGGCGTACTTTTCCTAACCGCTAAAGATGGCATGGAGGATAAAGTTAAGGGTTTAACTCTTGGCGGTGATGATTACATGACTAAACCATTTTCTCTTGAAGAATTGGTAGCACGATTGCGCGCATTACTGCGTCGTACTGGTGTGACTGAGATTGAGATCGACGATGAGAAGATGCGCTTTGCAGATCTGGAGTTAGATGAGGCAACTCATGAGGTTCGCCGTGGTGGAAACATGCTTGACTTGTCTCCAACAGAGTTTGCATTAATTCGATATTTAATTATCAATGCCGACCGTGTTGTCTCTAAATCACAGATATTAGATCATGTGTGGCAGTACGACTTTCGTGGAGATGCTGGAATTGTAGAGACATATATTTCTTATCTTCGTAAAAAAATCGATGCCTTTGACCCACCACTCATCCATACGGTGCGTGGCGTCGGGTACCGCTTGCGGATACCGCCTAAGTAAAGATGAAATCACCGCTTCGCAACTGGTCATTACGTAACCGTTTAACGGTTGGCGTGCTTGTGCTATCTGCAATCGGTTTTATTGGTGCAGGCTTTACTGCTCAGTTTTCGCTAAAAAGCTACTTAATCGGGCAAATAGATGAACAACTCAACAGTGTGATTGGCGGTACCACTAATCGTGTTAACGCCGCTGGAATTGTCAACGATGAGGAGACCAATCCTCAACATAGCGAAGCCGATGAAGGTAATCAAAAGGCTAGCCCAACTCCTGTTACCCCACTGAATAGGGTGCCATCATCTATCTCTGTCACTGTTTTAGATCCATATGGCAATCTAGTCGGCGGTATTGGTGGCGATTTAAATACCAATAGGATTTCAGATTATGTAAAGGGTTTACTCCCGGCCCAAGTGGTGAATTTTGGCGACAAACCTTTTACCGTTGAGGCGCCAGGTGCGGATTTTCGAGTCATTGTTCGCGTGCTGCCATCTTCGGCAGGATCTGTAATTGTCGCCCAGTCACTTAATGACTTTGAGAAAACAACCCATCGTTTAACAGAGGTTTTTCTTTTTATTGGACTTATAGTTTTACTGCTCATCGCTATCGCGGCTCGACAAGTAATCAAGATTGGTATGAAGCCACTCGAAGATGTTGAAGTAACGGCCGAGCGAATCGCTGCCGGTGACTTGTCCGCCCGCCTAGAAAACTTCGAGCCGAATTCCGAGGTTGGGCGATTAAGTAGTGCGCTCAACACAATGCTTGGCCGTATTGAAGAGTCTTTTGCTGTGCGCAAAGAGAGTGAAGAAAAACTGCGGCGATTTGTTGCCGATGCAAGCCATGAGCTTCGAACACCTTTAACTGCAATCCGCGGCTTTGCCGAGCTTCATCGTCAAGGCGCTGTGCCTGATGGTGAGAAAACTAAAGAGTTAATCGGGCGAATTGAAAAAGAGTCCGTGCGAATGGGCGCTCTAGTAGAAGATCTCTTACTACTTGCCCGACTTGATCAATCACGTGAAATGGAGCTCAAACCCGTTGATCTGCTCCATGTGATTAAGGAAACGGTTGCATCAGCGATCGCCGCAGGACCTGAGCATCCAATTACTGTTGAAGTACCAAGTGAGTTGTACACCCTTGGTGATTCGGATCGGATCTATCAGGTCTTTACAAACTTGCTTGCTAACGCCCGCACCCATACACCTACCGGGACGGCGATCACTATTACTGCTCGTGCCGAAGATGATGGCGCCTATATAACATTGGCCGATAACGGCCCAGGATTAAGCGAGCCCGATCAGAAAAAGATTTTCGAGCGTTTTTTCCGCGCCGATCCCTCGCGCCAGAGAAATGGTAATGAGGGTAGCGGGCTTGGTTTATCTATTGTTGATGCCGTGATGGCGGCACATGGTGGAAAAGTTGGTGTTGTTTCAAAGCCGGGTAATGGAACAGCTTTTACTCTTTTTTTCCCACATACAAAAAATTAGTTAAGCGATTCCATAGCTTTTAGTACGGCGATTCGCTCGGCGATCGGTGGATGTGTTGAGAAAAGACGTGAGACGGCCTTGCCATCTAGCGGTGATTCAATCCAGATATGTGCAACCGATGTCGATTTTTGTTGGACAACGGTTGAGTCTCGCTCTAAGACCTCTAGCGCACTTCGGAGTCCTGCAGGGTTGCGTGTAAAGGCAACTGCAGTTGCATCGGCTAAGGATTCGCGTTTGCGTGAGATTGCAGATTTTAAAAGGATCGCCGCAAGTGGAGCCAAGATAAGAATAAGAAGTGAGACGACGAGCAGGATTGGATTGCCGTTGTTATCACGATCGCGGCGTCCGCCGCCAAAGAACATCATTCGAGTTAACATGTCACTAAGAATTGCAATCGCACCAGCTGTCGTTGCAGCTACTGCAGATACCAAAGTATCTCGGTTTGCAACATGTGCTAGCTCGTGTGCAATAACACCCTGCAGTTGATCTCGATCCATTGCATCTAAAATCCCTGTGGTAAAGGCGATGAGCGCGTGCTCAGGGTTGCGGCCAGTTGCAAAAGCATTAGGCGCGCTATCGACAACGATTGCAACCTTTGGCATCGGCAGTCCACTTGCAATTATTACCTCTTGAATGAGAGCAAAGAGTTTTGGATTATCGGACTCTTGAATTAACTTAGCCCCAGTCATTGTTATGACTAACTTATCGGCCCCGTAGTACGAGCCCCAAACTGAAATCATCGCAATACCAACTGCTATTGGGACTATGCCGGCAGTAGATGTGCCAAAGTATGTAAGGGCTGCGTAGACAACGAGCCAGACCAGTACGGCCATGCCAACCAGTAAGCCGATTGTTTTACGCTTATTTGCCGCCTGTTGTGTTCTAAAGTTCATTGATATTAAAAGGTAACTTTTGGAGCGTTGCGATCTTGTGGATCTTCAACCTCATAAAACTCGCGCTCTGTGACCTTTGCAAAGCCGGCAAAGAAGTTGGTGGGTACTGTCTTTACAGCGGTATTGAGCGAGCGCACATTGTCGTTATAGAACTGGCGGCTAAATGCAACTTTGTTTTCAGTTGTTGCAAGCTCATCTTGTAGGGATAAAAAATTTGCCGATGCCTTTAAATCTGGATATGCCTCGGCAACTGCAAGTAATCCACGTAGCGCCTGTGTAAGCATTCCATCGGCAGCTGCAACATCGGCCACACTTGATGCACTCGTTGCTTTTGCGCGAGCAGTAACAACTGCATCGAAAGTTGACTGTTCGTGCTTGGCATATCCCTTAACGCTTTCAACTAAGTTAGGGATTAAATCTGCACGTCTCTTTAACTGAACCTCGATCTGGGCCCATGCCTCATTGACACTAATGTTAAGGCGAATTAGTCGGTTATATTGGGCGATGAAAAATAGGACGATAAGAGCGATGAGACCAAGTACGACGATTGTTTTCATATCTAATTAAACCGCCTTTTAGGCCGATTCATTCCTGCGGATTTACTGAATCTTTGATTTATGGAAGTTTAAGAATGAGCGGCTAGCCGTTGGTCCGCGCTGACCCTGATATCTAGAGCCATATTTTTCGCTGCCATAAGGGTGTTCGGCAGGAGATGAGAGTTTGATGAGACAGAGTTGACCGATCTTCATGCCCGGAAATAACTTCACGGGTAGGTTGGCAACGTTTGAAAGCTCCAGGGTGATGTGACCGCTAAAGCCAGGGTCGATAAAGCCTGCCGTTGAGTGAGTGAGTAAGCCAAGGCGACCCAATGAGGATTTACCCTCCAGGCGCCCTGCTATGTCATCGGGCAGAGTAATTACTTCGTAGGTGCTGGCTAAAACAAACTCGCCTGGGTGCAAGATAAATGGCTCGTCGCCCTCGGCGATAACTTCACGGGTTAGATCTGGCTGTTCGATCGATGGATCGATCACGCTGTATCTGTGGTTTTCAAAGACACGGAAGAACTTATCCAAGCGCACATCGACCGAGGAGGGTTGAATCATGGACTCGGTAAAGGGCTCACAGCCCACCCGGCCAGCGGCGATTTCGGCGCGGATATCGCGATCACTTAGTAGCACGCGCAGAACCCTATCCCGTTCTAGCGCCTACGCGGGGCAGGCTTGCATAAGTTACTGGCGGGTAGCATTATTTGCCCATGAGCCATTACACAGCCAATCTGCGCGATATCGAATTCTGCCTCTTTGATCTTCTAGAGCGCGAGAAAATACTCGGAACCTCTGTCTATGCCGATATTGATCGCGAGACTGCAATGGGGATGTTGGAAGAGGTAAAGCGTCTTGCCGAAAATGACTTCTCGGCCAGTTTTGTTGAAGGCGATCGTGTTGGAACAACATTTAACAAAGCAACGGGTGATGTGACTGTGCCGGAGTCTTTTGCAAAGTCTTACCGCGCCTGGATGGATAACGAGTGGTGGCGCATTGATGCACCTGTCGAGCTCGGTGGGACAAAAATCCCTCAGTCGATTCGCTGGGCAATCGCTGAAATGGTTTTGGGTTCAAACCCTGGTGTGCACTTATATGCATCAGGTACAGCCTTTGCCCATGTTGCATATTACTTAGGAAATGAGCAGCAGAAAAAGATAGCGAAGTTTATGGTCGATAAAGAGTGGGGCGCGACCATGCAGTTAACTGAACCCGATGCCGGATCTGATGTTGGTGCTGGGCGCAGCAAAGCAGTAGAGCAGGCCGATGGAACTTGGCACATTACTGGCACAAAACGTTTTATTACTTCTGGGGATGCAGCAAACATCTACCCCAATGTCATGCACTTTGTTTTGGCGCGCCGTGAAGGTGGAGGAGCTGGCACTAAGGGCTTATCGCTATTTTTAATTCCGAAGACTATGTTTGATTTAGAGACTGGCGAGCTTGGAAAGCGAAATGGCGTATATGTAACTAATGTTGAAAAGAAGATGGGCTTAAATATTTCGGCGACGTGTGAAATAAACTTAGGTGAACATGAGCCCGCTGTCGGATATTTATTGGGCGATGTCCATCAAGGTATTGCACAGATGTTTAAGGTCATTGAGTTCGCTCGCATGATGGTTGGTACTAAAGCGATTGCAACTTTATCTGCCGGCTACCAACAGGCTCTGAGCTATGCCAAGGTACGTGTGCAGGGCGGTGATATGAAGGTAATGAACGATAAGGCCAGCCCACGTGTCACGATTATTCATCACCCTGATGTGCGCCGATCGTTAATGGTCCAAAAGTCGTACTCCGAAGGCATGCGCGCCCTTGTTCTCTACACTGCCTCGATTCAAGATGAGGTTGAGTTGGCTGAAAAGGCGGGAGATACCGATCTTCTTGCCGACATGATTGCACGCAATGATTTACTACTCCCGGTTGTTAAGGGTTATGGCTCAGAAAAATCCTGGACATTACTCGGTACCGAATCACTTCAGACATTTGGTGGCTCTGGTTTCACTCAGGATTGGCCGATTGAACAGTACGTGCGCGATGCAAAGATCGATACTTTGTATGAAGGCACAACTGCGATTCAAGGTCTGGACTTTTTCTTCCGCAAGATTGTAAAAGATGGCGGGCGTGCAATTGGTCTACTTGGAAAAGAGATTCAAAAATTTGCTGAATCTGGTGGTGCAAATCCACAGGAGAAGGCGGCACTCTTTACCGCCCTTGGCAATCTCAATGGAATCATCTCTGTGTTGGTCACTCGGGCGATAGAGTCACAGGAAAATCCAGAGAAGATTTATAACGTTGGTCTTCACACAACTCGCGCCTTAATGGCTGTTGGTGACATCATCACCGCATGGTTATTGATTCGCCAAGCTGACATTGCTACAGAGAAGCTTCCTGCCGCTGGTAAAGATGCAGATTTCTACACTGGCAAGATCGCATCGGCGAAGTTCTTTGTCGCTAACTTCTTGCCACAAATCGCCGCCGATCGAGCAATCATTGAGGCTGGCGATGGTGCGATCATGAATATTCCAGAAAGCGCCTTTTAAACCACTACGCTGGCCCGATGTGGTCTAGACGCAAAGGTGAAATTCTCGCGCTAATTGGCGCCGTCGGCTTTGCATTCAATGGCGTCGTGGCCAAATTGCTCTTAACTAGCGGGCTCTCCTCATTGCAGTTAACACAAGTGCGCTGCGGTGGCGCTTTTCTAGTACTTGGGACATATGTTTTTCTGCGCTACCGACACAAGTTCCGCACAACCAAAAAAGAGCTCCCGTGGCTGATTGCCTACGGCCTAGTTGGTTTCTTAGCCGTACAGATTTTTTACTTTATTGCTATCTCTCGCATGCACGTAAGTATCGGCCTGATAATCGAGTTCACGGCTCCCATTTGGATCTTGTTCTGGCTGCGCTATGTAATGAAAAAACATGTTCCCTCCCAAATGTGGATCGCAATCTCAATGGCCTTTAGTGGGCTGCTTTTAATAGCGCAAGTGTGGAAGGGCCAAACACTCGACCCAATCGGCGTAATCGCCGCACTTGTCGACGCTGTTGCCTTAGCTATTTATTTCTTATTAGGAGAGAAGCTAGGTAAAACGCGAGATGCCGAATCACTCTCGGTTTATGGTTTTGCTTTTGCCACTTTAGGTTTGCTTATTGCTCTACCTATCTGGAACTACCCATTTGAAATTTTCACGCAGTCGATTAATCTGCAGGGTCGCTTTATCGCTCACGATCTGCCGGGTTGGGTGCTTATTGCCTGGCTAATTACATTGGGAACAATTGCGCCATATATATTCGTGATAAATGGTATTAAATTATTATCGGCATCAACGAGCAGTGTAATTGGAATGGCCGAGCCGGTTTTAGCTGGAATCTTTGCATGGTGGCTACTGTTTGAACGATGGAATTTTATTCAATTAGTCGGTGGGGTAGTTGTTCTGATTGGAATTATTCTGGCCGATAAGGCCCGTTCAGCTACGCATTAACTATTAGTTACGCCCCAAAAGTATTATCGTCGGGTGCTGCTGCCTCACGCTGTTGTGTCCAGTCGGTGCCCGCTCCTGGGTTTTGTGGCATATCGAAGAAGCGCGCGTAGTGCAGTTGTGCGGCAACGGTAATTGTGCGTGTTGGTCCGTTACGGTGCTTAGCAACGATTAGATCGGCCTCACCTGTACGGTTTTGTTGATCATACATATCATCGCGATGGAGCAAGATAACAACGTCGGCATCTTGTTCGATAGAGCCTGATTCACGCAAGTCAGAGAGCATTGGTTTTTTATCGCTGCGCTGTTCTGGAGAGCGGTTGAGCTGTGAGATAGCAACAACTGGAATATTTAACTCTTTAGCCATTAACTTTAAGTGGCGTGAGAACTCAGAGACCTCTTGCTGGCGGTTTTCAACTTTCTTACCTGAAGACATCAACTGTAGGTAGTCGATAACGATGAGTTTGAGATTATGTCGCTGTTTCAAGCGACGGGCCTTAGCACGAATCTCCATCATGGATAGGTTGGGCGAATCATCGATAAATAACGGTGCCTCTGAGATCTCACCCATGCGCCGTGCAAGGCGTGACCACTCATCATCGGATAACGTACCTGCACGAATATTGTTAAGGCCAACGCGAGCTTCGGCCGACAACATACGCATAGTGATTTCAGACTTCGACATTTCAAGAGAGAAGATAACCGAAGTTAAACCATTTGCAATTGATGCATGGCGAGCGATATCTAAACCAAGTGTTGACTTACCCATTGCAGGACGGGCGGCAAGAATAATCATGTTACCTGGATGGAAACCATGAGTAAGCGCATCGAGATCTTTAAAGCCAGTCTTAACGCCTTCAACACCAATACCTTTAGAGATCGCCTCAATCTCATCGAGTGCCTGTGGCAACAACGTTGATAGTTGAACGTAGTCTTCAGATGAGCGGCGTTCGGTAACTGCATAGACCTCGGCCTGTGCTTGATCGACCATGTCATCGACTTCACCCTCGGATGTATAACCGAGTTGAACAATCTTTGTACCGGCCTCAACTAAGCGACGCATAATCGCATGCTCGCGAACAATCTTTGCGTAGTACCCGGCATTTGCAGCTGTTGGTACCGATGAGATTAATGTGTGTAGATATGGCGCGCCACCTGCGCGAGCGATATCTCCACGCTTTGAAAGCTCAGCTGAAACTGTTACTGCATCGGCAGGTTCGCCGCGGCCATATAAATCAATAATTGCATCGTAAATTAACTCGTGTGCTGGACGATAAAAATCGCGATCACGAATAATTTCGATGACATCGGCAATTGCATCTTTCGATAACAACATTCCACCGAGGACTGATTGTTCGGCGATTAAATCCTGTGGTGGTGTGCGCTCAAACTCTGCGCCAACGGATGAAAGGTTGAGATCACGAGATGATCTATTACTGGGAAGCTCTGCGATGCTCACGCGTATAACCTCCCATGTGCCACTGACAGTTACGATTTGTTATGCGTAACTTAGGCGTGCGCCCCTACCGCAGGCGAGAAAGCTTGCGGGGTGGTGGGGATAAGGTGTGGATAAGTAGGTGGATAAGGCCGGTTTTCTGTGTAGAAAGGGGTGGATAGCCTGTGGGTAAAACCACTGGGTTAGCCCATTTGGGATGAGAAAGTGCAGGTCAGAGGCGATTTCTATACACACAGGCCTGTGTAGAAAAGTAATTTTGGCAATCTTAAAGCGTGAGATTTACGAACGGATCCGCTCATTAAGAGGATCAAAGAGCGGCTCTGCTGCAATAACACCGCTAGACCACAGACCAAAGAGCTCAACATCAACCGTTGTTCCTGGCTCAGTGTGCTCGATGGGTAGATAGGCGTATGCAATCGCTTTATTGATTGTGTAGCCCTGGCCACCAGATTTAACGCGGCCAACTATTTTATTATCGATTCGAATCGGTTCAGAGCCAAATGGAACCGACGTGATCTCATCAAAGGTAATTGCCACGAGCTTTCTACTCTGGTTCTCTTTAGCGTTTATCGCAGCAGCTTTGCCATGGAAGTCTTCCTTTTTAAAAGAGAGTGCAAAGCCAAGACCGGCCTCAAAAGGATTAGTCTCGGTATTAATCTCTCCTGCCCAGGCGCGATAACCTTTTTCAAGACGTAAGGATTCAATAGCGCGATAGCCGCAAGGGATTAGACCTAAATCTTTTCCTGCATCAACCAACGCCTCCCATAGCGCCAATCCATTAGCGATGGGTGCATATAACTCCCACCCTAATTCGCCAACATATGTAATTCGGGTTGCACGAACTTTTATCCCCGCTAAATCAATCTCTCGAGAGTTCATGAATGGAAATGCAGTATGGCTCAAATCGCTATCGGTTAGTGCTTGTAGAATTACACGCGAGTTCGGCCCCATGATTGCAAAACAGGTTAGTTCACGAGTGATGTTTGTAATCTCTACACCGTCAAAGTTAAATTCCCGTCTTATTTTTTCTAGCCAACCAAAGTCGTGTGTAGCGAAGGCTGTGCCAGTAACAATCATGAACTCGTTCTCGCCAGTCTGTGTAACGGTGTAATCGGATTCGATTCCGGCCTTTGAATTGAGTGCCTGGGTATAAACAGTCTTGCCTACACCTTTAACAACGTTGTTTGCACAAACATAGTTTAAAAACTCAGCTGCTCGCGCACCGCTAATACGGGCCTTAGCAAAAGATGATTCATCAAATAAGCCAGCTGCGCTGCGCGTTGCATGGTGTTCGATCTGCACAGCTGATGACCAGAGTTTTCCGAGCCAACCCTTAGGTCGTAGCCCTTCATCTCCCTTGTTGTTGGCGTAGTAATTAACCCGCTCCCACGAGGCTTTTTCACCAAAAGCTGCCCCCTGGGCCTTGTGCCACTCATATGCCGGAGATACAAACTTTGGTCGTGCGCTGGCGCGTTCTTCACCTGGATAGTGAATATCGTAATACTGCTCGTAGTTTTCAGTGATGCGCTTCAAAGTAAAGTCAGGGGATTCATAGGATGCACCGAAGCGCTTAATATCCATATGCCACAAATCCATTGTTGGCTCACCTGCAACGATCCATTCGGCAACGACTTTGCCGATTCCGCCAGCACCTGCGATGCCGTGTGCACAAAAACCTGCCGCTACATAAAAGCCCCCGACAGATGTTTCACCTAAACAGAACTCGTTATCGGGGGTAAAGCCTTCGGGGCCATTAATAAAGTTTTTAATTCCGACCTCTGCCATCTTTGGTACGCGTTTTTGTGAAGCTTCGGCGATATCGTAAAAGCGATCCCAGTCATCGGGTAGCAGCATCGAGTTAAAGTCTGAAGGGATATTATCGATACTGTTGTAATCGGCCGACCACGCCTTTGAATTTCGCTCATACCCGCCCATTAATAGACCCGATACCTCTTGGCGAAAGTAGATTAAATTATCGGGATCGCGCAGTGATGGCAAAAATGGAGCGTCGGCTTCCATAAAGTTATCGGTAATTAAATATTGATGACTCATCGGCACAATAGGTATACGAACATCCACCATGCGTCCAATTTGTGGGGCATACATTCCGCCGCAGTTAACAACTATTTCGCATTCGATCTCGCCCTTATCCGTAATAACACTACTTACTCGTCCATTAGTTGTCTTAATCTCTAATACACGGGTATGTGTAAATATCTGCACACCGTTTTTGCGCGCACCTGCTGCCAGCGCCATTGCTAGCTGTGATGGATCAACTTGACCATCCGATGCCATGTAGCAGGCGCCAACCACGCCCTCTAGATCAATGTAGGGAAATAAGTTTTGTGCCTCTTTTGGTGAGATCTCGTGTAAATCAAGGCCAAATGTCTTGGCCCAGCCGATCTGGCGGCGAATTTCCTGCATACGCTCAGGTGTTGACGCCAATTTAATGCTGCCGCACTCGCGCCAACTAGGAGGTGTCTGCGTTGCTTGAAGTTTTCGATAGAGATCTACGGAGTGCATATTCATGAGAGTCAGCGTTGGATCTGCCCGAAGTTGACCAACTAATCCGGCGCTATGAAAGGTCGAACCGCTTGTTAACTCGTTGCGATCTAGAAGAATGACATCTTTTTCGCCCAGCTCTGCCAAGTGATAGGCCACTGATGTTCCGCCAACACCGCCGCCAATAATGATGATTTTTGCTCTCGTTGGGACTACTGACACGGACACGCGTGAAATGTATCCTGAACGGGTGAGTGATGCCAGTGCACTAGAGCGTGAGTTCGCTCAACTATTTAACAAGGTGGAGCGCCTTCGTCCTCGAACATCGATTACTGAACTATCGGGTGGTTTAACTAATCGAAACTTCCTCGTCCAAACACCAGATGAGAAATACGTCGCGCGCGTTTCCAGTAACTCATCCTCGCTTTTATCCATCGATCGAGGCTCTGAGTTTATAAACTCAACGATTGCCGGCAAAGGCAAGGTCGGCGCAGAGGTTTTAGATTACTTACCTGGTGAGGGTCTATTGCTTATCTCTTACATTAAGGGAAAGACTTACGGCGCTGAAGATGTCGCTGCAAATTTAAGCCGTATCGCGACCAGCCTGCGTGCTTTGCATGCACTGGATTCTTTCGACCACGAGTTTAATATGTTTACTACACAAAAGAACTATCAAAAGATTGTGCAAGAACAGGGCTTTCGATTACCTGAGGGCTATTTAGATTTTGGCTCTAAGGTAGATGAGATTAAGAGAGCTATGTCGGTTTTATTTGAAGGCCTTGTCCCTTGTAATAATGATTTACTGCCTGGAAACTTCATCGATGATGGTCAGAAGATTTGGTTGATCGACTATGAATACTCAGGCAATAACGATGCCTGCTTCGAGATTGGTAATGTGTGGGCCGAAGCGTTTTTACCGATCGATGCGCTAGAAGAGTTAGTGAGCGCCTATTACGGGGAATACCGTCCCGATAAAGTTGCACGTGCATGGTTATGGGCGTTGATGGCAAAGTATGGGTGGACGCTATGGGCATCGATTCAATCATCGGTCTCAGATCTCGACTTTGATTTCTGGGAGTGGGGAATGTCTAAATATGATTTAGCGAGCAGCGAGTTTATAAGTGGTTACTTCAGAAAGGCGTTGGTGCAAGTTACGCAGAAATAAAAAAGCCCGCCGCATAAGCGACGGGCCCTTTTAAGTATCTTTTATTCAGCGGCAACAATAACTGTTGCAGATGCAACAACGTTGTGACCAAGTGAGATCTTGACAGTGTGGCTGCCAACCTTCTTGATGTGGCCAGGAGTTTTGATCGCATGACGATCGATATCCAAGCCGACTGCAGCCTTAATAGCTGTGGCGATATCTTTATCGGTTACTGAACCGAAAAGGACGCCCTTAGCGCCAACCTTTACCTTTGCAGTAATTGTTGCCGACTCAAGCTTTGCCTTAATCTCTTTAGCGTGATCGATATCGCGAACCTCACGGGCACCGCGCGCGCGGCGAATGCTCTGGATCTGCTTTTCGCCACCGAGTGACCATGCAATTGCATTTCCGCGTGGCAACAGGAAGTTGCGAGCAAAGCCATCTTTAACAGTTACAACATCTCCTGCAGCGCCGAGGCCTGCAACTTCACGAGTAAGGATGAGTTTCATGGTTGATTCACCCCTTACTTCGCTGAAGATGTGTAAGGAAGTAGAGCTACTTCACGGCTGTTCTTGACTGCAGTTGCGATCGAGCGTTGGTGCTGCGTGCATGCACCTGTAACGCGGCGAGCGCGGATTTTTCCGCGGTCAGAGATG
>CAEZWP010000017.1_pt1 | contig 18316 bp, 20 predicted proteins | sample 7265021 | NCBI WGS metagenome assembly CAEZWP01 (sample SAMEA6813885, study PRJEB35770) | uncultured Actinomycetes bacterium | biome: Freshwater; feature: Freshwater reservoir; material: water | place: Czech Republic | collected 2015-11-04 | depth 0.5m m | reverse complement strand
TGGACGGTAGCCATTTCAATTACTTTCACTAATCCCGTTTCAATATCTACATCTACGACGGCGCGATGGCCGGCAAATGCAAACTGAACATGTGGAAGACCTTGACCGGTAATCGGGTCTATCGGAGTAGTCGGACGGTGTCGATACTCTCGCGTGCATTCAAATATTCGATCTTGAACGAGATCGGCAAGAGTGGATACGAGCTTGCCATCGCCATCTCGAATTTCACCATCAACTAATACATAGGTAGCGCGAAAATGTAGAAGATGGGGATGTAAGTGACCCAGTTTTTCCATTGCAAAGAGGAGAATCTCATCACGAACGGCCTTGCAGGCAGTCATAACAGCACCCCCTGTTACATAGGACTGACGCGATGCACTGGTAGATCCAGCACTTCCTACTTGGGTATCACTGACATGTACAACTACTCGTTGAACACCTAGTTCTGTTCGAGCGATCTGGCCTTTTAGTGTTACTAATCCCTGACCAACTTCGGCAGCTGCAGTGTGGACTTCTACAACAGGCTCGCCATTGATAATTTGAAGGCAGACCTTGGCAGTTGAATAATCATCAAAGCCCTCAGAGAAGCCAATGTTTTTGATGCCAACGGCATAACCAACGCCTCTGCGGACACCTTCGCCATGAGTTGTATTGCTCGCACCACCCGGAAGCTCGATGATGTCAAAGCCATCTGTAGTAGCAGTCAGTGGTGGCATTGGCATTGCACGTAATTTCTCTAAAATTTCGGCAACGGGGGCGGCTGAATCAACGGCCTGTCCCGTTGGCATCAATGAGTTTCTCTTCATAGCGTTTTTTAAGCGAAGCTCAATGGGATCCATCCCGAGTACTGCTGCGATCTTGTCCATCTGAGACTCGTATGCAAAAGCCGTTTGTACTGCGCCAAAGCCGCGCATTGCACCGCAGGGTGGATTATTTGTGTAGGCAACGTATGCATCAATTGTTGCACTCTCAACTTCATAAGGACCAACGGCAAAACAGGCCGCGTTTGCACAGACAGCAGGGGAAGAGGATGCATATGCACCACCATCTAAAACAATATTGGCCTTAACATAGACAAGTTTTCCCTCTTTCGTAACACCATGTTCATAGCGCAGTTTTCCAGGATGACGGTGGACGTGACCAAAGAAGGACTCTTCTCGCGAATAGACAATCTTTACCGGTTTACCTGTCGCCATTGCAAGAAGAGACACGTGCGCCTGCATCGATAGATCTTCGCGGGCACCAAATGCTCCGCCAACTCCAGCCAGCGTTAGACGTACTTTCTCTGGAGGCAATCCCAATACCGTTGCTAATTGACCGCGATCAACGTGTAGCCATTGAGTAGATAAGTACAGATCGATTCCACCATCTTCGGCTGGAATTGCAAGACCTGATTCAGGACCAAGAGGTGCCTGATCTTGCATTCCAACTTCATACTCGCCTTTTACAACAATATCTGCAGTGAGGTTTTGTGCTCCAAAGATAATGGGAACATGGCGCGTAATGTTGCCGCCCGTGTGAATAATGGGAGCATTGCCACTTATTGCAAAATCGGCATCGATCACTGGCTCTAGAATTTCGTATTCAACAATAATGGCCTGTGCTGCGCGCTTGGCAACCTCTGGATGATCGGCGGCAACGATTGCAATCGCTTCACCATGAAAGCGAATCGTGTCGAAGGCTAGAACTGGCTGGTCGATAATCTCTAGACCATAGAGCTTGGCTCCTGGTACATCATCGTGTGTGAGAACGGCCGAAACGCCATTGATTTTTAGAGCTGGAGCAATATTGATTGATTTGATTCGCGCATGTGGATGTGGAGAGCGAAGAGTTGATGCCCATAACATTCCATCGGCCCAGAGATCACTAGAGAAGGCAAAGTCGCCAGTTACTTTTAGCGTGCCATCGGGACGGGCCACACTTTCACCGATTCCAGCACTTACTGGCACAGCTATGTGATCACGCTGTTTCGTTGGAAGCGTTGAGTTACTCATATCAGCCTGCCTTCTTGGAACTAGTTAAAATCCTTTTACTTGCGCGTGCAGCTTGTTGGGCGATTTCTTCATGTGAAATTGCAGTAATTAATCCATGTCGAACTCGAACTTCACCATTGACTAAGAGAGCTTTTACTTCGGCCTTTGGGCCAAGGACGAGGGCGGCAATTGGATCGACAATATCTATATGTCCGATGTCATCTAACTTCCATAAAACCAAATCAGCTAACTTTCCTACTTCGATAGTCCCGAGCTCATTTTCGCGCCCTAAAACTCGAGCCCCACCACGTGTTGCTAATGCAAGTGATTGCCGTGTACTCATTGCAGTTGGTCCATCTTTTAAACGTGCCCAAAGCGCTGCAGCACGCACTTCGGTAAGAAGTTCGCCATTCTCATTACTTGCCGCGCCATCGACACCAAGACCAACGGGTGCGCCAGCTTTAAGTAAATCTTGCACGCGTGCAATACCTGCACCTAAACGTGCATTAGATGATGGGCAGTGCGCTGTGCCGGTTCCAGTTCTACCAAATTTATCAATTGCGGAGTCATCTAAATGAATTGCATGTGCCATCCACACATCTGGCCCAAGCCAGCCGAGTGACTCAACATAATCAGTGGGGGAGCAGCCAAACTTTTCCTGGCAGAAACTCTCTTCTTCGATTGTTTCAGCTAAATGTGTATGCAGGCGCACATTCTCACGCCTGGCAAGTTGGGCAGCCTCCTTCATCAACTCACCTGTCACGCTAAAAGGTGAGCATGGAGCAACGGCGATTTTGAGCATTGCATCATCTGCTGGATCGTGAAAGCGACGAATTGCATCTTCGGTTGCAATTAAAATTTGATCGCGATCTTCTACAACATTATCGGGCGGTAACCCACCCTGTGATTGGCCTAAATCCATCGATCCCCGTGTTGGATGGAAACGAATCCCTAACCCTTGTGCAGCTTCAATTTCAGCGGCTAGACAATCTCCACCCTCTGCCGGAAAGACATAGTGATGATCAGTTGTGTACGTACATCCAGAGAGTAAAAGTGAGGCAAGTGCGCCTTGGGCTGCACCAAAAGTTACCTCTGCATCTAAGTGGCCCCAAATGGGATACAGAGTTACTAGCCATTCAAAGAGTGTTGACTCAGTTGCAATGCCGCGGGTGGCCCACTGGTAGAGATGGTGATGTGTATTAATAAAACCCGGAGTCAACAGTGCACCAGTACCGTCAATGCGATCAAAACCTGCAAACTGTGGCGGAATATTGGATTGCCCAATACCAACGATTCGTTTGCCATCAATGGCAACCCACCCATCACTAATTTCGCGATCATTGGAGTCAAGAGTTGCTATGTAGGCATTCGTGATTAGAGTTTGGCTCACACTTTAACTCTTCTCTAATCGCGCAGCGGCCAGACGAACTGCATCTAAAATCTTTGCATAGCCTGTGCAGCGACATAGATTTCCAGCTAGTGCTTCTCGGATTTCGTTATCACTAGGATCGGAGTTCTTATCGAGTAAATCAACGGTGGCAACAATTAAACCTGGTGTGCAAAAGCCACACTGCACTGCACCTGCATCTAGATATGCCTGTTGAACTGGATGTAGCTCGGTAGCACCTGCTAAGCCCTCAACTGTCTTTATCTCTGTGCCCTCAACTTGCCCCGCGGCAACTAAACACGCACAGACAAGTACGCCATCAATGTGGACTGAACAGGAGCCGCACTCACCTTGTTCGCAGGCGTTTTTAGCACCAGGTAAGCCCATTCGCTCTCGCAGCACATAGAGAAGACTCTCTCCTGGCCAAATATCATCGATGGTTTCTATTTTTCCATTGACTGTGCAGGTAAGTCGCATTACATACTCCTGAATTCATTAGTGGATTTCCATGCCCATTTGAGTGATCTAGCTGAAATAATTGCGAGTGTATGACGGCGATAAGCGGCAGTTCCGCGAATATCATCTATTGGACGAGAGGCGGCGCTAACGAGTGCGCCAAACTCTTTAAGAAGTTCGACAGATGGCGCCGTTCCCGTCTCCCAATCTAAATGTGATGCGGCAAAGGCCTCGGCATCTGCAGCGCGAAGAGGAGTTGGACCGGCAGAGCCGATACCTGTACCTACTGTGCGTGCTGTGGCATCTATCGCTAATCCAAATGAGCACACGGCAATCACCATTGCATTGCGTGTACCAATTTTCGAGTACTGCTGACCTCCGCGAGCCTTTGGAATCGTGATGCTTGTAATGAGTTCATCGGGTGCTAGTGCACTCTTCTTTGGTCCAATAAAGAAATCGTGGATATCAATTGAACGGTTGCCTCCAATACTGGAGACATTTACTGTGGCACCCGTTGCAAGCAGTGCTGGATGGGCATCACCGGCAGGGGAGGCCGACCCTAAATTGCCTCCAACGCCGCCACGATTTCTAATTTGCAAGGAACCAACGGTGCGAGATGCCATTGCCAATCCCGGTAGTTCTGTCGCCAGCTCGGCCTGAATTCGAGAGTAGCTAACACCTGCACCTAAAACAATGGATTCACCCGCCTGACTCCATTGGTTTAACTCTGTTACCGCACTTAAATCCAGGAGTGTTTCGGGGCGTTTGCGATCAAAATTTAATTCAACCATGACATCTGTGCCACCGTTAATACACAGTGCTAATGGATGCGCTGATTTAAGTTTCAGAGCGTCGATCAGTGAGGTGGGTCTAAAGAAATCCATGAGTATTTCCTACCAAGCCGGCCATATAAATCCGGCATCGGGAGCATCATCGCGATTGACCACAGCTTCAATCAATCCATAAGGACGATCGGCTGCGATGAAGACTTCATTCGTATTTTCTTGCCCGAAAGGTGAAAGATCGACAAGGAAGTGATGCTTGTTAGGAAGGCTCATCTGGACTGCACAGAGATCTGGCTGCTCTGTAATCATCTCTTTTGCCATTTCGAAGAGTGTTTGCTGAAGTGAAAGGCTGTGATGCTCGGCAAAAGTTGCGAGCATTTTCTGCGTTGCCAACTTATAACTTTTGGCGAAATCCTTCTTTTTAAGTGTTTGAGCATCGTGGCTATCGTGACGCCATTTAGCGCTTACCTGTGTTGCCATAATTCGATCTGTAGCCTCTGGCAAAGTTGTGTAGTGATCTTTAATAAAGCCCGTAAATTCACTATCGCTAGTTTTTAGAATCACTAAATCCTGCACACCACTACTTACGAAACTCTCGTTGGAGCCATTGGCAGTGCGATCCATGACAACACGAGCGGTGCGTGTGAGCGTGGAGTTTCTTTGGAAGGCACGGGGATGAGGTTTACCATCGACTTGAATGCGATCCCAAAGGAACTGTTCTAAGCGAACCTCTGCCCGTGTTACATGGCTTTGTGTATCTAAGAAATGCTCGCACAGGATTAATCCGAAAGCCTCTGGCTCCATCGCTGGATATTTCTGGGCAAAGGCAAAGACTGTATTTTTCTGCGTATCAGTAGGTAAGACTTTGGCGTTAGAGCCATTTAAGTGAGTGTCATCAAAGTCTCCACTGAGTTGAACCGAGACATTTAAATCAAGGATGTGATGGTTACTCTGCTCTCGAGTGATTCTTACTACTCGATTTTCAGCTTTTCCATAACGGTTATCACCAAGCTCGATCTTCACAATCTAGCTCCCTCGGTACGTTGTAAAACTGAATGGGCTAAGCAACAAAGGAACATGGTAGTTACGATTAAGATCATTTACTAGAAAATCGACATTTATATCGCTAAAGAAACTCTCTTGCTCTTGTGCGGCAAAGTAACCTGAAACTTCAAAGGTCAGGGTGTGGTTGCCTGTAGTTAATGCTGCGCCATTAAGCAGATCTACAACCCGTCCATCAGAGTTAGTGAGTGCGCTGGCAACTATGACGCCATTTGCGCGATATGTGACCTTGATACCCGCTGCCGGCAGTCCGTTGCTGGTATTCAGGATATGTGTTGAGAGCTTGCTCATGACTCCTCCAAAAGTTTCTTAATTCGAATCTGGTTTATCAAGCGCAACTGCTCGCGCGCCTCTTGCATCTCTACTTCAGGTGAGTTATTGATTCGACGATTGCACTCCTTGAGCATTTCGGCTCCGTTTTTACCTGTAGCGCAAATAAGGAAGACGTGATCAAATTTGCTCTCATAGGCAAGATTAGCCGCGGTGAGATCTTCTAGAGTCTTTGCATCGTCTGCTGATAGACCTGACTGTTCGGCAGATGACCATGCTGAATGAGCTTTGCGTTCACCGATACGTGGATGCCCCGAAAAAGCGATAAGTAATGATGCAGTATCTAAGTTAGAAGTCGCTTCATCGGATGCTTGATTCAAATCTGCGATAGTTGAGTAAGGTCTAGCGCTCACGAGTGCATCACAGTATGCAGGTGCGATAGTGCAACGCTTAAAAACTAAGTGCGCCGTTGCACTATCCATCGCGTTGATCTCTCCGAGCGAGGGCATCCGTATAGGGTATGTCGCCTATAAGGGGCGGTCAACAACACCTGCTGCCATTTGCTTCATTTCTTACTTACTCATGGAATAGGCAATTATCAAGATGGCTCCTACCGTGGGGTATCGTGTCATTGTGATAACTACCTAGAAGGACTGAGGCATAGTTTGAGTATAGGAATGACCAGGGAAGCTGTCATAGAAACACCTCGTCTTGAACTCCATCACATCGCTGCTAGCGAACTGATTTCACTCTTTGAAACACCCGAGGATAGTTGGATTTTTGAAGGTAAGAGTTTTACTAATCCGCACCGAGAGTTAATGGATAACTCTGGACCACTTGCCTGGCGTGTGCCACAAGTAAAACTGGATCCAGGTGTCAATAAATGGTTCGTAAGATGGATAGTTTTTAAACTCAGTAGAGAGATCATTGGAAGCACCAGCTTCCATGGCAGCCCGGATGCACAGGGAATGATTGAAATCGGACTGGGTATTAATCAGAGGTTTCAGAATAAAGGCTATGGTTTTGAAGCCCTGACCGGTATGTGGAGTTGGGCGAGTACGCATCCTGAAGTTAAAACTCTCAGGTATACGGTTTCTGCAGATAATCTCGCATCAATAGCTTTAGTGGACAAGTTCGGTTTTGAACATGTTGGCCAACAATTGGATGAGATAGATGGGCCAGAGGAGATTTTCGAGTTAAGCGTGGAGAAATTCAAAACTCTTAAGTTTTAAGTGGACCGTACTGGGATCGAACCAGTGACCCCCACAATGTCAATGTGGTGCTCTACCGCTGAGCCAACGATCCTTGCTGGGAAAGCATACCCCAGGATATTTATTACTACGTGCGTCCGAAATCATCCTCGATTCGCTCTATGTCATCTTCGCCAAAGTAGCTTCCGCTCTGAACCTCGATGAAGACAACATCATCACTACCGATATTTTCAATCCGGTGTAGATCCCCAATACCTATATCTACTGTCTGCCCCGCTCCTAGTTCACTAACTACACCATTTAATGTAATTCGTGCCGAGCCAGCAACTATGAACCAGTGTTCTGAACGTTTTTGATGACGCTGATAAGAGAGTCTTTTTCCAGGAGTTACCCAGATGCATTTAACTTTATGTAAATCACTCTCCTGCAGGATTTCGTATCGCCCCCAAGGCCGCATTGATTGGCTCATGGGTCGTACCTTTCCATAGAGTGGTTTTAAATGATGGAGGTCGGGACGGGATTTGAACCCGTGTAGAGGGATTTGCAGTCCCTTGCCTCGCCTCTCGGCCACCCGACCATGTACATATCGCCTGAGGCGAATTATCAGAGCGGACGACCGGGTTCGAACCGGCGACCTGAACCTTGGCAAGGTTCCGCGCTACCAACTGCGCTACGTCCGCGAGGAGGTGAAATCTATCGTAGGTCGGGCATAAGCGCCAAAGTGGAGGGTGATTGTTGAACCGTGCCTTCAAATGGCAACTCTGGCAACGCTTCGGCCGGCCATTTAAAGATGGATTGACCGCAGTAATTAAGCGAATTACTAGATCTACTCTTCATTTTTTGGGGCAGGGGATTGCAACAGTTGCATATGTAGAAATGAAATTCGTCGTTCGAGAATGAATTTCATACGTTGACCTTTTAGAGTTCGGTAGGCTAGCTACATGTCCACGATCGATATCACGGTAGATGGCAAAGCGTGCTCGGTTGCCGCCGATGCTCGCCCAACCAATATCTATTCCGAGAACAAAGAGATCGTCGTAGCTCGAATTAACGGGCTCCTCAAAGATTTATGGAGTGATTTAGCTGATGGAGATGTCGTTGAAGGTGTCTCCATAGCTTCCCCTGACGGTCTTGCAGTTCTTCGCCACTCAACGGCTCACGTAATGGCACAGGCCGTTCAAGAGTTATATGCCAATACGCGTCTTGGAATCGGTCCACCGATAAAAGATGGTTTTTATTATGACTTTGATCCAACAAATACTTTTAATCCCGATGATCTTGTAAAAATCGAAAGCGCAATGCGCAAGATTGTAAAAGAAGGTCAACGCTTCAAGCGACGCGTGATAACTGAGAGCGATGCGCTCAAAGAGTTAGCTCATGAGCCCTATAAATGTGAACTAATCGGCATTAAGGGAGCAGCTGGCGATGAGGCCAGCGTTGAAGTCGGTGGCAGCGAACTCACTATTTATGACAACTTAGGTCGAGATGGAAATCCTGTATGGAGTGATCTTTGTCGAGGACCACACCTTCCATCGACCAAACATATTCCAGCATTTAAATTAATGCGTACAGCGGCAGCATATTGGCGCGGCTCTGAAAAAAATCCAATGTTGCAGCGCATTTATGGCACAGCCTGGCCAAGTCAGGATGAGCTCAATGGATATCTCGAACTCTTAGCAGAGGCAGAAAAACGCGATCACAGACGGCTTGGTAGCGAGCTCGATCTCTTTTCATTTCCTGAAGAGATTGGCTCTGGTCTTGCGGTTTTTCACCCGAAGGGCGGAATCATTCGCAGAGCGATGGAGGATTACTCACGCAAGCGCCACGAGGATGAGGGTTACGAGTTTGTCTACTCACCGCACTTAACTAAGGCGGCACTCTTTGAAACTTCAGGCCACTTAGAGTGGTATGCCGAAGGTATGTACCCGCCAATGATTTTAGATGAAGAGTTTCATGCAGATGGCACAATCAAACGTGCGGGCCAGCAGTACTACATGAAGCCCATGAACTGCCCTTTTCACAATCTTATTTATAGATCGCGTGGTCGCTCATATCGTGAACTACCGCTGCGATTATTTGAATTCGGTACCGTCTATCGCTATGAAAAATCTGGAGTACTTCACGGAATCACGCGTGCTCGTGGATTCACGCAAGATGATGCACATATTTACTGCACCAAAGATCAGATGGTTGGTGAGCTTGATTCACTACTAACTTTCGTACTTAACTTACTGCGCGACTACGGTCTTAATGATTTTTATCTCGAGCTCTCAACTCGTAATCCAGAGAAATCAGTTGGAGCAGAAAGTGATTGGGAAGAAGCAACGCAGGCGCTGCGCGAGGCTGCAAATGCTCAGAGCCTTGAGCTGGTATTAGATGAAGAGGGTGCGGCTTTCTACGGACCGAAGATTTCAGTACAGGCAAAGGATGCGATCGGTCGTACATGGCAAATGTCGACCATCCAAGTTGATTTTCAACTACCACTGCGTTTTGAACTCGAATATGCCGCCGCCGATGGAAGCCGTCAACGCCCAGTAATGATTCACCGTGCACTCTTTGGCTCGATCGAGCGTTTCTTCGGCGTTTTAACCGAACACTATGCCGGGGCCTTTCCACCATGGCTTGCCCCCGTACAGGCCATTGGTATTCCAGTTGCCGATGCCTTCACCGATTACTTAGCAAATGTTATGTCCCAGATGCGCACAGCTGGTATCCGTACCGAGCTGGATAGCTCTGATGATCGCATGCAAAAAAAGGTACGCAATGCGCAGATGCAGAAAATTCCATTTATGGTGATAGCTGGCGAAGAAGATCAAGCCGCGGGTGCGGTCTCATTCCGATATCGCAATGGCGAGCAAAAGAATGCAATTCCAATTGCCGATGCAATCGCTGAGATCAAGAAAATAATCAACGAACGAACGCAGATATGAGCATTGATGGCTTGGGAATGCCCGATGGCTGGAACCGCTTATGGGCACCGCATCGTCTTGAGTATCTACGCGGTGAAAACCGACCGCTCGAGGGAAATGATGTGGAGTGCCCGTTCTGTCGAATTCCGAGTTTGAGTGATGATGAGGGTTTGATTGTTCATCGTGGAGTAGATGCATTTGTTGTCATGAATTTGTATCCCTACAACCCTGGTCACTTACTTGTCTGCGCTTATCGTCACGTCGCCGATCTAACTGATCTGAGCACCGACGAGCGAGATGAGATATCGGCACTGACTGCGCATGCCATGAGAACTATTCGCAAGGTTTCATCTCCAGAAGGCTTTAATATCGGTATGAATCAAGGCGCTATCTCTGGAGCCGGTGTCGCCGAACACATTCACCAGCACTTGGTGCCACGTTGGAGCGGGGATGCTAACTTCATGCCAATTATTGGCCGCACTAAAGTCCTGCCACAGTTACTCACTCTCACACGTGATGAGATCGCAGCGGCTTGGTAATTAATCTTTTATCTGTTTCAAATACTCTTTAACAATATCGACGCCAATTCCCTTTTTAATCCACAGCGGGACCGCTGGAAACAATAGTCCTGCGGCAAATGCTCCTTCTCCCAAAGATGTCGATAGTTCGAGATACTCTTCGCGAAACTCTTGAACCAATGTTTCATGCTCAGGCTCGCATGCACTTTCCTGTGATGGAACGGTGGTGTAATCAGTAACCCGCATTGTTTCAAGAGAAATCAGCGCGCAGGGGATTCCAGCATCATCGTGTAAAACTAAGTACGGTGTTGCAACGTGATCAAATACGCGGTTAGCAAGCATTACGGCATCATCAAAATCCGCCTCTTGATTTTCTAACTGACTCACAACAACAATGCGTGGAGTTTGGTATTCATCAATTGATCGCCATAGATCAATTGTGGCTTGATCGATTCCCATTGCTGGATTAATAACAAAGATGGAGCAAGAGATCTGTGGATCTATTGAGTCCATAACCCGACCGCCGAAGGTGCGTGCAACGGCTTCAGGGTCGGCGCTTTCATGGCCATAGATAGCGATGGCGTGGGGGGATGCGGTGGAATTCACCTGCTCAGCCTACGATGGGAGGTGATGATTAGTAGCATTTTCAAACCTGCGGTTACGAGCTTTATAACCCCCGTAGCCAGATTTGCACTGCGTATTGGCATTACCCCAAACGCGGTGAGCTGGGTCGGTGCAATCGGCGTCACTATATCGTCACTGTATTTCTATCCTCGTGGAGATTTCTTTCTGGGGAGCGCCGTAGTTTTTGTTTTTGCGCTCAGTGATTTATTCGATGGAACAATGGCACGAATATCAAAAACAGGTGCTAGTCGCTGGGGTGGATTTCTAGATTCCACAATTGATCGGGTTACAGATTCAGCGATATTAATAGGTATCACCGTCTACCTTATCGATGCCGATGATCGCTTAAGTACCGTCGTATTAGTCACTCTTGTGACGGGTTTACTTGTTCCATATATTCGCGCAAAGGCTGAGTGCTTTGCAATCGCATGTAGCGGTGGGATCGCCGAGCGTACCGAGCGTCTTATGATCTCAATGTCTGCAATAGCCCTTGATGGATTGGGTATTCCATATGTCTTAGCTATAGGTATGTGGCTTCTAGCGATCTTAGGATTAGTGACGGTCTTTCAACGGATGATGATCGTTAAAAGAGCCCTGAAGTAAATGCTCGCGAGAATCACAGCATCGGGTTATTTTGCCGCCTGGCGCGTACTGCGATGGCTGCCGGAGAGATTTGTTTATTCGCTGGCCTACAAACTCTCTGATCTACTAACGAAGCGAAATGGTCCAAGCGTCCAACGACTGCGATCTAATCTTGGGCGTACACAACCAGAATTGACCGGTCTTGATTTAGATCTTCTAGTTTATAAAGGTATGCGCTCTGCTGTTCGTTATTGGTGTGACACCTTTAGATTGCAAGATTGGTCGATTGAAAGAATTCAAAATACTGTGACGGTTACAAATGAACACTTATTTTTTGACGCCCTGAACTCTGGAAAAGGTGGCATCATCACCGTTCCCCATGCTGGTAATTATGATCACGCTGCCGCTTATTTCTGTAGCAAAGGTGCAAAGATTGTGACCGTAGCAGAGCGTTTGAAACCTGAAGCCTTGTTTAAAAAGTTCATGGAGTATCGAGCTGCCTTTGGTATGGAGGCATTACCACTTGATGGCCGAGTTATTCCTACGTTGGCTGTGCGTCTTCGTGCCGGCTGCATTGTTGCGCTAGCGGCCGACAGAGATTTATCTCGTTCAGGTATCGACGTTACTTTCTTTGGCGCTCCTGCTCGCATGCCGGCAGGCCCAGCTGTGCTCGCACTCAGGTCAGATGCAGCTTTAATCTCTGCAATGGTTTCATACACCAGTAGTGGAATACATATAGATTTTGAAGCAGTTCCCATTCCATCGCATGGAAGTGAGGCAGAGAAGATCTCGGCGATTATTCAAAGTAGTGCCGATCTTTTTGCAAAGGGAATTGCGGCACATCCAGAGGACTGGCACATGATGCAGCGCATCTGGATCGATGGGGATTTCAAGGAGCGAGGCTAATGCTTACTAAGAAGCTCTCAATTGGAATCGTCTGTCCATATGGGTGGGATACACCTGGCGGTGTCCAGAACCATGTCCGCGATTTAGCAGAGTTTCTCATTAGCGCAGGACATAACGTTTCAGTATTGGCGCCGGCAATACATGAGGCGCAGCTACCTGAATATGTAGTCAATGCAGGTAAACCTATTTCAATTCCATACAACGGAGCAGTAGCCCGAATTTTATTTGGTCCGAAGGCATTTGCACGTGTGCGCCAATGGATCGCATCGGGAGATTTCGATATTTTGCATCTACATGAGCCTGCAATACCATCAATATCACTTCTTGCCTGTTGGGCGGCCGAAGGGCCAATGGTGGGTACCTTCCATGCGGCGGCTAAACATCAAAAAGTAATTTATGCGATCGGCCCAATTCTCGAACCTGCAATTGAAAAACTTTCAGCTCGCATCGCAGTCTCAGAGGCGGCCAGACTAACTCTTACCAACCACTTAGAGACAGATGCAGTTGTTATTCCTAATGGTATCTACGCAAAGCGTTACGCCAATGGAGAACCTCAACAGAGATGGTCTGGTAACACGATTGGCTTCATTGGACGATTCGAAGAGCCGCGTAAAGGTCTTCAAGTTTTACTCGACGCACTTCCAATAATCGCGCGCTTTGCACCCGATGTTCGAGTTCTTGTCGCTGGTCCCGGGGATCCAAAAGATGTAGAAGAGTCGATTGATCCCCAGTTACGCCATAGATTTGAGTTTTTAGGGCGCATCAGTGAAAAAGAAAAGGCTGACTTCATGTCATCGGTAGCACTCTATGTTGCACCTAATACTGGGGGAGAGTCTTTCGGAATTATCTTGGCCGAAGCCCTCGCAGGAGGCGCGTGCGTTGTAGCAAGTGATATCCCGGCCTTTGACTCTCTGCTTGGAGGTGGGGAGTTTGGCGCCCTCTTTGAATCGGAGAATTCAGCTGAATTAGCCAAGGTAGTAATAGAACTATTGCGCGATAGCGATAAGCGCGGCGCACTTTCCCGTAAAGGTAAAGAGCATGCACAGATTTTCGACTGGGATGTTGTAGCAGAACAGATCTTCTCAATTTATGAGATGGCCCTGGTCGGTGCTCAAAAGATCACGCTTTCATCAGATAATCGTCCGTGGAACCGTTTTCTTTCTAAGGATGGCGATAAGAAATGAAAACTACCCTTGCCATCGCTCTTCTTGTATTGACGATGCTTTGGTACTTATCCTTTTTAGCTACGCGTCTAGATCGACTGCATCACCGAGTTGAAACTAGTTGGGCAAATCTAGATGGCTTGCTGCAAAGGAGAGCGGCGATTGCACTTGAAATTGCGCGCAGTGAATCATGCGATCCAGCATCATCGCTACTCCTTACCTCTGCGGCCTACCAGGCGCGCGAAGCCACTGTGCAAGAGCGTTCTTCGGCCGAAATGGCTCTCTCCGGAGCCTTGGGATTATTAATGATACATGGTCACATGCATGCGGGAGGTGCAGAGCAATCACTTTTTGACGAGTTACGATTGTTGATTGCAAAAATTCAAGTCGCAATTGCAATACATACCGATGCAGTTTCCTCAACGCAGATGGTTCGAAAGAAATCGGCAATCCGGTTTTTTCGTCTTGCTGGTACCGCTCCGCTACCAGTTACATACGAATTTGAGTTCGATGCGCTTTAGAAACTTCGTTTGCGCAGTCATCTCACTCTCACTTCTGAGCGGGTGTTCAACGTTGACCCAGACATTCAAGACTTTGAATCCGAAAGCTATTGAGAAAAGCGTATTGAGTGGTCGAGATGGTGTTAACGGGCCAGTGTTGGTAGTAAAGATCGACGATACAAATAGCGCACATCCGCAGCTAGGTCTAGAAGATGCCGATGTCGTCTATATCGAACAGGTTGAGGGCGGGCTAACGCGTATAGCCGCAGTTTTCTCCTCCGTGATTCCCATGCGTATTGGACCTGTGCGAAGCGCACGAATCTCCGACATCGAGATAATGAGTCAATACGGACGAGTTGCATTTGCATACAGCGGGGCACAGAAAAAACTCTTACCGGTGATTGCTGCAGCTAATCTACAAAACTTAGGTGCACAGGCACAGCCGCCAACTATTTACACCACCGATCCAGCACGAAATCAGCCATTTGCAATGGTGCTTCGAGCAGATCTGCTGATGCAAAAGATTATCGATAAGGGTTATGTAATCAGTTCAGCACGATCAGTCGGCTGGCGCTTTGGCGATGTTACATCCGAAGGAGTTCCTATTGCACGAGTCGTTCTCCACTGGCCCGCTGCAACGTATAGCGCAATCTGGTCTTCGAGTGAGAACCGTTGGCACTTAACGCACAACAACCAACCAGATCTATCTGAAACCGGTAAAACACTAGGGCCCACAACATTTGTGATTCAAATGGTGTCGATCACACCCTCGATATATGCCGATAAGTTTGGAGGAACCACTCCATTCTCAAATACCGTTGGTACGGGTACTGGCTACATCTTGCGTGATGGCAAGAGCTATACCGCGACGTGGAGTCGTCCAACGGCCGATGTGGGAACAAGCTGGAAGGCCTTAGATGGCAGTGAGATCACATTCGCCCCTGGCCAAGTCTGGGTAGCACTTACCGATACAGAACCAGATTTTACGCTGATAACTGCGAGCGCGAAGCCCTCGACAACAAAGTAGGATATCCCTCTAACTAATGAGGCAGTACATGGGAGAACGGTAATGGCGCAAGAAACAGGAACTGCTCGAGTCAAGCGTGGCATGGCTGAGATGCTCAAAGGCGGAGTCATCATGGATGTCGTTAACGCTGAACAGGCAAAGATCGCCGAAGATGCTGGCGCAGTTGCTGTGATGGCGCTTGAGCGCGTACCTGCAGATATTCGTGCGCAAGGCGGCGTTGCTCGTATGTCAGATCCTGACATGATTGAAAAGATTAAGGCGGCAGTATCCATTCCTGTCATGGCGAAGGCTCGTATAGGTCACTTTGTAGAGGCCCAGGTTTTGCAGTCACTCGGAGTCGACTTCATCGACGAGTCCGAAGTTCTCACACCTGCTGATTATAAAAACCATATCGATAAATGGAGCTTCACCGTTCCATTTGTATGTGGTGCAACAAATCTCGGAGAAGCACTCAGGCGCATCAATGAGGGCGCTGCAATGATTCGCTCAAAGGGTGAGGCCGGTACTGGCGATGTTTCAAATGCAATGCAGCACATGCGCGAAATTAATGGAGAGATTCGTCGCCTGTCATCACTGCGCGAAGATGAGTTATATGTTGCCGCAAAAGAGTTGCAAGCACCATATGAGTTAGTTAAAGAGGTCGCTCAAAAAGGCAAGCTCCCAGTTGTTCTCTTTACCGCTGGTGGAATCGCCACTCCTGCCGATGCTGCGCTAATGATGAGTATGGGCGCAGATGGAGTATTCATCGGCTCTGGAATCTTCAAATCAGGTAATCCTGCCCAACGTGCCGCGGCATGTGTGCGTGCAACGACTTTTTGGGATGATCCAAAGGTTATCGCCGATGCATCTCGCGGTTTAGGCGAGGCAATGGTAGGTATTAATGTCGCTGATCTTCCAGCACCACATCGTCTTGCAGAGCGTGGTTGGTAGTAAGTAGGGGAAATGAAGGTCGGAGTACTTGCACTACAGGGCGATGTTCGCGAGCACTTTAGCGCGCTGATTGCTTGCGGTGTTTATCCGACAACCATTCGCCGCCGGGCTGAGTTAGATGCAGTTGAAGCACTTGTTATTCCAGGCGGTGAATCAACGACTATCTCCCAATTAGCCAAGAGCTTTGATCTATTCCAACCAATCCGTGATCGAATCTCGCATGGAATGCCCGTCTATGGCTCATGCGCAGGAATGATTTTGCTAGCCGATCACATTCTAGATGCCAAGGCCGATCAAGAAAGCTTTGGTGGCCTCGATATCACAGTTCGCCGCAATGCATTTGGACGTCAGGTCGATTCATTTGAATCCGATATCGCCTTTGCCGATGGAACACCAACACCGGTGCGTGCAGTATTTATTCGTGCTCCATGGATAGAAAAGATTGGCAGTGGTATTGAAATTTTGGCAGAAGTAGATGCACATCCAGTGGCCGTACGTTCGAAGAGTATTTTAGCCACATCTTTTCATCCAGAGCTCACCGGGGATCATCGCATTCATCGGTACTTTATTGAGGAAGTGGCACGAGGCGCACTTCAACAGGTACAGTAGTTCGAACTAATACGTAAGGGACAAAGGGGCAAGAGATGTCTGGCCATTCCAAATGGGCGACAACTAAGCACAAGAAAGCGATTATTGATAGCCGCCGTGCAAAGGTATTCGCAAAACAGATTCGAGCAATCGAAGTCGCAGCACGCAACGGTGGCGCCGATCTTGACGGTAACCCAACTTTATTTGATGCAATCACAAAGGCAAAGAAGTCCTCGATGCCGGCCGATAATATCGAGCGCGCCGTCAAGCGTGGCGCAGGACTCGAGCTTGGCGCCGCCGATTATCAAACTATTATGTATGAAGGTTACGGACCAAACGGTGTTGCGATCATGATCGAGTGTCTGACAGATAATCGTAATAGATCTTCATCGGAAGTTCGGGTTGCAGTAACTCGTAACGGTGGAACTATGGCTGATCCTGGCTCGGTTGCCTATCTCTTTAACCGTAAAGGCGTTGTCATTGTGAAGAAAATAGATGGAGTTACTGAAGACTCGATTCTAGAAGCGGTGCTCGATGCTGGCGCAGAAGAGGTAAATGACTTAGGTGAGGCCTTTGAAGTTGTCAGCGAATCAAGTGATTTAGTTCCGGTCCGTACAGCACTTCAAGGTGCTGGTATCGATTACGAATCCGCCGACTCTTCCTTCCTTCCTTCGATGCTCATACAACTAGATGCCGATGGGGCCAAGAAGGTTTTCGAACTCATCGATGCAATAGAAGAGCTTGATGATGTGCAGAACGTCTTTAGTAACTTTGATGTATCAGATGAAGTTATGGCGAGCCTGGATTAAATTCTCGGTAAAAACCTTAGGCTAGATGCCTTGTCAGGCGGTGGAGTTAGGGTGGTGCGATGCGAGTTCTGGGAATTGATCCAGGCTTAACGCGCTGTGGCATTGGCATCGTTGAAGGCTCCGTTGGTAAGCCACTCTCGATGGTGAGTGTTGGTGTCATTCTCACCCCCAGCGATCTCGCCCTTGAGTCGCGCTTACTAGAGTTAGATAGAGCGATTAATGAATGGGTTTCAATCTGGAACCCAGATGTCATTGCAGTAGAGCGCGTATTTGCTCAACACAATGTTCGTACCGTTATGGGTACGGGACAGGCCGCAGGTATCGCGCTTCTCATTGCGGCAAAATCGGGAATTCCCGTCATGATGCATACACCGAGTGAAGTCAAAGCGGCGGTAACGGGATCGGGTCGAGCCAATAAAGCACAAGTTGCAACCATGGTTGCCAAACTTCTTAACTTGAGCGAGATTCCCAAGCCCGTTGATGCCACCGATGCCTTGGCACTTGCTATCTGTCATATCTGGAGAGGTGGGGCTAATACAAATATTGCAACGGCTCTTGCCGCCGAGAAATCTCGTCTACGAAAGCTGCGTGGATAAATGATCTCCACCATCAATGG
>CAEZWP010000016.1_pt1 | contig 20414 bp, 18 predicted proteins | sample 7265021 | NCBI WGS metagenome assembly CAEZWP01 (sample SAMEA6813885, study PRJEB35770) | uncultured Actinomycetes bacterium | biome: Freshwater; feature: Freshwater reservoir; material: water | place: Czech Republic | collected 2015-11-04 | depth 0.5m m | reverse complement strand
GATGAGATCGACACCTTCCCTGAAGGTAAGGGTTTACTTGGACACTTACTGAAATTCCCTGAACCACTGCGAGTTTCAGTTATTAAAGATCATCCATCGTCGGTTGGATTTCCAAAGGGCCACCCATCGATGTCGGGATTCTTAGGTGTTCCGATTCGAATTCGCAACGAACTGTATGGAAGTATCTATTTGCCTCAAAAGCGCAATGGAAAAGATTTTACTGAGGAGGATGAAAAGCTAGTTGTGGTCTTAGCATCGGCCGCTGGAGTTGCCATCGATAGTTATCGCGGGCATATTGCCCAGAGCCAGGTCAGTATCTTGGCCGAACGTGAGAGGATTGCTCGAGATCTGCATGACTTAGTTATACAAAGGTTATTCGCCTCAGGAATATCACTCCAGTCGGTCGAGTCAGATCCCTCACTCTCAACGGCATCCTTGGAAAAGATTAAAAGTACGCTAGATAATCTTGATTCAACTGTCCAACAAATTAGAACTACTATCTTCGCTCTACAAGATGAGCATCCAATTGAAGATATACGATCGTTGATCCTGAGCGAAATTACATCCCTAAGCGCGATTGCTGGATTCCAAATCTCACACTCTTTCCAGGGACCTGTTGACACCATGATTGGTGAAGAGCTTGCAAATCAAGTGATTCCGGTCATCCGCGAACTGGTAACAAATGCGATCCGACATGCAGAGGCGACAAAGATTGACATGGTGGTGCTAACCAATCAGACGTACTGCGAAATCCGAGTCGTCGATAATGGAAAAGGTTATGTTGCGGGTGAGCGAAAGAGTGGGCTCTTAAATCTTGAACGCCGGGCAGTGGCCAGAGGCGGCGAGTTTGAGATTCTTAAAAATGGTGAAGTGGGCACTCGAACAATGTGGAGGGCTAGCCTTTAGCTTCTACCTACACTGAGTCGAACTGCCATTGCCGCGGCCTGCGTTCGGCGTTCAAGCCCTAATTTTCTAAGAAGTGAAGAGACGTAGTTCTTAACCGTCTTTTCAGCTAAGAACATATTTTTCGCAATCTCTCTATTAGTCATACCTTCACCAATAAACTCGAGTACGCGCTGTTCTTGATCGGTTAGTTCGTAGATTTCACTGGCAGGGTTTTTATTCTCACGAAGGCGATTGGTTACCGATGAGATCAACTTAGTGTCAAGAAAACTCTCTCCTGCGGCAACTTTTCGAATAGAGGCAAGGAGCTCTAAATTCTTTATATCTTTAATCAAATAACCTACTGCTCCCCCAAGGACTGCACCGAGAAGGGCTTCGTCATCTTGAAAAGAGGTGAGCATTAATACCTTTAGCTCGGGCTTAAGGCTGATTAGATCCCGGCAGAGTTCAATGCCATTTCCATCTGGCAAGCGCACATCTAAAACCGCGACATCGGCATCCAAAGCTGCAAAATTAACGACTGCCTCTTCACAGTTTGCCGCACTCCCGACGACTACCAAATCCTCTTCTGCATCGATGAGGTCGATTAAACCCTTACGTACAAGTTCATGATCATCGACGACGAAGACTTTTGTCTGCATTTTTAAGCCCTATTAAGCCATTTCCTTTTTAAGGTTCTCATCGATAGATGCCAAGAACTCCTGTGTGCTTTGGTACGGAGCATCCTTTGAGATAAGCAGTGAGAGATCTTTCGTCATCTTGCCCTGCTCGACGGTCTCAATGCAGACGCGCTCAAGAGTGTCGCAGAATGCTGCAAGCTCTGCGTTCTTATCTAACTTTGCTCTGTGGGCCAGTCCTCGTGTCCAAGCAAAAATCGATGCGATTGGATTTGTCGATGTTGCTTTTCCTTTTTGATGCTCACGATAGTGACGAGTGACTGTTCCATGAGCGGCCTCTGATTCAACGATCTTTCCATCTGGTGTCATCAATACCGATGTCATTAATCCCAGTGAGCCATAGCCCTGTGCAACGGTGTCGGATTGAACATCGCCGTCATAGTTCTTACAGGCCCAGACATATCCGCCCTCCATACGAAGTGACATGGCGACCATGTCATCGATTAAGCGGTGCTCATACCAAATACCTGCCGCCTCAAAGGCGGTTTTAAACTCTGCTTGGAAAATCTCTTCGAAGATATCTTTAAAGCGACCGTCGTAGGCTTTCAAAATTGTATTCTTGGTTGAGAGATAAACTGGAAATTTGCGGTTGAGTCCATAGTTTAAAGATGCACGGGCAAAGTCGCGGATAGATTCATCCATGTTATACATTCCCATTGCAACACCTGATGAAGGAAAATCAAAGACATTATATTCAACTGGCTTTGAGCCATCGGCAGGAACAAATGTCATTGTGAGCTTTCCTGCACTTGGTACTCTAAAGTCCGTTGCCTTGTATTGATCACCAAAGGCGTGACGGCCAATAACAATTGGCTTTGTCCAATGAGGCACTAAACGTGGAACGTTACTGATAATTATTGGCTCACGGAAAATTACACCACCCAAGATATTGCGGACAGTGCCGTTAGGTGATTTCCACATCTTTTTAAGGCCAAACTCTTCAACACGGGCCTCATCCGGTGTAATCGTTGCGCACTTAATACCCACACCATGTTTTTGAATGGCGTGAGCTGAATCAATTGTGACCTGATCATCGGTTGCATCGCGATTTTCCATGCCAAGGTCGTAGTACTCAAGGTTGACATCTAGGTAAGGAAGAATCAAAGACTCTTTAATGAACTGCCAGATGATGCGAGTCATCTCATCGCCATCTAGTTCAACTACGGTTCCCTCAACTTTGATCTTTGCCATCTGACATGCTCCCTATTTAGAGTGTTAGAACATCTGCTTGTTTTGCACGGACCGCTTCGGCAGCGGCCTTGAGAGCTGCAACTTCACTCTGCGTCAATGCACTTTCAACGACTTTTTTAATTCCTGTGCGCCCAATCTCGGCTTCAACACCAAGATAGACACCTGAGATTCCATATTCGCCATCGACCCATGCACATACCGGCATAACGGCGCCAGAGTCTTCAATAACTGCCTTTGCCATTCGTGCAGCTGCAGCCGATGGTGCGTAATAAGCAGAGCCAGTTTTAAGGAGGGCAACAACTTCTGCGCCACCATTACGTGTGCGATCAACTAACTCATCAATCTCAGCCTGCGATAAGAGCTCAGCAAGCGCTTTCCCATTAACTGTGCAGCGACTTGGAACTGGAACCATCGTGTCGCCATGTGAGCCAAGTGTGAGTGTCTTTACCGCCCCAACCTTGACCGCTAATTTTTCAGCGACAAAGTTAGTAAAGCGGGCAGTATCTAACATTCCAGCTTGACCCATTACGCGGTGCTTAGGAAAGCCCGTTGCAATTTGTGCAAGGGATGTCATCTCATCGAGCGGATTTGAGACCACGATGATGACGGCGTTAGGTGAATGCTTTGCAATATTTTCTGCAACTCCGCGAACAATGCCCGCGTTAACTCCGATTAAATCCATTCGGCTCATTCCGGGTTTGCGTGGAAGGCCAGCGGTAATGACCACGACATCCGAGTTTGCAGTTGCTTCATACCCTGCGCCTTCGGCCGTTGTTGTCGCTCCAATTATCTTTGTCTCAAAGCCTTCAATGGATCGCGATTGATTCATATCAAGGGCTAAACCCTCTGGCTTGCCTTCGAGGATATCTGTAAGGACTACAGTATCGAAAACATCGTATTCAGCTAATCGAAGGGCGGTTGTTGAACCATAAAAACCTGCACCTACTACTGTGACTTTCCCGCCCATGGCGTACTCCCTTTTATGGTTTGTTGTGGCACTACCCGAACTCTACCGCCCGCGAGGAAGAGCAACTGCCAGAGCAAAAAGAGCGATCGCTATGACGAGTGGAAAATAAAAGTCAAATTTACGTGAGCCCCGTGCTTTAAACGCTATACCGGCAGTACCAACTGCTATAAAAATCGATCCGCCTCGCACTATTCCGCCGATGCCCAGCGCTATACCGATAATAATTGCCGCGTTGCTAAAACCAGCTATTAAACGATTCGTTAACTGCATGCATCCACAACATTCTTGAGCAACATTGCCCGAGTCATTGGTCCAACCCCGCCTGGCATTGGTGCCACCCAGGATGCAACGTTCATAACTGAAGGAGAGACATCACCAAGTAGGCCGGCATCTGTGCGTGAGATTCCAACATCGATAACAACGGCTCCAGGCTTAATCATCTCGGCAGTTAAAAAATGTGCCTTGCCTATTGCTGCAACGATAATGTCGGCGCTCTTTGTATGTCTAAGCAAATCCTTTGTCCCTGTATGAGTCAACGTCACAGTTGCATTTTCAGCTTTACGAGTTAGAAGCAATCCAAGTGGGCGACCAACAGTTAAACCCCTTCCAATGACAGTTACTTCGGCACCTTTTGTGCTGATTCCATAATGTGTAAGGAGTTCAACAATTCCATGTGGTGTACAGGGTAGTGGTGCATCATATCCCGACACTAAACGACCTAAATTCATAGGATGTAAACCATCGGCATCTTTTGATGAATCAATTGCCTCTAATACACGTTGTGTATTAACTCCATTAGGTAATGGCAGCTGCACAATATAGCCCGTGCATGCAGGTGATGCGTTGAGATCTTTGACCGCAGCCATGACATCGGCCTCAGTTGCATCGGCAGGTAGATCTACTCGGATTGAGTTAATTCCAACTTCATGACAGTCGCGGTGCTTTCCGCCAACATATGAGTGTGAACCTGGGTCATCGCCAACTAATACTGTGCCAAGTCCCGGAGTTATGCCGCGTGATTTAAGTTCGAGAACACGAACTGCAAGTTGGGATTTAATTGTGGCCGCTAACGCCTTGCCATCTAAAATCTGCGCGCTCATATGCGCCATCCTATTGCAGCCTTAGGCATGTGAGAAATGGCGGGTGCCAGTGAAAAACATGGCAACTCCAGCTGCTTGAGCGGCAGCAATTACCTCTTCATCACGCACGCTTCCGCCTGGTTGAACTACAGCGCGTACACCGGCATCGATTAAAATCTGTAAACCATCAGCAAAGGGAAAAAACGCATCACTTGCCGCAACTGATCCCTTAACGCGATCTCCTGCGCGCCTCACAGCTAAGCGGGCAGAATCCACACGATTTACTTGGCCCATACCGATCCCAACTGATGCAGCGTTGCTGCTTAATAAAATCGCATTACTTTTGACTGCGCGCACAGATCGCCAAGCAAATTCAAGCTCTTTCATAGTTGCTGCATCAACAGGTGTTCCGCTTACTTGTTTCCAATTAGTTGCACGGTCTCCTGGTGCATCGATCAGATCCATCTCCTGAAGTAAAACTCCACCAGATACAGGGCGCATCTCAACCCTAGAGATGTTTGGGAGATCACATTGAAGAATTCGAATCGATGGCTTTTTCGACAGTAATTCAATCGCTCCTGCCTCATATCGTGGCGCGATAACAACTTCTGTAAAGATTTCTGCTAACTGTGATGCCATAGCAAGACTAACCTCGCGGTTGGCTGCAACGACTCCCCCAAATGCCGATACTGGATCGCATTCATGTGCTTTTCTATAAGCATCTGCAATATCTGTAGCTGTTGCAATGCCACAGGGATTTGCATGTTTAATAATTGCAACACATGCGTCGGTGTGATCTAACGCTGCTCGCCATGCTGCATCGGCATCAGTGTAATTGTTAAATGACATCTCTTTGCCATGTAACTGAATAGCGTTAACTATTCCTACTGGGCCACCTGAATAAATAGCAGCGCCTTGGTGTGGATTCTCTCCATAGCGCAGTGCGTTTTCGCGCTGCCAGATTCGACCAAACCATTGCGGAAGCTCATCGCTCTCACCTAGCCATGTTGCAATGGTTAGATCGTATTCAGCCGTAGTTCTAAAGCCTTCTAGGGCTAACTGGCGGCGCTGGGCCAGAGTAAATCCACCCTCCTTGATCGCTGCAATTAAGCCGTCGTACTGGGATGGGCTGCTAATTACTGCAACTGAGCTGTGATTTTTTGCGCCACCACGCAGCATCGATGGCCCACCGATATCTATCTGCTCGATGCATTCGGCAAAGTCAGCCCCAGATGCGATTGTGGCAGCAAAGGGATATAAATTAATAATTACTAAATCAAAGGGCGCGATATCTAAATCGGCAATTGCCGCCATGTGTTGCGGGTTGGTTTGATCGGCCAAAATTCCTGAGTGCACCCGCGGATGTAGGGTCTTTACACGCCCACCCATAATCTCGGGAAATCCTGTGTATGTACTCACTTCAGTTACTGCTATGCCGGCTTTAGCTAATTGGGCAGCCGTTGATCCCGTTGAAAGGATTTCGATTCCTGCATCACTTAATACTGTGCCAATTTCGAGCAATCGTGTCTTGTCATAGACACTAATAAGTGCGCGACGCATAACTTTACGATCAGACATGACGCTCCAGAGTTGGAAGTATTAAAGCGATGGTCGCAACGATGAGACTGCGCTCCACTTTCTTAATTCTCTCATGAAGGCTTGCCTCATCATCACCGGCTAGGACTGGGACCTGCATCTGAGTAATGACTGGCCCTGTATCAACACCGGCATCTACCCAGTGCACCGTTGTTCCAGTAATACTCACTCCGGCGGCTAATGCATCTCGTACGGCATGGGCACCTGGAAAATCTGGCAATAGAGCTGGGTGGCTATTAATCGTTGGAAATCGATTGACGAAATCAGCGGGCAAGATTCGCATGAATCCTGCGCTCACAACTAAATCTGGTTTGTGTGCTCCAACTCGTTCAATGATCTGTGCATTCCACTGCTCGCGTGAGTTCTCAAGTGCGACAACTTCGCAGGAAATTCCAGCTAGACGGGCCCGATCTAAGACTGCCGCCTGTGCCTGATCACTTATCACTGCCACAATCTCAATATCGAGCTCTTCAGAATCGATGATTGACTGAGCAAGAGTTCCGGCCCCTGATGCCAGAATGACGATGCGATGAGGCATTAACGCCGTCCTACACGGGGAATATAAAGTACTAATGCGGCACCAATAGCTAATTCGATCGCAATACTAAGTGTGAACTTCCATGGTGAAACACCCATCGCCGACATTGCATCGGTGATCAACGCCCCACTACCTGCATATGCAACTGCGGCGATAATGAGCAGTGATGCAACAAGGGATTGAATGAGAACGCGCACATTAAATACAACTGTCCAGCTTGCTAAAAGTGCACCTGCAACAATTACTACGGGGATACCAAAGAGTGCAAGTAGCGAAGTGCCGGTTGGTAGTGCGCCAAGTAATGGAAATGCAGGAATAGCGTCTAAGTGAAAACTCAGAGGAGAGACAAGGGAGTCTGAGCCAATTGCAAAACCTGTACCCGAAAAGTATCCAAGTGTTGCGACAGCTGCATTTGGAATATAAAGAAGATTCAAGAGCAGAAGTAGAACTCCACCGAAGATTCCGGGCTCTAGGACTAGCGTTAGATTCTTAACCATTGAGAGATTGATCAGGAGTGAGATACCTAGAAGCACCGATGAAATACCGAGCAGCAGCGAAATAATGCGTGTGCTGTATAAAATCGCCTGCCCGAAAACTAATCTGCGACCAACCGTGGCTCCACTAATTAAAGTGATAGGTAGCAAGAAAACTGGAACCAAGTACCACATGGGTTTAACTGCAGTCGTTGAGCTAAAGAAGGCAAAGAGAGTACCTACGCCTGTGTACAGGAGTGCGAAGCACATGCGGGCAAGTGGCACTAGAGATGCATCACCATCGAGGCGATCGATCATGCGAGAGGTTCCGCTTCGAATAGCAAGGACTGGAACAACAATTGCACCCAGCGGTAGATACGAGAGAAGACCTGCGGCATTTGCCGGTGGTAGCGCAAGGGAGAATGGAATCTGATGTGCACCCAGCCAGATCCATAAGGCTGCACGCAGTGGATCACCCGTATTGCCCGTTGCACTACCTGCCGTTGCCCATGCGATAAGTGCGATGAAAGAGGTTGGTAATAAGACGAGTGCAACACTGCGCAGCACTTGGGTCAGTGTTACCCCAAGTATGCGCCCGAACATTCTCTTTATCGCCCTAAAATATCGCGCAATAACTGCGCGGTTTCACTTGGAGTTTGCCCGACTTTTACACCAGCGGCTTCAAGGGCATCTTTCTTTCCCTGCGCCGTTCCCGATGAGCCAGAGACGATTGCACCAGCATGGCCCATCGTTTTTCCTTCAGGTGCGGTAAAGCCTGCAACATAACCAACGACTGGCTTTGTTACGTACTCGGCGATAAAGGCGGCGGCACGCTCTTCGGCATCTCCACCAATTTCACCGATCATGACAATTGCAGTTGTATCTGGATCATCTTGAAATGCACGTAGGCAGTCAATGTGTGTTGTTCCAATTACTGGATCTCCACCGATGCCAACTGCAGTACTAAATCCAATATCGCGCAGCTCGTACATCATTTGATATGTGAGAGTGCCAGACTTTGAGACTAAACCAATTGGGCCAGCACCTGTGATATCTGCCGGAATGATTCCAACATTTGATTGTCCTGGGCTAATTAATCCTGGGCAGTTAGGGCCAATAATACGGGTGGTACCTTTGCTCACTGAGTATGCATAAAAACTTGCAGCATCATGAACTGGAATGCCTTCGGTTATAACAACCACTAGTGGCATTGCGGCATCGATCGCATCGATAACTGCCGCCTTTGCAAACTTTGGTGGAACGAAAACAACTGAAGTATTTGCACCCGTCGTACTCATTGCTTCGGCAACGGTATTAAAGACTGGAAGTTGATGGCCATCGATATCAACGACCTGACCGCCCTTGCCCGGGGTTACTCCGCCAACGACCTTTGTACCCGATGCCAACATGCGCCGTGTGTGCTTAGTACCCTCTGATCCCGTCATTCCTTGGACAATGACAACTGATTTTTCATTCAAAAAGATAGCCATTTACTTGGCCGCCAACTCTGCAGCACGATTTGCTGCTCCATCCATCGTGTCGACCTGTTCAATTAGTGGGTGTGCAGCTTTAGCTAAAATTGCACGTCCCTCAACAACGTTATTGCCATCTAAGCGCACAACAATGGGCTTGGTGGCTTTAGCGCCAAGGAGCTCGAGTGCCTGCACGATTCCAGTTGCAACCGCATCACATGATGTGATTCCTCCAAAGACATTTACAAAGACGCTCTTAACATCGCTATCACCGAGAATAATTGAGAGTCCATCGGCCATGATCTGCGCCGATGCACCGCCGCCAATATCTAAGAAGTTAGCTGGCAATACGCCGCCATGTTTTTTACCGGCGTAGGCAACGACATCGAGAGTGCTCATTACTAATCCAGCACCATTACCGATGATTCCGACTTGGCCATCTAGCTTGACGTAGTTTAAATCCTTCTCAGCCGCTGCCGCCTCTAGTGCATTTGTTGAAGCGTGATCAATAAGAGCTGCATGATCTGGTTGGCGAAACTGCGCATTATCATCAAGGGTAATCTTGCCATCGAGTGCAATAACTTTGCCATCTTTTGTCTTAACAAGAGGGTTAACCTCAACCAAGGTTGCATCCTCTGATTGGAAAACCTCCCAGAGCTTTAATAAAACCTCGGCAACTTGATCAGCCACATCTAGTGGAAAGTGTGCCGCAGCAACGATCTCTTTAGCCTTGATCGCACTAATTCCATCAACGGCAGATACTGCGATCTTGGCTAACTTTTCAGGGGCGGTACGTGCAACCTCTTCGATATCCATTCCGCCTGAAACCGATGCCATCACCAAAAATGTTCGGTTTGAGCGATCTAGAAGTATCGCTAAGTAGTACTCGGATTCAATCGGTGCAGCAGCTGCAATCATCACAGTGCGAACTTCGTGACCTTTGATATCCATTCCAAGAATTGCACTGGCTTTTTCGCGTGCATCTGCAGCGTTCTCGGCCAGCTTTACTCCGCCTGCCTTTCCGCGACCACCTACTTTTACTTGAGCCTTTACAACAACTTTTCCACCTATTGAAGTCGCTGCAGCTTCGGCCTCATCTGGCGTCGTTGCAATTGCTGCCGCCAAAACTGGCACGCCATGCTTTTCAAATAACTCTCGTGCCTGATATTCAAAGAGATCCACTGGTACTCCGACCCATGATTAGGAGGTAATCCTAGAGCTTCTCAACGGGGGCATAACGCAGCAGCAATCGCTTCTCACCATACTGGCCGAATTTAATCGTCGCCTCGGCCTTATCGCCCTCACCTGCTACCGAAACAACGGTCCCCAAACCAAATGTGTCATGTGACACACGCTCGCCAATATGAAGTTCGATTGCAGAGATCTTCTTGCCTGTAGCGCGAGGTGGTGGTGCAGTTGCAACTCTGGAACGTTTTATTAATGATGCAGATACTGAAGTTGATGAGTCATTGCGCCATTCAATTACATCCTCTGGAATCTCATCTAAGAAACGTGAGGGTGGATTGTAAGTAGGTGCACCCCATGTCGAGCGATACTGTGCACGTGAAATATATAAATACTTGCGGGCGCGAGTTAAGCCAACGTATGCCAGCCGGCGCTCTTCTTCAACCTCATCTTTTTCACCCAATGTGCGCGAATGCGGAAAGATGCCATCTTCCATTCCAGTTAAGAAGACCGTGGGGAACTCAAGACCTTTAGCCGTATGCAATGTCATCATCGTTACAACCCCACCATGATCTTCACCCTCTGGAATCTCATCGGCATCGGCGACTAATGAGACTTTCTCCAAAAAGCCTGCAAGTGATATCTCTTCATCCTCTATCAGCTCTTCAAAATCACGCTCTTCATACTCCATCGATACGGCAACAAGCTCTTTTAAGTTCTCTACTCTCACTTCATCTTGTGGATCAGTACTGTCAGCCAACTCTTTCAATAAACCTGACTGCTCGAGGGCTGCTTCAACAATAACTGAGGGGCGCGTCTTTGCTTCTACTAGTACATGGAGTGCACTCATCATCGATGTAAAATCTTGAATTGATTGCGCGGCCCGCGCTGGTAGTCCCGTTACTTCTGAGCAGCGAAGTAACCCTTGCCAAAAAGAGATTCCCTGCTCTTGTGCAAAGAGATCAACGTAATCTAAAGATGTATCACCAATACCGCGCTTTGGAACATTAATAACTCTGCGCAGGGATATCTCATCATCTAAGTTAGCTAGAACTCGCAGGTAAGCTAGCAAATCCTTAACCTCTCGGCGCTCATAAAAGCGCAGTCCACCAACGACCTTGTAGGGCAATGCACTACGCATAAAGACCTCTTCAAATACGCGTGACTGTGCATTAGTACGGTAAAAAATCGCGGTATCTCCTGGCTGTGACTTTTCATCCCGCTGTAGTTGGCGAATCTCATCGGCTATAAATCTCGCCTCATCATGTTCATTCTCGGCGACATAGCCTGTTAAAAGTGCGCCCGAGCCCGAATCGGTCCATAGGTTTTTCTCTTTGCGACTTACGTTCTTAGTTATTACTGCATTAGCGGCGCTGAGAATATTTTGAGTAGATCTATAGTTTTGCTCAAGTAACACTGTTGTTGCATTGGGGTAGTCGAGTTCGAACTGCAAGATATTGCGGATCGTCGCACCACGAAAGCCGTAAATAGATTGATCGGCATCTCCTACTACGCATAGTTCGGCCGGTGGCATGCCATCACTTTCACTGCCGACTAACTCTTTAACAAGGATGTACTGGGCATGATTTGTATCTTGATACTCATCTACTAAGACATGGCGAAAGCGGGATCTGAAACGTGCTTTTGCCTCAGGGAATCGTTGCAAAACTTCGACTGTCTTTAGAATTAAATCATCAAAGTCCATAGCATTTGCGCGCTGTAATCGTTGTTGATAGACGGTATAGATATCGGCTGTTACTTGCTCGAATTGATTACTGGCAGCGTTGACATAATCCTGTGGCCCCATTAATTCATTCTTTGCATTTGAAATCATCGCTTGAAACTGTCGAGCCGGATACCTCTTTGAATCTAAGTTGAGTTCTTTGGCAACAATCGTTATCAATCGCAGCGAATCGGCAGAGTCATAGATCGAAAATGAACTGCTATACCCCAATCGCATCGCCTCTTGTCGCAAGATGCGTACGCATGCTGAGTGAAATGTAGATACCCACATCGATTGTGCAACTGGTCCAACTAACTCACCAACGCGCGCCTTCATCTCCCCTGCAGCTTTATTTGTAAATGTAATTGCCAAAATTTGATATGGCGCAACGTGGCGAGCCGACATCAAATATGCAATACGGCGGGTTAGAACGCGGGTTTTACCTGAACCCGCCCCGGCTACGACTAATAAGGGACCTCCAGCATGTGCGACCGCTGCACTCTGTGCTGGATTGAGTTCTGATAGCAGATTCTCAGTACTCGTCATGTTGGCAAGTCTATTAGGCTACGCCGATGGAACCGATTGCCGATAGTGAGATCAAGCGAGTTTTGGTCATAAGTGCCCACCCTGATGATTCAGATTTTGGAGCATCGGGAACAATTGCCCAATGGGTTAAAAAAGGTATTGAGGTCGCCTATGTCTTTTGTACTAATGGCGACCAAGGTGGCGAAGAGTCAGGCTTTACTAAAGAGGAGATGCCAGCGATTCGACAGCGCGAACAGCGCGCAGCAGGAGCGGTAATCGGTGTTAGCGATATTACTTTCCTTAACTATATAGATGGAAACTTAGAGGCGACCCTTGGACTTCGCAAAGATATAGTGCGCCAGATTCGTATCTCGCAGCCCGATCGCATGGTCTGCCAAAGTCCTGAACGCAATTGGGATCGCATCGGTGCAAGTCATCCCGATCACTTAGCTGCCGGAGAATCTGCGATTCAAGCGGTATACCCCGATGCACGTAACCCATTTGCATTTACTGACCTGCTCGAAAAGGAAGGTCTACAACCTTGGCGCGTTAAAGAGGTTTGGGTGACTGCTTTTGCTAATCCCGATCACTTCGTAGACATCACAGATACCTTTGACCTAAAGATAAAGGCTTTACAAGCACATGCATCACAGACTTCACACAATGAGAACTTAGAAACGATGGTGCGCGAATGGGGTGAGCGCAATGCAGCTGCCGCTGGTTTTGCACAAGGTCGAATCGCTGAAGCCTTTAAGATTGTTAATACGAATTAACTAATACGTACCTTTGTCAGTGCAACTGTTGTATTAGGTGTGCCATCGGCGCCGCCACCTTTGACTCCAGCTTTAGCGATCCCTTGAACAATGTCTAAGCCCTTGGTTATCTTTCCCCAGATTGTGTAGTTAGGGCCAAGGGTCGTATCGGCAAAGACTAAGAAGAATTGGCTGCCATTAGTGCCAGGACCTGAGTTAGCCATGGCTACGGTGCCGGCTGGGTAGTTATTTAAAGCATTAGCTGGAAGGTTTTCATCGGGATAGGAAAATCCAGGCCCACCCCTACCTGTTGCAGTTGGATCTCCACACTGGAGAACATAAATACCTGCAGTTGTTAAGCGATGACAAAGCGAGCCATCAAAGTAACCAGCCTTTGCAAGGGTAGCCATCTCAGTAAGTGTCCATGGCGCTTTATTGCCTACCGTTGTAATAACAATTGTTCCGCAGTTGGTTGTAAGAGTAAATGTCTTAGGAAGTTTGGTTGAAGGTTTTTCTGCAGGCTTTACCTTCATTTCGGTATGTCCAACAGCCTTTGTAGAGGTGCACTTAACTTTTGTGGCAGCTTGTGCAGGTGTAAGACCAATTAATGAAATAGTTGCGATTACCGCAGCGGCAATGAGTTTCTTCATGTTTATTCCCATTCGATTGTTCCTGGTGGTTTACTGGTGATATCTAACACGACTCGATTGACTTCGCGCACCTCGTTGGTAATGCGTGTCGAGATTTTTTCAAGCACATCGTAGGGAACTCTCGACCAATCTGCAGTCATTGCATCTTCACTAGATACTGGGCGAAGTACTATTGGATGACCATATGTACGACCATCGCCCTGCACGCCGACACTTCGAACATCGGCTAATAAAACTACTGGGCACTGCCAGATATCGCGATCAAGACCGGCGGCTTTGAGTTCGAATCGGGCGATGGCATCGGCCTCGCGCAGAAGATCTAAGCGCTCCTGAGTAACTTCGCCAACGATACGAATTCCAAGGCCTGGACCTGGAAATGGTTGTCGCCAAACAATCTCTTCTGGCAGACCTAGCTCGAGACCAACATGGCGTACTTCATCTTTAAACAATGTACGTAGTGGTTCGACAAGCGAGAACTTCAAATCATCGGGCAGTCCACCAACGTTGTGATGAGATTTAATATTCGCCGTACCTGTACCACCACCAGATTCAACAACATCTGGATAGAGCGTGCCCTGTACTAAGAATTCCACCCCGCCACCGGATGCGATATCGCGCGCAGCCTTTTCAAATGCCCGGATAAATTCGCGGCCAATAATCTTGCGCTTTTCCTCTGGATCAGTAATCCCTTTGAGCGCGGATAAAAAAATCTCTTTAGCATCAACAACAACTAAGTTAACCCCGGTGCTAGTAACAAAGTCTCGCTCTACCTGCTCGGCCTCGCCTTTGCGCAGTAAGCCGTGATCGACAAAGACACAGGTTAATTGATCACCTACTGCACGTTGAATAATTGCGGCGGCAACGGCAGAGTCCACGCCGCCTGATAGACCACAGATCACACGCTTGTCGCCGATCACTGCCTTGGCATTAGCGGTTTCGGTTTCGACGATATTTGTTGTTGTCCATGTTGCATCACATCGAGCGATGTTAACCAGCCAGTTCTGCAATATCGCTTGGCCATGCTCTGAATGTAAAACCTCCGGATGAAACTGGACTCCAGCTATATCCCCACTTGCATTTTCAAATGCTGCAATCGGTGTATCGGTAGTGCTCGCACAGATTGAAAAACCCGCCGGTGCAGCTGTGACTGCATCTCCATGTGACATCCATGCCTTTTGTGCTACTGGTAACCCACTAAATAACTTTGATGAAGTGTGTGCTTTTACATCAGTGCGACCGAACTCTGATTTACCAGTCTGGCTTACCACTCCACCAAGGGCGGCAGCCATGAGTTGGAATCCGTAACAGATACCAAAAGTTGGAATTCCTAATTCAAATATCGCAGCATCAAAGCTAGGTGCATTATCGGCATAGACACTCGATGGTCCGCCCGAAAGAATAATCGCCGATGGATTCTTGGCACGTACTTGGGTCACAGTTATCGTCGAAGGAACGATTTCGCTAAAGACCTTGGCCTCTCGCACTCGTCGTGCAATCAACTGGGCATACTGGGCCCCAAAATCGACTACAAGTACGCCACGATCATTAGGCACGGTGAATAAGTACCTCTACGCGCTGGAACTCTTTAACATCTGAATAGCCACACGTCGCCATTGCTCGGCGCAGAGCACCAAATAGATTCATCGATCCATCAGATGTATGTGATGGCCCTAATAAAATCTCTTCTAGTGTGCCGACAGTGCCTACTGCAACGCGCTCTCCACGTGGCAATACCTGGTGGTGTGCCTCTGAGCCCCAGTGCCAACCAAGTCCAGGTGCCTGTGTTGCCTTTGCAAGAGGTGAGCCCATCATTACAGCATCTGCCCCACATGCGATTGCCTTTGCAATATCACCACTACGACCAACTGCACCATCGGCGATTACATGAACATAGCGCCCGCCGGACTCATCTAAATATTCGCGGCGTGCAGATGCGACCTCGGCAACTGCCGATGCCATGGGAACTTCGATTCCTAAAACTTTACGCGTTGTATGTGCCGCGCCGCCACCGAAGCCAACCAATACTCCTGCAGCACCTGCGCGCATTAAGTGCAGCGCAGCAGTTGCAGTTGCAACACCGCCAACAATGACAGGTACATCAAGCTCATAGATAAACTTCTTTAAATTCAACGCCTCAGTTTCAGCTGCAACATGTTCGGCACTTACCGTTGTTCCACGGATTACAAAGATATCTACACCGGCATCGATAACGGCCTTGTGTAGTTGGGCAGTGCGGGCCGGTGATAATGATGCAGCGACAGTTACACCGCCATCGCGGATCTGTTGGATTCGCGCTTTAATGAGCTCGGGCTTAATAGGTTCGGTATAGATCTCTTGCATGCGCTTAGTTGCATGTTTATCTGGCATCGATGCAATCTCACCTAGCGGTATACGTGGATCCTCATACCGTGTCCATAAACCCTCAAGATTTAAAACGCCCACGCCGCCCAAACGCCCGATTTCTATCGCAGTTTCAGGGGATACGACTGAGTCCATTGGCGCTGCCAACATGGGTAGATCAAATTTGTAGGCATCTATCTGCCATGAGGTCGAGACCTCTTCAGGATCGCGTGTACGACGGCTAGGCACAATTGCGATGTCATCAAAGGAGTAGGCACTTCTGGCACGCTTTCCGGGTGCTATTTCAATCTCGCTCATGAGCGGCCCTTCGCTTGGTAGTTAGGTGCATCGGCAACATGTGCAACATCGTGTGGGTGGCTCTCCTGCAGCCCCGCTCCAGTAATCTGAATTAAACGGCCCTCGCGGCGCAGTGTTTCAATATCAGGGGCTCCTGCATATCCCATTCCAGATCGAAGGCCACCAACTAATTGATGGACAACATCTTCAACGCTTCCACGGAAAGCGACTTTGCCCTCAATGCCCTCGGGTACAAGTTTATCTTCGGATAAAACATCGTCCTGCATGTAGCGATCCTTTGAATAGGATTTTTGCGCCCCTCGTGATTGCATCGCAGCTAATGAACCCATACCGCGATAGGCCTTGTACTTAACGCCATCAATCTCAACTAGCTCCCCCGGTGACTCTTGGCATCCTGCTAATAATGAACCGAGCATTACCGAGTTAGCACCGGCCACGATTGCTTTAACTATGTCACCTGAGTACTGCAATCCACCATCGGCGATTAATGGAATACCTGCCTTGTTACACGCCTTAGCCGCCTCCATGATTGCAGTAATCTGTGGAACACCGACACCTGCAACGATGCGAGTGGTACAAATTGATCCTGGACCAACGCCTACTTTGACGGCATCGGCGCCTGCATTAATCAATGCCTGTGCACCTGAACGTGTTGCAACATTGCCACCGATTATTTGGGTTGTTGGCGAAAACTTTTTAATCCGTGCAATTGCATCAAGGACTGCGCGGTGATGTCCGTGGGCTGTATCAACGACGACGACATCAACACCGGCCTCAATCAGGGCCTGGGCTCGAGCAAAGCCATCATCTCCAACACCGACTGCCGCCCCTGCAAGGCCAACGTTTTTTACTAATTTAACGTGTGTGACTTGATCTGCGATTGGCAGGTTACGGTGAATGACTCCGATTCCCCCAGCCTTAGCCATTGCAATTGCCATCTCAGATTCAGTGACCGTATCCATCGCCGATGAGATCAACGGAATCGCGATTGAAATCGTACGAGTTAACTGGGTTCTTGTATCGACCTCTGAAGGCACTACATCTGAGGCATCGGGAAGTAGGAGGACATCGTCGTATGTCAGGCCAAGCATCGCGACTTTATCGTTCTCGCTCATTCGCCCTCCCTAATCCGTGAAGGTGGGCAGTCTATCGGGGCTTTAGAGCCCGACTGCACGCTCGATTTCAAGGCAGGCCTGCGTAATATCATCAACAATGGCAACGCCGCTGCACTCTTTGCGATCCCAACCAGGTCCACCCAAAACTATTCGCGGAGCTGGCCGCACAGTTGGTAACTCTCGGAAAAACTCAGGCAGAGCATTTTCTTTCAACTGAGCCCACAAAAAAACTGCGGGAGGTGCAGATTTCTTTACCACTGCTGCGATAGCCTCTAGCGGTGTCAGCGATCCTAAGAAATATGTCTCTATTCTTCGCTCAGCAAGTGCTGCAGCTAAGGCATGTAAGGGCAGCGAGTGAAGCTCGGCCCCAACTGCAGCTAAAAGAACAGGGCGAGAGTTAAGTGGTTGCTTAACCACTTTAACGCAATCGCGGAGAATTCGTATAAGAACTTCAGTGAGAAGATGCTCTACATCAACTCCCTTACCGGTCTCTTGCCAGTGATTTCCAACTAAAAAGAGCAGTGGGCTCATGACTTGCGACCACGTGGAGTCGACTCCATATTGAGCTAAATCCTTGTAGATCTCATTTTCAATAAAAACCTTATCGAAATCACATGCAGCTTTATACAATGCCTTCACTAATTCTTCGCGTGAGGCGGGCTCGTAGTTAATCTTTTCAATTTTTAATAAACCTTTATGGCTGATAGCTACTTCTGCCGCCTCATTTGGAGCCACTCCCGTTGCAATAAGTCGACGCATCATCATTAACCTGGCCACATCTGATGGGGAGTACCGTCGATGTGATCCAGCCTCATGGCCCGATGCTCCAAGGCCATAGCGGCGATCCCACGTACGCAGAGTAGAAGGGGCAAGCCCAAGAAGACGGGCAGCGGCCGCTACGCTCAGATGCTCCTCGGCTATCGCCATGTGCCTATCGTTGCGTTAAGTGGGCTAACTCACCACCCCAAACACGCTCAGATTGAGGCTCATACCCCGCGATACTTGAACAACCTATGAAGCGGTTGTACTGTGGGGATATGGCCGAACTATCACGACTACCCCGCCCCGTTGCAGATGAATGGGAGTGGCAGTATCAAGGTGCCTGCCGTGACCTACCGGCCGAGATGTTTTTTCATCCAGATGGAGAGCGGGGACCGCGTCGGCGCAACCGCGAAAATACTGCCAAAGCCATCTGTGCAACATGTCCAGTAATGCTGGCCTGTCGTGCACATTCACTTGCAGTTCAAGAGCCCTATGGAATCTGGGGCGGATTATCTGAAGATGATCGCTTGTCAATAATTACTCGAAATGAAGATCCAGATATTTCACATGCATCATAAGTTTTAACTCTCCTCCTGAGTTAAGAGGTAAAAAAAGAACCCCTGCAGAGAAAACTGCAGGGGTTATTTTTTTACTTTTTATCAGTGTGCATGACCGCCAGGGCCATGAGAGTGTCCGCTACCACCTGCATCTGCCGGTGCATCTGCTGGACGCTCGAAGACAACTGCCTCGGTAGTAATAAACATTGCAGCAATTGATGCAGCATTTGCAAGTGCAGAACGAGTTACCTTAACTGGATCGATGACGCCATCTTTTGCAAGATCGCCATAAACATCAGTTGCAGCATTAAAGCCTTCGTTATCTTTCATCGCACGAACTTTTGCAACTACTACGTAGCCTTCAAGTCCAGCATTTTCTGCGATCCAACGAAGTGGCTCATCGCAGGCTTTGCGAACTAAGCGAACTCCAACTGCCTTATCGCCAGTGAATCCAAGATCACCCTCTAGAACATTGGCTGCATGCACAAGTGCTGCGCCTCCGCCTACGACGATTCCCTCTTCAACAGCTGCACGCGTTGCAGAGATTGCATCTTCTAAACGGTGCTTCTTCTCATTGAGTTCGACCTCAGTGTGTGCACCAACTTTGATGACGCAGACTCCACCAGCAAGCTTTGCTACACGCTCTTGCAACTTCTCTTTATCCCATGAGGAGTCAGAGTTTTCAATCTCTTTGCGCAGCTCATTGACTCGGCCGGCAACTGCCGCCTTATCTCCTGCGCCTTCGATGATTGTTGTTGCATCCTTTGAGACCACGATGCGGCGAGCGCGACCGAGATCTTCTAATGTTGCAGCATCTAACTTCATGCCAACCTCTGCTGAAATAACCTGTCCGCCGGTCAGCGTTGCAATATCTTGCAACATCGCCTTGCGACGATCGCCAAAGCCAGGTGCCTTAACGGCAACTGAGGCAAAGACTCCGCGCATGCGGTTAACAACCAATGTAGAAAGGGCTTCACCCTCAATATCATCGGCGATTATTAATAGCGGCTTTGATGAGGCAGAAACCTTTTCAAGGATTGGAAGTAGGTCAGCTAAGGCAGAAATCTTTCCAGCCGAGATAAGCACGTATGCATCCTCAAGGATAGATTCCATGCGATCTTGATCGGTTACGAAGTATGGAGAGATGTAGCCCTTATCGAACTGCATTCCCTCAGTGAACTCAAGATCTAGCCCTGTAGTTGATGCCTCTTCCACAGTAATGACGCCATCTTTGCCGACTCTCTCAAAAGCCTCTGAGATTAAATCTCCAATTGCGCGATCTTGGGCTGAGATAGTTGCAACATCTGCAATCTGTGCCTTGCCACTTACTGGAGTTGCCTGAGCGCTAAGTTTTTCAGAGACTGCAGCAACTGCAGCTTCGATTCCAGCTTTAATATCCATTGGCTGTGCGCCAGCGGCTAAGTTGCGGATTCCCTCTTTAACCATAGCTTGAGCAAGAACTGTCGCAGTCGTTGTTCCATCGCCTGCAACATCATTAGTCTTAGTTGCAACCTCTTTAACTAACTGAGCTCCCATGTTTTCAACGGGGTCAGAGAGTTCAATCTCTTTAGCAATTGTCACACCATCATTT
>CAEZWP010000015.1_pt1 | contig 21354 bp, 21 predicted proteins | sample 7265021 | NCBI WGS metagenome assembly CAEZWP01 (sample SAMEA6813885, study PRJEB35770) | uncultured Actinomycetes bacterium | biome: Freshwater; feature: Freshwater reservoir; material: water | place: Czech Republic | collected 2015-11-04 | depth 0.5m m | reverse complement strand
AAGCAGGCCGAGGCTTATCGTTCAGTCTCATTGCTACTTCGCCGCCCACCAGGCCGCGAGGCATACCCAGGAGATGTTTTCTACTTGCACTCACGCCTATTAGAGCGTTGTGCAAAGCTCTCCGATGAACTCGGCGGCGGTTCAATGACTGGTCTGCCAATCATTGAGACTAAGGGAAATGACGTCTCTGCATTTATTCCAACAAATGTTATTTCAATTACCGATGGACAGTGCTTCCTTGAAACAGATTTATTTAACGCAGGTGTTCGCCCAGCGATCAACGTAGGCGTCTCTGTTTCTCGCGTGGGTGGTTCAGCACAGACTAAGGCGATGAAGAAGATCGCCGGACGTCTGCGTCTTGACCTTGCACAGTTCCGCGAGCTCGAAGCCTTCGCAGCCTTTGGCTCAGATTTAGATGCCGCCTCTAAGGCACAACTTGAGCGTGGTGCTCGTATGGTTGAACTTTTGAAGCAGGGTCAGTACTCACCATATTCACTCGAGCGTCAGATTGTTTCAATCTGGGCCGGTACATCAGGGGCACTAGATGATGTTGCGGTGGCCGATATTCGTCGCTTTGAATCAGAGCTTCTGGATTACATTGGACGCGAACGCAAAGCAATCTTCGATGTAATCTCAGAAACCAAGCTATTAGAAGATGACACCGTTGCTTCAATGGTCGAAGCGGTAGCCTCATTTAAGACGCGCTTTATTCCAACTATTGCCGTTGTCGTCAAAGATGCTCCAGTTGAAGCACTTACAGGCGAAGGTTCAGAGCAGATTACAAAGCACGTCCCACCGGCGGTGAAGAAGTAAACCATGGGTGCCCAACTCCGCATTTATCGCAGACGCATGCGATCCGTAAAAGCGACTAAAAAGATCACGAAAGCCATGGAGTTAATCTCTGCCTCTCGTATCGTTAAAGCGCAGCAGCGGGTTACAGCATCGACTCCATATGCTAATGAGTTGACCCGTGCGGTTTCTGCAGTTGCTACATACTCATCTACTAACCACCCACTAACAACACCATCGACAAATCCAATTCGCGCCGCGATTTTGATTATCTCTGCCGACCGTGGCATGGCTGGTGCTTATTCAAACAATGCAATCAAAGAGGGTGAACAACTAGCAGCTGCACTTAAGAAACGTGGCTTAGATACAACCTCTTATCTAGTTGGACGCAAGGCAGTTAACTACTATCGCTTCCGCAATCGTGCGATCGCGGGGCAGTGGACTGGTTTTTCAGATAATCCAACCTATGAAAATGCTAAAGAGGTTGCCGATGCGCTCATGATCGCATTTTTAGCCGATGCTCAGAGCGACATTGCTGGAGTAGACGAGATTCATATAGTTTTCACTCAGTTTGAATCCATGATGACGCAAAACGCACAGGCCAAACGCATGTTGCCCCTTGAAGTCGTTGAGTCAGATGCACCAGTTCCAACTGGCTTACTACCGATGTATGAATTCGAACCAAGTGGGGAAAAAGTGCTCAATGCACTTCTTCCGCGTTACATTGAGGCTCGAGTATTTAATGCAATGTTGCAATCAGCGGCCTCTGAGCATGCTGCGCGCCGACGTGCAATGAAGTCAGCAACTGACAATGCTGATGAGCTCATCAAGTCACTTACACGACTTGCGAACGCGGCCCGTCAGGCCGAAATTACCCAAGAAATCAGTGAAATCGTTGGCGGCGCAGACGCGTTGGCCTCAGCTAGTGCAGGGAGTGAATGATGTCAGTTGAGACAAACAGTAAAGGTCGCGTAGCGCGAGTAATTGGACCGGTTGTGGATATTGAATTCCCTGCCGATGCGATGCCCGCAATCTTCAACGCGCTCAAAGCAGATGTGACGATGAGCGGTGAGACGCGCACGTTGACGTTAGAAGTTGCCCTCCATATCGGCGATAACTTAGTCCGTGCTATCTCTATGCAACCAACTGATGGAATGGTTCGTGGAACTCCCGTAACCGATTCAGGTGCTGCAATCTCAGTGCCAGTAGGAGATGTTACAAAGGGGCACGTATTCAATACCCTTGGTGAGTCACTCGATGTGCCAACATCATCATTAGATATTAAAGAGCGCTGGCCAATTCACCGTAACGCTCCCTCATTTGACCAGTTAGAGTCAAAGACTGAGATGTTTGAGACTGGAATTAAAGTTATCGACCTCTTAACACCATATGTAAAGGGTGGAAAGATCGGTCTATTCGGCGGCGCAGGTGTTGGTAAGACAGTTTTGATCCAAGAGATGATTTATCGTGTAGCTGAAAACTTCGGTGGAGTATCTGTGTTCGCCGGTGTTGGAGAGCGTACACGTGAAGGTAACGACCTGTTCCTTGAAATGACAGAGACCGGCGTTATCAATAAGACGGCCTTAGTCTTTGGTCAGATGGATGAACCACCTGGTACGCGTCTTCGCGTTGCACTTTCAGCGCTCACAATGGCCGAGTATTTCCGTGACGTTCAAAAGCAAGATGTACTTTTGTTCATCGATAATATCTTCCGCTTTACACAGGCAGGCTCTGAGGTATCAACGCTTCTTGGCCGTATGCCATCTGCCGTGGGTTATCAGCCAACATTGGCCGATGAGATGGGCCAGTTGCAGGAGCGTATTACTTCTACACGCGGTCACTCGATTACGTCTATGCAGGCGATCTATGTTCCAGCCGATGACATTACCGACCCAGCCCCACATACAACTTTTGCGCACTTAGATGCGACAACAGTTCTCTCTCGCCCGATTTCAGAGCTTGGAATCTACCCTGCAGTGGATCCGCTGGATTCATCCTCTCGTATTCTCGATCCGCGCTATATCGGTGAGCACCACTTCCGTGTTGCTAACCGCATCAAGCAGATCTTGCAGCGCTACAAAGATCTACAGGACATCATCGCCATTCTTGGTATCGATGAGCTATCTGAAGATGATCGTATTTTGGTTGGTCGTGCTCGTCGTATTCAGCGCTTCTTGTCACAAAATACTTTCGTTGCCAAGGTCTTTACGGGCCTCGATGGCTCATTCGTGCCAGTCACTGAAACTATTGCAGCATTTGAAGCACTTGCCGATGGAAAGTACGACCACATTCCAGAGCAGGCATTCTTTATGTGTGGTGGTTTAGATGATGTAGAACGAAGAGCTGCTGAAATCGCAGCTAGCGTTGGAAAGTAATTAGAACAATGGCACTTAACGTCGAATTAGTTTCGCCAACGCAGCGCGTGTGGTCGGGGGAGGCAACCTCAGTCTCTGCACGCACAATAGATGGTGATCTTGGAATTTTAACTGGGCACACTTCACTCTTTGGCGTACTAGTTGACGGCGTTGTAAGCATTACATCTGTTGATGGAAGCACCACTGACTTTAACGTCAGTGGTGGCTTCTTATCAGTATCAAATAATCGTGTTTCGATTCTTACTGAAACAGTTGCTAATTAATCTACTTTAAGTGGTGCTCAGTTTCGATAACACGAACCGTCTTGGACTGACCGCGCATCACAATTGATTGACTAATAGCTCCAAAACTTGTGTAACGAATACCCCTAATTAACTCACCATCTGTAATTCCAGTTGCTGCTAAGAAAACATCTTCAGAGTTCACTAGATCTTTCGTGTACAAAATCGCACCGGATCCTTTGCCATCAATATGCAACTGGCCTTGGATCGCCCCACCTAAGCAGATCATCGCTGCGGCGGTAATGACGCCTTCAGGGGTGCCACCGATGCCCATCAATAAGTCGATTCCAGTATTTGGACGGGCAGTTTCAATCGCCGCTGCAACATCACCATCTTGAATTAAACGAATACGTGCACCGGCTGCGCGAATTTCGCGAATCAACTCTTCGTGACGTGGGCGATTTAATACAACGACGGTGACATCACTAATCGCTAGTTTTTTAGCCTTTGCAACTGCCTTAATATTATCGGCCGTGCTTGCACTGATATCAATAACATGGGCAGCCTCTGGGCCAGTCACCAGTTTGTTCATATAAAAAGAGGTCTTTGGATCAAACATTGTGCCCCGTGGAGAAAGCGCTATAACTGAGATTGCACCATTCATTCCATTTGCGGTCAGTGATGTGCCATCGATCGGATCTACTGCAACATCACATGATGGACCTTGTTGATTACCAACATGCTCACCGTTATGCAGCATAGGGGCTTGATCCTTCTCGCCCTCTCCGATAACAACAACGCCTGCCATGTCGACGGTATTAATCATTTCGCGCATCGCCTCAACTGCCGCTTTATCAGCGAGGTTTTTCTCACCTCTACCAACCCATGGCGCAGCTGCGATTGCAGCGGTCTCAGTAACACGGATCAACTCCAACGCTAAGTTGCGATCTGGAATTGGTGACATTATTCGCGGCTCACTTTTGCTCCGAGGGACACTAACTGCTGTGCAAAGTTGGGATAGCCACGATCAACATGAAAAGCCTGATCAATTGTGGTTTCACCTTCGCTGACAAGGGCTGCCAAGATTAATCCAGCACCAGCGCGAATATCTGTCGCCTCTACCGGGGCACTTGAGAGTTCGGGTATGCCATCGATGGATGCGTGATGGCCATCGACTGATATTTGGGCACCGAGGCGTATGAGTTCGTTAACAAACATAAATCGTGATTCAAATACATTTTCAGTCACTAATGAGTGTCCATCGGCGATTGAGTTAAGAGCTATAACCATCGGTAGTAAATCAGTTGGAAAACCAGGATAGGGAAGTGTTGCAACATCTATGGCTTGTGGCCGCGAATCCATACGGACACGAACTCCATCGACTGTAGTTGTGATGATTGCACCGGCACTGGCTAATTTTTCGAGAGGCAGTTCGAGATCTTGTGCACGTGCTCCATGGATTGTGATGTCACCTTTAGTCATTGCAGCGGCAAATGCCCATGTCCCGGTGATAATGCGATCTGGAATCGTTGCATGTGTTGTGGGATTGAGCTTTTCAACACCAGTAATAGTAATGAGGGGAGTACCAAGACCTTGAATCTGTGCACCCATTGATACGAGAAACTCTCCGAGATCAACGACATCGGGCTCGCGTGCGGCGTTATCAATAGTTGTTACACCTTTAGCTAAAACCGCAGCTGTCATGATATTTTCAGTTGCACCGACGCTTGGAAAATCTAATTCAACTATCGCTCCGACTAATCCAGTTGGCGCTTCGGCAATAACATAGCCGTGTTCGATATGTGCTTTAGCGCCAAGCGTCTCCAATCCCTTGATATGAAAATCCAACCCGCGTGAACCGATTGCATCCCCGCCAGGTAGAGCAACTTCAGCCTTACCAAGACGTGCAACTAGTGGACCTAAAACATTGATTGAGGCACGCATCTTTCGAACGAGATCATAATCAGCGCGATGACCAGGCAATGTAGGCACATCAATCGTGACACTATCTTTGACATGCACAACGGTGCAGCCTAAACGCGTTAATAAATCAGACATGATGTCTACATCGGCGATTTCAGGAACGTTAGTAATAGTTGTTTTGCCGGCCGCCAAAAGCGATGCCGCCATGAGTTTGAGAACTGAGTTTTTGGCACCTGTAACGATGACTTCTCCGCGCAGATGGGCACCGCCGCTGACTCGGAAACGATCCAGAGATGCCATGGCCGCAGTCTACTTATAGGCTAAGGGCATGGTTAATTTAACGCGTATTTACACCAAGACCGGCGATGACGGCACGACATCTCTTGGAGACATGAGCCGCACCTCTAAGAATGATCCGCGCCTTGAGGCATATGCCACAGTAGATGAAGCAAACTCCTCTATCGGCGTAGTGCTTGCAACCAATGAGTTGAGTGCAGATGTACATGCTCTATTAGTGCGGATTCAAAATGATTTATTTGATGTAGGTGCTGATTTATGTACACCCGTGGTCGATGCACCAGCTTTTGAGCCACTTCGTGTTCTTGAGTCTCAGGTTACTTATTTAGAAGAGCAGATCGATAAATACAACGGTGATCTTGAATCTCTACGCTCCTTTGTTCTGCCATCTGGCACGCCTGCTGCGGCTCATTTGCATGTTGCTCGAACCGTAGTGCGCCGCGCAGAGCGATGCACATGGGCTGCAATCCATGCATTTGGTGGTGGAGTCAGTCCAGTGACTGCAAAATATTTGAATCGCTGTTCAGATCTTCTCTTTGTTTTAGCCCGTCATGCAAATAAAGAGATTGGTGATCAGTTATGGGTACCAGGGGCTAATCGCTAGTTATTTATTGGGGTATACGCTGATGAAGGAGTGTTATCACCCACTGGATCGTGGTGGCAATTAGCCGATATCTCGGTAACAATATGTTTAAGCGCAAGTAGCTCTTGGCTAATAAGTAAAACCGTTGTTATCGCTCGAGGCGCACTTGCTTTAACCACCGTCCGGATAGTTCCAAAGCTGCGAAGAGTTTTATCATCGGCCGATGTCTCACCCACAAGCTTTGCATTGACTTCCCACCATGTGCAGCCATTCAGTGATGCGATCTGAACCGCTCCGCACGAATACTTTTCACAGATCCGCACACCATCTACAAGCTGAGCTAATTGGGCGGTCAATACCTTGCTACTTGAAGCCGTGCCGATTAACTCTTTGGCAGTTGGAATCTTTGCATAGACCTCACCATTGGATTTAAATCCAACTGGTGGCCACTTTGGCGATGGGGAGGGAGATAGTGTCTTCTTCGCCCTTTTCTTAGCAGTTACCTTCTTTTTAATAACCGCCTTCTTGGTAGCCGTTGCCTTAGCTGTGGGCGTAGCCGTTGCCTTAGCTGTGGGCGATGGAGTTTTCGTCGCGGCATCTGCACGTGGTGAGATAAAAAGCGCGGCTATCACTAGTACTACTAAGGGTTTAATCACGGTCCCACTTAAATTTGCGCACAGAAAAGAAGATACCAATAACTAACCAGACGATAAGAATGGTGAAGGTGCGTCCATTTTCCCAGGATTTGGCGACCTCTTGTCCTGCAAATGAATCTGGTAAAAATACTGAGCGCATTCCTTGCGTAAGCCATTTGAGGGGAAATATCGCTGCAATCTGCTGCATCCACGGCGGTAGTTGAGTAAAGATTAAAAAGACGCCACTGAAGAACTGTAAAATGATAACGATGGGCGATACAACGGCAGATGCGCCGCGCCCGCTCTTTGGAACTATTGAAAATGCGATACCGAGCGAAGTTGAACATGCGCTACCAAGTAAGAGCAACCAGGTAAAAGTAATCCATTTATTGATATCAGTCGGAATCTCGAGCCCGAAAAAGATTAAACCAAATCCTAGAAGCATGAGGATCTGTATCACCATACTGACAGAGACTAAAATCGCTTTCCCAATAAAATAACTAGAGGCTGGCATCGGTGTACCACGCAGACGTTTGAGGGCACCAAAGTCACGCTCGAGTGGAATAGTGATAGCTAGTGCCTGAAAGCCGGTGTTTACAAGGCCCGATGCAATCATTCCTGCTACAAAGTACTGCGAAAAAGTTACACCTGGTGCGATGGTGTCTTTAAATACTGAGCCAAAGATTATGAGCAAGATAACGGGAAATAAAAGTGTGAAGACAACTGATTCGCGTTGGCGCGCGAATTGACGGATCTCTAAGCCGCCCCGGCGTATGCCAAGTGTTATGGCGTTCGGAATCTTATTCACGAGAAATACCGATCATTGTGAGATAAATATCTTCTAGCGATGGCCGAGTAACGGTGAGCTCTGGGATCTCTCCATCAAATTGTGCAGTAAGTTTTTTGACTAATGAAGTTGGATTATCCGTTGCCTCTGACTTCATGGCATCTCCATCGCGCCACGTCACTAAGGCCTGCGCCGTGCTGCGCCCGCCGAGCTCAGCCGGTGTCGATATTTCGATTATCTGGCCATTGTTAATGACGCCAACACGATCGGCCAAGGCTTCAGCCTCATCCAAGTAGTGAGTGGTCAAGAGAATTGTTGTGCCATTGCCGCGAAGTTTTTCAATGAGTGCCCAAAAACTCCGGCGCGCCTCGGGGTCAAAGCCAGTCGTAGGCTCATCGAGGAATAAGAGTTCAGGATTGCCAATAATTCCAAGGGCCACATCCAAGCGTCTGCGCTGTCCTCCCGATAGCTTTCGAATAAGTGAGCTGGCTTTTTCATCAAGACCAACAGAGTTAATTACCTCTTCGACGTTGCGGGGGTTGGAGTAATAGCCACTGAAGTGATCGATAGTTTCAAAGACTGTTAAGTCACCAGAGTCTGAAGTCGATTGCAGAACAATGCCGATACGATTTCGCCATTCACGCCCAGCACGGCCCTCGTTATGGGGATCGAAACCCAAGACCCGTACATCTCCACTATCGCGCCTGCGAAAGCCCTCAAGGATTTCTACCGTGGTCGTCTTCCCTGCACCATTGGGTCCAAGTAGGGCAAAGATTTCACCCGTTGCAATACTTAGATCAATGCCACGAACTGCATGAACCTGACCATAGCTTTTTCTTAAGCCAGTGACCTCAATAGCGTTCATATGGCGATACTACTATGCGAAAATAGCGCCATGAGTCCGCGCCGAAACTACCCCAAGAACAAGCGGCCAAACTCTGATGATCGCGATATCGCGGCATCAAATCAAACATTTGAAGAACATAGCGAGGGCCTTTACACGGTCCGCAAATTAACTGGCTCAGCATCTAATAAACCATATCGCTGTCCAGGATGTGATCAGATGATTCCGCTTGCAACCCCGCACATAGTTGCATGGCTAGAAGATGATGAAGAGAGCCGCCGACATTGGCACAGTGCATGTTGGGCCAAGAAAGATAAGCGCCGGCCTAATACCGAACGAACACGCAATGCACCGCGATATTAAAACTCTCTATTTTTAACCTAGCCGGCCTTTAAGTAATTTAGTTAATTTAATTACTAATCTGTCATCTTGTGGTCGTCGTTTAAAGCTTAAGAAATGTAGCGGTAAATAGAAGCGTGTGCGCACAACGGTACGCGCAAATGTGTACTCCAGCAGTCCTTCAGGGCCATGCACTCGGCCAGAGCCGCTATCTTTCACACCACCAAAGGGCACCGATGCGATTGCCGCAAAAGAAAAAGTTGAGTTGATTGCGACCATCCCACACTGTAGTTGTGATGCGATCTTCTTTCCTTTTCGCTTAGACCAGACACTTGCTCCAAGTCCATAGGCAGATGCATTCGATAGTTCAACCGCTTCACGCATTGTGGCAACACGGTTAATAATAATTACTGGCCCAAAAGTTTCTACCCGCATTGCAGTTGAATCTTCGGGTACATCAATGAGAATCACTGGTTGCACAAAGGGCGCCTTGACTGATTGTGGACCGCCGAAGACGCATGTGCCACCATCGGCGATTGCGGCTTTTATATGGGATTGAATAACTTTAATCTGCGAAGGCATAGTTGCCGGTCCATAGTTTCCATCTCCTAATGCGCCTGCATGAATCGTTGGCGCAAGCTCTATCGCACGGGCAATAAATTCATCGGCTACTTTTTCATCGACATAAACGCGCTCTGCAGCAATGCACGATTGACCAGCATTAGCCATTGCAGACCACATCGTTGAATCCACTGCACGTTTAATATCGGCATCGGCAGCGACAATTACAGGATCTTTACCACCGCATTCAAGGACTATTGGAACCATCACACTTGCACATTGTGCCGCGACTAATTTTGCCGTCCGAGTCGAGCCGGTAAATGAAATCTTATCGACACCACTTAGGCAAAGACTGGAACCGGTTTCACCCAAACCAGTAATTGTTGTAAAAATATCGGCAAAAGGTGCAACTTCATTAAATGTCTCTTCAAGCCACATGCCAACACCAGGGGTGTATTCACTGGGTTTAAAGACAACGGTATTACCGGCGGCCAATGCATATGAAATAGAACCAGAGGGGGTAAAGAGTGGATAGTTCCATGGTCCAATCACACCGATGACACCTAACGGTGAGCGCTCAACAGTGGCCGACATGTTGGCCATTAATAATCCAGGGCGACGAAAAGATGTTCGCATAATCGATTCGGCATGGCGCGCAGCCCAACCAATATGACTCACGGCAATACTGACTTCAAGTTTTGCATCACTTAGCGGCTTACCAGTTTCGATACTAATTAAATCGGCAATCTGATCGATACGGTTAATGATGAGCGAGCTCCACGCCAGCAAAATCCGTTTGCGTCCACTAAAACCCAACCCCTGCCACTGCGCAGTTGCTAGACGGGCATGTGCCACTACATCGGCGACTTCACTCTTACTCATAATTGGATATGTGCCGACTACCTCTTCGGTTGCAGGGTTGTGCGAATTAAATGAGGGCCTACGTTTAGTTGCCATGGTTAGAAGCGTAGTCGTGTGTCGATACAATTTGAAGCATGCATGAGATTGTCAGACCCAGCACAACCTTGCCAGCATTGCGTACGCCATTTCATGTTATTACTAGCGATGGCATAGATCTTATTGGTGAAGTCGCTGCACCACTTGGGGTGAGCCGTGGGGCGATCCTGACTCTGCATCCATTACCAACGGCCGGTGGAATGATGGATAGCCATATATTTAAAAAGGCATCCAACAGACTCCCTGCGATGGCTGGAATCACTGTTGTTCGCTTTAACTCGCGAGGTACAACTAGTGAGGCCGGTAGCAGTACGGGTGCCTTTGATAACGGCAATGCCGAGGCTTTAGATGTAGAGGCGATGCTCACATACTGCTTTGACACCCTCGAACTTAAGAACGTATGGGTTGTGGGCTGGTCATTTGGAACGGACTTAGCACTGCGCCATGCAAAAGATGCACGACATAAGGGTTTGATTTTACTGAGCCCACCCCTTCGAACTACCAACGAAGCAGAGCTGATGTATTGGAATAGTGATCCTCGCCCTATTACAGCCCTTGTTCCAGAGTTTGATGATTATTTAAAGCCAGATGAAGCACGCATACGTTTTGCAATTGTTCCTACATTAAAGATTGTGGCAGTTGAAGGCGCAAAGCATTTATGGGTAGGAGAACCATTTGTTCACCAGGTTTTATCTCAGATTAATTCGATTGTGACTGGAGATTTAGCCGAGCTTCCACTGGAGATTTAAGAGGCTTGAGCCCGTGGAATAACTACCTCGTCCAGAATCAAAATAATTGCGGCAGCTACTGGTACGGCCAATAATCCGCCAACTAAACCTAGCAGTGAAGAGCCAATGAGGGCTGCAATAATAGTTACCGCTCCCGGCACCGACATTGTTTTCTTCATGATGCGCGGAGTCACAACGTAGTTTTCAACCTGGACATACACCACATAGGCAACAAAGGCGATGAGACCAATAAGAACTGATTGTGTGAGTGCGATAGCTGTAACAATTGAACAGCCAATAAAGTGTCCAACTAAGGGAATAAGCCCGCAGACAAGAATTATCATGGCAATCGCAATTGGTGATGGTAAGCCTAAGGTAAGTGAGAGCAAGAGCACGAAGATAGATGCCATGATCGCGATGATGATCTGACTACCAACGAATGAGCCAACACGCCCGATTATCGCCTGCGTTAAACGACCAACACGCTCCCGGCGGGTAGCTGGAACTAGTGAGAGCCCAAGGTTCACGGCTTGTGGCAGTGAGGTAATGAAGTAGAGAGTTAAAACTAAAACCGTTAAAAATGAGAAAAAGCCTGAGAGTATTGATTTACCGACCCCCAGAACTCCGCCGAATGTTGAAATCAATAGCGTGCCATTTGAGGTTACTGATTTCAATTTGGCTTGCAATGTATCGATAATTCCATATTGATCATTGAGTTTACTAATCACTTGATTATTAGTTAAATCATTGAGCAGTTGTGGCGCCTTATTGATAAGTTGTGTTCCCTGAGATACAACAGGGGGTGCAACTACTAATGCAAAGAAGATTACAAAAGCAATAACCGATGTGAAAATAATAGCAACGGCCGTCGCCCTAGATAGATTCTTACGACGCAGCGCTTCAACTGCAGGATTGAGGCCCATTGCTAGAAATAATGCAATAAGAATGAGAACAAAGATCTGGCTTACGCTGGCTAGTGCACGCATTAAAACAATTGCAGTCAATGCGCCGAGTGTTGCAATGAAGCCAAAGTAATAGGGATTGGTTCTATTAATGGGAGCTCCCAATGCACCAAAGTCTGCTGGGGGAGTTGGAGCTTTGACTGCTCGTTTAGTCACCTTTTTTATCCGCGCTGAAATAGCCATGCATCTATTGTAAAGTGCGCTCATCAGCATTGGCGCCGTGTAGTTCACCTGATCGACACATTGATAGGTAAGAATAGGGAGCATGGCGCTTCGAATAACTGGATTAGGCGAGGAGATCGCAGCTGTCTCTGGACTGCCCTGGGACCTAAGTCTTGAGGAGTGGCCGGAAGATCCGGATCTCGCGCAAAAGCGGGGTATTTCCCGCCACGTAGTTCGCTTAGTCCGCGCGACCAAGGATCCAGATTCACCGGTTTACGCAGTGAAGGAAACGGTGAGCGAGTTTGCAAACCGTGAATATAAAATCCTGCGTGAACTAAACCAACTCAAAGCACCATGTGTTGAGCAGGTTGCAGTTGTTGAGGGGCGCACCGATAAAAATGGTGAAGAGCTCCCATGCGCCATCGTCACACGCTTTTTGCCTTATTCGCTGCCATTTCGTGTTCTGCTTTCACAGTCAGTGTCATCTCATGAGATCACAACAATGGCGAGTGCGCTTGCACTTTTACTTGTCCGAATGCATCTGCTTGGCTTTTGGTGGGGAGACTGTTCGCTCTCAAACACTTTGTTTCGCCGTGATGCCGATGGCTTTGCCGCGTACCTAGTTGATGCTGAAACTGGCGAGTTCCAAAAAACCTTAAGTGATGGCCAACGTGAGCATGATTTAGATATTGCACTCTTTAATGTAGCTGCAGAGCTAGAGGATTTATCGCTTTCTGGAGTTTTATTTCCAGGAATGGATCCAGTGCGTGCGGCAGAATCTGTCATTCGCCGCTATCGACGTATTTGGGTTGCACTTAAAGAGCGACAACTCCTTGATCCAAAAGACCGCCACGCTGTTGAAAGTGCAATGCGCGCACTGCATGATTTAGGTTTTGCAGTTGAAGAAGTATCGATATCTATCGATGGTGATACACAGATGCTTGCATTCCAACCTAAGTTAGTCGCAGCTGGATATCACACCGCGCGTCTTCGTGAATTAATGGGTTTAGAGACACAAGAGTTACAGGCTAAGCGATTGCTTGCATCCTTTGATCGCTACCGCGCGCGCGAAGATAAAAGAGATGCATCAATTACTGAGATGGCGCGGCGATGGCTCATAGAAGTATTTGAACCGATCATCAATCGTGTGCCTGAATCTATGCGAGGCAGAGTTGAACATGCACAGATGTTCCATGAGATCCTAGAAAACCGCTGGTATTTAAGTGAGGAAAAGGGCGTTGATGTTGGCCTTGCTTTTGCCACTGATAATTACCTCGCCGAGATTCTCCCCTCGCGCCGTGATTCTGGAGTTGATGTCGCTGCGCAGTAGGATTGCAACATGGCTAATCCTCCCAATTTTGCACAGGCAGTGGATTTAAGCTCTCTCGGAAAGCCAAAGGCGCCGCCGGCCGGGCCAATGCCTGGCTTAGAAGTAACGGCGGCTAATTTAACGGCTGAGTTTTTGCCTCTCTCTCAATCTAAGCCAGTCATCGTTATTGCATGGTCTGTGAGATCTCCTGAATCAATCGAGATGGTTAAAACTCTTGGCACACTTGAAACCTCTTATCAAGGTAGTTGGGCACTTGCCCGTTTAGATATCGATGCCGAGCCAAAAGTTGCACAAGCTCTTCAAACAAAGAGTGTTCCATATGCAATCGCACTTATTGGCGAACAGATGGTTCCACTCTTTGAACAGAGTTATCCCGAGGCGCAGATTCGTTTAGTGCTCGATAAAGTCCTAACCCTTGCCGGCGAGCAAGGTGTTGGCAGCGCACCTGTTGAAGTCAGTGAGCCTGAAGAGGATGAGGCGATGGCAGCGCTAGAGTCTGGTGATTTTAAAACCGCTGAAGTTGCCTACAAGAAACTATTGGCCCGAAAGCCCGCAGATAGTTTTGCCAAGTTGGGCCTTGCCCAAACACAGTTGTTAATCCGTACCGATGGATTAGATCTAGAAATTATCATCAAGAAAGCTACTGATTCTCCCAACGACATTGCACTGCAGCTGCAGGCTGCAGATATGGAGATTGCAAACGGGGCAGTAGAAGCGGCTTTTAGTCGCCTGCTACATGTTGTGAAGGCGACATCGGGAGATGAGCGCACAAAGGCGAGAGAGCATCTATTGACTCTCTTTCTCTTAGTCGATTCATCTGATCCACGACTGGCCGCTGCGAGAAGCACGCTAGCGAACGCACTCTTCTAATGAAGAGTTTAAATGCAAAGGTAGAGCTCAACTACCTAAAGCTTTTATTTTTCCTCTTCGGGTTCCTCGTCATGGCGTGGGTGCCACGTTTTCCCGAAGTAAAAGCAAACCTAAGTATTTCTAATGGTGAGTTTGGGTCAATTGTAAGTAGCTCTGTATTCGGATCGATTGTCGCACTTTTAACCGTGGGACAATTGGTGCATAACTATGGCGCAAAGTTGGTCATGCGTATCGCGGCGGTTTTAATGGCCCTAAGCAGCATACTATTGACAAGTACGCACTCCACACTGATTTTTCTTATCGGAAACATCATCCTAGCTGTGGCAATTGCATCTTTTCATGTATCAATTAATGCTCAAGGATTTGATTTTCAAGATCGCACAAAAAGCCGTGTAATAACCTTGCTTAGCGGGTTTTGGAGCAGTGGAGCACTTGCAACCGCCGTTGTATCGGGTTTACTTGTTAATCGGATCCCGCTACATATTCACATAGCTATCCTCTCTCTTTCAATCTTATTAATTATGCTCTTTGTTATTTCATCTATGGATTCACATCTACTCAAACCAAATCTTGATGTAGAGACTGATTATAAGATTACCGATATTTTCATGGGCTTTCGGATCGATGGACTCGTCTCGGGTGCATTGTTCTGTGCTGGTTTTCTTGAATTTGCTGTTGGAGACTGGACTGCGATCTTTGTGAAAGAGGATATTGGAATCAAGAGTGGGCTTCATACACTGCCCTATATTCTCTTTATTTTCGCCATGATTATAGGAAGGTTGCGTGTCCACAATCTTTTTTCTCGGTACTCAATTCAATTCTTAGTGAAATTAGGCTCTTTGGTCTCCGGTACCTCATTTTTGCTTGGAATCCTCGCAATGAAATTGATTCCTCCCAATAATAAAATGCTTATATTGTTCATTTTGTGCATAAGTTTTACAATTGCCGGTTTAGGTTCGTCATTTCTTGCGCCAGCTGTCATGGATATAGCCAACTCTCGTTCGGCATCGCCAGCCAGTGTTGTTATTGGACAGCTAGGAGTCATAAATAACATCGCTATTTTTGCAATGAGATTGATTATCGCTTGGACAGCCCAAGCTTTTTCACTCTCTATCGCATTGATAATTCCAGCGCTACTACTCTTTACTGTTCCTTACTTCGCAAAAATCTTTAAGCGCGCTTAAACCTAATCAAAGTACGTGAAGGCAGTCCAACCTGCACAATCAACCAGAGCCTTCTGTATTACCAGCCTCGGCGGCCGAAATGTCATCGATGCGATATTTTTCCATTGCCGCTTTAACAACCTTTGATTTTACCTGGCCCAGTTTTTCTAGCTCTTGCAAAGTTGCGACGGCGATAGATTCGGCATCGACCTTAAAGTGTCTGCGCAGTGCGCCACGAGTATCTGAGAGCCCAAAGCCATCGGTACCAAGGGATAAGAATGGCTTCTCTATCCAAGGTGCGATCTGATCTTGAACTGCGCGCATGTAATCACTTACTGCAATAACTGGACCATTGTAGTTATCGAGTTTTTGTGAGATATATGCACTCGCCTTATTGTGTGGATTGAGAAGGTTGTAGCTATTGGTCGCAAGACCATCACGACGAAGTTCGTTCCATGAAGTAACAGACCAGACCGATGCCTCTACGCCCCAATCCTCACGGAGAAGTCTCTGTGCTTTGAGCGCCCAGTTAACGCCGACACCAGATGCTAAAATCTGCGCAGATTTCTTACGTCGATTTTTAGCAGGTGAATAGAGATAAAGCCCCTTAAGTAGTCCAGCTACATCTAGGTTTTCAGGTTCTGCTGGGTGAACGTATGGCTCGTTATAGACGGTGATGTAGTAATAAATATTCTCGCTATCTTCGCCATACATACGGCGAAGTCCATCCTTAACTATATGACCAAGCTCAAAGGCAAAAGCTGGATCATAGGAGACAACGGCTGGGTTAGTCGATGCCAAGAGATGTGAATGGCCATCTTCATGTTGTAAGCCCTCACCATTAAGAGTTGTGCGTCCGGCAGTTGCACCGATAACAAAGCCACGCACCAACTGATCAGCTGCGGCCCAGAACGCATCTCCCGTGCGCTGGAAACCAAACATGGAGTAGAAAATGTATATCGGGATCATTGGTTCATCGTGGGTAGAGTATGAAGATCCGACTGCGGTAAATGAGGCTACTGATCCTGCTTCATTGATTCCTTCATGCAAAATTACGCCCGTTGTAGATTCCTTATACGACAACATGAGCTCGCGATCAACGGCCTTGTACTGCTGGCCACTAGGTGAGTAGATCTTCATAGTTGGAAAGAGTGAATCCATTCCAAATGTACGTGCCTCATCGGGAATAATCGGAACAATGCGCGAACCAAGTCCTGGATCTTTTACTAAATCTTTAAGCATTCGTACAAATGCCATCGTTGTTGCAATCTCTTGCTGGCCCGAGCCGCGCTTAACAGATTCATAGACTGAGTCATCTGGCTGTGGCAGTGGACGTGAAATTGAGCGTCTACGTGGAATCGATCCACCCAAAGCTGCACGACGTTCTGCTAAGTACTTCGCCTCATCTGACTCATCGGCAGGCTTAAAATACGGCGGTAAATACTTATCTAACTTCTCATCCGGTATCTCTAAGTGCAACGTATCTCTAAAGCCCTTCAAATCTTCAAGGCTCATCTTCTTCATCTGGTGCGTTGAGTTACGGCCTTCAAAGGTAGAGCCAAGTGTCCAGCCCTTAATGGTTTTAGCTAAAATTACTGTTGGACGGCCGTTGTGTTGAACAGATGCGGTATAGGCGGCAAATAACTTCTTGTAGTCATGGCCACCGCGCCTTAGGCTCCAGATTTTTTCATCGCTCCAGTCGGCGACCATGGCAGCAGTTCGTGGATCTCGTCCAAAGAAGTTTTCACGCACATAGGCACCAGACTCAGCTTTAAATGTCTGGTAATCGCCATCTAGCGTCTCGTTCATAATCTTAACAAGTGCGCCTTCGCGATCTTGGGCCAAGAGTGGATCCCAATCCCGGCTCCATACAACTTTAATTACATTCCATCCAGCCCCACCAAATGTTGATTCGAGCTCTTGAATAATCTTGCCATTTCCACGCACAGGTCCATCCAGGCGTTGTAAATTACAGTTAACAACGAAAGTTAAATTATCTAATTTTTCACGTGATGCAAGACCAATAGCACCAAGAGTGTCAACCTCGTCGACTTCACCATCACCTAAAAATGCCCAAACATGTTGATTATTTGTATCTTTAAATCCACGGTTGTGTAGATATCGGTTATATCGCGCTTGATAAATGGCGTTCAGTGGCCCGATTCCCATTGAGACTGTAGGGAACTGCCAGAAATCTGGCATCAAACGTGGATGAGGGTATGAGGACAAACTGCCCTTTGGATGTGAGAGCTCTTGTCTAAAACCATCTAATTGATCTTGACTCAAACGACCTTCAAGAAATGCACGCGCATACATTCCTGGGCTTGCATGTCCTTGGAAAAATATCTGATCGCCACCACCTGGGTGATCTTGTCCGCGGAAGAAGTGATTAAAACCAACTTCATAGAGGGCAGCAGATGAGGCATACGTTGAGATATGTCCACCCACGCCAACACCTGGGCGCTGCGCACGGTGAACTAACATCGCCGCATTCCATCTATTTATTCTGCGGATTCGCCGTTCAATATTCTCATCACCCGGAAAGGCTGGCTCGTGCTCTGGTGAAATTGTGTTGATGTAATCTGTTGTGCGAAGACTTGATAGGCCGATATTTTTCTCGTGCGCACGCTTTAAAAGACTGAGCATTAAATATCGTGCTCGCACAGGACCGGCATGGGCAAGGGTGGCATCAAAGGAGGCTTGCCACTCAGCGGTTTCAGATGGGTCGGTATCCACCAACTGGTCAACGAACTGATCTGGCTCATCGAAGTTTTCCCTCATAGCCCCTATTCTCCCTTGAACTGACCAGTAAGTCGAAATCGAAATCAAGGCCCCAAAACTCTTGCATATCCCCGTGAGATTCGGTGGACTTAGCCCGTGCCAGCCAGAATGGGGATGAAGAATGGCGACTTGATTTTAGAGGTCGGCTGCGGCGATGACTGCGATTTCACAGTAAGAGAGTTGATCTCAAAGATCACGGGAACAGAGTTCATAGAGGGACATACACAAGAGGTAGTCGATGCCGTCATGATCTGGTGGCGCGATGGTGATGGGGATTTAGTCGATGAGTTAATGGACTCTCTGACCTATCTCTCAGCGACTGGAGCGATCTGGGTTCTTACCCCGAAAGTAAATCGCGATGGTCACGTTGAGCCAAGTGATATTCAAGATGCCGCACCGATTGCCGGCTTGAGCCAAACATCAACGTTATCGGTTGCACCAGATTGGACAGCAACACGTCTGGTAGCACGCAAAGCGGGTAAGCGGTAGATTTCGCGCTATGACACTAACAATTGGCCAAGCCGCCCCAGAATTTGAAGTTAATAATCAGCATGGTGAGAAAGTTTCACTGGCATCTTTTAAAGGCAAAAAGAATGTTGTTCTCCTTTTTTATCCCTTTGCTTTCTCTGGAACTTGCACAGGCGAACTCTGTGCATTGCGCGATGATCTGAGCGCCTTTCAAAATGATAACGTTCAATTATTAGCAATTTCGTGTGACCCAATGTATGCACAGCGTGCATTTGCCGATCAAGAGAAGTACACCTTCCCAGTGCTCACAGATTTCTGGCCACATGGCGCTGTGGCTAAGGCATACGGCGTATTCGATGATGCGCATGGATGTTCAACCCGCGGAACCTTTGTCATAGATAAAACTGGCATTGTGCGCTGGCAGGTCATTAATGGCCTAGGCGATGCACGTAATATCGGCGACTATAAGGCGGCAATCGCTTCGCTGTAAGGGCGATTTACCTTTTCTTACTCACCTGAAGTAAGATTTCCCAGTACTCGTTGAGAGTACTCGGGTGCTTAGCTCAGTGGTAGAGCGTCTCGTTTACACCGAGAATGTCGGGGGTTCGAAACCCTCAGCGCCCACAAGAAGTATGTGAAGGAGTTGATCATGAAGGCCAGCGCCAGTGATCAACGCCAGATAGTAGGTGTTGCCCGCCTTGATCAAGAGACAAGTGCTCTTAACCACAAGGCCCAGACTCTTGCCGAGCACGCCCTCCTTGCTAGCCTCACAACTAAGTCACATAACGCCCGCGATCTTCGCATCGGTGCACAGACCGAACTCAGTGATGTAAAACGTGAACTACTGCGCGCTGAAGCCGATGTCGAACAGATTGTTTCGCGCATTACGCGCGATGAGGCACGCCTTAACGGGGGTTCGGCATCACCGAAAGAGTTAGGACAGTTACAACATGAAGTTGGAACTTTGGGGGTTCGCCGGGCAGAGCTTGAGGAGGTTGAGCTTGAAGTAATGATGCGCATCGATGAGATTAACTCCCGTATTACCGAACTCAGCGCACAAGAGGCCGCCTTCGCAACCGAAATTGCAGATCTTGAGATTCGCAAAGAGAATGCGCACGCAGCCTTTAATACCGAGCTCGAATCTATCGCTAAAGAGCGCGCTGTAGCTCTCTCAACGGTCGCACCCGATTTCATCGCACTCTATGAAAAAATTCGAACATCTAATAACGGAACTGGGGCAGCGGCTTTAATTGCAGGAACATGTAACGGCTGCCATCTCTCAATCAATGCAGTGGAACTTAAGCGAATTATAGATGTAGCCGAAGATGAGGTTATTCGCTGTGAAGAGTGTCGCTGTATTCTGGTGCGTGGGGTTTAAGTAGATGGCCCGTCATTTTTCACTCACCGCCGATGGTGGCTCACGAGGAAATCCAGGTCCTGCAGGTTATGGATCGGTTATCACTGAAAACGGATCGATCATCGCTGAGCTCTATGACTTTATAGGAATAGCCACAAATAACGTCGCCGAGTACAGCGGGCTTATCGCAGGTTTAGTAGCGATCAATGCAATTGATCCAGCTGCAACAATTGATGTAAAGATGGACAGCAAATTAGTTGTCGAACAGATGTCGGGCCGTTGGCAGATCAAACATGCCGATATGCGATCCCTTGCCCAAGATGCACGCGCTGCGCACACACCAGCACTTGTTACCTATACATGGATTCCACGCGATGAAAATTCACATGCCGATCGATTAGCTAATAAAGCCTTAGATCAACAGGCTGGTGGCGCAGAGATAGTTTCAATCCAGAAGAACTATTTAACTGAGCGTTTATTAACAAAGGAAGTGTCCACGACGGTTTTCCTTATCCGCCATGGAGAAACGCCACTGACGCCGCTGAAGAAGTTTTCAGGAGATGGCCCGCTCAACCCCCAATTAACAGAAGTGGGTTTAGCTCAAGCTGAGCTCGTAGCTGCAGCCGTTGCTAAACTTGACCCTGAGATAATTCTTGCTTCACCCCTTAATAGAACGAAGCAGACTGCCGCAGCACTCGCCCGCGCAACTGGCCTGGCCGTTAACTACGACGATGCATGGCTTGAATGCTCTTTTGGAATATGGGACGGCCTATCGATTGATGAAGTTAAAGAAAAGTATCCAGTCGATTATCATTCATGGCTTTGCTCTACTGGATTTGCACCACCTGAGGGAGAGTCATATGACGCTCTTGCAGTTCGTATCGATGAGGCACTCGAGCAGATTGTTGCGATGTATCCAGGGCAGCGCGTTGCAGTAGTAAGCCATAACGGCGCGATTAAAACCGCGGCAAAACTAGCCATCGGCGCTCCCGCAGATTCAATCTTTCACATAGATATTTCGCCATGCTCGATAACAACTATCTCAATCTGGCCAAGTGATGGCCTGCGCGCACTGCGCGGCCTCAATGAACAATCTCACTTGCGTGAAAGTAATTAAGCGAGCTTGCCCTTAACCTCTACGAAGTTCACTCCAGCATTTGAGAGCACTACCGAGACTTCATCGCCAGCTTTTCCTGGGCAGGATAAGCCCCAGCCAAATGTT
>CAEZWP010000013.1_pt1 | contig 21927 bp, 21 predicted proteins | sample 7265021 | NCBI WGS metagenome assembly CAEZWP01 (sample SAMEA6813885, study PRJEB35770) | uncultured Actinomycetes bacterium | biome: Freshwater; feature: Freshwater reservoir; material: water | place: Czech Republic | collected 2015-11-04 | depth 0.5m m | reverse complement strand
TATCGGGCAGCTCACTTTCCTTTACAAAAGTTAGCCATACCTTGTCACCATTTTGAACAAAGCGATCAACAAATGCTCGGCCAATTCCACCTGTACCACCTGTAATAAGGATATTTCTGCTCATGTAGTCATAGTAACGAGTGGAGAGTCCCGAGGGTAGTCTAATGCAGTGCCCCATACAGCTATGAGTAATAGAGAAGCGATAGCAAAGGGCTTGCCTATATTTATTGCGGCCATAAATATGCGTGCTGGAATAACTATTATGAGTCCACTGATTCCAATTCTTAAAGAGCAGTATCACTTGAGTTCGTTTCTACTCTCTTTTCTTACTTCTTTATCGGTGTTATGTTTTGCCGGAAGTGCATTTCTTATGCCCTTCGTGGGTAAAATCGGCGGAACTAACCGGATTATTGCTGTGGCACTCACGGTGCTAACAACTGCAATATTCTTTAGGGCCATAGGCAATTTGCCAATGCTCTTTATTTCTTCCCTTACCGTTGGAATTGCGATTGCAGTTCTCAACTTCTCCTTGCCAGTATGGGTAAAGGAAAATGCTTCCGAGCATTCAGGTCTAGTAACAGGCATATACATAACTATCATGGGCGTATTCGCTGCAGTTTCAGTTGCAGTTGCTGTCCCCTTGGCACATGTCTCATCCTGGGGATGGCGTTTATCCATGGTCCCATGGATGGTAATTGGCTTGTTTTCGTCGGCCTGGTGGCTATTAAAAATCTCAAAAGCATCCGAAACGCAGCACATGCAGCTACCCTCAACTTTTCATCGCCAACTCTTGCACAGATCAGGCGCATGGAGCATTGCAATATTTTTCGGATTACAGTCAATGATCTTTTACGGCACAGCAACCTGGTTTCCAACGATTTTGGTTTCAAAGGGCTTTACTTTAAGTAATGCAGGCTTTGCAGTGTCGATAACCGGGCTCTTTGGCTCACTACTTGGAATCGCAGCGCCATATTATTCATCAAAACTTCGCGACCTTCGCTTGCTTTTAGCCATAGTTGGATCTGCAATCACTCTATGTTTCATTGCCATAATTTTTGACCATAGTTGGCACTTAATTATTTGGCTACTTATTTCTAATATTGGGCTCTCCATTAGCTTTCCCCTCTCCCTTTTATTAACAGTTACAAGGAGTACAGGAGCAGGTGAAACACGTTCACTTTCAATCATGGCTCAGGCCATTGGTTACTTGATGGCAGCAAGTGCGCCGGGCATTGTTGGAGCGATATTTGATGCAACTTTGAATTGGAATATTGCCCTACTCTTCCCGGTTGGGCTCTCTCTTGCCTTGGCCACCGTTGGATACTTTGCAGGCAAACCAGATAAAATACTAATAGATGCTTCTTAACTCACCCTCCCAAGTATCTATTAGTGAGTAGTTAGTATTGGTATTGAGGATCAGATGAAAGGGGGGCCCGATGTTTGAAGTGATTTTCTTGGGAATTTTGCAGGGCCTGACCGAGTTTTTGCCAATTTCATCGAGTGCCCACCAGCGCATTGCGGGGGAGTTTTTTAGTAATGCTCAAGATCCAGGTGCGCGTTTTACAGCCATTACCCAAATTGGAACTGAACTGGCTGTACTTATATTCTTCAGGCACGACATCAAGAAAATTATTGTGGCATGGATTCGTCAAACATTTATGCGAGCCTCATTGCCAAGTGATGAAAAACTGCAGGCTCGTATGGGTTGGTTGATTATCGTTGGATCAGGACCAATCGTTATCTTGGGCTATCTTGGAAAAGATATTATTGCTAACGACCTTCGCTCTTTGTGGCTTATAGCCTCGGTTATGATTATTTTTGGCATCATACTTGGACTAGCAGATCACTATGGCAAGAAAGATCGCGGACTTAGTGATTTGAAAACATCGCACGGTATTTTATATGGATTAGCTCAAGCTCTTGCATTAGTGCCAGGAGTTTCGCGATCTGGTGCAACGATCGCCATGGGGCGCTTTCTTGGTTACAGCCGTGAAGCCGCACTGCGTTACTCATTTTTATTAGCACTGCCGGCCGTATTTGGAAGTGGTTTGTATGAACTTAAAGGCGCAGTTGGCGACAGCACCGAAATGCAGATTTTCTCCCTAACCCAGACATTTATAGCTACATGCATTGCATTCGTAGTTGGCTACGCAGTTATCGCTTGGCTTCTTAAGTTCGTCCAGACAAAAAGCTTTATGCCCTTCATCATTTATCGCCTTCTTTTAGGCTCAATCCTGCTGGTGTTTCTTGCTACGGGTGTCATTAACGCTTGAAACTTAACTTCCAGGGCTCACCGTCGACATATTGAAATCTTTAATAACCAGCGCTGGCGTTGCCATATTAAACATATCGCCGGCCCATTCACGCGGCTGAGTCCACTCCGTTGCACCGGCATGAACAATGCGAGACAGGGCTGAAACCGGCGAATCATTCCAGCGGAAGTTATTGGTGGCACCAACAACTTCGCCACCTTTAACGTGATAGACACCGTCGCGAGTTAAACCAGTAAGCAGTAGTGAGTTTGGATCAACCATACGGATGTACCAGAAAGTTGTAAGGAGAAGCCCGTTTTCAACTTTCTTCACTAAATCCTCGTGTGTGCCGGTTCCGCCATCAACACTAATAACTGCATTTTCTCCCATAGGGGTGAAGTCGAGCTTTGTTAAGGCAGCAGTTGCACGTGTTTGGATTAAGGATTGCAAGGTGCCATCTTTAAACCAATTTACGCGCTTGATTGCTTGGCCATTATCGAAGACAGATGAGAAGGGAGAGCTCACCGCCGTTGCAACAAAGTTGGCTGCTGGCAAATCTTTGTAATCGGGATCTGTAAAGAACTGAAAACCCACGTTTGAGAGTTTTTCTCCTACGCGAGTTCCGCCGCCTTTTTTAGAAAAGACTGATTGGCCTTCATGAGCATCGCGCGCAGCAGATACCCACATCATGTAGATAAATAAATCGGCAACTGAACCTGATGGTAGAACCGTGTCATAGCGACCTGCAGGTAGATCTACTTTTCTTCCCTGCCAGGTTAAGCGTTGGCGTATCTGTGCATCGATGGATGCAACCGATACATCTTTAAAGTCACGGGTTTCAACGCCGTTCCATGTTGAGCGCGTACGGTCGTGGGACTTGCCAGTCATCTCTACGCGGCCAACGGGGGCATCTTTGCGAAGACGCAGTCCACCCTTTGATCCAATCCATGTTGTCTCACTTGTATGTTCGGCATAACCAAAGAGTTCGATTGCATCGGCAACTGATCGCAAAAACATATCGCCAAGAGCTGGTGCAAATGTTGAAAATACCTCTGGGCCAGTAGGAACGTGGGGAGCGCTCCAATCACCAATAGAGAGATTGGTAGCAAGGGGTGCAAAGTCTTCGGCCGCTCCGGCCGCCTTTGCCGCAGCAACTGCCTCGCTAAGAAGTGTTGGAATATCGGCCAGAGTGACATCGGTGCGAGTGACTCCGCCCGATGCCATACCGGCGGCGGTTGCAACAAATGCAATCACTGTTACGTTGCGCTCTTGAATAACACCATTAGTTGTCAATGTGCTGCCCGCCCAACGCAAGTTAGCTTGCGTCCTATCCTTTACAACGACGATGCAGTCATCGCATGTGGCACTAGATGTAATCTTTTCAATAAGATCTTGAGCAGAGATCATTTTCCAGCCTCCGCAACGGTATTTAGAATATTTACTTTGTCGAATATCGCCGCTGGGCAGCCATGGCTTACAGCTGCAACTTGGCCAGGTTGGGCCTTTCCGCAGTTAAAGGCGCCACCTAATACATAGGTAGATGGCCCGCCAACAACTTTCATGGAGCCCCAAAAATCAGTCGTTGTTGCTTGGTAGGCAACGTCTTTTAGTTGGCCAATGATTTTTCCATTCTTAACACGATGGAACTGCTGACCGGTAAATTGAAAGTTATAGCGCTGCATATCGATAGACCAGGACTTATCGCCCTTAATAATGATGCCATCCTCCATCGATGAAACCATTTCATCGTAGGTTGGTCCAGTTGGATTTGCGGCCAATGAGACATTGGGCATGCGTTGGATTGGAACATGCGCGGGGGAGTCAGAGTATGCGCAGCCATTACTGCGATCTCGGTTAACGCGGGCGGCGATGCGACGATCTAACTGGTAGCCAACCAAGAGGCCATCTTTAATTATGTCCCACTTCTGTGCAGCAACACCTTCATCATCGAATGCAACAGTGCTCAAACCGTGGGCAGTATTTCGATCACCCGTAACGTTCATGAGCGCAGAGCCATATTTCAAAGTATTCAACTTATCGGGTGTGGCAAATGATGTGCCGGCATAGTTTGCTTCATAACCAATTGCGCGATCTAACTCTGTTGCATGTCCAATTGACTCGTGGATTGTTAACCAGAGGTTAGATGGATGCACCAGTACGTCATATCGACCAGGTTCAACTGAGGGCGAGAGAGTTTTTTCCGCCAATAATGTAGGAAGCTCTGCAATCTCAGCATCCCAGTTCCAGTGCGTATTTCCCATCCACTCCCAACCAAAGCCGGCAGGCTGAGCCAAAGTACGCATAGATTCGAAGCCATTAGTACCGATGGAAATCGCTTCAATCTGAGTCTGAATTCGCACACGCTGCTGTGTAGTACTTGTTCCATATGAATCGGCATAGTGCTTCTGCTCTTTAACATACATAGTATGAGCAGATGTGTGATTAACGCTCTCGTGCTTTAACAACTCATTACTTAAATGCGCTAGGCGATCTTTTTTATCAGAATCTGAGATTGAAAATGGATCGATTTCATACTCGGATACCCATGTTTGGTGTGCATAAACCGGCTCGGTCACAAGGGAGACAAGCTCAGTTGAAAGAGGCTTGGATGTTTTTGCCATCGCAACTGCAGTAAGAGCTAACTTCTTGGCCGTTGCAACTGAGATCTCGGGAGATGATGCAAAGCCCCATGCACCATCAACGATTACCCGGACACCAAGTCCGGCCAGAGTTTCATCACTTTGTGTCTCAGGTTTTGCATCACGCAGTGAAAGTAGGCCAGTGCGTGTACGTTCAATGCGAACATCAACATGGGATGCACCAGCAGCTTGCGCTGCCCCGATAGCGGCATCTGCGACGGCCGATAGTGGAAGTGCTAAGAAATCTGCATCTACATTTTTTCTCACTCCCGAACCCTAATGCTCACTCGAGTTAGTTGCCAAGAAAATCTCTAGCGGCGCTTTTTTGAGCTCAAAGCGGCGATAATTGGATAAATAGATCGAAAAACCACCCAAATCAGCGTGGTTGAGCGTGATTTAGCGCCTTTTGCTGGCAGGATTCATTATGTTAACTTCAACTAAGTACTGGAGAGTTCACAATGAATAAGAAAGAAATCACTGCAAAGTTGGCTGCAAATTCAAAGCAGAGCGAGAGCGCTGTATCAGCAGTACTAGAGGCTCTTGAGGAGCTTGCAATTAAAATGCTCCAGAGCAAGGAGAAGCTTGTGCTACCTGGCTTCATCTCAATCGAGGCAGTTGCACGTGCGGCACGCTCAGGCCGTAACCCACAAACCGGCGCGGTTCTGCAGATCCCTGCACGCACTGGCGTCAAGGTCAGCGCTGGAACTAAGCTCAAGAAGGCTGTTGCAAAGTAAAAAAGTAATTAAGAATCGGGCGTGAGATTTACTTCTCGCGCCCGATTTTTTATTATTGTAATTTTATAGGGTTGAAACTTGGCGCTTGGCCTTTGCCAGCCATGCAGGATTAATCTCTACACCCCAACCAGGTGCCGATGGAATCTCTATCTTTCCATCTTCAATTGCAAAGGGATTGCCTAAAAATAGATCTTTTTGCCATGGATAGTAATCAAAGCCCTCAATAGAGAGTTCAAGGTATTTACCGGGATTATCAATTGCGCCAAGTAAGTGCATGGTACAAATTGTTACGAGTGAGAGATTTGCGCTATGCGGTGTGATTGGCATTCCAGCTTGTCTAGCCATCTCAACAACTTTTAACGTTCTCCAGATGCCACCCATATACATAATGTCAGGCTGGAGAACATCAACAGCGCCCATATCGATCATTCGCTGCCATGTCACTAAATCCCAATCTTGCTCTCCACCAGTTACATCGATCGAAAGAGCCTCGGTGACTTGTTTAGTCTCCTCAAGCTCCCAGTATTTGCATGGCTCTTCAAAGTGGCTGATACCTTCGGCTTGTAGCAGTGCACCGACTTCAATGGCACGCTTGGGAGAAAATCCGCTATTGCCATCAACTAACTTTGAAACTCCATCACCCAATGCTCGAGAAACTACTGGCACGACCTCTTCTGTGCGCCCCGGCCACTCATCAATGTCATTGCCGCATTCGGCGCCGACTCGCCATTTGAATGCATCAAAGCCAAACTCATCTCGTAACTTTACAAATCTATCGGCCTCTTGCTGCGGCGTTATGTCACGCTTCATTGAAGATGCATATGTGCGCAGTTTCTTAGGGGCGCCACCCAGTAATTCGACTACAGGCTTGCCTTCAACGCGCCCACGCAGATCCCACAGAGCAGTATCTAATCCGGCATTTGCACGGGCTCGATAACTACCAGGGAACTTATGTTCACGCGCTTCCACCAGAGTAATAAGTGCACCGATGTCGGAGGCGTCTTTTCCTAATACCCAAGGAGCGATTTGCCGGTGAAGGATTTGGGCGGTTATATCGGCGTGATAGGTAGATGTTTGGCCCCAGCCGATATGACCATCAGATGTAGTTACTTTAACAAAGGCTACGAACTCATCTGTAAAGGTTTCAAGCTGTGTAATTTTTCCAAAGATCATCCTGCAGCCTTCACGAATACTGGAATATCTAGTAGCGAAACTTTCACGCTCACACCGGCACCAAGACCCACCGCATCAGGACTTGGTAGCTGAGCAGTGACACGGCCCCCATCACTCATCAAAATACTGAGACGGCATGTGGCACCCAAGAAGCTGGCTGACAAGATAGAGGCGTTACCTGATTTGCTAGCAACGACATCAATACTCTCTGGTCGCACTAATGCAATTCCGGCACCTGATGTAATCGAACCTGGAAGTGTCTTTACAACGCCGCCAAGAACTTCAATCGATCCACCATTTACTTTCCCAGCAATGGGATTAGTTAACCCAACAAACTCGGCGACAAAGGCCGTCTTTGGACGGTCATAGAGTTCGGCAGGGGCCGCTATTTGTTCTAACTGACCATTTCGCATAACACCAACGCGATCGGCGATACCTAGCGCCTCTTCTTGATCATGGGTTACAAATAAAGTTGTAGTGCCAAGCTCTACCTGAATGCGGCGAATCTCTTCGCGCAACTGTGTGCGCACCTTGGCATCTAAGGCCGAAAGTGGTTCATCAAGGAGTAAAACCTTGGGCGAGATTGCAAGGGCGCGCGCCAGTGCTACACGCTGCTGCTGGCCACCCGAAAGTTGGTGTGGGTAGTGGTTGGCGTGGGTAGATAGTCCAACTAGCTCTAAAAGTTCGGCCGAACGCGCCTTGCGTTTATCTCCAGCAGTCTTATGTGCGCGTAACTTTAATCCGTACTCAACATTTTCGCGCGCAGTCATATGTGGAAAGAGGGAGTAAGCCTGAAAAACCATTCCCATTCCCCGGCTGCTGGCCTTTTGAAAGGTTACATCTTTACCATCAACTATCATCGCTCCACGGTCTAGCTCTTGCAGGCCAGCTAGAGCACGCAGCGCAGTCGTCTTACCGCAGCCCGATGGACCAAGGAGTGCCACAAGCTCACCTTCGGCAATATCTAGGCTTAAGCCATCGAGGGCTTTGACTTTGCCAAAGTACTTAGCAAGATCAACTAACTGTACATATGCCGATGCGCTCAACGTATGGCTCCTTATCTATTAGGCGAGGTCAACGTCAAGGACGGCGCCTTGACGTTTCTTGTTGGGAATCAGCAGAAGTAAAAATAGTACAAACAATAAAGATGCTAGGGAGACTGCCACTGCCACATTTCCATTGCTGCGACCGATTTGGGCGATGACAACTTGGAAAGTCTTAAAGTTTAGAATATTTGAGATGGTGTACTCACCTAAAACTAGGGCAATTGCAATGAATGAACCGTTGATGATTCCAGTCCTAATTGTTGGCATGATGATTCCAAAAATTACCCGAGAAATTGTGGCACCTAATGTTGTAGCCGCTTCGGCCAAGGTATGAATATCCACGGCATCGAGGGCCGCAGAAAGTGAGCGATATGTGTAGGGCAGAATCAACATCGAATAGACGCCCGCTAAGGTTATTGGGGACTCACTTACATTTATTGAGATCCACCGGTATAGCGGTGCGATACCTACCACGATAACGATGGCCGGAATAGCAAGAGGTAAGAGGCAGAGTAATTCAAATGGACGTCGAAGTAGCGGTAGTTTGAGATGGACCCAAATGGCCGTCGGAACAACAAGAAAGAGAATCAGTGCCATCACGATCGCTGCAGAGATGAGAGAGCGAGTAACGGCTTGGAATAAATCCTGCTGCTCTCCAATCATCTGCCATGCTCGAAATGTGCGACCCTTATCGGCAAAGCCAAAGGGCTTTGTCGAGAAATCAAACATCGCATATAACGGAACCAAGAGATAGAAAGCTACGAAAGCGATAATGCTAAGGCGCCACAGGCGAACTCCGAGGCTTTGTCTCATCGTCTCTGCTCCCAATTACTTACCTTGCGACGAAGTAATGCATACATAGTCATGGCAATTACGACAACGATAACCATATAGAAGGATAGGACCTTGGCCTCGGCTGGATTTGATCCGCCAGTCTCACTCGTTAACGCCGTTGCAATCTGCAGAGGCGTCAAGTAATCGGCTAAGTTGATGAGAACATTTGCAGTGGCATAGGCTGAAAAAGAGTTGACGAAGAGCAATAGAGCGGCACCTGCAAAAGAGGGTGTCAAAATTGGGATTCCTACGCGCAGCCAGTACTCAAAGGACTTACCACCTAGAGCATCAGATGCCTCACGCCACTGGGGCTTTAAATTCTCCAAGGTTGGAAGGAAGACCAAGACCATTAAAGGAATCTGGAAAAATGTGTAGAGCACGGCGAGGCCATTCATACTATAGAGCCAGCTCGCATCGGCTAGAAAAGTAGTTGGTAAAAACTTTGTAGCAAATGTTAAGACAAGACCATTGAAACCAAAAGTTGCCAAGAAGGCAAAGACAAGCATGACTCCACCGAACTGGGCTAAGACACTACTGAGTGCAACTGCAACCTTATAGAAAACACCACCCGGTTTTCCTGTAGCGATCGCCCAGGCAAAAAGGCCGCCAAGGATTGCCCCAACAACGGCCGTTTTAGCTGAGAGTTCGAGAGAGTTACCAAAGGCGTGACGTGCAATGGGATCGTTAAAAACTGATTTGAGAATAGTTGTGCTCAACTCTCCGTAATTATCTCTAAAGGCGCCAGAGACAACGTTCCACGTTGGAAATAAGAGAAAAACTCCAGCGAAGGCTAGAAAGGGTAAAACACCGAGATACGCGGTTTTGCTGCGCCAATACCGAGAACCGGTCCTGCCATTGGCAGAACCGGCTCTCTTGTATTGAAGTTGAGTCAATTACTGACGACTCAGTTTTAGTTTGTTCCTACAGCTGCAGGCCATGCTGTCTTGAGATAAACACGAGCAGCCGCTGTTTGATCAGAAGTTGCCTTCTCCGCAACAACTTTGCTATTACCGATTGCAGCCTTACCGGCAGCACTCGCGCGCTTAGTCTTTAGTAGGTGTACCCAAAGAGTTGGAGTAGCTCCGCCTAGTGCCCAGTTATCGGCACCGGCCTCACTCAATGTGTACTCCATCCATAGACGTGCACACGCTGGATGTGGTGCCCATGCAGAGACTGCGCTGTTGTAAGTAGATCCAACTGCAGCAGGTGTGAACATCTTCCATACCTTGCCAGCCGCGGCCATCTGCTTGATAACGCCAGCTTGGATGTAACCATTATCGATAACAACTGGAGTCTGCCCAGATGCAATTGTGGCCTCAGTTGGGTTGACGTTAATGAAGTTACCAGCGGCCTTCAACTTAGCAAAGAATGCAACGCCCTTAGTAACATCGTCAAATGTTCCGCCAAGTGCCTTGTTAATCATGAAGATACCGTTCATGGCAGCAGATGAACCTAGTGGATCACCGTTCAGAGCGATCTTGCCCTTAAACTTTGGATCTAGTAGATCATCTAGCTTGGTGATTGTTCCCAACGCTCCGCTGTAACCAATTGTCATTGTTCCTGTGTAGTTAGGAGTTATCTGAGCAGATGGATCCACAGTTGCAGCGAATTGGAGATAGTTCCACATCTTTACCTTGTACGGGGCAAAGGTTGCAGTATTTAGATACTTAACAGCAACAGCTAAACCAAGGTCAAAGACATCGGGGGAGCGGTTAGTACCTTTATTAGTAACTGCGGCATCAATCTCTTCTTGAGATGAACCTTCTGGGTTAGCTTCATCGACCTTAACGCCGTACGCGGCCTTAAAGCCATTAATCATGCCACCGTAGTTAGCCCAGTAAAGAGGCAGCGCGATGACGTTTAACTGTCCTTCTTTCTTACATGCAGCTGCTAGTCCAGCCATGCCTCCGCCTTGTGAGGCGCTAGTAACTTTGGCCCAGTTAACTGCAGCAGACGCTGACGAACTTTGCACTACAGGAATCGCAAGTGCAACAATGAGTGTTGCAGCTACGGATCCACTAGTTAGTTTTGAAAATTTCACTATGTTCCCCTTCATATGTAAGTGGTATGTGCTTATCTCATACATCCCGACCTCTTGCACTACACGTGTTGAGCGCAAGTGGTCTGGAATCTTGAACTTACGCGAAACGCTACTTAGTCAAAGACCAAGACGTTTCGTGAGCCTTCTCCCGCCCGTAATCGATCAAAGGCTGAGTTAAGACCCTCTAAACCTATCCGCTCAGAGATGAGTTCGTCTAGGAAAAGATGTCCATTTAGATAACTTTTGACTAACGTTGGAACATCCTCTCTCAGATTTGCCGAGCCGAAGTAACAGCCCTTAATCCACTGCTCATTGACAAAGGGGCCGGCATCGAGCGTGAGCGTGGCGCCGTTTTTGAGTAGACCGACCAAAATCAACCCGCCATCGACATCGACGGTGCCCCAGGCCTGTTGAATTGTTGATTCGCGACCCAAGGCCTCAAAGGCATAGTCAACGCCACCGCAGATCTTCTTGACCTCGGCGACCGGATCAGATGTTGATGCATTTATAGTGTGAGTCGCACCGAGCTTTCGAGCCAGCTCTAATTTTTCATCCGTTACATCGATTGCAATAATTGTTGTAGCCCCAGCCATGCGAGCCCCTTGCACGATATTTAAACCAACTCCGCCGCAGCCAAAGACGCCAACGCGCGAGCCGCTCTTTACTTTAGCTGTATTCATGACTGCGCCATAGCCAGTTAGCACTGCGCAACTAATGAGTGCGGCGCGATCAAGTGGCATCTCCTTTGGAATGACCACCGCGCCAGATGCTGGCACCACAACGTATTCGGCAAATGATGCAACGGTTAAAAAGTGATTAACTTTTTCACCATTGTGGCTCAATCGACTTGTGCCATCAAATAATCCACCAACAGACATGGCATTGCCGGCGGTCGAGCAGTAGTTAGGACGGCCAGATTTACAGTAATCACAACTGCCGCAGTTAGGCACAATCGACATAATGACGTGATCACCTGTTGCAAAACCGGCAGTGTCTGGCCCAACTTCAACTATTACACCCGCGGCCTCATGTCCGATTACGGCTGGGAATGGAACTAACTTTCGCTTTCCATCGATGGCATTTAAATCACTTGCACACAATCCGCTTGCGGCAACTTTAACAAGTAGTTCGCCAGATTTTGGCTTATCTAAATCTAATTCACGCACTACAAAGGTAGATCCAACGCCATCTAGAACTGCAGCCTTCATCTTCATGACAATCTCTTCTCTTATTTAGTAGTTAATTAAGATCTATCCAGGTGGTCTTTAAAGCGCTATAGGTATCTAGAGCATGTAGAGATTTATCGCGGCCACTGCCCGATAATCCAAAGCCACCAATAGGTGTGATGACATCGACCATATCGAAAGTGTTAACCCAGACAGTGCCGGCCCGCAAGCGCCGTGCAAGAGTGTGTGCTTTAGCGATATTGCCCGTCCAGATTGAGGCGGCCAAGCTGTACTCAGTGCCGTTGGCGATTGCAATCGCCTCATCGGCATCTTTAGCATCGATAGAGGTTAAGACTGGGCCAAAGATCTCTTCTTGAGCAAGACGTGATGTCGCTTTAACGTTATCGATTAACGTTGGTGCAATCAGTAAGTCAGCACCGTGAGTTTTTTCTCCACCAAAGATAATTTTTTCGCCATCGCGGCCAATTAAATCTAAATAACTATTGACACGATCTCGCTGAACTTTCGATACTAAGCCAGCCATCTGAACCGTTGGGTCAAACTGGCTTCCAACGACAAAGCTTTTTAAGAATGTGCGCAGGTGAGCAAACAACTCTTCTTTAACTCCCTTTTCCACGATGATTCGAGATCCAGCGCTGCAAGTCTGTCCTGCGTTGTAATAAATCCCCCATCCGATTGCAGATGCTGCAGCTTCAAGATCAACGCAGTCATTGAGAATAACTTGAGCACTTTTTCCGCCGAGCTCTAATGCAACTTGCTTCATATTTGATTGCGCGGCGTACTCCAACATCTTGCGCCCAACGGCCGGGCTACCAGTAAATGCAATCTTTGCAACATCCATGTGGCGGGCAAGGGCTTGACCTGCCTCGATTCCAAGGCCGGGAACAACGTTAAAGACACCGGCAGGCAGGCCCGCTTCAATGGCGAGTTCGGCCATCTTCAGAGTACTCAGTGAAGAGTTCTCGGCAGGCTTTACAACGATGCTGTTGCCCATCGCAACTGCCGGCCCAATCTTCCATGAGGCAATCATCATCGGATAGTTCCAGGGCACAACCGCACCAATGACTCCAAGAGGCTCGCGCGTAATCATGGCAAGTGCGTTGCGGGGGGCTGGTGCTATCTCGTCATATCTCTTATCAATGGCCTCGCCATACCAAGAGATGACCCTGGCAGTATTTGGCACATCGACAGATAGTGTGTCACCAATTGGCTTTCCAGTATCAACGGCCTCAAGCAAGGCTAGCTCCTCTTTATTTTCAAGCATGAGCGCAGACCATCTCAACATAATCGCTTTTTTATCGCGCGGATTCATCTCGCGCCATGTGCCATCATCAAATACTTTCTTGGAAGATTTTACTGCGCGATCTATATCTTCGACATCACCCGATGCCACATGTGCAATAACACGATCATCATGTGGGGCGATATCTTCAAAGGTTTTCCCTGATGCAGCATCTACATAAGCGCCATTGATAAAAATCTTAGATTGTGGTTTTAAATCAAGTGCTCTTTGATGCCAGTCGGTATTTGTCGCCATAGTGCTCACCTTAATCTCTCGTTTGAATGTATGCGAGCCAGGCCTATGTTGCACATTGTGAAACTCTGGCTTAAGTCTTAACGACTCTATAGGAGGCAAGTGATGGATCGGTGGCATAGGCGATTCGCACACCTGCCGCCTTTGTTGTAGCTAAGCCTTCAACTATAAGTTTTGTTAATACTTCACCCGGTGCGACCACGGCAACCCCTGGGGGATAAGGCGCTATTAAGTCGGCAGAGATTCGGCCCACGGCCTTTTCGGCGCTCACCATCTCGGTCTCTGCAAAATAGGCATCGCGCATTGAGATCGCAACCGTTGGAATGACTGACCAGCTCAGAGAGGTAGCGGTTGTGCGCGGGGATTTCTGTTGTGATTTTAGGATTGGGATGAGCGCTGTGGCTAAGTGATTGAAATCCTCTTTCGAATCTACCAAGGTCGCTAAGAAGACAATAGTGTCGCTATCGGCCATTTCAACCCGGATGAACTGTGCCTGCAGCGCGTTTTCAATCTCAACACCCGATGCACCTAGCTGATTAGCGCGCAGAACAATCTTGGTCGGATCAAAACGGCCAGTTGGAAAATCAGCCGCGTTTAAAAAAATTGGATCATCAAAGTGTGACTGAACTTCACTCTTAAATGCCTCAACATTTATAACTAGATCCGAGATTAACTGTTGACCTCGAGTTTGCAAGAGTGCACGACAGCCATCGATAGAGGCTAATGGGGCACCTGCCGGTGAAGTTGTATGGGTAGTTTCAAAGCTTTGCTCGATGCGCTCTAAGTTTAAATATTTTCCTTGCGCGATCAATATCGCCGATGCGCTGTAACCAGGTAGGGCTTTATGAGTACTCGTTATTAATGCATCTGCCCCCATCGCCAAACAGTGTGCAGGTACGGTAGTTGAAAAACCAAAGTGTCCGCCCCATGCCGCATCTACTATTACTGGAATTGCATGTGCATGTGCGGCATTTATTAGGGCTGGCAGATCAGATAACGTGCCTAAATACCCAGGTTCGGTTAATAAAAGTGCAATTGGTTGTTGATCGATCACTTTTTCAAACTCAGCGACAGAGATTCCAATAGGAACGCCAGTTGCCGCATCAATTTGCGGTGATAACCAGATCGGCTCTAAACCTGCCAGTACAAGAGCGCTTAAAACCGAGCGGTGTGCAGTACGCGATAAGGCAACTTTATCTCCTGGTTTTCCAAGGGCTAAGATCACCGCCTGATTTGCATGGGTTGAACCACCCGTTGAAAAGCGGGCATAATCCGCCCCCCACAATGTGGCGGCAAGGGCTTCGGCCTCTTTTAATACTTGGTTAGTTAATTTAATCTCATCGAGACCACCATATAAAGGTGTATCGCTATCAACGACTAAACCGAGTCCGGCATCTAAGCGCGAGGCTCTCTGTTTGTGACCTGGGATCGTGAAGGGTTGACGCTTGCTCTCAAAATAGGAGAGGTAGGCATCTAATAATGGTGCCGAATCTCTCAGTGACCTCATAGCCTAAGCCTAACTTCTTGGCCCCTGCTTGAGAAATAAGGGCTTAGACTTTCACCATGAACACACTGACTAATCTGACCCAAGAACGTCGCCTGGTCACAGCTATTCCGGGACCAAAATCTATTGAGGCGCTCAAACGCCGAAGTGAAGCGACATCACAGGGATTAGGCATGGCCATTCCAGTCATTATCGAACGCGCAAGTGATGCAATCTTGCTCGACATTGATGGCAACCAGATTATCGATTTGGGCTCAGGAATTGGTGTTGTCGGTGTTGGTAACTCAGCCAGTCGCGTAGTTGATCGCGTAATTGAACAAGTGCAGGCATTCACACATACCTGTTTCACTGTGGCGCCTTACATGAACTACATCGAAGTCTGCGAAAAACTCAATGCCATGACACCAGGTACACATAAAAAGAAATCACTTCTCGTTAACTCAGGTGCTGAGGCAGTTGAGAATGCCGTCAAGATTGCACGTCATTACACTAAGCGTCCCGCAATAGTTGTCTTTGAACATAGCTATCACGGCCGAACAAATTTAACGATGGCATTGACTGCTAAAAATATGCCATACAAAGAGGGCTTTGGCCCCTTTGCTCCCGAGATTTATCGCGTACCTATGCCATATTCATTTCACTGGGTCGGCAATCAAGCAACGATTACTGAAGATGCAATTGAGATAATCACTCATAAAATTGATAAAGAGATCGGTGCGCATAACGTCGCAGCGATTTTGATAGAACCTATTCAAGGTGAGGGTGGCTTTATCGTTCCGCCAAAGGGTTTTTTGCCGGCGCTCGCAAAATATTCAACAGATCATGGGATTATTTTTATCGCCGATGAAGTACAGACTGGCTTTGCCCGTACCGGCCATATGTTTGCAGTTGAAGAGGAAAACGTTGTACCAGATATCATGGTCACAGCTAAGGGAATTGCCGGGGGATTGCCACTTGCTGGCATCACTGGCCGCGCAGAGATTATGGACTCAGTTCATGCATCTGGCTTGGGCGGAACATTTGGCGGAAACCCACTCTCGTGTGCTGCAGCCCTTGGTGCAATCGAGACGATGGAGGCTGAAAACCTCGTGGTGCGCGCCCAACACATCGGGAAGATTTTGGGAGACTCGCTTCGCGCTCTGCAAAAGAAGTATCCAATCATTGGAGAAGTCCGTGGTCGCGGTGCGATGCAGGCCATTGAATTAGTAGATGTTGGTACTAAGAATCCAAATACTGCAGCGATGAATGCAGTTGTTAAGTACTGCCAGAGCAAGGGCGTGCTAGTTCTAACCGCTGGCACTTATTCAAATGTGATCCGCTTCTTGCCACCATTGGTAATTACCGATGATTTATTACAGGATGCCTTAGGCGTTCTCGAAGAGGGATTTGCCTCTCTTTAAGCCTCTAACTTATAACCTAGACCACGAATAGTCTGAATTAAAACTGGATTAGCAGGTTCAACCTCAAGCTTTGAACGAAGACGCTTAATATGAACATCAAGAGTTTTTGTATCACCAAAGTAATCCCCGCCCCATACGCGGTCGATTAACTGCGAACGTGTTAGAACGCGTCCAGAGTTGCGCATTAAGAACTCAAGGAGTTCGAACTCCTTTAATGGAAGTGCTATCGGGTTTCCATTAATTGATGCCTGGTGACGGGCGGTATCTAATCTGATTGGCCCAACGGAGATTACTTCGAGATCACCATGTAACTCTGCATCTGATATTCCACGGCGAAGAACGGCCTTGATACGAGCTATTAACTCACGTGAAGAGTATGGCTTGGTTACATAATCATCGGCGCCTAGCTCTAGGCCAACGACCTTATCAATCTCTGCATCTTTAGCCGTTAACATAATGATTGGCACTTGTGATGTGGTTCGAATAGTGCGGCATACATCTACACCTGAAACCTCGGGAATCATAAGATCAAGCAGAATTAGATCTGCGCCCTCTTTGGCAAATGTATTGAGGGCAGCACGCCCATCTTCAGCCACACTTACCTCAAAGCCCTCTTTACCAAGCAGGTATGCCAAAGCCTCGGAAAAAGAGGACTCATCTTCAACAATAAGAATCTTTGTCATTGTGGGCTCTCAATACTTGCTTCGTAGATAGGTAATCTGAGTGAAAAAGTACTACCCACGTTTTCTACACTCCACACAGTGACTTCACCACCATGTTTAGCGGCAACATGTTTAACGATTGATAGTCCAAGTCCGGTTCCGCCTGTTTGACGAGATCGTGCCGGGTCGACTCGATAGAAGCGCTCAAAGATTCGATCCTGTTCAGACTCTGAGATTCCAATTCCTTGATCGCTAACTGCAATATCAATGATTGATTCAGTGAGACTTGTTGAGACTGAAACTTTTGTTGCCTCAGGTGAGTAATTAATGGCATTTTCAATTAAGTTATGAATGGCCATTATGAGTTGGTGGCGATCTCCAAGGACTATTGCGGTGGTTGATTCAGGATAAGTGACTACGATATTGCGATTGTCTGCAGATATTTGGCATTGATCAATAGCTTCACGGACTACATACTCAACTCCAACTTCTTGGGCAAGTTGCAAAGGATCTGAATCTTGCACACGCGATAAGTTGATAATTTCCTGCACTAAATCAGTCAAGCGTTTTGCTTCAGACTGCATTCGAGTTGCGAATTTAACAACTGAAATAGGCTCATCTTTTGCTCCCAGTACAGCCTCACTCAAAAGTGAGAGTGCTCCGATTGGAGTTTTAAGTTCATGAGAAATATTGGCAACAAAATCACGTCGAATATCATCTATTCTTTGTGCTTCACTCTCATCACTGAGCAGTACCAAGACGAGATCTCCTTCTGTTAATGGAATTACTGTGACCGTTAACTCATGTCTTCCTTCACCGATAGGTCCTCGAGGAATCTCAATCACTCCGACCTGCTTTGTATTATTTCGGCGCACTACGCGCACGAGTGCAAGTAACTCTGGGCTCTGGATTTTCCCATCTTTGAGAACTCCAAGTTGATCAACGCTAGAGGTCATAAAAATTGGAATCTCCCCATTGGCCAGAACTAGGGCGTGACCACCGAGCTGATTGAGGGTTTGAGTGAGCATTTCGGGAAGTTCGCGCTCGGGTGTTTGCGCCGAATCGACTCGCCGAAACTTCATGTGCGCACTCTATCCCTCCTCATATCGAGCGGTTTGCTCGTTCACCTTGCGTTCACCTAAGCGTCGGGATTTATTCATGCTTGCCACCTAGGTTTTCGCCATGGCACTTATACGCTCAGTTTTCCAGGATGAACTAGATGGCGTCTCACAGTCTTTGGTTGATTTAACTGAAATGGTTGCGCACTCGATTTCTAAGGCAACAACATCGGTTTTAACATCTGACCTTAAATTAGCTGAAGAGGTCATTGCAACCGATGATCACATCGATAACTTTCAACATGATCTCGATGCTCGCATCATCGACATTATCGCTCGTCAACAGCCAGTGGCATCTGATCTTCGTGCGCTCGTAACAGCTCTGCGAATGAGCGCCGATCTTGAGCGCATGGGGGATATGGCACATCACATCGCGAAAATCTCTCGTCTTTGCCATCCAGATTCTGCCGTTCCAACTGAACTAACCCCTGTTTTCCAAGCAATGGGTAGCGCGGCTGAAAAAATTACAAATAAAACTGGAACCGTTATTGCTACTCGCGATACTGAAATGGCCCTTGAGGTTGAGCGCGATGATGATGAAATCGACAAGTTGCACCGCCAATTGATTGGCACGTTAGTTGATCCAAAATGGCCACATGGTGTTGAGACTGCAATTAATTTAACATTACTTGGTCGCTACTACGAAAGATATGCTGATCATGCCGTTTCGGTATCACGGCGGGTGTATTTCTTGGTTACAGGAAAGTACGCGTAACTATTCGTGAGTATCCAAGAAATCGCTATTCCAGCTCCACGTGCGATTACCACCGAGCCTCGTCGCTCTGACAAGGTTTTCCGTGGCGTTGTGACTGCTGGTGGACTGTCATCGCTATTGCTTCTGGGTTTGATTGCACTTTTCCTTGGATACCGAGGCTTCGAAATTTTGCGCCAAGAGGGAATTGGTTTTATTACCCACTCTGATTGGTCTATCGCAACAGACGATGCGGGCAACGTTATTGAAAGCCACTTTGGTTTAGCGGCAATGCTCGTTGGCACAATTCTATGTTCGCTCATTGCCGTCGTAATCGCGCTCCCAATCTCAGTGTTTTGTGCCCTATTTCTCAACTTTTATGCACCTGTGTGGCTTAAGCGAGTTCTAGTGACCGTCATCGACATGATGGCAGCATTTCCATCTATCCTCTTTGGAATTTGGGGCTTCTTAGTTCTCATGCCTAGTGTTGAGTATTGGGCCAAACTCTTGCACCGCTACCTGGGCTTTATCCCCGTATTTGATATGCAGGTTCCAGTCTTTACGCGCTCTCCATTTATTGCTGGCGTTGTTTTATCAATCATGATCATTCCAATTATTACTTCGGTTTCACGTGAAATATTTTCACAGGCCCCACTTGATCGTATTCAAGCAGCATATGCACTCGGTGCTACTCGTTGGGCGATGATCAAGGCCGTTGTTATTCCACATGGACGAAGTGGCGTTATCGGCGGTGCAATGCTCGGACTTGGCCGTGCGCTAGGTGAAACAGTTGCAGTATTTACTGTTTTAAATATTGTTTTTCAAATTAATTGGCAGATGCTGCTGGGTGCAGGTGGAAACGTTGCCTCACTGATTATTTTAAAGTTTGGTGATGCAAGCCCTTATGAAATCAAGGCACTTATGGCAGCTGGATTAGTTTTGTTTTTACTTACTTTAGTTGTCAACGGTCTAGCTAATTTGATCGTAAAGACAACTGGAAAGTCGGGGAGATGAGCAGCGCGGTTACTGCAGTACCAACGAAGCCTTGGAAGCCCTCACACCAAGAGCGGGCAAGTGATATTGCTATATTCCTTATTGCAATGGCTACTTCATATGGCCTAGTTTCAGCGACTCCCATGAAAGGCAAGCTCGCCTACTTTGGATGCTTTTTTCTCGCCTATGCCTTTTTGACTTCAGTGTTTAAAGCAAGACAACGGGGAAGTGCTGCTGCTAAAGATGCACTAGTGAATTCACTTGTTGCAATCGGGGCGATTGTTACTGTGATTCCAGCAGCGAGTATTTTGGCGACAGTAGTTAAAAAAGGCCTACCAGGCATCAGTTTTGGCCTCTTTACCCACGACATGGCACTTGCAACCCCGACAGATCCACTTAACAACGGTGGGCTTTTACATGCCATCACTGGAACACTCATACTTGTTGCAATTGCGCTCATCTTTAGCGTGCCCATTGGTATTTTAACTGCACTGTATTTAACTGAGATTAAAGGTCGTTTCACTAACCCAATCCGCTTCCTTGTCCAAGCGATGAGTGGTGTTCCATCAATTGTTGCAGGACTTTTTATTCTCTCTGCGATCTTGTATCCCATTACAAAGGCTTACTCAGGTTTGATGGGCTCACTCGCTCTAACAATTTTAATGATTCCAACCATTGCAAGAACATCTGAAGAAGTATTGAATCTGATTCCCAATGAATTGCGCGAGGCTGGTACCGCCCTCGGTGGAACCCAATGGCGCACAGTTGCCATGATTGTCTTGCCAGCTGCTAAAAGTGGTCTGGTGACGGCGATAATTTTAGGCGTTGCACGTATCGCTGGTGAAACTGCGCCAATTCTCTTACTCACTGGCGGCGGCGACAGAGTAAATCCCAACGCCTTCAACGGACCAATGGGCTCACTGCCCTATTACATCTGGAAATCTTTCAATGCAGGATCCCCAGAGGCGATTACTCGAGCATGGGCTGGTCTATTAGTTCTAGTTGGTTTGGTCTTAATTCTCTTTACTCTGGCACGTTTCTTAGGCTCTAGAAAGGCTGCCAAATGACAACATCACCTGAAAGCGAGAAGGAAAAAATGGATACACATGTTAAGCCAAGTTCATTAGCGAGTGTTGCACAGGCTAAGCCCATTAAAACCCCTGGACTTCGCGCCATGGGCACTGGTCTTGAAACCCGTGGTGTTCATGCATGGTTTAGCAAGAACCACGTGCTTTCAGATATCTCACTTGATTTTGCCGCAGGAACTGTAACTGCATTAATTGGCCCATCTGGCTGTGGAAAATCAACGTTTATCCGCACTATTAACCGCATGCATGAGTTCATTCCAGGAGCTGCCATGGCGGGAGAGGTTTTACTCGATGGAAAAGATGTCTATGCACCTGGTACCGATGTCACAAAGATTCGTCTTCAAATCGGTATGGTCTTTCAAAAACCAAATCCATTTCCATCGATGACAATTGGTGAAAATGTTTTATCAGGTCTAAAACTTGCCCAGATTAAAGTAGAGAATAAAGATGAACTGCTGGAAGAGTCTTTAGAGCGCGCCGGGCTCTGGAGTGAAGTAAAGGATCGCTTAGGTGCTCATGGTGGATCACTATCGGGTGGACAGCAGCAGCGTTTATGCATCGCTCGCGCTCTGGCCGTGCGCCCACAAGTTCTTTTAATGGATGAGCCATGTTCGGCTCTTGATCCGGGTTCTACCCTTCGCATTGAAGAGACGATCCGTCACTTATCTGACACCATGACAATCATTATCGTTACCCACAATATGCAGCAAGCTGCCCGTGTATCTGACTACACCGCCTTCTTCCTATCCGATGGCGGCCCAGGACAGATGATCGAAGTTGCGCCAACAAGTGAGATCTTTTCCAGACCGCAAGATCAACGTACAGAGAACTACGTCACCGGTCGCTTTGGCTAATCATTAACCTGCTGTTCATCTAAGCGTTGGACTGCGTTTAGGTATTAAAGCCATTTCGTTAACCTAAAAACCATAAGTTTCCTCTGTAATTCAAGCCATCACCAATAAAAGGGGAATACATTGAGAATTTCAAAGCTCGCGAAGGTTGCAACTATTGCACTCGCGTTTGGTTTAGTA
>CAEZWP010000012.1_pt1 | contig 22481 bp, 22 predicted proteins | sample 7265021 | NCBI WGS metagenome assembly CAEZWP01 (sample SAMEA6813885, study PRJEB35770) | uncultured Actinomycetes bacterium | biome: Freshwater; feature: Freshwater reservoir; material: water | place: Czech Republic | collected 2015-11-04 | depth 0.5m m | reverse complement strand
TTCTACGATCTGACTCATGGTCGCTGCGATTCGCAGAGCTAGATGGGCCCCGCGAGTTGGAATACCGAGCAGCGTGATCTGATCTGTTGAAGGGTTAGCTTCGAGAATTTCATGGGAAATACGTATCAACGCACGTGAGATATCGGGTGCGGACAGGGCAACGCTCATCTAAATCTCCTTCCCCATCTCTCAGGATGGGTCGTTAAAGGATGCGTGGCAGAGTGTATCACCGAAAATGCCAGGGCTGTGGATAAGAATCTGCGGCTATCGGTGGCGCGATTTAACCTATCGTTTATGACAACACACGATGAAATCTGTGCGCGTATACGTGCACTACGAATCTCCAAAGGCCTCTCCCTCAGCGATGTAGAGATACAGAGCCAGCACAGAATCCGTGCGGTAGTTCTCGGCTCATATGAGCGAGGTGATCGCTCCCTATCAGTAAAGCGGGCGATTACCATCGCCGATTTCTACGGGGTGCCACTCTCCTACCTCTTAGAGCCGCCGAACTCATCCTACGAGCCGCCGCTAAGAGCGGTCATCGATCTGCGTCGCATTCGCAGCATGATGGCAGATCAGGCGCACATCGCGCGGGGAGATGCTGGGCTCTCTACGGTTCTTAGATTTATCGCTGCAGTCGTAGCGCGTCGCAATGATTGGAACGGTGAAGTGCTCTCAATACGCGCCGATGATCTAACGGCCTTGGCTATGTCTATCGGAAAAAACGCCGATGAGATTAAAGAGATACTAGAAGAGAATCGATTGTTGCTGGGCCCTAAATAGCCAAGCTCTCTTTTATAGATGAGATGCGGCCCAATACTCCGTGAATAAATCCTGCAGATTCATCGGTCGAGAGCTCTTTAGCAAGTGTGAGCGCCTCATCGATTGCAACACCATCTGGAGTGGTTTCTGACCACAAAATCTCATAGATTCCAAGCCGCAAAATATTTCTATCAACTGCTGGCAAGCGATCCATATCCCAGCCTTGGGCATATGTCGTAATTAACTCATCTATCTTTCGAAAGTTATCGCCAACGCCATTGACAAGTTCGCGTGTGTATTCGCGAATAGGTCTGGCATCAGGGCCCTCTTCGACTACATCGCGCAGGTTCAACGTCTCTACAGCGCTCGTGCCACGAATGTCCGCCTCATAGAGTAAATCTAAAGCGGCTTTACGTGCCTTACTGCGGGCAGACACTAGTTAGCGCGGCCTTGGTAAGAGCCATCGCGAGTATCTACCATGACGATCTCATCTTGTTTAATAAATAACGGGACTTGAATTTCGATACCAGTTTCAACTGTTGCCGGCTTTGTTCCACCCGAAGATCGATCTCCCTGAATACCAGGCTCGGTGTAAGTAATCTTTAAAGGTACAGCGGCTGCTAGTTCGATATATAAAGGATTGCCATCATGTACTGCCACGACTGCATCTGTATTTTCAAGCATGTAATTCGCCATTTCGCCGACAGTTGCCATAGAGATTGTCATCTGATCAAATGTCTTTGCATCCATAAATACAAAGTCCTCACCCTCTTTATAGAGAAACTGCATATCGCGCTTTTCTAGAATCTCGATATCAATCTTTACGCCAGAGTTGAATGTTCGATCGATTACCTTGCCCGTTAGAACCGACTTGAGCTTTGTACGCACGAATGCCGGACCCTTACCAGGCTTAACATGCTGGAACTCAATCACGTTCCAAAGCTGCCCTTCGATATCTAGGGTTATTCCATTTTTCATATCTGCTGTTGTTGCCACGGAAAAGCTCCACTCGTTTGCATTAGTTCGGCTACCCGTTGTGATAGCAAGAGCATAAGGATACCTGCTCGTTGCTAGTGCTCTGTTCGCTCAGCCAATCAGGTTTTTAAGCGCGATTATCGCCAGTACATATGAATTTGGACCAAATCCAGCGATCGTCCCATTGGCAACACCTGAGATTACAGATGTATGTCTGAACTCTTCGCGTGAGATTGGATTAGATAGGTGGACTTCAATCAGCGGTGATGTCAGCAGCTCTGCGGCATCGCGTATGGCATAGGAGTAATGAGTAAAGGCGGCTGGATTAATAATAACGGGATATTTTTTATCGACCGCCTCATGAAGCCAACCAATTATGGTCGCCTCATCATCGCTCTGGCGGATGTCGGCCTCGAAACCATGGCTCTTAGCCGAGATTTCTATGAGATTTTTTAGCTCGCCATAGTTGAGATCTCCGTAAATTGAAGAGTCGCGAATATCTAGACGTGACAAGTTAGGGCCATTGATAACCAGTATCTTCATGAACTTATTCTCTCATATGCACTCGAGAGATCACTCTCAATTGCATCCTCTATGCGAAGCGTTGTACCAATGGCAGATAAAGCGACGAAGCGAAGTGATCTACCCCGTGCCTTCTTATCTAAGGAGAGTAATGGAAGTAACTGCGACCATGCCGCACGCGGATATGTCACTGGTAGATCTAACGAGCTCAAAATTTCACGGTGCATCGCTACAACCTGCTCTGAAAGATGGCCCTTAATCTGGGCTAACTCTGCAGCAAATACCAATCCAATTGAGATCGCCTCACCATGACGCATGGTGTACTTGCTATGAATTTCAACTGCATGACCAAGGGTATGGCCATAATTTAAAACCTCACGAGTAAAGCTCTCTCTAAAGTCGACGCTGACAACGTCTGCCTTAACCTGCACCGCTGCCTCAATAAGTGCAATCGTTGTTGGCATATCTGCGCGTAGCTGCGAGAGTGATTTTCCGCTCAAGAGATTGATAATCTTGGCATCTGCAATAAATCCACATTTAATAACCTCTGCCATGCCGGCGGCAAAATCTCTATCGGAGAGTGTTCTCAGCCATGAGAGATCGATGAGAACGCCAACTGGAGAGTGAAAAGCACCGATTAAGTTCTTTCCATAGTCGCTATTGATGGCAGTTTTACCACCAACAGCTGCATCAACCATGCCAGCAACACTTGTCGGGACAGCAACCCAATCAATACCACGCAGCCACGAAGCTGCTGCATAGCCTGCGACATCGGTGATGGCCCCTCCACCAATTCCTACGATCAAATCTGAGCGGGTAAAACCTGCCGCCCCTAACCAGTTCCACAAGGAGGTGATCGTTTCGAAACTCTTTGCTGCCTCACCATCTGGCAGGGGAAAATAGAAAATCTCGGCATCAATATCGGCTTCAAGCTGTACAGCCTTTGTCATGGATTGACTATGAATAACTGCAACTCGTGCTCGATTAGCAGCACGTTCAATAACCTGCGATCTCCAATCACAATCTATGAGTACGTCGTATGAGCGTTCGGCCTTCACGTTAATGCTTTTCATGCAAAGCCCCCTTCTCAATCGCAGCGACAATCTCATATAGTTTCATTGCATCAACTTTAATCGTTGTTGTGGCTAAATCTTCATAGATAGGTCGACGCTTATCATAGAGAGACTGCCACTGCGCTCTAGGGTTGCCCAATAACAAAGGTCTGTCGCGATTAAAACCCACCCTTGGTGCGGCCACTGACAATGAAACATCAAGAAAGATAATAGGAGCATCGCTGGCCTTGAGTAGTGCTTGAGCACGCTCTGGAATGGGAGCACCTCCTCCGAGGGCGAGCACAACGCTCTCATCGAGTAAACATGAGCTGAGTGCATCAAACTCTAAATCTCTAAAAAACTCTTCGCCTTGATCTACGAAGATATCTGAAATTCTCTTACCGAACTTCTTTTCAACAACTTTATCCGTATCTAAGAAGCCCACACGTAGAGATTTCGCCAAGGCCTTCCCAACCGTAGATTTCCCACTTCCGGGAGGACCGATTATTACTGCCTTTGGCATACAAAGGCCCTACTTAAAGTTTAAGTTGTTTATATAGCTCTGGAAATTTCTGCGCGTCTCACCAACGCTATCTCCACCGAACTTCTCGAGCACAGCCTCGGCTAAAACGAGTGCGACCATAGCCTCTGCCACAACTCCGGCCGCCGGTACTGCGCACACATCTGAACGCTGGTTAATCGCTTTGGCAGGTAGGCCAGTTGCAACATCGATGGTATCTAACGCCTTTGGGACTGTAGATATTGGTTTCATCGCAGCACGCACGCGCAAGATCTCACCGTTGGACATACCGCCCTCAGTTCCGCCTGCACGATCAGTACGACGCACAATTTTTCCATCACTAGATTTTTCAATCTCATCGTGGGCCACAGTTCCGCGACGAGTAGCGGTCTCAAAACCATCTCCGATCTCAACACCCTTTATCGCTTGAATGCCCATAACCGCCCCAGCCAAACGTGCATCTAATCGTCGATCCCAATGAACATGTGAGCCAAGTCCAGGTGGCATATTAAAGGCCAGTACCTCGATAACTCCACCTAATGTATCTGCCTCAGAGTGTGCACTCTCTATCTCAGCAATCATGAGCGCACTCGTTAAAGCATCTGCGCAACGAACTGGATCATCATCGATACGTTTCATATCACCTGAATGAGGTAAAGGCGTTTCTGTTGGTACTCGCACAGAACCGATAGATAAGACATGACTTAAAATACTAATCCCAACACTCTGTTCTAGAAATGCTCGAGCAACCGCGCCGAGTGCAACACGGGAGGCCGTTTCGCGGGCACTTGCACGCTCGAGAATAGGACGTGCATCATCGAGATCATATTTCTGCATTCCCACTAAATCGGCGTGACCCGGGCGCGGGCGCGTAAGCGGTGCGTTACGGGCTAACTTTTCAATCTCTTCAGCCGGCACTGGGTCTGGTGACATAATCTTTTCCCATTTGGGCCACTCTGAATTATTAATCTGAATTGCAATCGGTCCACCCTGGGTTAGACCTAAACGCACTCCCCCAAGAATTGTTACCTTATCGGCCTCAAAGCTCTGACGGGCACCGCGACCTACGCCTAAGCGTCTGCGTGCTAAGTGGTAGTCAATATCTGCCGTAGTAATTTCAACCGATGCCGGAATCCCTTCAACGATTGCACTCAGGGCTTGGCCATGAGACTCACCTGCTGTTAACCAACGCATCTGCGTATTGTTGCAGAGATGGCCCACCCCTTGCTGCCAAATAGAGCGCGCTTCCAAAAAAGATTGCAAAAGCCATCGGGATACTGCGAGGAATTACGCTTTTAAGGCCCCACATCATAACGATCTGGAGTAGTGCCCCCAGATAGATACAGGTAACGAGAAATACTAATGAATCAATAGTGGGCAGATTAATCGCCAGAGAAAGGACTATAAATAACTTTGCATCGCCAACCCCCATTCGCAACACCAGAGCGCCGAGTATCGATGCTGCAATTGCTAACGAGATTACTTGCAGAGATGCGATCCCAGAGATAATACGTATGGCCCCGACCCAGTACATAATAAAGATCAGGTAGATATTTGGAATCCTGCGGTAGCGCCAATCGGCACACATGATAGGTAGGGCAAAGAGAGCCAGTGCAAACATAGGATGAGACTAATAAGGAGAGCAGGTATCTCTACATGCTATGTGGATGAGCCCAATGCTATGAGAGCGTGTTTGCGCATGAGAGCTGCCATAGGAGCGCGATCAATTCTAATCCCTGAAAATAATGAGACTTGGTCAATGCCTTGATGAATAAGTAGATCAAGTCCATCGATTATCGCAGCACCACGTTTGCTCCACGTTTCCAGGGCTAGAGTTGGCCAAGGATTATAAAGAACATCGAAGAAGACCCCAGTTGGATGAGATGGGAAACTGGCAGCCAGGCTATCGCTGGCACCTTTTGGTGTTGTTGAAATAATAAGATCGACGCTTTCAATGATATTGGCATCATCCCAGGCTATAAAATCCAAATCTGCACTCTCTACAGCATTAGATAGTGCTTCAATGCGAGATTGCGATCTATTCATCACTGTAATGCGGCTGGCTATTCCATCGCAGGCCGCAGCAGCAGCACGAGCAGTTGCACCACCGCCGATAATGAGTACATCTCCGCATGAATCTATTCCGTGTGCTGCAAGTGCATGTGTAAAACCTGAAACATCGGTTGTACTTGCACTCCACTCACCTTGACGTCTAACAAGAGTATTGGCGCTGCGAATTCGACGTGCAAGATCAGAGACATCCTTAGTAACACCAAGTGCCTCTTCTTTGAGTGGCATAGTCAGCGAAAGACCGGTCCAACTATCATCACAACTTTCTAAGAATTGGTTTAGTTCTCCACTCTTGATCTCAACACGTGTGTAATCGCCCTCGATGCCGAGCTCGGCATAGGCGATTGTATGAAGTAGCGGACTCAACGAGTGTTCAATTGGTGAGCCCAAGACTGCCGCCTTAATCATTTGAATGCCCCAGCCTTTCGATTCTTCTCATAGAGAAACTTCCATGACACAAACTCATCGTTAGATGCCGTAAAGCGGGTATCCCCTGGAGCAACTGTAATGAAGTAGAGCCAATCACCGGGGGCTGGATTGAGTACCCCAGACATAGCATCAACACCTGGATTCCCAATGGGTGTTGGAGGTAAGCCGTAATGTTTGTAGGTGTTGTATGGTGAGTTAATAAGCGTTGATGAGGTGCTTAAAAATATCTGCCCACGAACTTTCTTGATGTAGTGCACGGTCGAATCCATCTGTAGAGGCATGGATATCTTTAAGCGATTGAAGATTACTCGAGCGACTTTATCGAAATCCTTGGTATCGCCCTCTGATTGAACGATAGATGCGATCGTCAACAGTTGCGATGGAGAGTATTTTCCCGTCGCGTTTAAAATCTCTTTTCCGATCTGCTCGCTACTAAAACGATTGAGCATTGCCTGCACCGCCGCCGTGGCGCTAGTTCCATTTGGAAAACTATATTGAGCAGGGAACAAAAGACCCTCAGCGCTAGCAAATCCAGCTGGAAGAATAACTGCCTTGAATGCACTCGTGATCTCTTTGTCGCTAAACCCGTAAGCGCGCAACGATCCAATGATTTCACTCTTCCAAGCCCCTTCAATTACCTTAATCAGATTTGGAATTCGAACCGGGTCCAGTAACTGTTCAAGTGCCTGCGCTGCCGAAATATTTAAAGTTAAACGATGAGCACCTGGTGATACCTTTGCCGATCTTTTATCGGAAACTGCAAGGCGAAAATAGGCAGAGGAGGATTCAATTACCTTCTTTTCAAAAAGCAGTGCTGCAAGCTCTGAGCCGGTCATACCACTAGCTATATCGATGAGAATCTCTGGATCATTACTAGTGATGACACGTGTTGGAAAATCCGGCGCAGTGGCCACATTACTACGCACCGTATAAAGGCTAAGACTGAGCAAAACAACGAATACAAGCGCAGCGCACACTCGTGCAAACTTCATGAACTATTTCTTTCAATGGCTAAGGCAAACTCCAATATAGCTACCGCCGCTGCCTGGTCGATACGTGATTTTGCCGCTTTTGCATTCACTCCCGACTCCCGCATATTTCTAGCCGCACTCACAGTTGATAACCGCTCATCGATAGAGAGAATTGGAGCCTGAGTTATTGTTGCAAGAAGAGCGCAAAAATCCGCCGCTTTTTCGCTCGCCGTACCTGAACTACCATCCATATGTGATGGTTTACCAACATAAATGGCCACTGGCTCATACTCTGCAAAGATTTCTGCAATCTGCGAGTTAAGTTTCTTATCTGTGCTCGCGAGCGTAGTGAGGGGCGATGCAAGAATCCCATCAGGATCACATATCGCTACACCGATTCGTACATCGCCGTAATCAAAGGCGATACGGCGGCCTCTTTGCATGCCTACAATTATCCTTTAAGGGCTTCACAAATTGCACTCAGGGCCTGATTGAGTGCAGTGATGTCGGTTCCGCCACCTTGAGCAAAATCATCTTTACCACCGCCACCGCCACCCAAAACTGCGGAGGCGATCTTCACTAATGCACCAGCCTTGACTCCTTGGGCGCGAGCGGCATCACTTACCGCAACTACCAAAACTGGTTTGCCATCGTTGATACTGATGAGTGCAACAACGCTATTAGTGGCCTTTGCACGTAGTTCGAGGGCAATTGTTCGCAAGTCATCACCTGAAATCCCATCACTGAGAACGGCTACCGTAGTTGTGAGTGCATTAATAACTGTCGCCGTTTTTGCAATCGCGCCAATTTGAGCAAAAGCAGCTGCAGATCGAACGGCACTGAGCTCTTTTTCAATATCGCGAATCTTAGCTATGAGATCAGAGATGCGCTCGGGTAGCTCTTCAACCCGTGCACCCTTAATAATCGAAGTCAATGAATTCAAAAGGATATGCTCGCGAGCTAAGAACTGATAGGCATCAACTCCAACAAGTGCTTCAACTCTACGTACTCCAGCACCGATTGATGATTCACTCAAAAGTTTTACGACACCTAGCTGACCTGAGCGCGTGACGTGTGTACCACCGCATAATTCGCGGGCCCAATCGCCAACGCTGACAACTCGAACTTGATCTCCATATTTTTCGCCAAAGAGTGCCATCGCACCTATCTCTTTAGCTTGCGCCTGTGTCATTGTCTGGGCAGTTACCTCTAAGTTATCTAGAAGCAGGGTATTGACTCGGGATTCAACTTCATTGATGACGCTATCTGGAACTGCGCCAGTAGATGGGAAATCAAAACGAAAGCGACCCGGAGAGTTTTCAGAGCCTGCCTGAGTTGCAGTCTCACCGAGAACTTCGCGGAAAGCCTTATGGACCATGTGTGTTGCAGTGTGTGCTCGCGAGATTGCATCGCGACGCTCGACATCTATTGCGGCAAGGGCATTTTCGCCGATTTCAACTGATCCATTTAATACACGGCCACGGTGTACAAAGATTCCGGGTACCGGAGTTTGAACATCATCAATTTCGATAACGGCGCCGCTAGATAGAGTTATTGTTCCGCCATCGGCTAACTGACCGCCGCCTTCGGCATAAAATGGTGTCCTGTTTAAGATAATCTCAACATCATCCCCAGCCGTAGCACTCTTTGATGAGAGACCATCCAATAATATTCCAGTCACTGTCGATTCACTGGTTACAGATGTATATCCACAAAACTCGCTCTTGCCACTTGCATCTGCGATAGCGCGATACTCGCTGACATCGGTATGGCCACTCCTTTTTGCACGCGAATCTGCCTTGGCGCGATCCTTTTGCTCCTTCATTAAGCGTCTAAAACCCTCTTCATCGACCTCGAGGCCCTCTTCGCGCGCCATCTCTAGGGTCAAATCAAATGGGAAGCCATAAGTATCATGAAGCTTGAAGGCATCGGCGCCGGGCAATGTCTTGCTCTTACTTTTTTTGAGAGATGCACTGGCAACTTCAAAGATAGTTGTTCCACTTTTAAGAGTTTGAAGGAAGCTCTCCTCTTCAGAGACACTCACTGACAAAATTCGCTTCTTATCACTCATTAACTCTGGATACTGCGGGCCCATCGCTGCGATTGCAGATACAGTGAGCTCGGACATAATTGGATCCATCGAACCTAAAAGGCGCATATTGCGAATCGTTCGACGCATCATGCGGCGCAAAACATATCCCCGCCCCTCATTACCAGGAGTCACACCATCACCGATTAGCATGGCCGATGTCCGTGCGTGATCGGCGATTACTCTCAAGGAAATATCTGATTTCACTGAAGCACCATAAGCAACACCAGTAAGTTCGCTGGCCTTCTTTAGAATCTGCATCGTTGTATCGATCTCATAAATATTTTCAACGCCCTGTAAAAGCGCTGCCATTCGTTCAAGGCCAAGACCAGTATCAATACTCTTTGCAGGAAGCTCACCTAAAATTGGGAAGTCATCTTTCCCGCTGCCTACTCCACGTTCATTTTGCATGAAAACTAAGTTCCATACCTCCATGTAACGGTTCTCATCGGCGATAGGACCGCCATCCTTGCCATATGTAGGGCCACGGTCGTAATAAATTTCTGAGCATGGACCGCATGGACCGGGAACACCCATCGACCAAAAATTATCGCCCATCCCCATACGTTGGATTCGCTCCTTTGGAACACCAATCTTTTTGTGCCAGATGTCGGCCGCCTCGTCATCATCCAGAAATACAGTTACCCATAAGCGTTCTTCTTCGAAACCATATCCACCATCACTGATGGGACGGGTAAGTAGCTCCCAGGCAAGTGTGATTGCACCCTCTTTAAAGTAATCTCCAAATGAAAAGTTTCCACACATCTGAAAAAACGATGCATGTCGTGTTGTCTTACCGACTTCATCGATATCGAGAGTTCGTACGCATTTTTGTACCGAAGTTGCTCGTTTAAATGGTGGTGTTATCTCACCTAAAAAATAGGGCTTAAATGGAACCATTCCAGCGTTGACGAGTAAAAGGTTTGGATCATCGGCAATTAATGAGGCCGAAGGAACAACGGTATGGGTTAGACCTTGGCGATTATCTTTTTCAAAGAAGCGCAGCCAGCGCGCACGGATCTCGGCGGATTCCACGTACCGAGATCACTCAGCCTTCTTCTTAGAGCGTGACTTGCTCAATGAGGCCGCTGATAGAAGTGCCCCAGCAACCTTTACCGCAGAGCCATTCTTACTTATGAAAGAGCTGGTTGCATCAGAGACTTTGTCCGATATATCTTCTGCATTTTTCGTAATGCGGTTGATTGATTTGAGTGGGCCATTAACCAGGCTGACTGTCGTATGCACCTCTTCAATAAGAGGTGCCGTCTCATCAGTGAGAGATTTGAGTGAAAGTTTGGCCTCATCTATAAAGCGACCAACACGGATGACAACATAACTAATGGCTATAGCGATAATAAAAAGCCCACATGCGGCAATAATCGTTGCAATTCCACCTGGTCCCATGTGCTTAGCCTACCTGAGGTGCGTTCTTAGGAGCGCCATCGATGCCGCTCTCCTTGCGTTGCGCTGGTGTAATAGGTGTAGGCGCCCCAGTTAGTGGATCACCCCCACTTGCAGTCTTAGGAAATGCAATAACTTCGCGAATCGAATCTGAGCCGGTAAGAAGTGCACAGACTCGATCTAAACCCAGTGCGATTCCACCATGTGGAGGTGGTCCATAATTGAAGGCTTCAAGTAAAAATCCAAACTTAGAGGCGGCCTCTTCATCGCTTAATCCAATGACACGAAAGACATCTCTTTGCATCTTCTGATCGTGAATACGTATGGAACCACCGCCAAGTTCGGTTCCATTTAAAACAATGTCGTAGGCATATGCCAAGGCGTTCGCTGGATCAGATGCAAAGGTAGATGCGAACTCTGGCTTGGGACCAGTAAATGGATGGTGCACTGCAGTCCATCCGCCATTATCAGTTGGCTCAAACATCGGTGCATCGATGACCCAGAGAAACTTCCACGCTCCTTCTGCAATTAATCCGCAGCGCTTTCCAATTTCAAGTCGCACCGCGCCCAATAAGTTCAGTGATGCTGTGCGCTCGCCAGCTGCGAAAAAGATTGCATCTCCAGATTTTGCGCCGGTGGCTGCGGCAATACCTGCGCACTCACTCTCACTAAGATTCTTAGCAACTGGTCCACCCAATGTTCCATCCTCATTAATGAGAATGTAGGCCAGACCCTTAGCACCTCGCGCCTTAGCCCAATCCTGCCAAGCATCGAGCTCGCGGCGCGGCGATGACGCACCACCAGGCATAACAACTGCGCCAACATACGGTGCTTGAAAAACTCTAAAAGTTGTCGCACCAAAGTAAGAGCTCTGTTCGGAGAGCTCGTTATCAAAGCGTAGATCTGGTTTGTCTGATCCATATCGCGACATCGCATCGGCATATGTCATTCTTTGTAGCGGCAGTGGAATTACATAACCTAGAGACTCTTGCCAAATCTTTGAAACAATCTTTTCTGCAACCGCCAAGATATCCTCTTGGTCGATAAATGACATCTCTATATCTAGCTGTGTGAACTCTGGCTGACGATCGGCGCGAAAATCTTCATCACGAAAACATCGTGCAATTTGGTAATACTTCTCCATACCAGCGACCATTAGAAGCTGCTTAAATAACTGTGGTGACTGCGGAAGTGCATACCAACTGCCTGGCTGTAGACGAACAGGAACTAGAAAATCCCGCGCGCCTTCAGGCGTTGAGCGGGTTAAGTATGGGGTTTCAATCTCTAGAAATGACTCGTCCTCCATGACACGGCGGATGGTCGATGTCACCTTCGAACGCAGACGCAGATTAGCTGCAGGCTTTTCACGGCGCAGGTCTAAGTAGCGATACTTAAGTCGTACCTCTTCGCTGATATCTCCATCATTTCCGCTATCAACTGGGAATGGTAAGGCAGCGGACTCGCTAAGAACTACCACGGTATCGCCCATAACTTCAATCTCACCGGTTGGAATATTTGTATTGGAATTTCCATCTGGGCGTGCCACGACTTCACCAGTAATCAATAAGCACCACTCGGCACGCAGGGCTCCAGCCATTTTTTCATCACGGATAACCACTTGAACAGAGCCCGAAGCATCGCGTAGATCGATAAAAGCAACGCCACCATGATCTCGACGACGAGAAACCCACCCTGCAAGAGTGACGGTCGTGCCGGCATCGGATTTGCGTAACGTGCCTGCATCATGGCTTCTTAACATAGTGAGTGTGGTTTCGCTTTCTACAGTGCGTTGATTAAGGAGTCAATCGTAACCGATGTAGATACACCGGAGTTCATATTTTTAAGTTCTACGCTCTTAGTTGCAATCTCGTTATCGCCGAGGACCACAACGTATCGAGCTCCACTCTTATCGGCAGCCTTCATCGCACCCTTGAGGGCGCGTTCACCAAAAGCAATCTCTACCACCTTGCCGGCATTGCGCAGCTGCATCGCTAGCCCCAGAGCTTTGACCATTGCACTATCACCTAGCGGAATAATAAAAAGATCGGAGACAAAACCATCTACAGAGATAACGCCTTCAGCCTCTGCCGCCAATAGCGCACGATCAACTCCTAGGCCAAAGCCAATACCAGATAGCTCTTGTCCGCCGAGCTCGTGCATCAGGCCGTCGTAGCGTCCTCCCCCACCGATTCCAGACTGGGCCCCCAGAAGTTCGTGAACGAATTCAAAAGTAGTACCGGTGTAATAATCCAGACCTCGCACCATTCGTGGATTGAGGACATATAAGATACCGAGTGCATCTAAATAACCTTTAACAGATTCAAAGTGGGCACGTGATGCATCACTTAAATACTCCATCAGTAGAGGCGCTTTAAGCATTGCTGCGCGAATCTCCTCGCGTTTATCATCAAATAATCGCAATGGATTAAGCGCTGCGCGAGCCGCCGTTGCCTCATCTAGTTCAAGAGTGGCTATGAATTTCATGAGATCGATTCGGTGGGCCGCACGTGATTGAGCATCGCCTAAGGATGTGATTTCTAGTCGATACTTTTTCAATCCAATGGCTTTAAAACCAGCATCGGCAATTGCAATTACTTCGGCATCGATCGCCGGGTCATCTAAACCAATAGCCTCGATACCAACTTGATAAAATTGTCGGTATCGGCCGGCCTGAGGACGCTCTGCTCGAAAGTAGGCACCTGAGTACCAAATCTTCACCGGCAACGCTCCACGATCTAAACTATGTTCAATAACGGCGCGCATCGCACCGGCCGTACCTTCAGGGCGCAGTGTTATAGAGCGATCACCACGATCGGTGAAGGTGTACATCTCTTTAGAAACAACATCTGTTGACTCACCAACACCACGCGTAAAGAGCTCAGTATCTTCAAAGACTGGTAGCTCCATTAACTGATAGCCCGCTGAGCGAGCCGGTGCAATCAAAGATTCGCGAACAAACTCGAATAATTTTGAACGTGGTGGGAAATATTCGCTCACACCTTTGGGGGCTTGAACCTTTTGGCGGACCATTAGTAACGGCCCTTTATGGATTTTAGATATGGGTTGTTTTTTCGCTCATGTGCAATCGTTGTCTCAGGACCGTGTCCGGGTAGAACTCGCAAGTGATCAGGCAATGGCAGAAGTTTTTTGCGCAATGTCTCTTCCATATCTGTAGCAGAGCCCGTTGGCTGATCAGTGCGGCCAATAGAGCCTGCAAAGAGAACATCGCCACTGATCAAAATCTCATCTGAAACCTCGAACATCAGTGAGCCAACCGTGTGTCCTGGAGCGTGAATAGCTCTAAAGCTAAGCCCGACCAGATCGAGGAGTTCACCATTGCGTAATTCTCTTACATCACTTGGCTCAACAAACTCCATGCCCGCCAATGTCGCAGCAAATTCTGGCGATAAACATCGCTTTGGATGTATGAGTGCGGCTCTATCCTGGCTGTGAATATATGCCGGGATGTTATAGCCATCGGCGATTGGAGCGATTGAAAATGTATGGTCTAAATGCCCGTGCGTGGCGATAACGGCTACGGGTTTGAGGCCAAACTCATCAAGGATCTCCGAGAGCTGATGGCTCACATCTGGCATCCCAGGATCGATCACGACACACTCAGCGCCTGGCCCGCTGGCAATAACCCAGCAGTTGGTGGCAAACATGGGCGCTGCAAATGAGGCGACAAGCACTGTTTGACCCCCCAGCATCGCGGCCCGAGAAGCGATTGTCGCTATGAGGCTAGGACAGGGTACCTTTTACCCTACCTAAACGCTCAATTCACGTCCGTTCAAAGCCTCTTTGTTCGGCCCATGACATACATAGCGACGTTCACAACGAACAACGCGCTGAAGGGATCACCACCATGACCGATTTGCATCCAGTACCCCAGGCATCAGCGGCAACTGCGCTGATTGGAGATCCAGCAGCATTTGGACGAGTGGCCGATGATGGCACTGTCTACGTTCGTACGTCGAGCGGGGAAAAACCCGTTGGCTCTTATCCTGGCAAGAGCGCAGATGAGGCCCTCACATATTTTGTGCGCAAATTTGAAATGCTCGCTGCAGAGGTTGCACTACTAGCTGCACGCATCAAAAGTGGCGCACTAGTTCCATCAGATGCATACACGGCAGTTAAGAAACTACGCGAGCAAGTTAAAGAGCTAAATGCAGTAGGCGATCTTGAGGCTCTCGTCGCATCGGTTGAACAGATTGAACCTTTAATTGAAGGTCATCGCGAGGCATATGAGGCTAAGAAAGCGGCCGAATCGGCGGCAAAGAAGGCCCGCCTTGAACAGATTTTAGTTGAGAAGGAAAAGATTGTTGCCGAGGCAGAGTCATTGGCTCTCTCGGAGTCATGGAAAGTTACTGGAGATCGTTTGAAAGTACTTCTTGACGAATGGAAATCCGCACCTCGTTTAGAAAAGGCGGCCGATGCCGCTCTCTGGAAGCGCTTCTCATCATCTCGCAATAAGTTTGATAAGCGACGTCGTACACATTTCGCCGCCCTTGAAGCAGTCCAGAGCGTTGTATCAGATGCAAAGAAGGCGATCGTCACTGAGGCTGAATCATTAGCGAGCTCCACGCAGTGGGTACCAACTGCAAAGCAGTTTAAGGTTTTAATGGATGCATGGAAGGCATCTGGACGTGGAAAACCAAGTGATGATGCCAAGATGTGGGCCCGTTTTAAGGCCGCACAGGATCAATTCTTCACCGCTAAAAATGCTGATCTGGAAAAGCGCGATGTAACAATGGCAACAAATCTTATAAAGCGTGAAGAGCTTGTTCTTCTTATTGAAGCCCTTGTACCAATTACAAATTTGGATGAGGCTAAAAAGGCGTTGCGTGAGCACATGAACACATGGAGCAAGATCGGAATGACGCATCGCGATAAGCGCACATCCCTCGATGTCCGAGTTCATGCCGTTGAATCACTTATTAAAGAGGCAGAAGCTGCACACTGGCGCAAGAGTGATCCCGCAGCAAAGGCACGTGCTGCAGAGGTTGTTAAGCAGCTTAGCGATTCAATCGAAAACTATGAAAAAATTGCGACGAAATCTGAGGCAGTTGGCAATACCAAGAAAGCTGCAGAGTCACGTGAATCTGCAAATGCCCGAAGGGTTTGGCTATCTGAGGCTGAGAAGAGTTTGGCTGAGTTCAGCTAATTTAATTATTAGTCGTTCGATAGACGTCATAAACGCCCTCAATATTTCGTACTGCGCCCAAGACCGCTTCTAGGTGAGTTGCATCTGCCATTTCAAAGGTGAAACGTGAAAACGCTGTGCGATCCTTTGATGTGCTAACCGATGCGCTTAGAATATTTACATGCTGATCAGATAATGTGCGGGTGACATCGGCCAATAGCGATGCACGATCTAAAGCCTCAACTTGAATATTGACCAGGAATATAGAGCCGGCACCAACGCGCCACTGCACATTCACGACTCGATCAGATTGATTCTCCACAAGATCATTGGCGTTGACGCAATCACTTCTGTGAATCGAGACTCCGCTTCCCTTTGTAATAAAACCCATAATCGCATCGCCCGGGACCGGAGTACAGCAACGGGCAAGCTTCACCAAAACATCATCGGCACCCTCTACATCAACGGCATTGCTTGAACGACGTGTTGCAGGCGCACGAGTTGGTAGAACCTCCATCGTTGGCTCAGGATGTGAATCATCTCCCCCGAGAGATACAACTAACTTATCGATAATCGATGCGGCAGATACATGACCATCACCTACTGCCGAATATAAGCCCTCAATATCTGAGTAGTGCAGATCATGTGCGAGTTCAAGTAATGAATGTCCTGCAAATATCTTCTGCAAAGGTAGCCCGGCTTTGCGCATCTGACGGGCTATAGATTCTCGCCCGGCATCAATGGCCTCTTCGCGTCGCTCTTTGCTAAACCAGGCCTTAATCTTTGATCGCGCGCGCGGGCTCTTAACGAAGTTAAGCCAATCCCTGCTAGGGCCAGCATGTTCACCCTTGTTAATCACAATCTCAACTACATCGCCATTGTTTAATCGTGATTCAAGGGGTACAAGACGTCCATTGACCTTTGCACCCGCGCATCGAAGGCCGACATCGGTGTGGACAGAGAATGCAAAATCGACTGGGGTAGACCCACCCGGCAGTGCAACGACACTTCCCTTCGGTGTAAATACAAAGACTTCAGGTGAACCTAAATCAAAGCGCAGAGCCTCCAAAAACTCCGATGGATCCTCGGTCTCTTTCTGCCACTCGTGTAATTGACGCAGCCACAACATCTCAGGGGATGACTCATTTGTTTCTGCACCCTGCTTGTATTTCCAGTGCGCCGCAATTCCGAATTCGGCCCGTGCATGCATATCAAAGGTTCGGATCTGAATCTCAATTGCCTTACCCGTTGGTCCAATTACTGTGGTGTGAAGTGATTGATATAGATTGAACTTTGGCATGGCAATGTAATCTTTAAAGCGTCCTGGTACTGGGCTCCATCTAGCGTGAATTGAGCCAAGGACAGCGTAGCAATCTCTAACATCATCTACCAACACGCGAATGCCGACAAGATCATAAATCTCATTAAATTCACGGCCTCGAACGACCATTTTTTGATAAACGGAGAAGAAATGTTTCTGTCTCCCTGTTACCGTTGCATGAATCGCATCTTTAGCTAAATCCTCAGTTACCGTTTGTATTACAGTTGACGTTAATAAATCACGCGATGGTGATCGCTCTGCAACTAGTCGGGAGATCTCCTCGAATTTCTTTGGTTCAAGGACTTCAAAGGAGAGATCTTCAAGCTCCCACTTCATTGCGTTCATTCCGAGGCGGTGAGCAAGAGGAGCGTAAATATCTAGTGTCTCGCGCGCTTTACGCTCTGCACTCTCCGCAGAGACGTATCTCCATGTGCGGGCATTATGCAGGCGATCGGCGAGTTTAATTACCAGTACGCGAATATCACGCGACATAGCAACAACCATCTTCCGAACGGTTTCAGCCTCGGCCGTTGGCCCATAGGTCAACTTGTCTAACTTGGTAACGCCATCTACGAGATTAGCTACCTCATCGCCAAAGTCATGGCGTAGCTCTTTGAGAGAGTACGGCGTATCTTCGACGGTATCGTGAAGAAGGGCCGCTATAACTGTTTCGGTACTTAAACCAAGTTCGGCGAGAATCTGTGCAACAGCGACAGGGTGCGTGATGTATCGCTGCCCCGATTTACGCAGTTGACCTTCGTGGGCTTTTTCAGCGATCAGAAAAGCGCGCTCAACATCCTCCGACTTACTTGTGGCGTGATTTTCTTTGAGCGCACTAACTACTGGTGCAATCAAAGTGTCCACGTTAGCTGCCTACTTGCGGCCTTTACGCTTTGGCTGGTTACGTGGCCCACGGTGTTCACCGCTGGCAACGACTGCTGGAGCAAAGGTAGTTGGTGTTGCACTACGTCCATTGACACGCTTAGCAAGTGCGATCATCGCAGGTTCTCTTTCACGTAACTGAGCCAGCACTGGTGGTGCGATAAAGACCGATGAGTACGTACCTACAGCTAAACCGATAAAGAGAGCCAGGGATAGATCTTTTAACGTGCCGGCGCCAAGGAGCCCTGCACCGACGAACAAGATCGAAGCCACTGGAAGTAGGGCAATAAGTGATGTATTAAATGATCGAACCAGAGTTTGATTAACGGCCAGGTTAGTTGCCTGCGAATAAGTACTCTTGGAGCTAGCCGTAATCGTACGTGTGTTTTCACGAATCTTGTCGAAGACTACAACTGTGTCATAGAGCGAATAACCCAGAATCGTTAAGAAACCAATGACCGTAGCAGGTGTAACATCGAAGCCAACTAGTGCATAAATTCCAACGGTAATAAAAACGTCGTGAATAACTGCAACGATCGCCGCGACCGACATCTTGGGTTCAAAAGCCATCGCAAGATAGAGCATCACACAAATAAGGAAGCCAAATAAGCCGTAGAGAGCCTTACGTGTGATCTCTTTACCCCATGACGGTCCAATAATCTGGCTGTCAATTGATTCGACGGCGACTTGGAACTTCGCAGCTAGTGCATCTTGCACAGCGTTGTTTTGCACAGAGTTAAGGGCTGCTGTCTGTACTCGGACTTTATTGGTCCCGATATTTTGCACGATAATCTCGCCAGGAACTCCAGCTGTAGCAACTGCTGCGCGGGCATCGGCTATTGATGCACCTGCCTTAGTAACGGTAAAGGATGAGCCTCCCTTGAACTCGATACCTAGGTGCAGACCTTGCAAACTCAATGCTGCAATAGATAACAAGATGAAGAGGGCTGAAACTGCATACCAGCGGCGACGCTTACCGATGAAATCGATAGATGTTTCACCGCGGTAGAGACGCCCACCAATTCCTGAGAGCTTTGACATTACTTATGCCTCCTTTATTACTGGCAGGGTTCCGGTGCTCTTAGCTGAGAAGCCAGAGAGTGCGTGACCTGTAGCGAAGAAATTTAAGCGAGCAAGGATTGTCACTAGTGGTTTCGTAAAGGCAAAGACGACAAGTAGATCGATCAGTGTTGTAAGCCCCAATGTAAATGCAAATCCTCGAACCCCTCCAACAGCAAAGAAGTAGAGAAGAACCGCTGCAATAATGGAGACAAAGTCGGCTACAAGAATCGTGTGACGAGCGCGTGTCCAGCCAGTTTCAACGGCCGTACGCAGCGACCTGCCCTCTCGCAGTTCATCTCGAATTCGTTCGAAGTAGACAATAAATGAGTCTGCAGTTACACCGATCGCAACGATAGCACCGGCGATTCCAGCCAAAGTCAGTGTGAAGCCAATCCACTTTCCAAGTAATAGGAATAAAACATAGACAAATGAGCCTGCAACAAGAAGTGAGCCGACAGTGACAAAACCAAGTCCTCGGTAATAAAGAAGTGAGTACAGGAATACAAGGAGTAGGCCCAGTGCACCCGCGATTAAGCCGGCATTGAGCTGATCGGCGCCTAGCGTTGGTGAGATCTGTTGGACTTCGCCTCGATCAAATGCAAGTGGTAGCGCACCGTACTTCAAAACATTTGCTAAATCCTGTGCCTCAAGTTGTGTGAAACTTCCGGTGATCTGGGCATTTCCAGATGGAATTGGCTCGTTGATTCGTGGTGAGGAAACTACTAGTCCATCGAGCACGATTGCTACTTGATTGAGCGGTTCCGCCAGAGTAGTAACACGAGTGGTGAGTGCTCCAAAAGCAGTTGTTCCCTCGCCGTTAAATGTCAGACTTACATACCAAACATTTCCACCCTGCGTATCGATTCCTGCAGATGCTTTTGAAATCTGTCGACCTAATACTTCAGCCGGTGCCAAAATATATTTAGTTGTTCCCGCGCGATCACACACTGCAATCGTATCTGTTGGTGCATCGGTACCAGTGCCTTGTAGGTTTGCCAACTTCGTACAATCAAGTGCTGCAAACTTTGCATTAACTTCAGCGCTAACACCAGCTGTAGGTGTTGCAGCAGGATCTGCCGCGCCCGTTGATCTCGCACTTGCTAGAACCTGGCGAAAACGAAGCTCTGCAGTTTGGCCAACTAACTCAACTACTCGTCGCCCTGTATCTCCAGGAACAGAGATAACAATCTGGCGATTTGTGCCACTACCTTGGGCTGCAACTTCGGATTCTGCAACACCTAAAGAGTTAACACGTTGGCGAATGATTGAAACTGCTTGGTCAATTGCCACATTCGTTACCTTGCCACTCTCCCCCGGCGCGATGCGCGGTTGCAGGGTGACGGAGGTTCCGCCTCGAAGATCTAGGCCAAGACGTACGGCCGTTGCACTTTGAACAAAGACAAGTGCAATCAGGGCTAGAAGCACCAGGGCCAAAACCGCCAAGGGGCGTGCGGGACGGCCAGCCGTCTTTACAGGTTTAGTTGTTGTAGACATAGAGGCAGAGTCTAGGCATCAATTGCGGGTGTGTCGAAAAGAGATGCAAGTTGCGGTGGTGGTGTTCGTCCTATGTGGGCATATCCCATCGCAGTTGCGACCCTTCCACGCGCAGTTCTGGCCATGAAACCATTGCGCACCAGAAAGGGCTCGGCAACTGATTCAACGGTCTCACTCTCTTCGCCAACTGCGATCGCTAGAGTTGAAAGACCCACTGGACCGCCATTAAAACGCTCAATGAGGGCGGTTAAAACGGCGCGATCTAATCGATCTAAGCCCAGAGCATCGACCTCATAGATTTCAAGGGCTGCCTGGGTATCAACTAGCGAAATAAGAGCGCTGCCCTTGACCTGTCCGTAGTCACGGACTCGGCGTAATAATCGATTGGCGATGCGCGGGGTACCACGAGAGCGTCCAGAGATTTCAGTAATTGCATCGGGGGCAATTTTTATTTCAAGCAAAGCTGCACTTCGAGTGATCACTTGTGCGAGTTCCTCATCGCTATAGAAATCCAAATGTGCGGTAAAACCAAAACGATCGCGTAGCGGGCTTGTTAGTAAGCCGCTTCGAGTAGTTGCACCCACAAGGGTGAAATGTGGAAGCTGCAGCGGAATCGCCGTGGCACCTGGACCTTTACCGACTACAACATCAACACGAAAATCCTCCATCGCTAAATACAAAAGCTCTTCAGCAGGTCTTGGTAATCGATGAATCTCATCGAGAAATAAAATCTCGCCTTCAACCAACGAAGAGAGAATCGCAGCTAAATCACCTGCGTGAGTGATTGCAGGGCCACTTGAAATCCGAATTGGCGCCGACATCTCACTGGCTAAAATTAAGGCCAGCGTTGTTTTTCCAAGTCCAGGTGGACCAGATAATAAAATATGGTCGGCCGGTGTCTTTCGACCTCGCGCCGCCGTGAGTAAAACATCGATCTGTTCGCGCACGCGATGTTGACCAATAAACTCCTTTAACGTTGTTGGACGAAGAGCGTGTTCAAGTGCTGACTCTTCGCCCTTAATATTCGAACCCACTAAACGATCCTCAGCCACGTTGGCCCTTTCCATTTGCTAATGCCGCCTTTAATAAATCGCTCAAGGCGACCGTAGATGGATCTTCGCCATTGGCCGACAAACGTGAAAGCATTGCAGAGATGGCGCTATCAGAGTCTTTGGGAGAAAAACCTAAAGAAACTAATGCACCAGTTAGATTCTCACGCCATGGTGCGACATGTCCACTGTAAGTAGCCCCACTCGATAGGTCGTTTAACTTTCCTTGAAGCTCCAAGATCATGCGCTGCGCACCTTTGCGACCAATGCCTGGAACACGCTCGATCGAGGCTACGTCCTGCGCTGCAATGGCACGGTTCAAATCTTCAGGTGTAAGTGCGCCAAGAATTGATAGCGCTACTTTTGGACCAATTCCTGAAACTGTCTGCACCAATTCAAATAATGAACGGGCCTCATCACTTAAAAATCCAAATAGCGTGAGTGAGTCTTCACGGACAACGAGAGAGGTAAATAGCTGCACCTGAGATCCCATTGTTACTCCGGAACTTGTGGCCACATTTACTGAGATACTTAATCCAACTCCCCCGACTTCAACTATTAATCGATCGCTATGAATGGACCTGACGGTGCCATTGATGGTGGAGATCATTTATCCACGCAGCTTTCGTAGACGAGATTTCTCGGCGGCAAGAGCCGTTGCAATATTTGTATTAGCCCCACCTCTCCAGATATGACAGATAGCAAGTGCCAAGGCATCGGTGGCATCAACGGGCTTGGG
>CAEZWP010000010.1_pt1 | contig 26891 bp, 23 predicted proteins | sample 7265021 | NCBI WGS metagenome assembly CAEZWP01 (sample SAMEA6813885, study PRJEB35770) | uncultured Actinomycetes bacterium | biome: Freshwater; feature: Freshwater reservoir; material: water | place: Czech Republic | collected 2015-11-04 | depth 0.5m m | reverse complement strand
GGTCTTCGCGATCGCTATGAAACCCACCACCGCGTGTCAATTACCGATGGCGCTTTAGCGGCAGCTGCAAATCTTGCTGATCGCTATGTATCTGATCGCTTCTTGCCAGATAAGGCGATTGATTTAATCGATGAGGCAGGCTCACGTCTTCGCATTAAGCGCATGACCGCCCCTGCAGAGCTTCGCGCATTCGATGACAAGATCGCCGATGCCCGCAAGGAGAAAGAGTCGGCCATCGATGGTCAGGACTTTGAAAAGGCGGCTTCACTTCGCGATAAGGAAAAAACCTTAATCGCTGAAAAGCTTGAGGCTGAAAAGAATTGGAAAGCAACTGATTTAGATAAGGTTACCGAGGTCGATGAAGAACTCATCGCTCAAGTTCTATCTATCTCAACGGGTATCCCAGTCTTTAAGTTAACTGAAGAAGAGACTGCACGCCTTCTGCGCATGGAAGATGAGCTTCACAACCGTGTTATCGGACAGGATCAAGCGATTAAATCGCTCTCACAAGCGATTCGTCGTACACGTGCAGGTCTTAAAGATCCACGCCGTCCAGGTGGATCATTTATCTTCGCAGGCCCATCAGGTGTTGGTAAGACCGAACTCTCACGCACACTTGCTGCATTCCTATTCGGTGATCAAGATGCGTTAATTCAACTCGATATGTCTGAATACTCAGAGCGTCACACAGCCTCCCGCTTATTCGGTGCACCTCCAGGCTATGTCGGGTATGACGAAGGCGGACAGCTCACTGAAAAAGTACGTCGTCGACCATTCTCAGTTGTTCTCTTTGATGAGATCGAAAAGGCACACCCAGATATCTTTAACTCACTCCTTCAAGTTCTAGAAGATGGGCGCCTTACAGATTCACAGGGCCGCACCGTTGACTTTAAGAACACGGTCATCATCATGACTACCAACCTCGGTACTCGCGATATCTCAAAGAGTCTTGGTCTTGGCTTTGCAAATAGTGATGACGAGGCGACAAATTATGATCGAATGAAGGGCAAGGTAAATGACGAGCTTAAGACTCATTTCCGTCCTGAGTTCCTCAACCGTATCGATGATGTAATCGTCTTCCACCAGTTAACTAAAGAGCAGATTGTTCAGATTGTTGATCTCATGATCAAGAATCTTGATGATCGCCTGCAGGCAAAGGACATGGGAATCGAATTAACTCCAGCAGCAAAAGACTTACTTGCAGCTCGTGGTTATGACCCACTTCTTGGTGCCCGTCCACTGCGTCGCACAATTCAACGTGAGATCGAAGATGCCCTCTCTGAGCGCATCTTGTTCGGAGAACTCAAAGCCGGCGAAATCATTGTTGTAGATGCAGAGGGTGAAGGCGCCGATGCGATCTTTACTTTCAAGGGCTCACCCAAAGTTGAAACCCCTGATAGCCCTGGGAACTTATCTGAAGAGGCACCAACTGCTTAATATTTAAAGGCAATTACCCCTTTGGAGTATTCACTCTCAGGGGGTTTTGCTTTACCTTTACTAAATGAGCAAAGCACCGGTATGGGTAGTAACGGTAGCTTTCATCTCTATTTTCTCGACACAGATTTCATATGCAGCCATTACGCCAGGCACAAAGTGTTCTAAAGCTGGGTCAACGGCAATATCTGCTGGAAAGAAGTACACCTGCATTAAGAGTGGAAAGAAGTTGGTGTGGAATAAAGGCGTAGTAATTGCTAAGCCCACACCCACACCCACACCCATACCCACACCAACACCCACACCCACACCCACCTCCGCTCCTCTTGTTGAGGGTGGGGAGTGCGAAAAGATGGGTCTACAAGGAAAAGATTCAACTGGGCTACTTGAGTGCAGAAAAATTATTGGCAACAAGTTAGTTTATACAAGAATCACTAATAATTTTTCACCAGTAGTTAATCCGAGTTCACCCGATCCACTTAAAACTTGTCAGCTTCCTGATATGAGGGCTAATAAATTGTGGCAAGCCCCTGGCATTGCATATCCACCAACGCCGATCGGTGATTTCAAGCCCGCTGGAACCTTCAAAATAGTTGTAGTGGGCTTTGATTTTCCTGACGCTCCAGGTGAAGTACCGCCTTCAACGTATTGGAAAGATGATCTAACAACTATCTCTGAATGGATGAAGTGGTATTCCAATGACAAAGTGAAGTACACCTATGTCACCCTAGATAAATGGTTGCGAGCCCCTCGATTAGCTACAGCTTATGACAATGAAAATGAAGCAACAAAGTCTGCTGGTGGAAATACGTTGAGTGCCGGCGGGGTTACAGATGACCAAAAAACCTCTGAGCTTCTCAAACTTGTTGAAAATGAAGTAGATATCTCAAATACATCAGCAATCTTTTTCTATCACCCGCCATCAGTTGTCGGAAAATTAACTGGTCAGTGGGCAAGCCGAAGTGCAAATTATCAGAGCCCAAAGTATGGAAAAGTGAACTCTGCGATATTTGCTATCGGTGGCGATACGTGGGCAAGCATGCGGACACGGTGGGGATTTCAAATCCACGAGATGCTTCACTCCCATGGCGTTTTTGGGCATTCACCAAAAATCCCATGGAGGATTGGCATTCTGAGTACGGGCGACTCTTGGTCAAGTGCGCTCCTGAGTTGGGATTCACTAGCCCAAGGCTGGACAGATCCTGAAGACATTTACTGCGTAGAGAAATCAAAAGTTACTTCGGTGGATTTGAAATTAGTTCCCCTAGAGCGTGAACAAAAGGGAAATAGGGTGGCCATGGTCAAACTCAATGACCGCCAGCTATTAATGATTGAATCCCATAGAAAAGATAAATGGTCGCAAGGATTAGCGCCTGGTTTTACAGGCATCATGGTCACTTTGGTTGACACCACTAAAAACACAACTTGGGATAATCCAGAGGGTTTTGCAAACCCAAGTTCTGTTGGGGTTGCCTTGAAAATCCCCGGTGTAAACCATGGCACTTATCAATCAATTGGTACCGCAATTCCAAATGCAACCAACATTTATCAGGGCATTGGCATTGTTGATGGAATTGGCATCGCTGGTGATAAAGAGGGTTGGGATCTGAATTACTTTATGTATGCGGGTGAATCAATCACTTACGAGGGGATCAAAATCACGCTAGTAAAGGGTGGTGATAATGACACCGTTCGCATTGAAAAGGTCAGTTAAGACCCTGAAAAAGTTTATGAAGGTGGTTGTCGTGACACTCTCTCTAACTTTAGTTATCTCGGATGCTCAAGCTGCCGTAAAGGCAGGATCTGCTTGTTCAAAGTTGGGTTCAACATCCACGGTTTCTGGAAAGAAGTACACATGCGTTAAGAGTGGAAAGAAGCTAGTGTGGAATAAAGGCATTGCAGTTGTGAAACTAACCCCAACGCCAACTCCAACGCCAACCCCAACGCCAACTCCAACGCCAACCCCAACGCCAACTCCAACTCCAACGCCTTCACCCACATTTCAAGGATTTGTGAATCGATGTCAACGGGACCCAGATGTTCCTGCAGAATGGAAGGAGCTTCAAGAATTTACGACTAAGTATGGTGCTTGCTCCTCACCATGGAGATTTGTGGACTCAACAAATAATTACGGCTCCCCACAACAGGCAATAACTATTTCCACCGAGCTTTTACCCATCTCGCAGTGCAAACTCAATGACCCTGGAGCGTATGGTCGAACATTTCCACGGGCAGCAGACTTTATTTCACCAACAAAGTCAATGAATGTTTTTGTAATCGGTGCTTCATTTCCTGATTATCCTGAAAAAATGACCCCAAGCGAAGAATATGGAAAGTACTTCAAATTTACTCAAGATTTCCTCAAGAACATTTCAGATGCACCAATTAATCCTGTCTATAAGATTGCTGATCACTACATTCAACTATCTATGCCAATCAACAGATATAACTTACTGGAACATCAAGGCAACAAAGAAGTTTTCAAAAATGAGCTGATCACTAAGATGAGTGGTAAATACAATTTCACTGGAGTAGATCAAATTTTGATAGTAATGCCAGCTCAAATTCCACTTACTGTCGCTGATGCTGCAATGAGTTGGAATGGTAAGTGGAGTATTGATGGGAAGTCTTTTTCAAGCGTTTATCTGCAAGGGCCAGCGTATATCGGGCCGCGTGAGGGAAATCTGTGGACTTTTGATCCATGGATAACAGTTCATGAGCAAATCGGTCACCAATTAGGTTTGGGCGATCATTATGGAAGCGAAGAAATTTCATACAACCGACCAGATGGCCCGACCCCAAAAATTTCAGATGATTGGGGTACTGGAAATTGGGGAAATATGTCAGGCGCACTTGGTGACTTCATTGGATGGGATAAATGGACCAGCAGTTTCTTAAATGACTCCCAAATTAATTGTGTTCCAACGAATAAAACTACTTATCACTGGCTACGCCCATCTGAGATTAAGAATAATGTCACGAAAGGAGCAATAATTCCTTTGAGTGGAACTACGGGCATTTTTATAGAATCACATAGGAATACTGGTTATAACTACAAGCAGGATTCAAGAACTAATGGAGCACTCGTCTACACCATTGATGTAACTCGTCTTGAAGGCAATACGAAGATGAGACCTTTTGGATACGGCTTAACAGTCCTCAAACCTGTGGGAAGAACTGCGCAATCATGGGCTTATAACATGGCACTTGGAGATGCAACTTTGAAGATGGGCGAATCAATTACTGTGAGTGGATTCAAAATAACAGTTATTGAATCTGGTGACTTTGGTGACGTGGTAAAAGTAGAAAAGCTTTAAGAACCCAACTTCTTTAGTGCATCTCCGCTAACGCGATAAACCGTCCACTCATCCATGGGCACTGCACCAAGGGATTTGTAGAATTCGATTGATGGTTCGTTCCAATCCAGAACCCACCATTGCAATCGCTCGTAATCGCGCTCGATACAAATCTTTGCGAGCTCTTTTAGAAAAGCTAATCCGAAACCTTTGCCGCGATGGGCAGGATCTATATAGAGATCTTCCAGATATATCCCTGGCTTTCCAACCCATGTTGAGTAGTTTAGAAACCAGATAGAGATTCCAACTACAAGGCCGTCATCTTCGGCAACGTGGCAGTAGGCAACTGGATGCTGGCTAAAAAGTGATTCTTCTATCTGTTCCAAAGTGGCTTTTGCCTCTAGCGGGGCTTTCTCATACTCCGCCAAATCTTTTATTAACTGATGAATGCGCGGAACATCTTCTTTGGTTGCATAGCGAATCATGCGGGGAGTCTATAACGCTTACGGGATATGGCCTCTATGAGTAAATCCTCCTGCAGGGTTTTAAGGGCTTTTTCAACCTGAGATTCCTCTGGCCATAACTTCTTAATTGCATTCTCAGTCAGTGATTCATTCTCGCGCAGGGCTTGAACAATTGTGCCGCGACACTTTCTATCGGTGCCATGCCAGTCCTGAGATTTTCTAATGAGATCACTCTTCGGGTAGCCATTTTTGCGCCAGTTACAGGCAGAGATAACTGGACAGAGTTCGCACTTTGGATTTTTCGATGTGCAGACGAGTGCACCTAGCTCCATAGTTGCAGCGGCCCAGATATGTGCATTCTTTTCTGGAAGCAATGCAAGACGCCTAGCTTTCTCACGGCTTGTTGGCGCAGGCTTTGGATGTTCGTTGCCATCTATAACACGTGTTAGAACTCTACGGATATTTACATCCATTACTAAGCTGCGTTGATCAAAGGCAAAGGCGGCGATAGCAGCTGCCGTGTATTCGCCAATACCAGGTAGTTGTTGCAGGGTGAGTTCATCCTCTGGAACTTCATTGTTGAAATCCTCGGCGATGATTTGAGCTGCAGCATGTAGGCGAAGTGCACGGCGCGGGTAGCCAAGGCGGCCCCAGGCGGTAATAACTTGTGCCGGGGTTGCCGCTGCTAAATCTTTTGGGGTAGGCCAGCGCTCCATCCACTCAATCCATTTCGGCAACACTCGATTAACTGGTGTCTGCTGCAACATATATTCACTGACCATCACACCCCATGGCGTTGTAGTGCGCCACGGTAAATCACGTTTGTTTCTCTTAAACCAATTAACTATCGGTTTTTCAAGCGGGTTCATTCGCCAGTTATTTTTACCCGTGAGAGTGCTTGATCAAGACGTGATACTTCAACGATCTCCATGCCATCAATCTTTGTCTCAGAGCCAGTTGGAACAAGGGCACGCTTAAAACCTAAGCGATAAGCCTCTTGAAGTCTGCGATTTACACCGCTCACCTTTCGGATCTCACCAGCTAAACCAACCTCACCAATTGCTACTAAATCAGATGGCAATGCCAGGCCCTTAGCGGCAGAGGCCACGGCCAGCGCAAGGGCTAAATCGGCGGCGGGCTCAGACATTTTCATACCGCCAACGGTTGCGGCATATACATCGCGGCCACCAACACGCACACCTGCACGAAGTTCAAGGACCGCGAGTGTCATTGATGTTCGGGCCGAATCAAGGCCTGATACAACACGACGTGCATTTCCAAAGTCATTTTCACGTCCCTGGCTCACTAACGCTTGAATCTCTGCAAGTAATGGGCGACGGCCTTCAAGGGTGACAGTGACACATGTGCCCGGAACTGGTTCGGTATGGCGAGAAGTAAATAGACCTGTGGGATCTAATACCGATTCGATTCCGGCATCACTTAAATCAAAGCAGCCAACCTCATCGGATGCTCCGAAGCGGTTTTTAATTGCACGGATTAATCGCAGACGTGAGTGGCGCTCGCCTTCGAACTGGAGAACCACATCAACGATATGTTCAAGCAAGCGAGGACCCGCGATTGAACCATCTTTAGTAACGTGGCCAACTAATAATAAAGTGATATCGCGATCTTTACAGATTCGAATTAAGGCACCGGCAACTTCGCGTACCTGAGTAACGCCACCGGGTGATCCATCGGCAGTTGCACTACCTATTGTTTGTACAGAATCGATTATGACCAGTTGTGGTTTAACGGCATCGATATGTGCGATGACTGCGCCTAGATCGGTTTCTGAGGCGAGAAATAAAAGTGGATCGATAGCTTTAATGCGCTCAGCGCGCAAGCGAACTTGAGAAGCGGACTCTTCACCACTTATATAGAGAGCAGAGAGTCCTTTAGATGCCGTTTGTGCTGCAACGGAAAGCAGTAGCGTTGATTTTCCAACTCCGGGTTCACCTGCTAATAAAATCGCAGCTCCCGGAACTAAACCGCCGCCTAAAACTCGATCAAGCTCACTTACTCCGGTCGGACGTGCGTGAGCTGCAGATAAATCAACATCGCCAATTGGTGTGGCCTTATGTGTTACATGACCTGGAACAAGTGAGAGCTTTTTGGGAGCTGCGATCTCTTCGACGCATCCCCATGCCTGGCACTCTCCGCAGCGGCCCACCCATTTCTGCGATGTCCATCCACATTCGGTGCAGCGGAAGGGATCCTTTTCGACTTTAGCCATGGGTAGAGCCTAGAACGAAGGGCTGACTATTTCTTCTGAGCCGCAAGTGTTGCTGGGTGTTGGATAACAAAGAGGGGAAGTGAGCGGCTTTGTGCATCCTTGATGCCTGCAATACGAATATCACACAGTCGTGCGAGCTCGGCATATGCCTCTTCACCCATCAGTTTCTGAAGTTCATACTTGTTGGACAGATACACCGGCTGAGTTCCAATGTGTGCATCGGGATTACTAGTGCAGTACCAATCAAAATCTTCTCCGCCATCGCCCCATGCAAGGCGTTCGTACTCTCCGATAACAGTTACTGAGTATTCGCGCTCGCCAACTTCGCGAGTTTCAAAGCTACGACGCAACGGCAACTGCCAGCAAACATCGGGCTTAGTATCTACAAAGTGTTTGTTTTCCTTAATCGCCAAATGGTGCAGAACGCAGCCAAAAGCTCCGGAGTAACCGGGGGCTTCATGTCCTTTACGATTTAAAAATATACATCCATCTTCAACGCGACGTGTTTTACGATCGCCATCTTCATCTTTTTCAGAGATACGTAGTTTGGCGCCTGGTTTTTTAGGACGGGCCTCTGCATAAAACTGCCACATCTCTGGCGTTAAATACGCTGCCGCCTTATCGGTGCGGGCCTCGTCATCTTCATCGGTATACATCGCACCTTCGGTGCAGCAGCCGCCATATGGTTGGTTTTTAAATACACCTTGGCAGCCATCTCCATAGATACATGTCCAGTATGAGGTCAACCATGTTAGGTCGCATTTAAAGATTTCTTCAGGGTCGCTTGGATCAGAGAACTCAACCCAATCACGCGCAAAACCTGGCTTTACTTCGGACATAGTCGTAGAGCCTACACGTCTAACAGGTAGGCTTGCACAATGAGTAAGTCGATAGCAGTTGGTGTAATTGGTGCAGGCGTAATGGGCGAAGCGATTATCGCTGCGCTCATTGCATATGGTGTTAAGCCAGAATTGATAGCTATCTCTGAAAAACGTAAAGATCGCGCCGACGAACTCGTCGAGCGTTATGGCATCACAATTGCCGAAATCAGTGGCAACGTTTCTAAGGCCCAAGCCTTACTTCTCGTCGTAAAACCACAGGATATGGCGGGAGTACTTGCCGAGATCAAGAGCTCACTTAACCCTGATGCCGTTGTGGTCACTTTTGCAGCGGGAAAGACGATCTCATTTATCACTGATGCACTAGGTACCGGCAATCCAGTCATACGCGTTATGCCCAATACCGCCACATTAGTCGGTGCGGGGATGGCTGCTATCTCACTTGGCAGCGGCGTTACGGCTGAGCAATCCGATTTTGTTACTGGCTTCTTAGCTGCAACTGGCAAGGTTGTTGAACTACCTGAGGATTTACAGGATGCAGTAACTGCAACGAGTGGATCTGGGCCGGCATATTTTTTTAGATTCGTCGAAGCGATGGTCGATGGCGCAAAAGCGCTGGGCCTTTCGCATGAGGTTGCAACAGAGTTAACGGTGCAGACCATGATTGGCGCCGCTAAATTATTAGAGAGTTCAGGAAAATCTGCTACAACTCTTCGCGAGAACGTTACAAGCCCTAATGGGACAACGGCTGCTGCATTGGCATCTCTAGATGATAATGAGATCTCAACCCTAGTTGCTACCGCTATGAAAGCCGCGCGCGATCGCTCGCAGGAATTAGCGTGAAGCGGTTTTTAACATTAGTTTTAATCTCAACACTTGTTGCAACCCCATCCACACAGGCTGCACCTAAAAAGATTGCAGTCAAGGCCCTCAACTTAGTAACAACAATTAGCAATCAAGAAGAGGTAGCGGGCTTTGTTGTAAGCGCTAAGACGATAATTATTTTCGGTACATCAGTGGATAAATCCTTTGCTCGCGCAGTTGATACCAATGGCCAAGAGCTATGGAATATCCCACTTGATCCAAACTCTCCATCGATTGCCAGTGCTGGAGCCGTTGATAGCGCTGGAAATATATGGATAGCGGGTTCTACATCACTGCTTCGGCCCAAACCCACTCCCTCTGCAACGAGTACTCCACTTAACCCCGATGCTCTTATCAATACTCCTGACTCCTTCAATCCTGATTTAAGTGCCGTGGCACTCTGGAAAATCCCATCAGGAACATCTAACCCAATTCTTTACACCGCCCAACAAAGTGCGCCTGTATTAATCACAGCGATCACAGCGGATAAGAACGGTATCTCTTTAGTTGGTCTAACTCAGTCTGCAAAGGGCAGTTCAGGATTTGTAATCAGCGCCAATGCGTTAGGGGATTTTGGAAAACCTCTATTAATCGGCGCAATATCAACGGTTCTAGATGCTGTAGTGCGACATAGCGATGGAACGCTAACAGTAACGGGTGCGAGTAGTGAAACTTTAGGTGGCAAGAAATTAGTTGGCTCAATTGACGGTGTAGTTATTAAGATTTCAAAAACTAACACGATACTTTCAGTTGTACGCAGCTCTGCTCCAAAGGCAGAGCGCAACTGGGGTAGTGCGACATCGGCACTCTTACTTGGTGGCAGCGTTGTTACTGGCGTAAAAACTGAGAGCGCAGTAACTAAGTTTTCTAACAGCTATGCTCCAACATGGACATATCGCTTCGCATCAACTGGTCCAACATTGACTCTAGGGTCAACGTATGCTTTCTTTGTTTCTAAAGGGGCTATCCCGCAGTTAAATAACTGGGAACCGAAAAGCCCCCAAGCTCTTCTCTTAACATTTGATACTAAAGGATTAATTAGTGGTGCATTTAGTGCAGGCATTAATCAGCGTGAAATAGTTGGCTTATCTAGTAGTAAAGAGTTGGGGGTTGTGTGCCTTACTGCGAGTGCAGAGGCGATATCAATCTTTACCCTAGGTTAATTAAGGCTTTAGTAGCGCTAACTTATTATTGACTGTTGCGAGTAAGTACTTAACTTTATTAACAGTAACCCAAGCGCTCTGTGTTGGTTCAGCGCCTTGGCTGCTGCGGACTAAGCGAATCGCCGACTGACCCGCAACGGCCTTACTTGTATCTAGTGCACATAGGCGCTCCTGGCAGTTAAAGACAATAGTTTTTCCATCGATAGATAAATAGGCACCAGGTGTACCAAAGTTCTCAGTCGTAGACTTTGAAATAGCCAGTGGAGCGCTGAGCATCGCCCAGCGGATCTGATTAGGCTTTGGAAAAGAGGTAATGGAAGTTGCAAGCCAGGTCACCATTACATCGCCACTTACTCTTGCTATCGCGACGTCATAACCAAAGATCGATGCATCATCGGTAGAGATATCAAATGATTGATATGACCAGGCAGTGGAATCGCTCCCCGCGCGGATTGCAATCCGGACTGCACCGGATGAGATCTCTTTCTTCTGATTAAGAGTTACAACCGAGTCGTATACAACATATGTCTTACTACCATCAAAGATGGCTTGTAAGTGAAAGCCAACATCGCCAGTTGAGCGACCATCTGTCTTGCGATCGCCATCGACTAACTCATAAACCCAAGGATTTGTACCTGTCTTTACCGCCCCGAGCAGAATTCCTTGGCTCTCATCACGGTAGAAGACCTGCACACCGTTGGCCGTTGCCACACATGCGTTCGTCACACTGACATCGCTAGATGTTCGGACTCGCTTCGAGTCTTCGTAGTTATTAACTACTGGCCCATCGCCATCGACAACTTCAAATACAAAGCTCTTACCGTTATAGGTCGCATACCGTAGATCCTTATCGCTGGCATCGCTATAGAAAATATGTAAGAGCTGCTTTGTTCCACTTCCGTTAACGCACAGAGATACGGGGCTGTTTATTGAGTGCGACGTACGACCGCTAGTACCACCTGCACCATCAACTGTTACCTTCTTCCATACTTTGCCATCAAAGGTTGCAAGCTTTAAATCACCGCTCTTGGTATCGGTATATGCGATTGCGGGTTTACCATTAAATGTTGCACTTGCAACTGATTTTCCATCGGCGCCGTTATCTAGAACCGTGCTCTTCCAGCCCGCTTGAGGGATGGTGGCTTTAGTTGTTGCGGCTTCAGATAGACCGAGGGTATTTTTTGCAACAACGGTAAATGTGTATGAAACGCCGTTTTTCAACCCACTAACAACTACAGGGCTTGATAAGGCGCTCTTCTCAACCCCTGTCTTGAGATTTTTTATGATGTACTCACTAACTTGCGCTGTGCGTAAGTTCACTGGTGGATCAAATGTGATCAGAGCTGATGAATCGGCGGTGAAGGCCTGAACGTTGCGGGGTACTAGAGGAAGGCCAGTTGCAATACCGACAGGTGGTTTGCTGCGCATATCTTCGATCATGGCCAGCAGTAATGGACCAGGCTCTGCAAATATCTCTCCTGGATCTAAATTAGGAGTCATAACAGAGTCCAAACCTGATTTTGAAAACGTCGCCTCATCTAAGTGACTAGTTGAAGAGCCAGGTTCGTAACGCAAAGGCGTGTATAGCTTTGGCTTAACTCCACCGTTGGCTTTAATAGCATTTGCACCAGACCAAAAAAGCGGCGCTGTTAGGGCTTGAGCTAGCTCATTTGATGGTGTGGGTAAATCTGCTAAACGTTTCCCATCTATTGTCTGGGCATATGCATCGTATGGTGTTGGTTGATCAAGACTTGCAACCCCAAAGTTGGTGTCGTATGCATCGTTGGATAAGAAGCCAATACCATGGGCAATTTCATGCAGAAATACCGATCGAAGATCGTATTCTCGTTGTGATGGCATGCCATCTCCACGTGTATTCCAACCACCGCTCGAGTTAACTTGGATAATAATATCTGGATTGGCCTTATCTAAATCTTTACCAGCAAGCGCATTTGCAAGGGCTGATGTATACCAGAGTGATTGATCAGGTGCACCGGCAAAAGATGAGAAGAAGTTTACTGGGCGTGCACTACCAAGGACTCCCCACGAACTCGAACGCCCCCATGATGCATCAATGCTAACTGGCACGCTCGATGCAAAGTTTGCAGACCAAATATCGACGGCTGCTTGGACCTCTTTTTTAGCCCAGTCGGGGAAGTTGTTGTAGGTGACATTGAATGTAGATTTAGCAACTCCGACGGCAGACTTTGGTCGAGGAGTAGTTGTTGTTACTGGATTTGTTCCGGCATATATATGGCCCCACTGTGTTCCAGGAATCTTTAGAAAGAGAGCTTGCGCAGAGGGAGCGTTGAGCAGGGATCCAACGAGGGCAGCGAGAATTACCGCTACTCGTAGATGCTTAAAGTGGATGGCCCGCATAAGCGCAAACACTACCAAGATGAGATGATTTCATCATGGTCGATAGTGCAGATAGCCAATTTTCAAAGGAAACTGACAGGGTTAGTGCCTGCATTGTTACCGTATTTACTAGGCATGGTTGCCATCTTTGTGAAGTCGCTATAGAGACACTCGAATCAATGAAGGTTGAATTAGATTTTACTATTGAGAAGAGATATATAGATGGAGATCAAGAGTTAGAAAAACTTTATGGTGAACAGGTTCCAGTTATTCAGATTGATGGAGAGCATCATGATTTCTGGCGAGTAGATCCAGAGCGATTTAGATCTTGCCTTGAAAGACATCGTCAGCGTCGATAATTTTGTACGAGTAGCCCTGTTCGGCTAAAAAGCGTTGACGGTTTTGTGCAAAGTCTTGGTCGATTGTGTCGCGAGAAATAACAGAGTAAAACTTTGCAGTGCGCCCATCGGCCTTTGGTCGAAGAATTCGGCCCAAGCGTTGAGCCTCTTCCTGACGGCTACCAAAAGCCCCCGATACTTGAATCGCAATAGTTGCATCGGGTAAATCAATTGAAAAGTTAGCAACTTTAGAGACAACTAAGCAGGTGATCTCTCCGGTTCTGAACTTATTAAAGAGAATTTCGCGCTCTTTAATAGGAGTATCGCCCTTAATTAATGGCACACCGAGTGTTTCAGAGAGTTCATCTAACTGGTCGATGTACTGTCCGATGACTAAAACCTGTTCTCCTGCATGTTTTTCAACTAAGGCCTCGACGACGTTGCGCTTAGTGCGAGTCGTTGCACATGCGCGATAGCGGTTTTCAGGTTCGGCCGTTGCATATAGCAATCGCTCGCCCTCGGTTAAGTTAACGCGGACCTCAATACATTCAGCTGGTGCGATATAGCCCTGAGATTCAATCTCTTTCCACGGCACGTCATAACGCTTTGGCCCAATGAGAGAGAAGACCTCGCCCTCCATTCCATCTTCGCGCACTAACGTTGCCGTTAGACCTAAGCGTCTGCGGGATTGGATATCGGCGGTAAAACGAAAGATTGGCGCTGGTAATAAGTGGACCTCGTCATAGATAATCAAACCCCAGTCATGCGTATCAAAGAGATCTAAATGTGCGTACACACCATTCTTCTTCTTCGTCATAACTTGGTACGTAGCAATAGTTATAGGGCGAATCTCTTTCTTGGAGCCTGAGTATTCACCGATCTCATCTTCATTGAGTGTCGTACGCTTCAATAACTCTTCACGCCATTGGCGGGCGGCGATGGTATTTGTCACCAAGATTAAAGTTGTTGCCTTTGCATGTGCCATCGCTGCAGCACCCACTATTGTTTTTCCAGCCCCGCATGGCAGAACAACAACGCCTGAACCACCATGCCAGAAGCCTTCAGCAGCTAACTCTTGATATGGCCGAATCTTCCAATCCTTTTGTACTAATTCGATTGGATGTGCTTGACCATCGACGTAGCCTGCAAAATCCTCGGCCGGCCATCCCAAGCGAAGCAACGATTGCTTGATCGCACCACGTTGGCTCGGCAGAACCGCAATTGTTTCGGCATCGATACGCGCACCGAGTAAAGGTGCAATCTTGCGAGCACGGATAACCTCTTCTAAAACTGCAGTATCAGTTGTAACAAGGATCAAACCATGAACTGGATCGGCCTCTAACCGGAGACGGCCATAGCGTGACATTGTTTCGGCGACATCAATCAAGATTGAGTGGGGAACTGCATATCGCGAGTATTTGATAAGCGTGTCAATTACTTGTTCAGCATCGTGGCCTGCAGCGCGCGCATTCCATAATCCAAGTGGGGTTAAACGATAGGTGTGAATGTGCTCAGGTGATCGCTCGAGCTCTGCAAAGGGTGCGATTGCACGACGACACTCTGTCGAAAGTGGGTGATCGATGTCGAGCAGTAAAGTCTTATCGCTTTGAACGATTAACGGACCATCAGTCATTGAGAATATCTTTGATGAGTGCGTGCAAAAGCGCGCTACGGTTTTCAAGAGTTGTGATATCTACCCACTCGTGTGCAGCGTGTGCACCATCTCCAACTGCACCTAAGCCATCTAGAACCTGTGCGCCAGCGGCAGCGGCGAAGTTGCCATCACTTGCACCACCGACTGATGCATGGCCAAGTGGTGGCATACCTAAAGCTTTAGCAACTCTTTCTGCTCGCTCGTACAAAGCCATTGTGGATGTTGTCTCAAGAGGTGGACGATTAAATCCTCCTGTAATTTCATATTGTGCTGCAGGATTTACAGGGGTTAATTTTCGAACTGCAGTATCTACGCGCTGTAGTTCGACCATTGAAAATGAACGGACATCGATATCGAGCACAGCTAAATCCGGAACCGTATTTGTCGTATTACCTGAACGCAGCATCGTTGGCACAACGGTTGTACCCAACTCCTTATTTTCAAGGCCTGATATGGCAAGGATCGCATGTCCCATTTCTACAGTGGCGTTAACACCTTTTTCTGGCTCTAGCCCTGCATGTGATGCCTTGCCATGAATCTTTACTTGAAACATCGCAGTACCTTTGCGACCAGTCTTCACTTTGCCATTGATTGTGGCCTCTACAACTAAAACTGCCTTAGCCTTTGCCGAGATCTCTTTAATAAACTCTTTGCTAGTTGCGCTACCAGTCTCCTCATCACTCGTTGCAACAAGTGCTACTGAGCCATCGATACCCTTCATTGCAAAGAGTCCTTGAATAAAACCGGCCTTCATATCGAAGATGCCTGGGCCGCTAGCAACGCTCTCTTTGATGCTCCATAAAGATTGGAAAGAGCCCTTGGGCCAGACAGTATCTAGATGTGCAAGAACAATGACATCAGGATTCTGCGCACCCCACCAAAAAACTGGGCGGCCATTAACTTCACGGATCTGTGCGGGAGTTCCAAGAACATCGAGTGCGATCTGGCTTGCTAGCTCAATTACAGCGCGGCAGGCATCTAGATCTTCAGTGGGTGATTCCAACCTGACGAGTTTTTCTAGCGCTGACAACATGGGCTAATCCTATAACGGTGCTACGCCGGTGATGCGGGGAATTCGGAAGGATTGAACTTCACCCGTTGCATGATCGCGGGCTATTAAAGCCCCTGCGCTGACCCGAATTGGATCGATAATTCGATGCGTGACCGAGCCATTGTTATCGGCGTACCCAATCGAGAGTGATTTCTCCTCTTGAATAAATCTATTTACTAAATCCATAGTTTCATTGGCGGTGGTGCGTGGCAATGCACCAAGCGCCTCACTTGCAACTTGGCGCAAACGTGTCTGCTTATGACTAGATTTTTCACCAGTACGAATTGCACGAATAGCTGTGTTCAATAAATCTTCACTCGGAGCTTCTATCTCACCAATGACACGTGGAGGCCGCGGCTTAGTTAGTGCACGATTTTTACGTGAGCCGCTGAGCATTAAGCCGTTAGAGGATTCGGCGGCAGGCAAGTATCCAGACTCTCGTAAAATACGCATTGTATCCGCGGCATCGTGATCGCAGATAACAACTTCGGGTGCGATACGGCGAAGTGCGAGCATCTCTAACTTTTTATCGTTCATGATCTGTGCAATCAGTGCGGTGTCTTCACAGCGAATAAATGAGGAGGTATTTCCAACACGCAACTTGCCATGCTTCTTTGCAACATCGACGATTAAATACTCAAGAGGCTGTGGCATCGGCGTTTTAGATGTCTTGATTAGGAAGGCCTTAATCTCATCGCCCGTTTTGCCATGATCTAGCGCGCGACGGATTGTCGCTTCACTAAAGCGATAAACCGTTGCACCACCACGGCTTTCAATCTCTGCCATGATCGCTAACTGCTGCGAAATCTCATGCTCGAGTGGCCCTGGTGCAATCGCAGTGTTATCGCTCTGAATAAGAATATGGTCGACGGTTTTAGGCAAGTCATCATTTATTAGGTTGAGATCATCGCCATTTAAGAAGCCGACTCCGTATTTAGAGATTGCGCCCTGTCCGCTTATACCCAGCCACTCAGCCTCACGTAGAGTCCATGCAGCGAGCTCTTCTTGCAGAGATGAGTTACGTCGAACCGGGGCTCGCCAGTTCATGAGTGCGATAAATGATGGCGCATCTGGTGCAATAGATTGATTCTCACTCAGAATCGAAAGTGTCAATGCCCGAACACGTGAGGCGTTGACTCGGTCGAGTTCAGGGCCTAATGCTGCAACGTTCTTTGCCTGCGCCCTACCAACTAAGCCACTTACGCGAGATGTAATCAACCAAGCCGATGCCAATACCTGCCAACGATCGGCAGGTGTCTGCATGAGCCAGATATCAAACTTATTGCTAGGCATTATGCGATCATCAGAATCGACACTGATGAGCGATGTCAGATATGCCAACTCGGTAATAAAGGCGGTACATGATTCATCTACACCAAGGTGGTTGGCGATTATTTTAAGATCTCGCACACCTAATCCACCGGCGCGGAGGGCATCTGCCGGCTCCTCTGCCCAGAAATTTAATAACTCTTCAACCCAGCGCAGCACCGTCGAGATATTTGCAATCGCTGCAAGATTTACTTGGCGCTCATCCCGCTTAGTACCAGCTAAAACTGGGGGATTGATTAAGTTTTCTCTATGTGTTTTACCACCGCGCAGATAAATAGCTACTTCGCGTGGCAAGATAACCGTTCTTTGATCGAGTGGAACCAAAAACTTTCGCTCCAGTAGCCACGTGACACCTGGCCCTGGATTCTTAATATCTCCAACACTGCCACGTGGTGGCCCCCAAATGAGACGCTCTAATACTTTCATTGCATCAGTTGGAGCATTATCTAGTTCGGCAAGTTTGAGTTTTGCTATCGAAACAGGGCCAAGGCCTGCAGGTTCGTTACCAATTACATCGCGTAATTGTGTTGGAAGACGCATGCCATCATCAGATGGATAAATAAGTCCGATAGAGATTAAATGCTCAAGTGCTCCAGCTGCCGCTTTATCGGTTAGTGCAATGAGTGATTTAAGGATGAATGGCTCAGTGAGTGTGCCAGCAGCCTCTAATACTTGAAACTGCCACTGATTAAGCGAGTCAATGGCTCGCGCCAAACTTGGCGCAGAACATGCGCGTACTGCAAGAGATGCGATATCAGGGGGTACCGGTATTACTAAATCGGGGCGGGCACTGAATAAGGATAAGAAGGCAGCGTCATCAATACTACGTAAGTAGTCGGAGAATGATCGCATTTCCATAACTTGCTAACATTACTGGGCTTTACTGCTTATTGCGTAATCAGCGACGCTTTCCACGTGGGGTCAGCCATGTCGCAAGGGCTGCAAGGCGCACCACCACTGGTGAAATAGCTCGTCCAATAAAACGTGCTCGACGAAAATCATGAATCGGCCAACCCTCAGCCATTGCTCGAAGTCCTAAAATCGCATCGGGATTAATTGCCGATGGATTCCCAACGCACTGTAAAAGCGGTAGATCATTATTGCTATCAGAGTATGCATAACAATCGGCCAGGTTCAAACCATTGCGCGCAGCTAATTCCTTTACAGCAACTGCTTTCTCTTTTCCGTGCAAGAGCGCACCTGACATTGCACCAGTGTAGGAACCATTTTTAATCTCGGCTTTACTTCCAAGTGCTCCAGTAAAACCTAATCGGTTGGAAATAAGTACTGCCATATCTTCAGGGGCCGCCGTTACTAACCAGACCTCCTCTTGATTCAAGAGATGTTTTTGCGCAATATCTATTGTGCCCTGCCAGATTGCAGGGGATACAAACTCATCATAAATCTCTTGTGCAATTGCCTCAATATCGTTAACACTATGACCACCGATAAAATCAGTTGCAGATTTTTGAAAACGTGCAATCTCTTCTTTGTTTTCTTTTCCCGTTAAGCGAAATCTCAGATTTGCCAGAACAAAGCGGGAAATGTCCTTTTTCGTGAAATAGCCCCGCTGGTACATGCCTCGACCTAGAAAGTAGATCGTTGAGCCACGAATCAGCGTGTTATCGACATCGAAAAAGGCTGCTCGCTTCGCCGTGAGTGCCATGTCACTACCCTAACGAAATTGCTCCAATAGGGAGGCTTTATGCTTGGTCAATGAGTTCAACGGTCCATGTGATTCGTCACGGCGAAGTAGAAAACCCAGGGAAAATTCTCTATGGCCGCCAACCCGGATGGAGATTATCAAAGCGTGGTTTAGATATGGCTACCACCCTTGGTGATTGGTCTACACCACTTGATGTAGGTGCGCTTCATGTTTCTCCACTGCAGCGGGCCCAAGAAACAGCAGCCCCTATTGCAGCAGCACATAATATTTCAATTACAACTGATGAGCGTTTAATTGAAGCTGCAAATGTATTTGAGGGAAAACCATTCGGTGTTGGTGACGGAGTCTTGCGTCATCCAGCATCGTGGCGACACTTATGGAATCCGTGGAAACCATCATGGGGTGAGCCATACGATGAACAGGTGACACGAATGCTTGCAGCTATCTTTGCCGCACGTGATGCCGCCCAAGGTAGAGATGCAATCTGTGTATCTCACCAACTTCCAATCTGGATTTTAAGAAGTGCCATAGAAAGCCGTCGATTACTTCATGATCCCCGCAAACGTGAATGCTCATTAGCATCAGTGACTAGTGTTCATTTCGACGAGGATGGCCTTATCTCTGGCCTTACATACTCCGAACCCGCACGCCATCTCTTGCCAGATAAGTAAATATGAAGTACCTACATAAAGTTTTTGTAACATTATTCCTTACCGTTGTGTTAACTAGTTGTAGCGGTGGCGGCTCTTCAAGTTCACAAGAGAGTTTTGTATCTGGTGATGGCTCAGTAACATTTGTAAATCCAACTGATCGGATCGATGCCCCAGTTTTAGCAGGTATGACACTATCTGGGAGCAATTACACTCATGTCCCGGGTAAAGTTACTGTTGTAAATGTTTGGGCCTCATGGTGTTCACCTTGCCGTGCTGAAATTCCGACACTCATTGCACTCTCAAAAAAGTACAACGAGGTCACTTTCATCGGCGTCCTCACTCGCGATATGCCACCTGCGGCAGAGGCCTTTGCGCGTAGATTTGCGATCCCATATCCAACACTTATAGATGACTCGGTTTTGCTTGGCTTTAGAGATTCATTACCCGCAAATGCAATTCCATCGACGGCTGTCATCGATAGAAATGGCAAGGTCGCTGGTCGTATCCTAGGTGAAGTTACAGTTGCTTCACTATCTAAATTAATCGAGCGAGTGAGTTCAGAGTGAAAGATTTTTTCGTAGAGCAGATTATGAGCGGCTTTTTAGTTACAGCCTTTCCAGTGGCCTTTATTGCAGGTCTAATCTCATTTCTCTCCCCCTGTGTTTTGCCACTCGTGCCCGGCTATCTCTCATTTGCCGCAGGGTTTTCGGCTAATAGAGGCAAACTCTTTTTAGGTTCACTGCTCTTTGTGAGTGGATTCTCAGTTGTATTTATCTCATACGGAGCAATCTTTGGCGGTTTAGGAAACCAACTTGCCGCCAATGAACAGGTTATTTCACGCCTTCTTGGTCTACTAACAATCTTCTTAGGTTTTAGTTTTCTTGGTAAGTTTCCACTGGCACCAACGCTGCACCCTCGTATGAAGACAACGGGTGGCTTAATCGGTGCACCGTTACTTGGATTTCTATTTGGAGTTGGGTGGACACCGTGCATTGGTCCGGCCCTTGCTGCGGTACAAACTTTAGCTTTCCAAGAGTCGAGTGCGATGCGAGGAGCAATTCTCTCAGTCGGATATTGCTTAGGTCTAGGACTTCCCTTTATAGCATCTGGAGTTTTTCTTGATCGCTCACAAAAGCTCCGTAAATATATCGTTCATCGAGGAGATTTAATCTCAAAAATCGGTGGCGTATTTTTGATAGCTATTGGTCTCTTACAGGTCACCGGTGCATGGGGGCAGATTATGAACTCACTTCGTTCATTGATTTCAGATTTTATTCCGGTGGTATAAATGAGCCAAGAGATTCAACTTCCAGAGCTCGGCAGCGTTGGTCTACTGCGATATGTATGGCGGCAGTTAACGAGCATGCGTACAGCTCTCATACTTTTGATGTTGCTGGGTATTGCAGCGGTGCCGGGCTCTCTTGTTCCGCAACGTACCCAAAACCCAATGGCGGTCAGCGCTTCATTTAGGAGTTCACCAGAGTTATCACAGTGGATGGATCGTTTCTCACTCTTTGATGTCTACGGCTCTCCCTGGTTTAGCGCGATTTATATTCTTCTCTTTATCTCACTGATTGGTTGTGTTCTACCACGCACTATCGAGCATTTTCACGCCGCGCGTGCCCTACCGCCAGCAACGCCTAAAAACCTCAATCGTATGGAGTTTTATTCGGCATGGCCCGCCGTAGGTAGCGAGCTTGAACTTGCTCGGGCCTGGTTTAAGTCACAACGATTTAGAGTATTAGAAAAAGATGGAACGCTTTCGGCAGAAAAAGGCTTTACACGCGAAACTGGAAATCTATTTTTTCACTTAGCTCTTATTTTAATCTTGCTTGGAATCTCTTTTTCATCACTCTTTGGCATGCGAGGCGAGGCGATTCTCAATGTTGGCGAACGCTTTGTTAATACTTCAACGAGTTATGACTCTTTGGCCTATGGAAAACTTTTTAAAGACGGCAAGTTAGAAAAATTTATATTAACCATCGATAAATTTGATGCTACATATAACGTCGTAACTAGCGCTCCTGAAGACTACACACTCAATGTGAGTTTAAGGACTGGGGATTTAACAACTACCGAAAAGCGAGTTATCAAAGTTAATTCGCCGCTTGCGATTGGAAATACAAAAATCTATCTTCAAGCAAATGGTTATTCGCCAGTTGTGACGGTGCGAGATTCAAAGGGTAACGTTGCCCTGCAAGGCGCTGTCCCATTCCTTCCCCAGGATTCAAATCTGCGTTCAATTGGTGCGATTAAAGCCCCCGATGCAGATCCACAGGTTGGCTTTGTTGGCTCTTTTGTTCCGACATATCAACGTAGCGACGGCAATGGCGCAATAAGCGTATTTCCGCAAGCTCTAGACCCACGTTTGTTGCTCTCGGCATGGAGCGGTGATCTCGGATTAGATTCTGGAGTTCCGCAATCGGTCTATCGAATCGATACGTCATCTATGTCACAGCTTGGCTTAAAATCATTAAAACCTGGCGAAGTATTTACCTATGCTGGTGGATCCATAACTTTTGAAGGTTATGTGCAGTGGGTCAACCTTCAAATTGTCGATGATCCCGGTAAGAACTTTGCACTACTCGGCGCTATTGTTGCCATCCTTGGACTACTCGCATCACTATTTACGCGCCGTCGTAGAATTTGGATTCGAGTAGGAGATGTGGTTGAAGTCGCAGGTCTTGCAAAGAATGCAGCACCGGGCCTAGAGCAAGAGTTAGCAATATTCACAAAAGTTTTAAAAGGAGAGAAATAAATGTCACGCACATGGGCTTATCTCTCTAACTATTTAATCTACTCATCAATGGCCGTATATACGCTCTCATTTTTTGCACACGCAGTTGAAACCGCATGGGCGGTAAAGATTCCCGATGCAACTACTGCCAAGACACTTGATTACAAACGCACTGAAAAGGTTGCACGTGTCGCAACTGCGATGATGATTCTGGGCTTCCTACTTCTCTTTGCAGGAGTAATCGCTCGAGGTTTATCTGCTGGACGAGTTCCGTGGGGCAACATGTATGAGTTTTCAATTACCGGCGCCTTAGCTTTTTCTGGTGCCTATCTTGCCGCCCTTCGAAAATACGATCTGCGCTGGCTGGGCTTATTAGTTTCAATCGCAGTTCTGTTGACTCTTGGTACTGCAGTAGCAGTTCTCTATCGCCCGAGTGCACCGCTTGTTCCGGCACTTAAATCAACATGGTTAGTCATTCACGTTTCGGCGGCGATTATTTCAGGTGGAGTATTTTTGCTCGCAAATACAATCGCAGCTGCGTATCTATATCTGGATGCGATGGAGTCAAAGGGCGAACGCACGGCATGGGCTAAGCGACTGCCATCCCTTGAGTCGCTAGATCAACTCTCATATCGTTTGGTTGCATTTGTCTTTCCTTTATGGACATTTGCAGTTATCGCTGGTGCGATCTGGGCAGAGAGTGCTTGGGGACGTTATTGGGGCTGGGATCCAAAAGAGACATGGGCTTTTATTACATGGGTTGCTTACGCAGCATATTTGCATGCACGGGTAACGATTGGTTGGCGCGGTAGGCGTGCAGCATGGCTATGTTTATTTGCAGGCTCTACATTTTTATTTAACTACATCTATGTAAATATCTGGGGTAGCGGAAAACATACCTATTCGGGGCTTTAAAGCTTTCTTAAGAAATCCGGATCATCATCTGGAGGCAATATACGACGCTTTGGCTGCTTGTAACCCTTAGGCTTATTTCTACCAGCGATTAAATATGCGATTGGCCCAATTGCAATGGCTTGAGGCCCCAGAAGGATTATTAATAGCAGCCAGCCCCACTTTGGAAGGTTCTTAATCTGTGACTCATCGGCACGTGCACAATCGATGAGCGCGTAGATGGTGAGACCAAAGATCAGAACTAAGGGGATTACTCGTGACATAGGAAAATTATATCGCTAGGGCTACTGCAAAGAGGGCTGAAAAGATAAGTTGAAGTTTTCCAGTCTTTCCTAAGATTGGAATCAAGGCCGCCCCACTTGTTCCACCCATGACGTTTCGGGCTAATGAAAATGTAAGTGGTGCCACAAGGAGTGTTAAGAGCGCAGCTGGTTTGAAGGTAGCGATCGCAGCGGTATGTGCCAACACAAGTAGGGCAACGAAGAAGCGACGGGCCACTAAATCGCCCCCCCGCACAGCCAGGGTTTTTTTACCGACTAATACATCTTGCGCTAAGTCTCGAAGATTATTAATTGCAAGAATTGCACACGAGAGTGCACCCATAGGTATCGCAACAATAAAACTCATAACTGTGATGCTCTCTGTCTGCACATAGAAAGTTCCGACTGTTGCAACTAAACCAAAGAATACAAAGACTGAAATCTCACCGAAGCCACTGTAGCCATATGGTTTGCGACCACCGGTGTAGCTCCACGCAGCAGCGATAGCGATAGCTCCGACGGCGATTAGAACTGGCGACGTCATTAACGCTAACCACAGACCAGAAATTGAGGCGATTCCAAAGGAGATAAAGGCGGCAGCTTTAACGCTTTGCGCACTTGCTAAACCACTAGCCACCAAACGTGTTGGACCAATGCGATGATTGTCGCTTCCCTTAACGCCATCAGAGTAATCATTGGCAAAGTTGACACCGATTTGTAGCCAGAGCGAAACTTTGAGAGCAAGAGCTGCACGCAACCAGTTGAAATCACCTCCTGCTAGTGCCGAACCAACTAAGACCGGTGCAATTGCGGCGGGAAGCGTGCGCGGACGTGCACCGAGAATCCATCTATTCATGCTCCACCATCTTTGAAAGTGCGGCACGATCTACTTTGCCGATACCGAGCAACGGTAGTGACTCCATGATGTGGACTCCCTTTGGCTTAGCGATATCACCGAGGGCGGCCTCTAAGTAATGTGAAATCTCAGTCTCGTTAACCTCGCCGACGATTGCTAGGTGAAGGGCTTGGCCCCACTGTCGATCAGTAATAGCAAATGCAGCACACTCAAGATCGGGGTAACGAACCGAGAGCGTGGCTTCAATAGAAGTCAGTGAGAGATTTTCTCCACCAGTAATAATTACATCATCGGCCCGACCAAGGACGCGTAGTCGCCCATCCTTAATCTCTCCAAGATCATTAGTAATAAACCAACCATCTTGTAGTTGGAAGAGATCGGGGGAGTTTAAGTAATTAGTTGCTAACACCGAACCACGAATTTTAATTACTCCTTTTTCTGAAATTGCGAACTCAACACCAGGTAATCCCTGGCCTTCATAGACACAACCACCACAGGTTTCAGTCATTCCATATGTTTCAACAACATTAATTCCTGCAGATTGAGCTTGCCTGCGAAGTGTTGGAGCAAGAGCGGCGCCGCCAACTAATACAGCGTTCGCACCTTGCAAGTGACGCAGTAGTCGTTCATCTGAATTAAGAGCTCTAAATAACTGGGTCGGAACAATTGATGTGAAATCAACTTTTGGATACTCACCCTCAAAGCTTCGTAGATCAAGTGGAAGCGTGCCTACTTCTAGCGAACGGATAATTACATTTACTGCAGCGATATGGGTAAGTGGAAGAAGTAGAGACCACTGCGCACCGGCACTAGCGCCGATAAAAGAGTTAGATGCCTGCGCCGATGCGATTAGTGCATCACGTGTAAATGCGACCTCTTTGATTAATCCTGTGCTTCCGCTAGTGCCAACAACAATGGCGATATTTTTTGCTGCCAACTTAGACCGAACCTCACCGAAGCTAAGGGCAGGGCCATTCCCAACCAGGGCGGCCGTAATCTGCACCGCTAACTGCGTGATTTCACAGGTAGGGCTGGCTCGTAGTAACTCTCGTTGTGACGACATGTCCATTGCAGCCGTAGGCTATCGCTAGCAACGATATTGGAGGAAATGTGAGCAAGCCGATTAATCGCGAGTTTGGTAGCCGTGAGATCCCTAGTTGGGTAGTGGCGCCAGGTGGAGAGAGCTTCACCGACATTAAATATCAGATGAGTGATGGCATGGCCAAAATCACTATTAACCGTCCCGAGCTGCACAATGCATTTCGCCCGCAGACGATCATCGAGTTGATTGAGGCTTTTTATCTAGCGCGCGATAATGAAGAGGTCGGGGTAATAATTTTAACTGGCGAAGGCACAAAAGCCTTCTGTTCAGGTGGAGATATTAGCGTTCGCGGTGATGATGGATATCTTGGTGATGACAAGCTCGCGAAAAAGGGTATTGGTCGATTAAATGTTTTAGATTTGCAGGTACAGATTCGCCGTACACCTAAGCCAGTTGTTGCAATGGTTGCTGGTTGGGCGATTGGCGGCGGACATGTTTTACATGTCGTCTGTGATTTAACAATTGCCGCCGATAATGCAAAGTTTGGTCAGACTGGTCCAATGGTTGGTTCATTCGACGGTGGCTATGGTGCCGGTTTATTAGCTGCACATGTTGGTCAGAAAAAGGCACGCGAGATCTGGTTTATGACGCGGCAATATGATGCACAAGAGGCTTTAGATATGGGCTTGGTCAATACCGTTGTTCCAGTTGCCGAGTTAGAGGCTGAAACAGTTTCATGGTGTCGCGAAATGCTTCGTAACTCACCACTCGCACTTCGTTTGTTGAAATCTAGTTTGAACGCTGCCGATGATGGTTTAGCTGGGGTGCAACAGTTAGCTGGTGATGCAACGCTGCTGTTTTATATGAGTGAAGAAGGCCAAGAAGGCCGCGATGCTTATATAGAAAAGCGCTCTCCTGATTTCAAGAAATTTCCAAAGCGCCCATAAGCAATGCTTGATTCAATCCTAGGTTCACTCAAAGTTGTTGCACTTGCGACGAAGACCGACTTTCGCTCGGTTACATCGCGCGAGGTTGCACTCTTTGAAGGTCCTATGGGTTGGGGAGAGTTTTCTCCATTTCTTGAATATAGTTATGAAGAGTCGATACCCTGGTTTCTAAGTGGGATAGAAGCGGCATTTGGTAAAACGCCACCGCTCAATAGAAGCCTTATCGAAGTTAATGCAACGATGCCATCGATCGATAATCCAGATGAAATCGCAGAGATTCTTAGCGCTTTTGATGGGGCTTGCGTTGTAAAGATCAAAGTGGGGGGAGATACCACGGCCGATTTAGCACGCATCGCGTGCGTACGAGAGCTACGCCCAGATGCGCGGATCAGGATCGATGTCAATGGTTTATGGAGCGTTGATCAAGCGCATGCATTTTTAGATCAAGTCGGTGAAATTGAATATGTTGAGCAACCATGTTCGACGATTGAAGAGCTTCGCGAACTCAAAAAGCGAATGGCAGTAAAAATCGCAGGCGATGAAATAATTAGAAAAGCTAAAGATCCATTTGCGATAGATCTCTCTGGCGCCGTTGATATTCTTATGTTAAAGGTAGCACCCCTTGGTGGAATAAATCGCGCTATTAAAATCGCACAGCATCACCAACTCCCTGTCGCAGTTTCAAGTGCACTAGAGAGCGCAGTTGGAATCTCACATGGATTAAAGCTTGCCGCAGCCCTTCCTCATTTAGATTTCGCATGCGGTCTTGGTACTGGAGCATTGCTCGCAGTTGAT